>Ga0206807_1070_pt1 | contig 18923 bp, 18 predicted proteins | sample Alteio_BWOrgCont_57_FD_152915 | JGI IMG/M metagenome (GOLD analysis project Ga0206807, IMG submission 152915) | Enriched cells from forest soil in Barre Woods Harvard Forest LTER site, Petersham, Massachusetts, United States -... | ecosystem: Environmental > Terrestrial > Soil > Temperate forest >...
GCAATTGTCAGGATGCTGACCGAATTGTCAGTAAACGCCCTACACTTCGACAGCTTGCAGCCTCAGTGTACCTAAGTGCTCTCAGTGCCTTAGTGGTAAGTATTCTGTAAGCCACCATGTTAAAATGTCTTAAAGCTCTGTGAAGGGGAGGTAGTATAAAGGAATGTAAGTTATCTTTGGGGTAAGATTAAAAAGTAGTATGACAAGTAAGTATATAAAAGCAGCCGGTTGGATATCAGTGATAACCGGGTTAAGCCTGTTAGGAACTTCGTGCAAAATGGGTAATAAGTACCCCAAAGAAGTAGCGGTATTGGATAGCCTGAAGGTGCAGGTGCATAAGGCCGATTCGGTGATAACGGCAGTAGATACGGCAAAAATTAAACAATACAATGCCCATATAACCGGGTCGATAGGGCTGCTGAAGATGTTACACAGGGACACCATGAGTGCAGGCGCCGCAGAGGTGTTCAGGAACTTCAGTGGTATACGCTGGTCGATGGAAGGCTTTTTAGGCAAGCGCGCGGTTATGCGTACAGAAATGCAGAAGTCGATGGACAACCTTACACACCTTGGTCACGATATGAAGAACGGTCTGATAAAAGCTGACAGCGTTTCCTTTTATTATAACTTTGAAGTAAAGCGGGCAACAGAACTAATAGAGGCACAGCATATAAGCATGCAAACGTTGAATAGCCAACTTCCGCTGTATACACTTATAGCGCTACAGGCCGATTCGCTTATTGCCCTTGTGAAACAAAACAAGAAAATATAACCAATATACTCTTTGATGAAGCGGTTGCTGATAATAATACTAATGGTTGCAGGTTCTGCCAATTGGGCCCTTGCCCAAAACGGCACCGATGAGGAGCTTGCGCAGGAGTATTATTTAAATAAGCAGTATGATAAAGCAGTAGTTTACTACGAAAAGATATATGCCAGGCGGCAGTCTGAAATGGTGTACCACAACTATATCGATTGCCTTGAACAAACCAAAGATTACAAAACGGCTGTAAAAGTTATAAAGAAGCAGATAAAAATTGAGCCCGATAACCTTATACTGTGGATAGATTTGGGTAACGCCTATGCCACCTCGGGAGATGAGAAGCAGTCGAAAGACGCGTACGAAAAAGCCATACATAACCTTAGCCCCGACCGCACACAGGTGCTTGCCTTGGGTAATGCATTTTTTGAACAGAAGCAATGGGATTATGCCCTTGAGACCTATAAAAAAGGTAAAAGCATGCTGAAGGATGAGTATCCTTTTGTATTTGAAATAGGCTCTGTGTATAAGGCCATGGGCGACATTGCGGGTATGACCGATTCGTATCTTGATGCGCTGGTGGTGTCAGCATCATACCTTCAAACTGTGGAGGACGCCTTGCAGATAAGTGTTGGCGATAATACCGATGCCACTAAAAACACTATTATAAAAAGGGAACTTATTAAGTATGTTCAGAAGTATTCCGACAACGAGACATTTGCTGAATTGCTCATCTGGATGATGATACAGCAGAAGAACTATGCCGACGCATTGGTGCAGGTAAGGGCTCTCGACAGGCGTAACCATGAAGGTGGCTGGAGGCTAATTGCATTGGCACGGACTTGTATTGCCAACGAAGCCTACGACCAGGGCATACTGGCTTTTCAGTATGTGATAGACATGGGCGAGAAGAATGATAATTATGTAGATGCTAGGCAGGAGCAACTTAAGGCCATGAACTTAAAACTGATGTCGGGCGGTGACTATACCCGCGACCAATTGGTAGATATTCAAACCAGGTTCAGGAAAGGGCTTGACGAACTAACCCATTATTCAGCTACTGTGCCGCTTATGATGGACCTTGCCCACCTCGATGCTTTTTACCTGCATGACGATAGTGAAGCGGTAGCCTTACTCAACGAGGCCATTGACATGAAGGGCATAGCATCTATAACCCGCGCCCGCTGCCAGATGGAGCTGGCCGATGTGCTGCTGGCTTCGGGGCAGATATGGGATGCGTCGCTCATGTACTCCCGGGTAGAGAAGGCTTTTAAGGAAGATCCTATTGGCGATGATGCCAAGCTGAAAAATGCTTTTATCTATTACTATACCGGTAACTTTAAATGGGCCAAATCGGAGCTTGATATATTGAAGGGAGCCACCTCTAAGCTTACGGCTAATGATGCTATGGCGCTATCGTTACTTATAACGGATAACACGGAAGACAGTGCCCACCTGCAACCCATTGAGCTCTTTGCCCATGCCCAGTTGCTCGACTTTCAGAACTATGAGGACAGCGTGCAGATATTGATAGACTCTGTTTTTAACATGACCAACACCCGCACCCTGAAGGAAGAGATATTGATGATGAGGGCATCTATGGCGGAAAAGAAGGGTAAGTTTGATGATGCTATAAAATATTACCAGGAAGAGTTCCATGATTATCCCGACGGCATGCTACCCGATAAAGCATTGTTCAATATGGCAAAACTTGAAGAAAATAAGCTAAAAACCACCGATAAAGCAGCAGAATATTATAAAGACATAATTATTGACTACCCCGGCAGCATATATATTGAGGATGCCCGTGCACGTTACAGGCACCTTTCTAAAGACGACGCCCCGCCTGTAAACTAAATCTTGTTCTCTAAGCCTATGTTGCTATGATGGCGGCTATAAGCGAAGAAAATAACCAGGCCGAGAACCATCCATGCTAATGCAGTAAGGATAGTAGTAGGGTCTTCAAAGCTAATCATAGCACCGCACACAAGGATACCCATAACAGGAACAAAAGGAACCAATGGGGTCCTGAAAGGGCGAATACGGTTAGGCTCTTTATAACGCAGAATAATTATACCTAAACATACTATTACAAATGCAAGTAACGTACCAATTGAAGTCAGATCGCCGGCAACACTTTCAGGGATAAAGGCTCCAAAGAAACCAACAAATACAAAAAGTATCATGTTCGATTTATAAGGAGTCCTGAATTTAGGATGCAAGTGAGAGAATACTTTGGGCATTAAGCCATCGTTCGACATAGAGTAGAACACACGCGACTGGCCCAATAACATAACCAATATTACCGATGAAAAGCCCGCCAGGATAGCTATAGTAACCAATGTGGCCAGCCAACCAAAGCCCGGCATATATGTTTGTATGGCATATGATACTGAAGCCTCTTTACCCGCTTTCAAAAAGTCCCTGTAAGGGGCAACACCCGTAAGTACATGCGAGAACAGTACATATAAAACTGTACAAATAGCCAGTGAGCCAAGGATACCGATAGGCATATCGCGCTTAGGGTTTTTGGTTTCCTGGGCCGCAGTAGATACAGCATCGAAACCTATGAAGGCGAAGAACACAACAGCTGCACCGCTCAAAACGCCTGTCCAGCCATGGTTACGCCAGCTTTGCAGGAAGTCGAATGTTTTACCGTTACCCAAATCAACAGGAGGAGCATTGTCTGGAATAACATAAGGAACATGGTTGGTAGGGTTCATAAACTTCCAGCCCACAGCAATAAATATAAGAACTATAGCGACTTTTACAAACACTATAATGGAATTAACTCTGGCTGATTCCTGTGTACCCCTGATAAGAAGTAGGGACAATATAAGAAGTATAAATAGTGCAGGAAGATTAATTAAACCATGTTGCCCGGTCAGTGGTGAAGTTTCAAAAGGTGAATGGCATATGGCATATGGTATTGAGCCGCCCAACAGGTTATTAAGGTATTCACTCCATGCAATGGACACAGTAGCCGCGCCCAAAGCATATTCCAGGATAAGCGCCCAGCCAATAATCCATGCTATAAGTTCACCCATTGTAGTATAGGCATAGGTATAAGCGCTACCCGCAATAGGAATCATGGCTGCGAACTCAGCATAACAAAGCCCAGCAAAAAGGCAACCTACCGCTGCAATAATAAATGATATAGTAACTGCATTACCTGCGTGTTCGCCTGCTGCGGCTGCTGTACGCACAAAAAGGCCGGCGCCGATAATAGCACCAATGCCCAACGCTACAAGTGATGAAGCCGTTAGGGTCTTTTTTAACCCGTGTTCATTGCTTTCTGCGTCAGCTAAAAGCTTAGTAATGGATTTTTTCCTCCAGAGCGACATAGGATAATGTATTAGTTAGATTTATGAGGCATAAAGATATAGAAGTTTTGATATGCAGGTCAAAAATTAACTGGGGGAATTAACACTGGTTTGGTTATAAAATAATGAGTAATAACATATTGATAGTATGAGGGTTTTACTACCTTTACATATATATGAGCAATAAACTCAGACACCCGGCTCTGTTTTTTTCTGTCATTCTTATTCTGATTCTTGGAAATGCAAATGCCCAGGACAAAATTTCTATACTTGCTACCGACAAGCTCATGATTACCGCTGATGCTTATGTAGTTAACGATACCCTGCCCTATATGATTCTGTGCCACGACATTAAATCGAGCAGGGGAGAATATAAAGACCTTGCACACCGCTTTACTAAACTGGGCTATAACTGCCTTGCAATTGATATGCGCATTGGCGCGGCTAAGAATGGCGTTGATAACGAAACTGCCGCCCTGGCGCAGGCCAAGCACTTTAAAGTAAAGCTCCTCGACCCGGAAATGGATATTGATGCCGCCATTAACTATTGTTTTACTAAGAGTCATAAAAAAGTGGTGTTGGTGGGTAGTGGTTATTCTGCTTCGCTGGTGCTTTTTATTGGTTCTACAAATACTAAAGTGGCTACTGTACTGGCTTTCAGCCCGGGTGAATTATTTGCAGGGCTGCTTGATACTAAAACTGCTTTTCCTAAATGCGCTATTCCTGTTTTTGTGGCCTCTTCAAGGGCCGAGGCCGAGGCAACTAAAAAATATGTAGCGGCTATACCGGCTGCTAAAATGGCCTTGTTCTCTCCCTCTACCGATGGCGCCCATGGCACCGATGCCTTGTTAAATACCACACCTGACCATCACGACTATTGGCTATCGATACTGATGTATATACGCCAGTTGCAAGGCGGTGGGTGATTTACTTCTTTAGTTTAGGGTTATTCTTGTGGCGGGTTTTGTCTCGTTTACCTTTCTTTTCAATATTTTCTACAAATGCTTTTTGCAGGTCGACACCGGTTTGGTTGGCTATGCATATAAGCACAAACATTACATCGGCCAATTCTTCGGCAAGGTCCTTTCCCTTATCTGATTTCTTAAACGACTGTTCCCCGTAAGTGCGGGATATTACTCTTGCCACTTCGCCTACTTCTTCGGTAAGCATGGCCATATTGGTAAGCACATTAAAATAACGTACTCCCTCTTTATTAATCCAGTTGTCTACAAACTTCTGGGCTTCTTTTATTGTCATATTACTGTTTATTTTTTGTATCAATTATAATAGTCACCGGGCCATCATTAACCAGGCTCACTTCCATGTGGGCGCCAAATTCTCCTGTTGCAACAGGCTTACCCAATTCCCTTTCAAGCATGCTTACAAATGTATTAAAAAGCGGCAATGCTTTCTCGGGCCTTGCTGCAAGCATGTATGATGGGCGGTTACCTTTTTGTGTGCTGGCATGCAGGGTAAACTGGCTCACTACAAGCATACCTCCATTCATATCTTTCACCGAAAGATTCATCTTGCCCTGCTCATCGCTGAATATACGCAGCCCGGCTATTTTAGGGCTCAGCCATGCCGCATCATCTTCAGTATCTGCTTCTTCAATGCCTGTTAGTATAAGCAGCCCAAGTTCACAGGCCCCAATTATTTTGCCCTCTACTTTTACTTCCGCTTTACTTACACGTTGAATGACTACTCGCATAACTTTTTATTTAATGGCACACGGATGAAACTGATTCGACGGATTTTCACAGATTTTATCCGTGCTAATCTGTATTATCCGTGTCATCAGTGTTCTATTGCCTAGAACAAAGATAATTGTTCATGCCCTTTGCGCTTGAAATTGCTTACATCAAATTCTAATTTAGGTGATTCGCCAATGTACCTTTTCACCGATATTTTAAATAACTGTCTGATAGATTCCGCTACATTTCCTTCACCCCGCATACGGGTTCCAAAGCGGGAATCATTCACTTGCCCGCCGTGGCAATCTTCTATCTGGTGCCATACTTTATCAGCCCTGTCGGGGTAATTCTTATCCAGCCAGTCGCGGAAAATTTCTGCTATCTGCCCGTTTAGCCTCACTATAGTATGCCCTGCCCGCTGTGCACCGTTTTCAGCTGCAGCTTTTATCACTTTAGGAACATCATAACTTGTCAGGTGCGGAATTATGGGTGCCACCATTACGCCACAAGGTATGCCGTTGGTGGATAACTGCCGCAGGACATTAAGTCTATTCCTATAAGTAACCGTCCTTGGCTCCAGTTTCATACGAACTTCTTCGTCTAGCGAAGTTATGGTTACCATTACATGCACCAGCTTTAGTTTTGCCATTTCGCGCAGTATATCAAGATCTCGCAATATCACAGCGTTCTTGGTTATCAGGCTCACCGGGTTGCGGTATTTTAAGCAAACCTCGAGCATGGCACGGGTAATTCTCAGTTTTCGCTCAATGGGCTGGTAGCAATCGGTATTGCCCGATAGCATAATGGGCACAGGCTCCCAGCTTGGTTTCTGAAAAAGCTCTTCCAGTAGTTGTGGCGCATTTTTCTTTATTAAAATCTTCTGTTCAAAATCCATCCCGGCGCTATAGCCCCAGTATTGGTGCGAATTACGGGCATAGCAGTAAAGACATCCATGTTCGCACCCCTGGTAAGGGTTCATAGAGTAGCCGGGCACGTCAGGGCTATCAGATTTGTTGACAATAGTTTTAGGAAACACCTCCAGGTAAGTGGTTTGCCTGTTTTCCAGAAGCGAGTCCTCATCTATCCCTTCCCAATGCTCCTGTACGTATGAAGTTTTAAAGAACCTGTTGGTAGGGTTTACCTGGGCTCCTCGCCCTGCAAAGTATTCTTTCTTTTCAGCGATTGTCATACTGTTGAAAGTCTATAAAGTAGAAAGCCGTAATTCATGGGTCATAGTTATTCTTTTGGTCAGATATCTGTCCTATACTGTCCATTTTTGTCCGTTTTCGGGTGACCACTTTTTTCAATTCATTGGCTTTCATTTTGTTGTAATTCCTGCGGACATGTCCATTTTGCACACAATTATCGGGACGGAACGCTGCGAAATTGAGCTGATTTATTAGTGACAAATTGTTCGGATAAAATTATCAGAAATGTCACTATTTGTCACTACCTGTCACTATATGTCACTATATGTCACCATTTTGGCTATTTTTTTATCAAAAAAAAATAAGGTCTCGTCCTGCTATAGGTTTATACATTTGGTTAATACTCTTGATTTTAGTTGTCATAGTTTAGTTTATAAAGTAGAAAGTTCATGAAGTTGCCCATCTTTAAAGTAGAAAGTCTGTAATTCTTAGTTCATAATTGTTTAATGCAAATATAAACAAAATATTTATTCGATGTAACATAATGCTAAATTACTTAGCAAAACAAAAATATTTTATCTTTGGTAAGCCTATTTAACAGCGATTAAATTGTGCATATTAAAATGAAAGCAAAACCCTACATAGTAGTTTCGTTTCTGGTACTCTTAGCCATAGCAGGATGCACTACCAAGAAGAACTATGTGGTGAAGATTATACCCATGCAGCTAACCGAAAGAAATTTATATGATGAAAAGGCTATTAATGATTATTTGTTCGATGCAGAAGAGCAGCAGCTCGATTCGTTAAAGAATAAGAGCAAGCGTCTGTTTCTGAAAGGTGTCGACCAGTTGGCAAATCATAAAAATTTTAAAGAGGCAATTACCTATTACAAGATGTCCCTATTAATATATCCTGATGCCAAGACCTATTATGAACTGGGGCTTGCATTAATGGCAAGTAATGAAACCAGCCAGGATGTTCAGGAGGAAGCTGTAAACGCTTTAGGTATGGCCGGATATTTGAAGTTTCAGCCTCAATCGCAATTATATTATAATACAGCCTGCGCAGAAAACCTTGCATTTAAGGCTGATCCGGATACGAATGGAGGCGGGTATCCTGAAAATGTGGTAAAGGATTTACAGCGTGCGTATGAAGCAGGATTTAACGATACAAATATGGTAAAGCATGACAGCCGGATTAACTCTGTGTTAAACAAAACCCAGTATAAAAGTATGCTTAGCGATTTGGCTCAGAAAAAGATAAGCAATATGCATCTAAGCTATTTCAGGCAATATGCAAGAGCGTTTCCTGTTTTGAAGCAGCCGTTTGAGGTTAGCCGTGAGAATGTGGCCATGGGAGAATATACAAATGAGATTAGTTACGACTTTGCCAAATTTGTGCCGCAAATGGAAAACACCGAGTTCGGCCGAATGGTGTCGAACGATTTTTATTACGTGGGGAAGGTAGCAGAGACACCGCGTTATGTAGCCATTCTATATTATTCATCAGAATTTGAAGGGGGAGAAATGCAGCCCACATATACATTCCTTGTTACCTACGACACAACCGGCGCTATAATTTCAAGCCGTATTTTTTCAGCCCAATTTACAATGGAGAAAATAAGGGCAGGAAAAATAGAGAACAATAAAATTACACTTACCGATTATAAAAGAACGTGGCAGTTTAAATCAGACAGTGTTTCATACTGGCAGAATAAGGTTACCAATTATGAACAAACACAGGTTGCCACATTTGCTATTAACGATTCAGGAAGGATTGTTAAAGAAACTGTACCTGTTAATTATAGCGATTCAGGTAGTGTTGTATCCAATAATATTAAGTAGCTGATTGATGCGGATGCTGACAAAATACATAACTGTAATTGCAATGCTTATCTATATCAGCTCATGCACCCGAAGCATTGAAACTATCGTGGTAAGGGTTCCCGCTTTGCGAGCCAGTTCCATTTTAATGCCAGATTCAGTATATAATTATCTAAAAAAATATGGGGATACACATAAAGTAGTGGCCGATTATTATTTGAATAAAGGGAAAGAGTTGCAGCAGACCAACCTGCAGAAAGCCATTTATTATGTAAAAAGGTCAATTTCACTTAACCCAACCAAGGATAAGTACATTGAACTTATAGAACTGATGAGCCAAGATACTGGCGTAGGTCAATACTCTCCTGGTTTCTCTGATATATACAGACTGTATACCCTGCTTATTGATACATATAGTGCTAATCTTGATGGAAAAACACGGAAGGAGGCGTATCTTTTCGGCAAACCAGATAAGAGAATTATATGTGATTACCTTGTATTTAACGCTCAGTATGGTGGTTCAATTTTTGGCGAGCCCGGGTTTAAAGAATTTATAACCGACAGCCTTCATTTAAGCCTTTCGGACTTAAAAAAGGAAGTATTGAGCGATAGGCGCCTTAAGTTTGATACAAATAGCGAGGCGTATAAGGACATTGTCATACAGTTTTTATCGGATGCTGAAACTGAGGCATACCTTGAAAAACCTTCTACTTTCCTTGGCTTTATTAAGGGTATTAAGGATACATCGGCTGTTTTTGAAATTAATAAGTACAGTGTTCAGCAGTTTGACTATTCTGATTTTAATGGTCAAAAGAATTTTGGCTGGTGGGAAAATGGTTATGTACCTATAACCTACCTCTATGCCCGTTATGTACCTGAAGGAAAGAAGAACAATGACTGGAGGGTTCCATATAACTTTGAACATGTAGTTTGGATAAATGATTCAATAGTAGCTTTGATTTATTCGGTAGATTTTTCAGTTACTGCCTGCCCAAAGGATATGAGAGATATACATCATGAGATTGTAACTTATAACAAGAAGGGTAAGATTATAGCAAACGATATGATAGCTTTCCAGGACGGTGACGGATTAGCGACTATGAAGTTTAACCATGGCAGGTATATAGTTACCAACTACAAAAGATATTGGGAGAAACCGTACGATAAAAGCGATTTTGATAATAATATTGACCGGGTTGAAATGCAGGGTGAAGAAGGCTACCAGGTAAAGCCCGACGGAACGCTTGAAAAGCTGCCTGTGCCCGCGATGTGAACCATTAAGCAAGGCGTTACGCCTCGCGATTGGAAGCCGGAAAATAAAGTTTGGGTAAAGGATAATATAATACTGACGCTTACGTTGCCTTGCATTCGCTTTTAAATTGGTTATATTTGATAAGTCTATCTTATCTCCATGATAAACGCACTCAAATAAACTTTTACAAAATGAAAACCGGGTATTACACAGTAGCTACACTGTTGTTGCTTATCGCCTTAGGCAGCTGCAAGCCAAAACTTAAGTACGATATGAAAATTAACCTGACCAGGTTAACCAATGACAACATTTACGATGAAAAACTGGTCGGTGATGCAATTTTCGATGCCCATGAACTGAAAGTAGATTCGCTGAAGAACAGGAGCAGCAAACTCTTTTTACAAGGGGTAGACTTATATAAGAATAAGAAAAAACCTGATTCGGCTGTGGCAGTGCTTAAGCAATCGCTGCTTGTTTTCCCGCAGGTAGATACCTATTATGAAATAGCCGATGCCTTAATGGCTATGCAGGCCGATGCCAAAGGCAATGATAAAAAAGCCATACTCAGGGAAGCCCTTGAAGCATATAATGTGGCGGCATACCTGCACTATAAACCGGCATCGTTCCTATACTATAATATGGCCTGTGCCGAAAACCTGTTAGGTGATGACGATAGCGCAAGGGGAGTTGAGAAGATATCGATGCATTTAAACCGTGCGGCATCTGACCTCCGCAACGCCTTTATGAATGGCTTTAACGATACTGCCATGATGCAGGCCGATACGCGCATTAATTCCATAATGAAGACCGATGCCTATAAACAGATGATAGCGGAATTGAATGCCCAGAAAAAACCGGACAGCAGACCTGAAACCGTATTTGATTTATATAAGGACCTGTACCCAACTATTCAGCAGCCGTTTGCCATTACACTTGATAAAATTGAGATGACGGAATATAAAACAGATATAAGTTTTGAATTTGCCAAATTCATACCTGAAATGGAAAATACTTCATTCGGACGAGACGTATCGCACGATTATTATGTTGTAGGTAAGTTGGCTGAAACACCTCTATATACAGCTGTAATATTCACATCGACAGAACTTACCGGCGATGGAGGGTATGATATTGAGCCTGTTTATACAAAACTGGTAACCTATACGCCGGAAGGAAACATAATTGACAGCAGGCTTATTTCATGCCGCTGTACTGAAGATAAGGCTAAGACAGTAAAGATTGAAAACAATATAATTACATCGGAGGAATATAAAACGGTTTGGAAATATTCTTCCCAGGAAATGGATAGCATGCTTAACCAGGATGGGGCTACTTATCCGCAGAATAAGGTAGTTAAAAGTGAATTGCTGGGTAAAGAGGTTTATAAGCTAACCGATATAGGCAAAATTGTGGAAGCCGGTGACTCAGTTAAAGTTGCTTACAGGTAAACCATTCAAATATAAAAGCATGAAAACCGGGTATGGAATAATGAGTGTTGTTGCGCTATGCTTTTTAATGGCATGCCAGCCGCATGAAAAGACAATAACCGTGCATATTACCCCTATAAGGGCCAGCGCGCTTTATAACCCTGACGAAGTGTACAGGTATATGCAAACATATAAAGACTCTAACAAAATCCTTGCAGAACAATACTATGAGAAAGGGAGGCAGATGTATTTTAAAAATCCTGAGGAGGCCACTTATTATTTCAAGCGCTCGCTAAGCCTTCATCCCGACCGTGCGCATTATATAGAACTGGGCGAGTTGCTGAACCTGCAAAAGAATTATGAGGAAATGAATGAGCTCTATCGCATGCTGATGTTCCGCTTTGCCAATCCCGACACTAAAACACCCATTTACATTTTTGGTAAACCTTCTGAGACAGAAGTAGAGAATTATGTGGTTACTAATATATTAGTCTATAATACGGTATGGAACAATTTGGGTGAGCAACTGGCCCTGACAGATAGCCTCGGCTATAAAATGAATGATATAAAGGAAAGCATAATGAGTGATGGCAGGATTAAATTATCGAAGCCTACGGCAGAAAACCGCAATGTATTATGGGGTTTCCTTACACAGGATGAGAAAATGGAATATTATAAAGATGAGTCCTTACCTGATTACTATGCGAAGCATTTGAATGACACAACCACAACATTTGATATTAATGAAAATGATGTAAGGCAATTTGTTTACCAATACGGTGATATGGAAGGGCATGATTACAATGATAATATTTTTGGTGGTTACGATAATTTCGTTCCTGATACCGTTAAGAATTACTTCGAGAAAAATTACGAAAGACATTATAAAGTTAATGACTCCATTGAAGTATTGATTTATGCTGTAGATACATCAGCTACGGCCTGCCCTAAGGATATGCGATGTATTTACCATGTACTCGAAGTATATTACAATGGCTCCTATTGGAATATAATTGCAACTAAAGTCATTGCCGTGCAGTCGGGTGAGCAGTTGGCTACTGTAAAGTTCAATCACAATCAGTTCACTATTACTCATTATAAAAGATACTGGGAGAAACCATTTAACAAAGATGATTTCGACAACCACCTGAAGAAGGTTGAACAGACGGGAGAAGAAAGTTTTATGATTACTCCCCGGGGCAAAATAAAAAAGGTTTCAAACCCTGCCGGGGACAAGGCTACCTCTTAATTTCCACTTGCGAATAAGCAGTTCGGCCACTATAACATTGGGTATCCAGCTTAGCCATGTAATAAAGCAATACATATCGGTTGAGTGCATGTGTATAAAGTGTGGCAGTATAAAAACATATAGCCGGAATGTTATGGCGGTAAGTGTAAGCGCGTAACTGCGGTACATAAAGGCAATATGCTGTTTGAATTTCTTCTCTCTCGCGTTTTTATAAGCAAGAAACGTTACTATCCACCAAAGCGTGGCTGTAATAACAAATGATATTTTTGCTGACAGCCCGCCATTGGCAAAAAGAGCCATAACAAAACCTCCCGGCGCACTGAAAACAAGCACAAGTAATACATAGAACTTACCAAGTTGCCTGTGCAATTTTGGCCTTTTACGGAGTATGGGTTTTACGAACTGCAGTGTGCCTGCCAGTAAAACGAAAGTGCTTGTAGCAATATGTATATAGAATGCCTGTCTCCAGATGGATAAATGTATTATGGCTTGCTTGGTAAGCAGGAAATCAATATCGGTGCGGAATGAGAAATAGGGAATGGTAATGCGGGCCATGAGGTAAACAAAAAAGAGCATTATTGCCACCAGCAATGTGCCGAAAATATTCTTTATAAGACTTTTGTTTTTCACTTGTATCTCTTTTCCTCGCTGGCTTCATTGTGGAAAATGCTGAGGTAACTCTCGTAACGCGATAGTGCAATCTCTCCTTCTTCCACTGCTTTAATAACGGCACAACCTGGCTCATTGATATGCATGCAGCTGTTAAATTTACAGTTGGCACGGAAATGGTTCATTTCCCTGAAATATTGCGACAGTTCATACTTGGTAATATCGGCAATGCCGAACTCCTGTATACCGGGAGTATCAATTAAAAATCCTCCTGCGGGTAGTGGAAGCATTTCTGAAAAGGTAGTGGTATGTATGCCCTTCTGGTGAGCATCGGATATAGCGCCGATTTTACGGTTAAGGCCAGGTATAAGCAGGTTTATTAGTGTCGATTTACCCGTGCCCGACATGCCGCAAAGCAGGGTTACTTTGTTCTTACACAATTTTTGTAAAGCGGGTTCGTCTTTATCGTTTAGTAACGAAACCGAAATGCAATCGTACCCCAGCGTGTCATATATATCCATACGCTCTTCTACTTCGGCACGCTCTTCTTCATTATATATATCGGCCTTGTTGAAAATAAGGCAGGCGTTAATACCGTAGGCCTCGGCGGTGGTTAATATGCGGTCGACAAAAGTGTTATGAGTTTTGGGATGACTTATAGTTACCAGGATAAATACCTCGTCGATGTTAGACGCGATTATCTGGTATTGCTTCGATAACTTTTTCGACTGGCGGATAATATAGTTTTTGCGCTGCTTTACTTCTGTAATTACATTGTCTTCGGTAGAAGAAGTACTGACAAGTACACGGTCGCCCACAACAACGGGGTTGGTGGTAGATATATCTTTGGTGCGCATGGTACCTTTAAGGGTGCATTGTAGTTCACCCTTGTCGGTCAGCACATTATATACCTGCCCTAATGCTTTTAATACCAATCCCTCCTGCTGCATTCTTTATCAAATTGTTAATTCAAACCTAAAACAGATTTCCTATAGAATTTATCCTAATCTTCGCCCGCCGAAAAAATGTTGCTAATTCAAATATCCTGAATAGTTTTGTAAAATTACACCTATATAAATCATCCTGTTATGAAAAAGAGTTTTTTTATTGCAACCTGCCTTATTGCAACAACAGCATTTACAGTGTTAAATGCACAATCGAAGTACAAAATAGCTGATAAAATACACCTGGATGGCGATGCCGGCTGGGATTATTGCGCGGTTGATGAGGCTGCTAACCGTCTATATGTATCACACGGCACCATGGTTCAGGTGGTTGATTTGAGCACCAACAAAATAGTTGGTACTATTGCCGATACCAAGGGTGTACATGGCATTGCTATAGCCAATGACCTTAACAAAGGATTTATAAGTGATGGGAAAGATTCAGCTGTTACTATATTCGATTTAAGTACACTGGCTACTATCACCAAGGTAACTATTACGGGGCAAAACCCCGATGCCATAACCTACGAGCCTGTTACCCATAGAGTATTTACATTTAATGGACATAGCAGCAACTCTACAGTTATAGATGCTAAAACCAATGCGGTTATTGGTACAATTGCTTTGCCAGGCAAACCTGAATTTGCAGTAGCTGACGGTATGGGCAAACTATTTTTTAACCTGGAAGAGAAGAACATGATTTGCTCGATAGATGCATCTACCATGAAAGTAGGCGACAGCTGGAACCTTGCTCCCGGTGATGGCCCCAGCGGTTTAGCAATGGATACCAAAACCCGCAGGCTTTTTTCAGTATGCGATAATAAACTGATGGTGGTAGTAAATGCCGACAATGGCAAAGTAGTTACTACAGTTGCTACAGGAGACAGAACCGATGCTGCGGGATTCGACAGTGGCATGAACATAGTGTATAGCTCAAACGGCGATGGTACATTAACTGCCATTAAGGAAGAAAACGCAGATAAATACACCATTATAGAAAATGTGGCTACCCAAAAGGGTGCACGTACCTGTGCTGTTAACAGTAAGACACATCATATTTATCTGCCATGCGCCGAGTATGGCGATACCCCAGCTCCTACAAAAGATAAGCCACATCCTAAGCCAAGCATTAAACCCGGTAGCTTTATGATACTGGACATTGCGCCTATACAATAATATAAATAAACTAAATTAGGGGAATGAAAAAGTTGTTTTTCATTTCCCTTTTTGCTTTTATTACCTACTTCTGTTTAGGACAGAAGGATACGAGCATGAAGGTATTTGATGCCCCGCAACCATACAATCCTGTTGATTCCATTCAGTTGAGCGATACAACAGAATTAAATTATTGTGATTGCCATGGTTTAAAGGATCATTTCCGTAACTATGATAAATGGAACTTATATACTAAAGACAAGAAAATATCAAAGTGCGGTTACTTCCTCCACGGTATATTAGTGCTAGGCTTTCATTATGTATACTCAGATAGCGACGACGTAATTCGCATGGAGAAGATATTTAAGGGTAAGAAAATAGGAGAGTGCGAAATACGGGTAAAGGAATAAATAGTATTCCCACCAGTAAGCTTTTAGGAAGGTGTAATAGGGTTTATTTACTTGGGCACGCGAATATTTTCCAACCCACATGGGTCTTCCTTAGAACATAGAAATACCATGAAATTCTACCCTGAGGTCTTTCCCGTTCGTTTCCAATGTTAATACCTCCAAAGACCAAGTAGTCATTATCAGTGTAATATTTGGGAGTACGTTCAGTTTCCCTCAAAATAAACTTTAATAGCCCACCTTTTTCTTTCCAAGTATTATCTACTAGTCTTATTGTGGCTGTATCTGTAAACTCCTTTTTTGTAAACACAACTACATCGTAATGTTTTATGTAGTCATTATATATTGAATCACTATTTCCTTTAAAGTCAATACGTAAATCAGTGCATATAGTAGAAGTATCACCCCTTACATCTTTTCTCAATATTATAGTATCACCGGTTTTGTTTGATTTATATCCAAATAATCCTATCATTTTTATTGTATCGCAATAGTATTTCATATATCCCTTGCAATCCTTGTTCATTAATGTTTTTATTATTTGAAGGAAAGCCTTTTTAGCTTCCTCTTTTGATGGTTGTTGAGCAAAGCAAGGGAAGCTAGAGAGACAAAACAGAATGAGTAGTATTTTCTTCATCGTAGTGGTAACTTTACAATGCAGACGTCCAGTTCAACCTGTCTGAAGCAGGGAACTGCCAGGGAGCGCCGTTGTTCTCAATATTGTTGAGCATAAGAGCCAATTCCTGCGGCTGGGCCGATTGCTCCATTACCAAAAACCTGCGCAGGTCAACAATAATAGAAAGCGGGTCAATATCTACGGGGCATTCCTGCACACATGCGTTGCACGATGTGCATGCCCAAACTTCTTCGGCGGTTATATAGTTAAAGAGCAATGATTTTCCATCATCCACAAACTTGCCATTCTTGTCAATGTTCTTTCCCACTTCCTCCATGCGGTCGCGGGTGTCCATCATTATTTTGCGTGGGGAAAGCATTTTACCTGTTTGGTTGGCAGGGCAGCTCGATGTGCATCTTCCACACTCGGTACATGAATAGGCATTCATCAGTTGTACGGTGTTCAGGTCAAAAATATCTTTTGCGCCAAAGCGTTCTGGAGCAGCAGGTGTTTCAGCAGGCGGGGCCGCGCTGGGGTCGAGCATCAGTTTTATTTCGCGGGTTACCGATGCCAGGTTTGTAAACTGTCCTTTAGGATTTAGGTTTGAATAATATACATTGGGAAATGCCAGCAGAATATGAAAATGCTTGGAATAGGGCACATAGTTAAGGAAAGCCAGTATACCTATAATGTGGAACCACCAGCAGAAATGTTCGATAAATTCCAATGTGCCCATTGAAGAACCGCTGAGCATGCCGGTAAGTAAATTGCTGATTGGGAAACCGCTGTACGCCGCATTAGCCGACCGCTGAATAAGGGTATCGGAAGCATCTAATGTAAGGAAGGCGCACATCAATGCAATTTCGGTAATGAGGATGATATTGGCATCGGTGCGGGGCCAGCTGGTCATTTCTTTGCTCCAGAAACGCTTTAGTTTGCCAATGTTGCGGCGGATTAAAAATATGGCGCAGGCAACCATTACGCCTACCGCTAAGTATTCAAAGGCCGTGATAAGGAACCCATAAAACGGCAGGAATGAAAGCACCCGGTGCGTTCCGGCAACACCGTCGATAAGTATTTCAAGCACCTCAATATTTATGATGATGAAGCCTGCATACACCAATATGTGCAGCACGCCTGCAAAAGGACGCGTTACCATTTTCGATTGGCCAATGGCCACCAGCAGCATGGTTTTCCAACGCTCGCCGGGGCGGTCGCTGCGGTCAATTACTTTGCCTAAATGAATGTTGCGGCTTATTTTGCGGACGGCACGGGTAAAGAAAACTATCGCAGCTAAAAGAACAACTGAGAATATGATTTGAGATATCATAGTATTCTTCTATTTAATTATAAATGGAACGCAGATAACGCTGATTCAGTAAGATTTTCACTGATATGGAATGTAGTATCATAATAATCATATATAGTCTGCGTCATCAGCGGTCTATTGTATTTATTCTTTTTTACCTCCCCCGAAAACAGAGAAATGAACATAACGTTTGGGGTGCGCTTTCATATCTTCAAGCAAGGCATTCAGCGATGCCGACGATGAACTCAACCTTCTGTAAAGTGTAGTATCGTTAACCAGTAATCCCAACGAACCTTGCCCCTTGTTTATTTTTTCAAACGACTTCGATACATAGTACAATGCACTGTCGGCGTTTGAAATAGTTTCTTTTAGTTTCGATTTGGCAATGGTGTCTGTTATACTGCTCAGGTTATTAATGGCATTGCCTAGTTGCTTGCTATTCTTCGCCAGGGCGGTAGCTATGTCATCAACCTTAGCCAGTATATCGCTCACGCGCGATTTCTGGTTCGACATTAAAGTATCAACACTGGCCGAAGTAGATTCAAAATGCTTGAGCGATATTGTTATACTTTCAATGCTCTTCGACAGGTTCGAACGGGTATTCTTATCAAATACGCTTTGTACAATTGTAAGGGTCGAATCTATAGATTCAATCAGGTTCTCTGTCTTTTTCTTTAACGGAGAAAGCTCTTCATCTACTTCATCTTTAAAGCTTTTATCGGTGACCGCGGCAAGGGTATCGCCTTCATCGGCATAGCTGGTTCCGGTGCCAAGGTCAATTTGTATGGCTTTCGAGCCCAGCAGGTCGGCGCTTATAATATGGGCAATGGAATTTTTAGGAATTTTAACCTGGTTATTGGTAATAAGCATGGTAACAATAATCCTGCCCGACGCATCGGGCCTTAGGTCTATATGCTGCACCTCGCCTACCTGGAAACCATTGACCAGCACAAAGTTCGATGGTACCAGCCCCGAAGTGTTGGTATATACAGCATATACTTTCTTAGTGTGGGTAAATACGTTAATTCCCTTCAGGTAATTCAGCCCGAAGAAAAGCAGGCATATAGCCACTAGCACCACTACCCCTATTTTTACCTCTCTCCTTATCTTCACAATTCTGTTTGTTGGCTACAAAAGTAACTATTATGTGGAATATTTAGGTTTTTTGGGCGTTTGCTGTCGATTCAGTCAGCATCCCGGCAATTGC
>Ga0206807_1071_pt1 | contig 18869 bp, 14 predicted proteins | sample Alteio_BWOrgCont_57_FD_152915 | JGI IMG/M metagenome (GOLD analysis project Ga0206807, IMG submission 152915) | Enriched cells from forest soil in Barre Woods Harvard Forest LTER site, Petersham, Massachusetts, United States -... | ecosystem: Environmental > Terrestrial > Soil > Temperate forest >...
AGCTGGTCGATGCCTTCCCGGTGCGATCCGTGACATATCGTCAGGGGCGGTGGCTGGAGCAGCATGTGGCGATCGAGGGCGATGTGCTGCGCTGGGTCGACCGCCCGATCGAGGATGTGGAGTTGGCGCGGGCGATTGCGGCGCTGCCGTTGCCGGAGATCGAGGGGTACGCGACGGAGATCAATTTGCGCGCGCGCGGATGGATGGAGGAAGTCGGCAACGCGCTGGAGCGCGGTTACGTCTTGACCATCGATTATGGACATCCGGCCTCGCGCTATTACGCGCCGCATCGCACGGGCGGGACGTTGACGGCTTATGTGAAGCACCATGCGATCGACGACGTTTTGGCCGAACCCGGGATGCGCGATATCACCGCGCACGTCGATTTCACGGCGCTGGCGCAAGCGGGGGAGAATGCGGGTTTGGTCGCGCTCGGCTTTCTCGACCAGCAGCGATTTCTGATGGGCGTCGCGCATGATGAGCTGAGCGGGGCGGGTGGGCCGCAGGTGAAGATTGCGGAGAACACTCGCGCTTGGAATACGCTGACGCATCCGGAGCATCTCGGCGCCGATTTCTTCGCGCTGGTGCAGGGGAAGGATGCGCCGGCGAATCTCGATGGCTTGCGCTTCGCGCGGCCGGGAGGTCTCGATTGAATCGCCTGCCGGTGACGGTCGTCGGCGGATTTCTTGGCGCGGGAAAGACGTCGCTGCTGCATTATATGATCAGCGAACATCGCGGCGGGCACCTGGCCGTGCTGGTGGAAAATCCGGGGCCGCTGAATCTTGACGCGAAGGCGTTGCGCGGGCTCTGCGGCGCAATGGGGCGGACGAATGATGCGGTCTTCGAGATTCCCAACGGCAACGAGGCGCTGCAGGTGGGCGCGATCGCGCGGACGTTGCGCGACCTGGCGCAGAGCGCGCGGTTTGAGCGCGTGCTGATCGAGGTCGCGGGAACATCGAATCCGGCAGTGCTGGCGGAGCAAGCGGAAGCGTTTTCGGAGTCGGCGAACATCGAGCAGATCATTTGTGTGATCGATGCGCTCGACTTCCATCGCACCGGATTGGAGCCGGCCCGTAACAACTGGCGCTGGGATTTTCTCAACTCGCAAATGGCGGGCTCGACCCTGGTGGTGCTGAACAAAAGCGATCTCGCCACCGATCTCGAGCGGAACCAAATTTTGACCGCGATCTCCGACCTGCATCCGCGGGCGCTTCTCGCTGAAACGGCATTTGGCGAAATCGCGCCCGAGGTATGGGCGCGCGCCGCCAGCGCAGATGACCTCGAGGCGGCATTCCAGCATCGGAGTACGTTTCGGCTGCCGTCCGGCTATGACGCACCCGATGAGCCAACTCTCTCCAGCGCGCTCTATCGCACGCACCGGCCCTTTCATCCGCAGCGCTTCTGGGATTGGTTCGAGGCGGATCATCCCGGGCTGCTCCGCGTGAAGGGTCTTATCTGGCTGGCGACGCGAAACCTGCTCGTGGGCGGCGTGTCGCGCACGAACAGGCAAAATTCATGCGGGGCGGCGGGCATTTGGTGGGCGGCATTGCCGCGCGAGGAATGGCCCGAGGAACCCGACGCGCTGAAGCGGATGCAGGAAACCTGGCGCGAGCCGTACGGGGATCGGCGGCAGGAACTGGTGCTGATCGGCGAGGTGCAATTGCTTTCCGGTGCGGTTCGCCGCGAACTCGACGCGTGCCTGCTCACCGATGCGGAATTCGCGCGGCCGGTGAAGGAGTGGGCATCGTTCCCCGATCCCTTTCCGGCGTGGGATTTGGAGGAGGGGTAGCTCGGGAAGGTAGCCGGCGCAGGCCCTGCGCCGGGAGGCAACGAAGTTGCCCCGACAAGGGCGTTCCCAAGTGCAACTTGGGAACGAGGAGGGTAGCCCGCGATCTCCGAGCGCGGAGCGCGGTGATAGGCGCATCTCGACTTCGTGGTGCGTATGTGATCGAGCCCGTCGCCCGGAGGTCGACGGCTGCCAGAATGCACGAACGATTTCTTAGGGATTCGCCGGCTTGTCTTTCAGCTCGGGCAGGGCGGCGGGGAGCGCCTTCATGTCGACTTGCTCGAGCTTCCGGTTGAGCATTTCGATTTTGTTGTGCGGGACAGTGATCGTGCCGAGCGAGGCGCTGCGAATGACGGTGAACGTGTCCGTCTCGGTCAACACTTCGCCGAGGATGCGGTCGCCGTCCTTGAGGATCGCCTCGACCACGCGGGTGCTGCGTTGCGCGCGCGGCACAGTGAGCATGCCGAGGCTGGCATGGCGCACGTAGAGCGTATCCGCGGTCTCGGCCATGATATCGCCGACGATGCGGTCGCCGTTGATGAGGATGATCTCCACGAGACGCTTGGCGATGTTGGAGCGCGGAATGGTGAGGACGCCGAGCGTGGGATGCTCGATGTAAACGGCTTCCGGCGTTTCGGAGAGGACGACGCCGGCAACGCGCTCGCCGTTGGCGAGGTGGAATTCGCGCTTCTCGCGCGGGGGGCTCAGCGTGGTGACGGGAGCCGGCTCGGGCGCTTTGGGCGCGGGAGTGGGTGCCGGCCGGTGCGCCTCGGGATCGATTTTCGGCTCCGGCGTGGCGGAGGGCTCGGGCTTGTGCGCTTCCGGATCAACCTTCGGTGCGTCGGGCGTGGCGATGAGCGGCTCAACCGGCTTGGCTTCCGCCGCGGGAGGAACCGGCGCGGGCGCGGGCTGCGCATCGAGCTTCGGCTCGGCCGGCTTGGCCGTTTCCGGGGCGAACTCGGGCGGCTTGATGAACGGTGGCGGTTCGGTCCTGGCTTGCGCGGGTTCGACTTCGGGAGCCCTGGCAAGTTCGGGCTTGGCTTCCTTGACGGTAATCGGGCCGGAATCGTCTTTCCCGGCTGAAAATTTCGCGTCTGGCTCGGGAAACTTCGCCGCAGGCGCGGCAAGTTCGGGTGGTGGGAATTTAATCGCCTGGGTGGCCGAGGGCAAACCGCCCACCCGCACTTTCATGGCGGCGATGGGAAAGGCCGGAGGGACGATGGTGGGCGACGGGTTGGTCGCGGGCGGCACGATGCGCTGGGAATCTTCGCGCTTGGGCGGCAGGACGATCCGGGCCACGTCAGCCATTTTGGCCTTGCGCCGGAAAATGGAACTCATGGACGTCAGCGGCTGGGCGGTGGGGGGAATGATCTTGGCCGCAGGGGCAGGAGCGGTGGTTGCCGCTGGAGAGGGAACCGTCGGCACTGGGGCTGGTGCCAGGATGAAGGGTGAATCATTGTCGTCCGGCGGTGGGACAGGCGTGGTAATGACCGGTGTGATCGGCACGGGTACCTCCGGCGGCGTCGAAGTCGCGTCCGGACCATGAGTTGAAGCGACCGGGGTTAAGCCTGTGGGGGCGGTCGGAGCCGGAATGATCGCGGGTGCCGGTACGGGCTCAAGCCCGGTCTTCCCTATTTCGGGCGTGGGTTGCGGCGTGAGCTTCATCAACACCGGCGTGGAGGGCGTCTTCGGAGCGAGGGACTGAGGCGGAGGCGTAATCGGCTGCGCCAAAGCGGGTTCCGATTTTGACGCTGGAGGTTTTGCCACTGGGTTCAGCGGCGGGAGCTGGTCGGTTTCCGGTGCCTTGAGAGGTGACAAAACCCGGATATTCCCGGTTTGCCGTAGCGTCTTGACGGGGTCGGCCTCGGTCATCAATTGCTCGATATTCTTCAGGGGTTCCTGGGCCTTCGGAGGCGTGACGGTGCGGGGAGGCTGAATGGGGGGCGTGGTGGTGACACCGGTCGGCGGGCGTAAGACGACACCGTGGGTTACGGGCAGCGTCGGCATCTGCGTGCTGACCGGCTTGACCTCCGTCGACTTGGCGCCGGGCGGGTTCCCGGTCTGCGGGCCCAGATTGGCGGGTAGGGGCTTGATCGTCGGGGGTTGTGCGTCGGCTGCGGCCGGCTTCGCGCTTTCGGGCGCGGGCTTGGGCGGAGTGGGCTCCGGCGCTGCCTTGGATTTCTTGCCTCCCCAAAAAATGTTAGGCCAAGCCATGGCGATTAAAACGTACGGTCAATTTCAAGGGAATGGATGAATTTGGACAAGATGCGCGAAGTTTCCAGCACGCTGCCCTTATGCCGCGCAACCTTAACGCGGAAGCCACGCAAAAACAAGTGCTGGCGCACGGCATTAAAGGCTTTGCCAGATAGGTACCGCTGTGTGCAATACAAGCAAGGAAACACTGTCGGTGTTTCCTTGGCGAAGCGTTTTGGCTGTGCGCGGCGCATGGGAGGGGCGTGGCACCCCGTGGCATGTAACGTGCTTAACGTCTGGCTACAGTTTTCCCCTCATCCCTTTTCATCTGCCACTTGATTGCCACCATGCCTTTGCCATCGGGAGTTTCTACTCCATCGAATTTAACGGAAATTCTACGGGTCGTCGTTAATACCAAGCAAACCGGATGCCTGAAGGTAAAGGACGGCGACCAGGAAGGTTGCCTGGCGATTGAGAACGGAATCATCCTCAGCGCACGCGTTGGCACTGCCACCGGCTTGCCGGCGCTCTTTCAATTCGTGGGTTGGCGCGAGGCGAAGTATGACTTCACGGAACGGGCCATGCCGGCGGAGGTGTCGCGTGATCTCGCGGTGTATGATCCCGGGGTGCTGATTACGGGGATCGCTTTCAAGCTGGATGAGGCGAATTTGCTGCATGAGGCGATTCCTCCGCTCGACGCGGTTTTGTGTTACATCGGCGGGGAAGGGCTTGGTTCCGTCGAAGTGACGCCGGCCGATCTGGGCTTGCTGGCGCTGGCGGACGGACGCCGCACGGTGCGCGAAATGGCGCAGAAGTTGAATCTGAATCCGGTGGACGTGGCCCGCAACCTGGCCCGGTTCCGATTGGCGGGCGTGCTGGAAGTGGCGGATGGCCCGAACTCGCCCGGTCGGCCGGCGAAGTCGGTCGTGGTGGCGGCGTAGGACCTGCGGTCGGCAGTTGGTGCGGCGGTTTGCGCCCGCCGTCAGTTCCCCTGGTAGCCGTCGGGCTCCGGGCGACGGGCTCGGGTATAATCGCGACCGGATATCGGGGTCGCATCATCGACCGCGCCATGCGCTCGGAGATCGCGGGCTACCAGATTGCTCACGGCGCGACTTCGGCTTCGACGGGAAGTTCCGCCCTGCTTTCTAGTTTGTGAGCGATGGGCGGGGTCGCATCATGCTTCGGACCGGCGACGAGCGTGCGCAGGAGCACGTAGAAGATGGGTGTGAGGAAGAGGCCGAAGCTGGTCACGCCGATCATACCCGCGAAGACGGCGATGCCCATGGCGCTGCGCATCTCGGAACCGGCGCCGGTGGAGAAAACCAGCGGCACGGTGCCGGCGATGAACGCGATCGAGGTCATGAGGATGGGGCGCAGGCGCAGGCGCGCGGCCTCGACGGCGGCGGCATAGACGCTGCGACCGCGGTGCTCGAGCTCGCGCGCGAATTCCACGATCAGGATCGCGTTCTTGCAGGCGAGGCCGACGAGAACGACGAGTCCGATCTGGGTGAAGATGTTATTGTCGCCCTTCATCAGCCAGACGCCGGTGATGGCGGAGAGCAGGCCCATGGGCACGATGAGAAGCACGGCCAGCGGCATGATGACGCTTTCGTATTGCGCGGCGAGGACGAGGAAGACGAGGAGGACGGAGAGCGGCAGGACGACGAAGAGGGTGTTGCCCGCGATCTCCTCCTGGTAGACGAGGTCGGTCCACTCGTAGCCGAAGCCGCGCGGAAGCGTTTCCTTGAGGATGCGCGCGATGGCGGCTTGGGCCTGGCCGGTGCTGTAGCCGGGGGCGGCGGCGCCGTTGAGGTCGGCGGTGCGGAAGCCGTTGTAGCGCATGGCACGGTCGGGGCCGTGGCTTTGATTGACGATAAGGAGCGATGAGAGCGGCACCATCTGGCCCTGGTTGTTGCGGACCTTGAGGTTGCCGATGTCCTCGGCGTGGGCGCGGAAGGGCGCGTCGGCCTGGACCATGACCTGGTAGGTGCGGCCGAATTTGTTGAAGTCGTTCACGTAGAGCGAGCCGAGATAAATCTGCAGCGTGTCGAAGACATCGGGGATGGAGACCCCGAGTTGCTGGGCGCGCGTGCGGTCAACATTGGCGTAGAGCTGCGGGACGTTGATGTCGAAGCCGGAGAAGTTCGCGTAGGGATAGAGCTCCGGTGTCTTCAGGGCCTTGGCCATCACGGCTTGCAGGACGTCGTTGAGCGCGTCGTTGCCCTGCGCGGTCCGGTCCTCGATCTGCAGCTTGTATCCGCCGGCCTGGCCGATGCCGAGAACCGCGGGTGGATTGAGGATGAGAATGAACGCATCCTGGACGCCGGCGTATTGTGCGTTGAGCCGTTTGACGATGGCGTCGGCTTTCTGGTCCGCGCGCATGCGCTGCTCGAAGGGCTTGAGCGTGACGAAGACGATGCCGGCGCTGGAGGTGTTGGTGAAGCCATTGATGGAGAGGCCGGGGAAGGCGACGGCGGACTCGACGTCGGGGTCTTTCATCGCGATGGCGCTCATCTTGCGGATGACGGCCTCGGTGCGGTCGAGCGTGGCGCCCTGGGGGAGCTGCGCGAAGCTGATGAGGTACTGCTTGTCCTGCTGCGGCACGAAGCCTGGCGGCACGATGTGGAACAGATACATCGCGGTGCCGATCAGGCAGACGTAGAGGATCAACATGATCGACTTGTGGTTGATGACCGTGGTGACACCGTTGCTATAGTGGTGCGCACCGCGCTTGAAGACCCAGTTGAACGGCTTGAAGAACCAACCGAAACAGAAGTCGATGATCGTTTGGAACCAGTCCTTCTGCTCGTCGTGGCCCTTGAGCAGAAGCGCGGCGAGCGCGGGGGACAGCGTGAGCGAATTGAAGGCGGAAATGACGGTGGAGAAGGCGATGGTGAGCGCGAATTGCTTGAAGAAGATGCCGCTTAAACCCGAGACGAACGCGAGCGGCACGAAGACGGCGGAAAGCGTGAGCGCGATGGCGATGATCGGCTCGGACACCTCGGTCATCGCCTTGTAGCTCGCATCCTTCGCGGAGAGCCCCGCCTCAATGTTGCGCTCGACGTTCTCCACCACGACGATGGCGTCGTCCACCACGATGCCGATGGCGAGCACCAGGCCGAAGAGCGAGAGCGTGTTGATCGAGAATCCGGAAACCAACATGATGCCGAAGGTGCCGATGACCGAGACCGGCACCGCCAGCAGCGGGATGATCGACGCGCGCCAGGTTTGCAGGAAGACGATGACGACGATGACGACGAGCAGGATGGCGATGAGCAGCGTCTCAATGACCGCGTGGATGGAAGCGCGGACGAACTGGGTCGGATCGTAGACGATCTGGTAGGTCACGCCCTCGGGCATGTCCTTCTGGAGCTCGGCCATGGTGGCGCGGACCTCGTCGGAGATTTGCAGCGCATTGGAGCCGGGCGCCTGGAAGATCGGGATGGCCACGGCGGACTTATTGTTGAGGAGAGAGCGGAGCGCGTACTCGCTGGCGCCGAGCTCGACGCGGGCGACGTCGCTCAAGCGCGTGACGGCGCCGTCAGGCGCGGTGCGGATAACGATGTTCTCGAATTCCTCCGGCGTGGTGAGCCGGCCCTGCGCGTTGACGGCAATCTGGTAATCGACGTCGGGCGTGTTGGGCGAGGAACCGATGACGCCGGCGGCAACGTCGACGTTCTGGCTGCGGATGGCGGTGACGACATCGTCCGCGGAGAGACCGCGCTCGGCGATCTTGCGCGGGTCGAGCCAGATGCGCATGGCGTAATCGCCGGAGCCGAAGAGGCGCACATCGCCGATGCCGGGCAGGCGCGCCAGGCGATCCTTGACGTTGATCACCGCGTAATTGCGCAGGTAGACCATGTCGTAGCGGTTGTCGGGCGAAAGAAGGTGGACGACCATGGTCAGGTCGGGCGAGCTCTTCACCGTAGTGACCCCGAGCTGCTGCACTTCCTGCGGCAGGCGGGGGAGGGCCTGGTTGACGCGGTTCTGCACGAGCTGGGCGGCGAGGTCGGGATTGGTGCCGATTTTGAAGGTGATCGTCAGCGTCATGGTCCCGTCGGAAGTCGACTGCGACGCCATATAGAGCATGTTTTCGACGCCCTCGATCTGTTCCTCGATCGGGTTGGCGACGGTTTCCGCGATGGTCTCCGTATTGGCGCCCGGGAATTGCGCGGTAACGATGACCGAGGGCGGGACGACTTCGGGATATTCCGAAATCGGCAGGCTGCCCATGGCGATGAGCCCGCCGAGGAGAATCAGCGCCGACAACACGCCGGCGAAGACCGGGCGGTCGATGAAGAATTTCGAGATGTTCACGCGATCCTCCTGTCTTTGCTGGTTCCCCTCGTTCCCAAGTTGTACTTGGGAACGCACTTGTCGGCGAAGCTGCGCTTCCCCCTGGCCGAAGCAACGGAGTTGCGGGGGCAATTGCGTTCCCAAGTGCAACTTGGGAACGAGGAAGAGATGTTCATGGTGTCCCCTTTTTCGTGATGGTTTCGAGCGGCGTTATTTGGTGCTCGCAGAGGCCAGGTCGGAGGGAACGGCCTTGCGGTCCATCGCGACTTCGGTCGGCGCGACAATCGAATTGGGGCGCACGCGCTGGAGACCGTTGACCACGATGACTTCGTTCTTTTGCAGGCCGGACCGAACCACGCGCAGGCCATTGACGACCGGGCCGAGCGTGACGGCGCGGTAGCTCGCCTTGTTGGTGGCGTCGACAACCATGACGTACTTCTTGTCTTGGTCGGTGCCGATGGCGCGGTCATCGACGAGGATGGCCGTCTCCGGCGCGCCGCCGCCGGTGCGCACCTTCGCGTAGAGGCCGGGGGTCAGTTCGCCGTTGGGATTGTCGAATACGGCGCGGACGCGGATGGTGCCGGACGTGGTGTCGAGCTGGTTGTCGAGCGATTCGAGATGGCCCTGGCGGGGGTAACCGTCCTCGTTGGCGAGGCCCATGCCGACGGGAACGTTCTCGATGCCGGTGTTGCCGCTCGCGCCGTTGGCCGCGTATTTGAGATAGGTCTGCTCATCAATCTCGAACTCGACGTAAACCGGATTGACGGAAACGACGGTGGTGAGCACGGGCGCGTTGTTGCCGTCGTTGACGAGGTTGCCCGCCGTGATTTCGGCCCGGGAGACGCGGCCTGTGACCGGCGCGGTGATGGCGGTGTAGTTGAGATTAAGCTGCGCGGTCTGCACGGCGGCTTGCGCGGCCTTCAGGTTCGCATCGGCTTCGGAGAACGCGTCGGTGGCGGCGTCGAGATCGCTCTGCGCAATCGCGTGGCTGGCAATGAGCCCATTGTTGCGATCGAGGTTGATCTTGGCGAGGGCGAGCTTGGCCTGCGCGCCTTCCTCGACGGCTTGGGCGTTGTCGAGCGCGGCCTGGAACGGGCGCGGGTCGATGGTGAAGAGCATGTCGCCCTTATGGACCAACTGGCCGTCGCTGAAGTGGACCTGCTCGATGATGCCGGAAATCTGCGGGCGCACTTCGACGCGGTCGATGGCGCGCACGCGGCCGGAGAACTCATCCCATTCGGTGACCGATTTCTCGACGACCTTCGCGACGGAGACGGGCACCGGGGGCGGGGCGGCGGCGGCGACGGGCGGTTTGGTGGACGCCGTTTGCGCGACCGGGATCAGGCCGGATTTCCAGAGTCCGCCCGCAATGGCCGCGACAACCGCGACCGCGATGATGATGGTGAGTGTTTTTTTCATTTCGATTCCTCTTTTATTTTCTAACCTGGCGGAGTTCGGGGCCGGCATTGGTTCCGGCCCCGAAATCAAACTGACGCTTTGCGATTAATAACCGCCGGAGACGTACCAGACTTCGCCGGTGACCCACGAGGAGTCCTCCGAGGCGAGGAAGGTGACGACGGTGGCGATATCCTGGGGCTGGCCGACCCGGCCGAGCGGCGATTGTTGTTCGTAGCGCTTGCGGAAGTCGCTCTCGGCGCCGGTAATGCCCGCGCTATCGGTGCCTTCGGTCACGACCATGCCGGGGTTGACGCTGTTGACGCGGATTTTCTTCGCGCCGAGTTCCTTCGCCAGCGCGCCGGTGATCGCGTTCACCGCGCCCTTCGTAGCGGAGTAGACGGTGGCGCCGGGCAGTCCGCGCGCCGCGACCGAGCTGATGTTGATCACGCTGCCGCCCTTCTCGGTGAAGAGCTTGGCCGCTTCCTGCGTGGTCAGGATGAGGCCGAGCACATTCAGGTCGAATTGCTTGTGGAAATGTTCCTCGGTGACTTCCTCCAGCGGGGCGAATTCATAGATACCCGCGTTGTTGACCAGGATGTCCACGTGGCCATAGGCCTTCTTCGTTTCCGCGAACAACTTCTCGATCTCGGCCTTCTTGGCCACGTTCGCGCCGACCGCGATGGCCTTGCCGCCCTTGGCCGTGATTTCCTCGACGACGACATCCGCGCCCTTTTTGCTCGACGCGTAATTGACGACGACCGAAGCGCCCTCGGCGGCGAGGTGCTTGGCGATGCTGGCTCCGATGCCTTTGGATGCTCCGGTGACGACTGCGACTTTGCCTTCTAATTTCTTCATATGCGTTGTCCTATGTTGATGGGTTTAGCTTGCGTGAAATGAAACCACGGATCATTCGATCCAGCGGGTGACGGGGACCATGTAGGGCCCGGCCGTGATCGGGCTCCACATTTGCACCTGCGTGGGCAGGCGACCCGTGAGGCCCTGCTTCACGTTAGCCTGGATGTGGCGCGCGCGAAGCAAGTCTTTGTTGATCTTGGGGAGTGGTTCCGTCTTCGTTTGGACGGAGGCGATTTGGTTTATCATGGGTGCCTTTCAGTTTTGGTGTAATTGGTTTAGTCGCGATTCTAGTTGACCAGTTAGTATAGTCCGCGGGTAAAAAAAATTTAGCAGGGAACGGCAGGGGCTTGTTTGACGCCAAGGAGGCGGAAGACGCCACACTGGAGATGGTCCAGGCTTTTCGAGCTGTTCTCGATCTTCGCCTGCATCATCACGCCGATGACGTAGAAGTAGAGCTCGCTGGCCAGGCCCTTGGGGTCCTTCGTCTCGATGTGGCCATCCGCCGCGAGATCGCGTACCAGGGATTCGATATATTTCATGAAGCGGCCACTCATCTGCTCGACTTTCATGCGGATATTTTCGTCCTGGGTGCTGATTTCGCCGCCGAGGTTGCAGAAGGGGCAGCCGAGGAACTTGCCAAAGGTGCGGGCCTTTTCCTTTTGGTCGGCGACGATGGTCTGGCAGTAATTGGTCAGCCGGTCCAGCGAAGGGACCTGAGTTGAGAACATCTGGTCGAGCATCGGCCGCTTGTGCTCCCAGTGCCGCTCGAAAGCGGCGATGGCGAGGTCTGACTTCGACTTGAAAGCGTAATAGAAGCTGCCCTTGTTGACGCCCGCCTTGGTGCAGATGTCATCCACGCTGACGGAGCCGTAGCTGCTCTCCCAGATCAGCTCAACGGCTGTCTCGAGCAGCTTGCGCTTGGTTTCGCTCTCTTGCTTCATGCAACCAACTTAGTTGACTAGTCGGTATAGTGCAACAACTTTTTTCCATTATTTTTCTCGAATGCTGGATTGAACCCTCAAAAATAAAGGTGAAAACGCGAACCGCGGCGAGGTGGCCTTGAATTTACCCTTCCACCTGCCACCCTTGGCTCCATGCCCGTCCGCTTTTCTCCTTTTGCACTGGGTAATTGCCCTTGGTACTTCTCCATGTTCGGTTATCAAATCTCCCCGGTTTAGTTTGGTGGCGGGGAAAAAAGCGTTCATCCTCCCAAACCGCATGGCGAAACGCTCGAAGAAAAAGAAGGGAACTTCTGGAAACGGTTCGGTGGCTGCATCCACTCCCCGGGAGACTCATCCCAAATCTGTTTTTCGGGCCATGCTTTTTCAGGGCTGGGTACCGCTGCTGCTCGCGGCGGTGACTTTTTTGATTTACTGGCCCTCGCTCAGCTCCGATTTTGTTTACGATGCGCGCACCGAGATCTTCAATGAAGGCTTCATCACCTCGCTTTCCAATTTGCCCGACGTTCTCTCGTTCAAAGTCCTGGGCATGAACCTGATGCTGGCCGGTCGTCCGGGGGCACTTCTTTACCTGATGCTGATCGCCGCCGTCTGCGGCAAGGCGCCCTTCGGCTATCATCTGTGCAGCAACCTTCTCCACGCGGTGAATGTCGCGCTGTTGTACGTTCTCTTGCTCCGATTGGCGAGGGCTGAACCGACCGGGCTGACCAAGGGTAAGGAGGGTAGGATCAAGCTCGCGGTTGCAGCGGTAACGCTAATCTTTGCTTGGCATCCCCTCGCGGTAGAGCCGGTGGCTAACATAAGCTACAGTTCTGATCTCCTGGTCACCTTCTTCACGTTGGCCGCCCTGCTCGCTGCGACCGCCTTCCAACCGGACGACTTTCGAGGCAGCGCGCCAACGGGATGCGTCGGGGCTCTGGCTGCATTTTGTGCCGTGGCATGTAAGGAATCAGGCGTGGCCGCGGCTGGCCTGCTCATCGTTTACTGGTTCCTGTTTCGACGGCGGGAAAAGAGGGAACCGTGGCTTTGTTTCCTGGGTGGTGCGACGGGCGTGACCCTGGCTTTTCTCGCGGCGCGATTTGCGTTCGCGGCACCGAATTCGGACCACGTTGATTTTCTCGGAGGGTCGTTCTCTCACGTCATACTGCCCCAATCGCAGCTCTGGGTTTTCATGATGGGCAAACTGTTTTGGCCGGTCGACCTTTCCGCCGATTATGCCGTGATCGATTTGAAATGCCTTTCCGTGCCCGCTTCGCTTTTTGTTCTCGCCGTAGTGGTTTCGCTCCAGGTCTGGCTGGCGCTTAAAAGCCGGCTGGGCGCTCTGGGCGTGGCGGTCTATTGGCTGGGACTCAGCACCGTATCTAACTTCATCCCTCTCTATCGCATCTTGGGGGACCGCTTTTACTATTTGCCGTTGGCAGGGCTGGTCATCCAACTTTTGGCGTTGCTTCTCATAATCCTGCGTTTTCGAGAGGGATTCTGGGGAGCATTGGCGCCCTGCTTCGTCGCGCTCCTGCCCCTGGGCCTTCTCACCGTGACCCGCGAGGATGTTTTCGCCAACGACTTCAATCTTTGGAGCGACACGATTCAGGTCAATCCTTACTCCACCATCGGTCACGCCAAGCTGGCCGACGAGCTTTGGGACCGGGGACAGAGAGATGAGGCCATCGGCCAATATCAAATGGCCCTGGAAATCAGTCCCGGCGTTGCGGAAATCCACAACAACCTGGGAAGCGCGCTTTTTCAAACTGGACAAGTGGACGCCGCCATCGAGCAATTTCACCGAACCCTGGAAATCAGGCCCAGTTATGTCTATACCTATTACAACCTCGGCGAAGCTCTTTTGAAAAAAGGTAAAAGGAACGAAGCGAGGGCCGAGTTCGAGGAAGCTCTGCGATTGCAGCCCGATTTTGCCGCAGCACAAAGCGCTCTTGCAAAAGTCGAGGCGATGCCTGATCAAGCTCCCGCTTCCAAATAAAACGAGGAATCGGAACGCTGGCCAGGTGAGCTTGACGCGCTTACATATCCAAAAAGAAATCGTCGTCGCTGGTGCCGTTGGCGTGGCCGTTGCGGGTGGTGCCGTTGGAGACGGTGTGGTTCTGGGGACGGCGCAGGTCCATCGGCTTGACGGGAGGAGCGTCGGATTTGCGGCGGGAGTCGCGCGACCTGGGGGTCGGCTCCTCGTGCCGTTCCTCGAAGGAGCGGCCGTTGACCAGCTTGACCAGGACATCGACGCCGGCGCGGAGCTCGATCGATTGCGCGGTCAGTTCCTCGGATGCGCTGGCAGTCTCCTCGGAGCCGGCGGCGTTCGCTTGCGTGACCTGGTTCATCAGGTTGATCGCGCCGTTGATTTGCTCGAGGCCGGCGTTCTGTTCCCTGGAGGCCTCGGTGATTTGACTGACCACGGTGTCGACTTCGCGCGCCTTGGCTACGATATGGGTGAGGCTCTCGCGCAGGCCGTTGGCCTTCTGCACGACCTCGGCGATGCGCGCGTTGACCCGGGTGTTGACCTCGACGCCGACCTGGCTTTGCTTCACCGCGGCTTCGATCATGTTGGCGGTTTCCTTGGCGGCGTCGGCGCTGCGCTTGGCGAGGCTGCGCACTTCCTCGGCGACGACGGCGAAGCCCATGCCCGATTCTCCCGCGCGGGCGGCTTCGACCGCCGCATTCAGCGCAAGGATGTTCGTCTGGAAGGCGATTTCGTCGATGGTGGAAATAATCTTGGAGATGCTGTTACTCGACGTCGTGATGCCGTGGATGGCGACGGCCATTTCGGTGCTGGCCTGCATGATCGACTTCATCGCGACCTGCATTTCCTCCGTGCGCTTGGCGCCGGTTTCCGCGGCGACGCGGGTTTCGCTGGAGAGGGTTTGCGCCAAAACCAGGCCCGCAATTTCTGCGCGATGCTGCTGCTCGCGCAGGGCACGCCGATGATCGTCGCGGGCGACGAATTCCTGCACACGCTGCATGGCAACAACAATCCCTACAACCAGGACACCATCACGAGCTGGCTCGACTGGGACCGACTCGGGCAGAACCGCGACTTCTTCCGCTTCTTCAAGCTGATGATCGCGTTCCGCAAGGCGCATCCCTCCATCGGCCGGCCTACCTACTGGCGGCACGATGTTTTGTGGTACGGCCCCGACGGCACGGTCGATACGGGACCGAAATCGCACAGCTTCGCCTACTGCCTGCACGGCGCTTCCGTCGGCGACGACGATCTCTACGTCATGATCAACGCGCATTGGGAAGAGCAGATTTTCGAGATCCAGGAAGGCGAACCGGAGGAATGGCTGCGCATTGCCGACACGTCGCTCGCCAGCCCGCACGACTTCGCGGAACCAGGCACGGAAGTCGCGCTGGAAAGCATGAGCTATCCTGTCGCGCCGCGCTCGCTGGTGATTCTCAAGTCGAAGCGCTAGGTACAAGTTGATATCTCTACAAAAGTCCTTCTGAATAAGCCGGAGGCTTTATAGAACCGTAGCCGGTGGTTGAGGCCAGCAGGCCCGATACCACCGGTATCGTACAAAAAAGAGGACTTACCCCGGAGGGGTTATAGAACTTTCTAAGAGTAGATAGCTTCTCCTACCCCTACCGGGGTAGGATTGTTTTTTAATATATACCGGTGGTGTCGGCCTGCTGGCCTCAACCACCGGCTAGGGTTCTGGAATCCCTCCGGGATTCTCAAACCGCTTTTGCAGACGTACAAGTCGTCCGGGCTACCCCGAATGAGCATTTTGAATCGATCCAGGCCGCGTGGATTCGCCCCCAACCAATATCCTTCGGCCCGTGAATTCTCTCCAAGTCCTTCATAATCTCGCTTCCTGTGACTTCGACCTAATGAAATAAATTCTCATGCCGAAAACCTGAGCAGGTGCAACCCACCCTCCTCAGATGAGCTACAAAATCCTCACCGTCGACGACAGTAGGATGGTCCGCATGATCGTCGCGAAGACGTTTCAAGCCTACGGATGCGAAATCCACGAGGCCAGCAACGGCGCCGACGCCATTATTGCCGCCGCCACCCTCTTCCCCGACCTGATCTTTCTCGACATCACCATGGCCGATATGAACGGCCTCGTCGTCCTTGAACAGATGCGCGCGCTCGATCACCTTAAGAACACCCCGATCGTGATGCTCACCGCGGAATCGGGCAGCCACTTCATCGAACGCGCCGACAAATTGAAAGTCGCCGGCTACATCTCGAAGCCCTTCAAGGGAGAACAGCTCATCGCCCTCGCCGGCAAAATCCTCAACCTCGAGCCCGTCATCGCTCCCTGATCCCATGCCCGCCCTCTTTCTCGACTCACCCGGATCAAAAAGCGCGGCCGGCAAATACCTGACCTTCATCCTCGGCAGCGGCGCCTTCGGCATTCCGATCCTCAAGGTGCGCGAAATCATCCGCCTGCTCGAAATTACGCCCATACCCCGCATGCCCGAGTACGTGCGCGGCGTGATCAATCTCCGCGGCAAGATCGTGCCGGTCATCGATCTCCGCATGAAGTTCGGCCTGCCCAACCTGACCACCACCAACCGCACCTGCATCGTCGTCGTCTACGTCGTGATGGAGGAAGCGACGAAGCTCATGGGGCTCATTGTCGATGCGCTGGAGGAGGTCTATCAGATCGCCGCGGAAGACCTTGAACCCGCGCCCGACTTCGGCAAAGGCACCACGTCCGACTACATCCAGAACATGGCGAAGACCAAGGGCACGGTGAAGGCCCTGCTCAACATCGACCGGATCGTCCAGGAAGATCGCGCCGTGCTGCCCCAGAACGTCTTCCCCACCGAGGCGCTTCGCTCCCAAGGGTAACTTCCATGGGAAACCATTCCGACGAGCAGATCGGAGAAATTCCGCTCGAACTCAAAGCCGACCTCGACCCCGAGTTGGTCGAGGAATTCCTCAGCGACGCCCGCGAGCAGCTCCACAACATCGAGCAGGGCACGCTCGCGCTGGAGAAGGATGCCACCGACCACGAAGTCATCCACTCGCTCTTCCGCGCGTTCCACACCTTCAAGGGCAACGCCGGCTTCCTCGATTTCGCCGCCATCAGCCAACTCGCCCACGCGCTCGAATCGCTCCTCGACGGCGCGCGCGAAAACCGGCTGCAAATCAACTCGGTCATCATCGAGATCATCCTCAAGAGCCGCGACACGCTGCAGAAGTTCGTCGACGAAATCGAGGCGCAGATCACCGGCAAAAAGCCGCGCGTCATCGTCAACATCCCGACTGCCGCGCTCAAGGTCGCCACGAAGTTTATTCTCAACGGCGATGGTCATGCCGCCGCGAAACCGCACCCTCCGGAACCGGCGAAGGCCGCCCCGGTCGAGGCCAAACCCGTTCCCGTCGAGACCAAGCCGGCAGCGGTCGAGCCCAAGCCCGCCGCCAGGATCGAGGAGCCTAAAATCATTGCGCCTTCCCCCCAGTTGATGAAGTCCGAGCAACCCGTGGCGCACAAATCGACCTACCAGACCGGCACGGCGCTGCACGCGGTGAAGGTGGCCACCTCGAAGCTCGACAGCCTCGTCGATCTCGCGGGAGAACTGCTCATCGCCCAATCGCTCGTGGTCCAAAACGTCAACTCACCCACGGCCAACCGCCATTCGCTCGCGCGCAACCTCGACCAGCTCAGCCGCATCAGCAAGGAACTTCAGCGCATGGCCATGTCGATGCGCATGGTGCCCATCCGCGCGACCTTCCACAAAATGGAGCGCCTCGTGCGCGACATCGCCGCCCAGCAGCAGAAGCATGTCCGCGTCATCCTCGAGGGCGAGGAAACGGAGGTCGACCGCACCATCGCGGAGAAGCTCGCCGACCCACTTATGCACATGGTCCGCAACGCGGTCGATCATGCCATCGAACTCCCCGACAAGCGCGCCACGGCCGGCAAGCATCCGACCGGCACGATCCATCTCCGCGCCTACCACAAGAGCGGCACCATCATCATCGAAGTCGAGGACGACGGCAACGGCATCAACCGCGAACGCATCATCGAGAAGGCGACCAAGAACGGCTGGATGCGGCCCGGCGCCGAACCCGACGATCGCGAGCTGCTCCACTACATTCTCCAGCCCGGCTTTTCCACCGCAGCCGTCGTGACCTCCCTTTCCGGCCGCGGCGTCGGCATGGATGTCGTGCAAAAAAACATCGCCCAGCTTCGCGGCAAGATCGACATCAAATCCGCCCCGGGCCGCGGCACCACCTTTACCATGCGCCTGCCGCTCACCCTCGCCCTCATCGACGGCCTCATCATCCGCGTCGGGGGGCAGCGCTACATCATTCCGACCGCCTCGGTGCGCGAATCGTTCCATCCCAAGTCGTGCCCCATCACCGCGCTGCCCGAGACCGGCGAGCTGGTCCAGATCCGCAAGGAGCTCATCCCGCTCCTGCGTCTGCGCGACCACTTCGGGCTGAAGAGTCCCATCGAGGATGGCGTTGGCATTATGGTCGTCATCGAGTCGGACGGCAAAAAGCGCTGCCTGCTTGCGGACGAACTCGTCGGCAAGCAGGAAGTGGTCATCAAGAACCTGGGCGAAGTGCTCAAGACCGATCCGATGGTCTCGGGCGGCGCGATCCTCGGCGACGGCTGCGTCGGGCTCATCCTCGACCCGGGCGCCCTCGTCCATCTCGAATCCGCCAGCAACGACCTGAAGCTCGCGATCTAAATGGCAACACTGGCAACCGCAATTAATCGCTCCGCTCGGGGTAAGTTTTCCCGGACCCGGACCGATAAGATGTAGTGGGTATGCAATACTGGACGATCAAAAAGCAGATCATTTTGGGGTTATCCATCCTCATCCTGATCAATATCATTGTGGGCATCTTTACCACGGCGGGGATCTCCAAGCTTAAGTCGTTCGTGGAGAGCATCTCATCGAAGCAGCTTGGCGGCGTTTACGTCATGGGCCAGATCCAGTCCGAGGAAAACCAGGCCTACGACCTCATGCTTCACCACATCCTTGCCACCTCGCAGGATGAGACCGCAGCGTATAATGCCCGCCTGGCCGAAACGAATACGCGGATTGACCAACTCATCGCCGGTTACGAGCAAAATGCTCCCGTCGACGAGCGCGAAAATGGAATGTTCACGCGATTCCTGGCGGATCGCGAAGCCTTTATGGCGTCTTGGCAACCGGTCCAGGAACTGAGCCTGGCCCTGAAAGACAACGACGCCTTCGCTCTCTTCAAGGACAAGACCGAGCCGGACTTCCAGAAACTGAAAGCCGCGCTGCAGGAGGAAATCGACTACAAGAAGCAAGTCGCCGACGCCACCGCCGGGGAAAGCATCTCCCTGACCGACGCCGTCTCCACCATGCTCAACGCGTCGATCATCGTCATGCTTTCCGCCTGCATCGCCATCGCCTACGTCATCGTCCGCAGC
>Ga0206807_1072_pt1 | contig 18530 bp, 17 predicted proteins | sample Alteio_BWOrgCont_57_FD_152915 | JGI IMG/M metagenome (GOLD analysis project Ga0206807, IMG submission 152915) | Enriched cells from forest soil in Barre Woods Harvard Forest LTER site, Petersham, Massachusetts, United States -... | ecosystem: Environmental > Terrestrial > Soil > Temperate forest >...
CGAGCAGGGGAGATTCAACCACAGCGCGCCAGCAAAGGCCAGCCTGCGCCGCAACAAATTCCGCCAGCTCCCGGATGACCCGCTGATGCACCGCCTCGTCCGTGATGACGCCGCGCCCTTTGTCGGCCTCCGCCTTGCCCGCTTCAAACTGCGGTTTGATCAGCGCCACGATTTTGCCCGCCGGTTTGAGCAGCGGAACGGCCGGCGGCAGGATTTTTTTCAACGAAATGAACGAGCAATCAATCACCGCAAGATCAGCCGGCGCGGGGAATTGCTCCGGTTTCAGGTGGCGCGCGTTGGTTTTTTCCATCACCACCACGCGTTGGTCGCTACGGAGTTTCCACGCGAGCTGCCCCTGGCCGACATCCACCGCGTAAACCTTCTCCGCGCCCCGCTGCAACAGGCAATCGGTGAAACCGCCGGTGGACGCGCCCAGGTCGAGGGCGGTCAGGCCCGCGACATCGAGTTGAAATTGCGCCAGGGCGTGCTCCAATTTGTGCCCGCCGCGGCTGACGAACTTTTCCGGGGCATCGAGCGTCAAGGCATCGCCGGGTTTGACGCGGTCGCTGGGTTTGTGCGCGGTCTGCGCGTTGATCCGGACCTGGCCGGCGAGAATAAGCCGCTTGGCGCGTTCGCGACTGTCGCAAAGGCCACGTTCAACAAGCGCCTGGTCGAGACGAATCATGAAGACAATTTGACGTCATCCTATATCAAAAATGACGGCCTGAGTTCAATGTAAAACCGGCGGCGGCCCGATGCCGGGTGCCGTTTATGCTGTTGCTGAACTTGACCACCACCGGCTGAGCCGGACCGATGGTTTTAAGCACCAAGCTCCAACCTCCAAGCTCCAAAAAAAGAATAGCCGGATGAGAGATGCCCGGAGGGGACGCGGGTCAGGCTTTTTCGAACAGGTGTTGTCCGATGTAACCGCCGGTGGGAACGCCGCCCGGACAGGCAAAGAGGCCGCCGCCGGTGTGCGTCACGAATTGGTTCATCATGTCGAACTTGGACATTTTATCGAAGATTTTGATGAACCCGGTTCGCGGATCACGCTGGTAACATAAGAACAAAAGGCCCGCGTCATATTCCATTTCCTGCCGCCAGGGCGGCCACCGTTCGGCAGTGAAATTGGCGCCGTCGTTATAGGAATAAGGCCGGCGCAAGATCTGGGCGCCACCATTGGTTTCAGCCGATCCCAGGCGGATGTGGGCATTCTCCGGAATGATTGAATTGCCGTCTTTATCGGTGGCGTCGTAGTCCGGTTTGTCGAACTCTTTCGTGCCCCCGAGTGGGACTCCGGAGTATTTATGCCGGCCGACGGTTTGTTCCTGGAACGCGAGGTTCATCCGGTCCCAATGTTCCAAAGCGATCCGAATCCGGCGGACAACGACATAGCTGCCGTTCCGCATCCACTCCGGTCCTTCTTGATCCACCCAGATGAATTGATTCATGGCCTGGGAATCCTTGACGGATGGATTGTTGGTGCCGTCCTTGAAGCCCATCAAATTGCGAGGGGTCTGCCCGGGTTTGGAATCGGCGGTGAAGCCGGTTTGCACCCAGCGGATTTGCGCCGTGTCATAAGCCAGGCGGGATAATTGACGGATCGCATGGAAGGCAACCTGGGGATCGTCGGCGCAGGCTTGCACCAGTAAATCGCCGCCGGTGCGGGTTTCGGCCAGTTGGTCGCCGGTAAATTTGGGCAGGTCCACCAGGGCGGCGGGCCGTTGAGCGGCGAGGCCATAGCGGTCATACCCGTCTTTGATAAACAGCCCGGCGCCAAAACCGAAAGTCACGGTCAGCCGCGCGGGCGACAGTTCCAATGCCTCGCCGCTATCGGCGGCCGGTCCCGAGGCATCCAAACCCAGAGGCTCCGCAGTTTGGCCCTGGGCCATTCTCGCGGCGGCGGCAGTCCAGGCCTGCAACATTTGAATGACGTCAGCCCGGTCGCTGGTCGTCAGATCGAAGGCGGCCATGTTGGTGTGTTTCTGGACGGGCGTTATAATTCCAGCCTGATATTTATCCCAGAAAGGTTCAACCACATTTGCCGGGGACGGATTTGCCGCGGGCGGTGCGTTGTCGGTGGTTCCGGCAGCGGCAGCGGGCGCGGCGGATAGTCCGGCGCCGGCGGCGGCCATCAGGCCGCTGGCCAGAAAACGGCGGCGGGACAAGCGTTGTTTTTCTTCATCGGACGGATTCATTTTGCCTCCATAATCGTGTTAACGTCGTCTTCGACGTAGTAAAATCCTTTGCCGTCCGGAGTCAGGGCGAGGCCAAAGAGGTCGCCGTTGCCGGGAGGTGACTGGGCTTGATCGGCATCAATCCATTGCGCGTAGAGTTGTTTGCCGGTGGCGGGATCAATTTCAACGATCTGTCCGTTCAAGGCGTTGATCACGAGCAGATGGCCGTTGGGGGCATTGATGAGTGTCAATGGCCGCCGCAATAATCCGTCTTTGGTAACGGTCACGCCGGTTCCGGCGCTATCGGTGCGGGTTGAAGCGTTGGCGATGGCGACGATTTGATTGCCCAGCGCGTCGGACACATAAAGTGTATCGTTGGAACCCAGCGCCAGGCCGGTCGGGCCGACGAGAAAGGCGTCGCGGTCGGCATGCTGGCCAAAGCCGTTGGCGACGACCGTTTGATTGACTATGACCGGGGGCTTGCCCTCGGGAATAGAGAGTTCGAGGCGGAGCACAGTGGCCTTCTTGATGGTCACCGGATAACCTTCGGGATCGCGCACCTGCGGCCCGGGCACATCGAAACCGGCCATGCTGATGAACAAGATGGCGTTGGTGCCGTTATCAATCGCGGCAATATTTCCCCACGGGTCGTTGATATTGGTATTGGCCCAGGTGGCGACCAGTTGCCCGTTGGGATCCAGAACCAGCAAGCCGCCGTCGCCTTTGGTGCGGGTGGTGCCGTCGGTGCTGGGGGCACTGCCGACGATGATCCAGCCGCTTTTGAGCATGACCATGGCGGTGCTCAAGCCGACTCCGCCGGGGCATGGCTCCAAATTCTGGGGCAACTCGGCCAGCGTGGTGATGTCCTTAGTCTGTGGATTGTAATCCATGATGGTGGTGCCGGTGCCTTGCAGGTTGGAAATTTTGTTAAAATTATCCACCAGAATATCGCCTTTCTGAATTTTCCCGGCCGAAACGGGAGCGACGATCAAGGCATAAGGATTAAGGTCGCCGTTGTCCGCCACGGTTGAAGCCAGGGTGATATGCCGGTGAACGGTTTCCAGGAAACCTTTGGGTGCGCCGGCCCGGGCAGTGGTGGCCAGGGTCGCCAATGAGACAATCAGGGCGATCAATGACTTATTAGAGTTTAGCTTGAACATGGTAATTGGCATGGTAAGTAAATTTCAAAATGAAATGTTCATCCGCAAACCGATGACGGCTTCATCTTTTACTAGCCGGCCGGGGTTGTTGGGATTGAGAACGCCGCCGCCGGGGTTGAAGACGTATTGAAAATCCGGCTGCAACTGGCACCAGGGGGTGAGTTCATATTGATAAGTGGCCTCGATAAAGGCTTCACCACTGCGAACTGGCAAGCCACTGGCCTGATCCAAATCACCCGCGCGGCTGCTTACGTTGGCGTAACCCATGCCGAGGCCGAAGGTATCATCATCGCGATGGCGAATTGGTTCATGGAAAGTTAAGCCCGCATTCAAGCTGAAATCAATCAGGTTGCGGTCCGCCAGCGGGGTGCCCATGGCCCGGGCGAATAAATTGATGGTCCGGTCCGCATCTTCATCGTTCGGGTCGCTCCAGATCATTTGATCCATCACGGCGTAGATGGCGTAATTGCCTTTATGGTTTAGGGGAATGCCGGTGCTATTGGGGTTGGCGAGGGACAGGCCGGTGTTATCGTATGCCTGATCGCCGAAGTTCTCGGTGTCATACCAAAAACCCAGTTTGTAAGTCCCGGACAGCGCGGGGGAACTGCCGCTGTACACCATGGAGCCGAGGGCAGGGTAGGAATATTGTACTTCGGCGATGACGAGCGCGCCGTTATCCACCGGAAAAGTGGTTCCCGAGGGATTTTGTTGCTGGGGATCACCGCTGTTGTTTGAAGCCGGGCTGCCGCTGAAAACACCGGCCAGGAAGGTCAGCGAATTGATTGGCCGAAACCGAAACCGCACGCCGGGTGCGGAGAGAGGATAGGCCGGGCCGCCGCCGGGCATGTCCGCCGAGGGCAGCATGGGCCAGCCGAACATGGTGTTGACGAACAGCAACGCGTTTTGGCTGACCATGAATTCCTGATCGAGACTTTGCTGGCCGATCTTGACGTCGAGGCGGTCTTCTTCGAGGAATTTCTGCTGGTACCAAAGTTCCCACAGGCGGGTGGAACGGTCGGCTTCGATTCCGCTGGCGGTTTGCAGGGTGCCGAGGCTGTCGGCGCTGAGATTGCGGCCATGGATTTGGAGGCCGCTGACGTTGAACGTGCCGCCATACCAGTTCAAGGCGCGGGCGGTGTCCCACTGCAAGATCATCTGGGTCAGGCCGTCGTATTCAAAGCCTTGATGAATACCTCCGGACACGTTGCCCAGCACTTCGCTGGTTTCCAAAATATTGAGGGATACGCCGTATTTGCTCAACCAGGGACGCACGCCGCCCATGTCGCCGAGCAGATATTGACTGCGAGCAAGACCGGATAGAAAACCGGTCGAGGCATTGGTGGACCCGGTTAAGGCGGGCGCGGAAAATACCGGCGGCGTGGCGGCGGCATGGTTTGCCGACAAATAAACGAACAAGCAGCCGGTGAAAACGGTGGTGCTGGCGCGTAAATAACCAAACATCGAAATGTCTTTCATCGCGGGAGACAATAGGGGAAACGAAAAATTCCTGCTGCCGCTGGATTGCGGTTCTTTAGCGGTGGGTTGTGGTTGGGCGAACAATCAGTTTTGTGAAAGCCGGAGTGTGTCGCGCGAAGAACGCGAAGAGGCGTTGAAGGGCGGAACGTTGAACGGTCGTGAGCACACGGATGGCTTTTAAAATGCCGGATCATTGGCCGTGAGTTTATTTCCTTTTGCCGGCGGGGGTTTTTGCGTATTCAAACACGACAACACAGGCCATGAAGGAGCTTATCTCCATTCTGGCAGTGGATGACAATGACAAAATCCGCCGGTTGTTTTCGGCCTGCTTACCCGGCGTGGGAACGCTGGAATACTCGATGGCGAATTGGTGACAGCAGGAAGAAGGTGTGATTGCCTTTCAGAATGAAGTCATGAAATATATTTACTATCGGTTTGCACATTGAACCCGGATTGATTTTTAAAATTTTATTATGCCCAAACTACTCGTCACTGGTTCGTCGGGACTCATCGGCTCGGAAGTTGTGGATTATTTCTGCAAGCTGGGCTGGGAAGTCCACGGCGTGGATAACAACATGCGCGCGGATTTTTTCGGGCCGGGCGGAGACACGCGGTGGAACCAGAAGCGCTTGCAATCGGTCCACGCGGGGTTTCACCATCATGAACTGGACATCCGCGACCGGACCGGGGTGGGCACGCTGCTCAAAACACTATTGCCGGATTTGCTGGTGCATACGGCTGCCCAACCGAGCCATGACCTGGCGGCTTCGCGGCCATTTGACGATTTTGACGTGAATGCGGTGGGGACATTGAATCTGCTGGAAGCGGCGCGCCTCCATGTGCCCGGGGTGGTGTTCGCGCACATGAGCACGAACAAAGTTTATGGCGACCGGCCCAATACGATCCGGCTCAAGGAACTGGCGACACGCTGGGATTATGACGACGCGGCGTATGCCAACGGCATCACCGAGGAATTTTCGATTGACCAGAGCAAGCACAGTTTATTTGGGGCGTCGAAGGTGGCGGGGGATGTGATTGTGCAGGAGTACGGGCGTTACTTTGGCATGAAGACGTGTTGTTTGCGGGGCGGTTGTCTGACCGGCCCGAACCATAGCGGCGTGGAACTGCACGGATTTTTGAGCTATTTGATCAAATGCAATGTGGAAGGGCGGCAGTACAAGATTTTTGGTTATAAAGGCAAGCAGGTGCGGGACAACATCCATTCGCTGGACGTGGCGCGTTTCATTCATGCCTTTTATGAAAAGCCCCGGTGCGGGGAGGTATATAATATCGGGGGCGGGCGGGCGAACAGCGTTTCGATTCTGGAGGCGTTTGACCGGATTGCGGCGTTGAGCGGCAAAAAAATGGCATACGAGTATGTGGATAAAAATCGTGCGGGCGACCATATCTGCTATATCAGTGATCTGGCCAAGATGAAGGCGCACTATCCGGGCTGGGACATCACCAAGTCCATCGAGGATGTGTTTACTGAAATCTACCAGGCGCAGCTCCACAGTTGAAATGAGGCGCACGTCACTGACGTTTTTCCAATCCAGCCTTGATCAGAAAGTGTGATTGTATGCGTTTGGATTTGCCACCAGAGATCACCAAGTATTTGCCTGATGGTTATCAAGAAAGCCTGGGTGTTTGGTTTGTTTTGCCGGAGTCTGACGCGAAGCGTGACGGTATGGCGACCGTCAATTCGTGGATACGGGCAGAGGATTGGTATCCGCAATCGTTGCAAGATGTCATTTGGTATGGCGATGATGGTGTCGGTAATTTTTTCGGATGGAGACCCGAGACGGCAAGAGCCATTTTGTGGAATCCAGAAGATGGAGACCAGCCTTTCAAAGAAGGCTCGGTTCAGGAGTTGTGGGATTTTGTATCGAGAGGTTACAATGACGCCGCCTAACAAGTCGCCGGAGCCAATGCGGTCTGCGCGTTTAGATTCGCGCTTGAGCGTTCCGATTCACCCTGCCACCGTTCTCACGTGGCTCAGCTTTGGTCGTTAGGCGGCATGTCACGCGCATCTTTGCATGAATCTCATCGGTATCATCATACTGGCAGTTCTATTGTTAGCCGGTTTTGCAGTCGTCTGTGTTTTCAAGCAGAGGTGGGTGCGTATTACCGGCTTGGCTTTGGTCGCAGTTGCGGTAGCGGTAGCGATTTTTTTCTTCTGGCAATTCCATCGTTGGGATAACGGCTTTGACAAGATTCACGTTGGAGACAACTGCGAGCGAGTGTGTCAGATTATGGGCGTCCCAACCGAGGCCACCGATGCGACAATTGGCATTTATGGCTCGAAGCGACCTGCCACTGATCGAGTTCCGGGTTGCGCAGAGCAGTATTGGTATTATCCTTTTTTTACGCCGGAGTGTTGGTGGATAGCCTTCGACGCGCACGGTTCGGCTTTAACCACTTTTCACTATGTTTCACCATGACGCCTAACCATTCGCCGGAGCCAACCGCCGTGGCTACTACTGTTGCAAACCAAGCCGCGAGTCGGCGATGGCTCAGCTTTTTTGGTCGTTAGGCGGCATGAACGCTCCACGACAATTCCCAGTTTGGACAGTGACTTCACTGTTTGTTGCCTTGACTGGCAATCTGGTAGCTGCGGCATTTGTCGTAATTCCGCTGTTTCAGATTGCCTCTGGAACAGGTGTGCGGCTGCTATGGGAGAACTTTGAGTCCCTTCTCACATCAGTTGGGACACTGGTTTTAGTGATTACATTGGCCTTCATTGCGTTGTGGCGAAATGAGCATTATAGAATCGCGATGATTCCTATTTTGTTTTTTGCTCTGACCCCGTTTTTCTTTTCTGGTTGGGCAATGCGTTTGGTTGCCGCCATGAGAGGCGTTTTTCTGGAGCCATGACTATGCCGCCCAACCAGTCGCCGCAGCCAACGCCGGTTGCGCTCTCGCTTCCGCATTCGCGGTTGACAGTTTCGGCGGCGTGGCTCTTTGGTCGTTAGGCGTCAAGACGCGCGCAACCTTTTTGTGAGCTGGTTGTTTAAGTCAGGTATATGAAAATTCACACACCACTTATTATTCTTGCATCACTTACATTGGTGTTTACTGGCTGTTCCAAGCACTCACAAACAGCAAGTTTCCCGAAAAACAATGATTTGGGAGTTATTGATGTTTCGAGCGGCAAGCCAAGCAGCCATACTTTGGCTGATGGCCGGGCTTGCACCATTACACCGGCTGTTTTGCCAGATGGTAACGTCAGTCTCACCACAAGGATTGAGGATACCAATGGTTTCAAGGCACTGACCTTTGAAGCGCCATTTGATGGGCGAGCTTACACATTTAGCTTTGACAAGAGCACAGTCATTACTGTGGCATTACGCAAGTGACGCCTAGCCAGCCGCGAGGCTGTGTGAAAACTCGTGACAACAAATTCGGTAACGATCGAATTTCGGATGTGAAAAGCTTTGATGAAACAAGCAGACGGATTCAAGTCATGAACTCTTCGCTTGCGTTGGTTAAAAACTTTCGTGTATCTTGCATTTCCCTGATGTCACGCCGTCATCAAACAGCGGCAGGCAAAAAGGGATTACTCGGCGGTATGCAATCGCTAAATGATACAAGCGGCAGACTGCATCAGTAGTTGTAAATAAACGAGCGGCAGGATAGCTCAGTCGGTAGAGCAGAGGACTGAAAATCCTTGTGTCGCCGGTTCGATTCCGGCTCCTGCCACCACTCGTTAACCGTTTAGACAAAGCCTTTTGTGAGTTTCTTAAAAACGTCACGAAAGGCTTTTAAACATTGAAAACGCTGCATAAATATCTCGTCGGGCAGGTGCTGGCCACCTTGTTGTTGACCGTGTCGGTTTTCGCCTTCGTGGTTTTGTTGTTGAACGTGCTGCGGGATGTTCTGCCGCTCCTGTTTGGCGGTCACATTGGATTCTGGTTGCTCCTCAAGGCCATCGGTTTGTTGATTCCTTTCGCTTGTATATACGCGCTGCCGATGGGATTCATCACGGCGACGTTGCTGGTGTTTGGCCGCTTCAGCGCCGACCAGGAACTCACCGCCGCCCGCGCGGGTGGAATCAGTTTGTTGTCGCTGGTCTGGCCGGTTTTATTATTGAGCCTGCTCTGTTGCGGCCTCAGCGCCTGGTTTAACATGGAGATTGGCCCGAGCGCGCGGGTGGCTTTTGTCAATTTAAAGAGCAGCTTGCTGGCCGACATGGCCAACGCAGAAATTCCCGAAGGCCGTTTCCTCCGTGATTTCCCGGGGTACATCTTTTACACCGAAAAAAATGATGACGGCAATTTGCAGAATATTTTGATTTACCGCCTGCAAGACAAGACCAATATAGACACCACCATCCACGCCGTCAGCGGACACATGAGCCGCGATCGGGCCAGTGACCAATTGGCCGTTGATTTGGTTGACGTGCACAGCGTCGGCATCAGTCCCAATGGACGAAATAATATCACGACGCTTCCAACCTGGAGCGTGAATTTAAGCCCCAATGCCATCACGAATCGCGTGACCAAGCCAAAAATCCACGACATGACCTTTGTCCAGTTGCAGGCGGAATTGCAAAATCTGGGAAATATGAAGTTGCCCGCCGCCGGCACCAACTCAACCGCGGAGCTGAGGGGAATGCTGAAACAGATGCAACAACAGAAAGATGATTCGGTTGAATCGGTCCTGGTGACGATGCATTTCCAGATCGCTTTTGCCTTTGCCTGTTTTTCGTTCGCGTTGATTGGCATTCCCCTGGGCATTCGGGTGCACCGCCGGGAAACCAATATCGGCATCCTCATGGCTTTGATTCTGGTGGTGGTGTATTACGCCTTCATCATGCTGGGGCAATCGCTTTCCGCCCGCCCGGAATTTTTTCCGCACCTGATTTTATGGGTGCCCAACTTCGTTTTTCAGGCGGTGGGCGCCGTCTTGCTCTGGCGGGCCAACCGGGGCGTGTGAAATCATTGCCATCGCAAAAATAAAATGATCCTCGGCACCGGCATAGACATCATCGAAGTGGCGCGCATAGCGGCTTCGTTTGAGAAATTCGGCGAGCGGTTTGTGAACCGGATTTTGCTGCCGGATGAGATTACGTATTGCCGGTTGCATCGCCGGCCCGCGCCGTTTCTGGCCGCACGTTTTGCGGCGAAAGAGGCAATTTCAAAAGCGTTCGGCACGGGCATCGGGGCGCAACTCGGCTGGCAGGACATGGAAATCCGCCGCAAGGAATCGGGCGAGCCTTATGTGGTCTTGCACGGCAAGGGGAAAATTTTGTACGAGGCGCGCGGCGGCAAACAATTGCTCGTCAGCCTGAGCCACACCGAGAACTACGCGGCAGCTACGGCCATTTTGGAAGGGTGATTCGGCTGGCCTGACCTTTTAATGCGTTTTTTAACCACGGATGGGCACGAATAAAAACGGATTTCTATCTCCCGCCTTGAGCTTATCACCCGTCACTCATCACATCGGTCAAAACGCGATCGGCTCGTTCAACTTCCCGCATTGCGCACAGCGGGAGCGGTCCACATCCGCGTCATCCGTGTAAACATACCCGCATTTGGTGCAGCGAAAGACCCGGTCCTCGGGATGCGCGGGGCCGAAGCGGCGCCGGCGCAACTCGGAGAAAATTCCGACCACCGACAGCGCCCCCAGCGTCAGTGCCACATAAGCCTCGATGAGAAGCTGAATGCTCATCGCTTATTCCACAGCCGCTCGCCGCCGCGGATGGCGTTGCTGTTTTTCCCCGGCTCAACTCCCGGCGGGAATTTTTTGACCAGGCGCACATTCCCGCCGCCGATGACCACATATTCGGCGAGCAGCGCGTTCTTCAGCAGTTCGATCACATTAAAAACATTGGCCAGCCATTTCTTTTCTCCCAGCCGTTTCAAACCCGCATTGCCGAGATATTCCTCATAGGTGCGGTTTTTTTTGTAGGGCAGGTGTGCCAATTCCAGCGGGATCAGCACGTCATCCACCACCAGGGTGGAACCCAGGCCGGTGCCGAGCCCGAGAAACAGCATGTGGCCGCCGCGATGGCCGCCGAGCGCCTGCATCGCGGCGTCATTGACGATTTTGACCGGCTTGCCAAACGCGGCTTTGAAATCAAATTTCATCCAGCCGCCGCCGAGATTATGCGGTTCGCGCAGCGGCTTGTTTTTTGCCACCGGACCGGGGTAGCCGATGGAAACAACGTCATATTCCCAGCCGGCCGTGATCTTTTTCACGGCGAGGGCCATCTGCCCGGCGGTCATTTTCGGGCCGGACATGATTTTGACGGCTTGGCCGCTGTGGGTGGCATGAATTTTGACGTGCGTGCCGCCGACATCCAGGACGAGAACTTTTTTGTGGTCGGAGTTCATGTGGGATTTTTAGGGACTGGTGTTGTTGTTTGCAGGCGCCGGAATGGTGTGCCATTGAAAAATAATTTCACCAAACGCCAATTGTTTGGCCGGGATAAAACGCAATCCGCGTGCGATTTCGAGCGCCTCCTGGTCGGCCGCATCATAACGGTCAGCCGCTTCCATGTTGTCGGCCAACGGCAATAAAATGGCGGAGATGACATTGCCCGTCGTGTCCACCAGCACCTGGACCTTGCTGGGCGGGATGACATTGTCGTAGGGCAGGGACGGCAGGGCTGCCGGGTTTAACAACCTCCGCCGGGCCAGACTCCCGAGAATTTTAAACGTCGAGCTTTGCGGCAGCGCGGTTCCCAGGGAGGTGGACGGCGCGGGCATTTCCGGCAGCGGTTGTGCCATGAGTCGAATTTGCGCGTCGGCATTGGGTTGCAAAAATTGCCGAAAAGCCGCGGCCGGATTTCCCGTGGCCAGCGGAAGCCACTGGGGCGATTCATCCCAGCGAAATGATGGTGAGACCACCACGGGAACCCGCAACCAGATAGCGGACGAGAAATCCCTCGGATTGGGCAGGGCGAAGAGGGCTGGATCGTTGAGCGCGATGAACGGGTTGGCGTCGCCAACCAGTTGCAGCCTAGGAACTTTGGTGACGGGACGCGGGGTGTATTGCTTTCTTGTCCCGAAAAAATAAATCAACGTCACATGAACAACCATGGCCAGCAGAATGAGGAAAAATATTTTGCGCCACGGCCAGCCAAGACCCGGCAGATCGGGCTCACTAAACCGATTTCCACCGCCGGTATTCGCGGCACTTCCGGACGCTTGGGCGGTCGCAGGTTTCATGGAGTTGCGGCGGCGGTGGCAACGCGCGGCAAGGTGGCCAGCAGCGCATTGGTGATGCCGGAGTCGCGGGCGAGCAAAGTCAGATGCAAGAGCTCGTCATAACTTACGGTTTTATCAGCCTCGATGATGAGGGTCAACGGCGTGGATGTGCGGCTGACGGTATTGCTCAAGCTGGCCTTCAATTGCGCCTCGGAGATGATTTGGTTGGCAAAATAAAGCCGGTTGCTGCAATCAATGGCCACGGCCACGGTTGGCTGGCTGGCACCGGATAAATCATCCGCCGTCGGCAGGCTGAGGGAAATGCCGACCCCGGGCGTGGGCAGCAGCGCGGCGATCAGCAAAAAAATCACGAGCAGAAAAAACACCGCGGCATAGGGCGCGGCATCCGACTGGCTGCCCATGATCTTGGCTGTGCGCGGAAATTTCATTCGGGTTCGCCATTACCGTTGCCATTGCCGTTTTCAGTGACGACGTTGACGATTTCGGCGGCGGCGCGTTCCATGTCGAGGATGATTTTATTCACCCGGCTGACGAGGTAATTATACCCGGCGTGGGCGGGGATGGCGACCGCGATGCCCGCCGCCGCGCAAATCAATGCCCGCCAGATGCCATGCGAAAGCAATTCGATGTGCGAATACAAGCCGGCCTGTTCAATCTGGCCGAACACCTCGATGAAGCCGACGATCGTTCCGAACAAGCCGAGCAGCGGCGAAATTTGGGCGATGGTGGCGATCAAATTCAATTTTTCTTCCAGCCGGGGAACCTCCACCAGACCGGCTTCCTCGACGGCTTCCCGGACGCGCTCGCGGCCTTTGTCGCGGTTAAGAATCGCGGCTTTGACGAGTCGCGCAACCGGGCCGGGCGTGGCATCGCAAATGGAAACCGCTTCCACAACGTTGTCGCGTTTGAGCACAGTGCGGATGCCGTTCAGAAATTCGGCGGAGTTGATCTGCGACCGGTGGCAGAACAACGCGCGTTCAATGAAAACGACAACAGCGGTGGCCGCGGCGATCAAAATCAACCAAATCACCGGCCCGCCGTTTACGATAAGCGTAGGCATGGCATTTTTATAGGCGTTTGCGGGCCAAGTTCAAAGCGCAAAGTGTAAAATCCAAAGCTAAAACTCAAATTCAAAACGGATTCCAAGAATTCTGGCTTCCGTAATCCGGCTCCTGTATTCTCGGAACCATTATGGCAATTAAAGACGAAAACGTTCTCGTTTTTCCCCGTTCACTGTTCGAGCAGTTGGGAGTTTTTCAAGGATTCAATTCCGACGTTAAACACTATTTGCCGGCGATTTTGGAGGCTAAAAATAACAGTTTCATGGCCCGGGCTCAGGCGGAAACCAATCCCGACTTTAAACAGGTCATTCCGTATGTGGTGATCACGGACGGGAAAAGTGTTCTGCACTATGTGCGCGGCAAAAAGGCCGGGGAACAACGGTTGGTGGCCAAGGGGTCGGTCGGCATTGGCGGCCATATCAACGACGAAGACCACACACTTTTCGCGTTTGGCGCGCAGGCGTTCGCGGATGCTGTCAACCGGGAGGTCTGCGAGGAACTGTCTATCCAGGGTGACATTCAGCCCCGGCCCGTCGGCCTGATCAATGACGATTCCACAGAAGTGGGCCGGGTCCACTTCGGGGTGGTACATGTGCTGTTTTGCACGCCGGACAAGGTCAGCAAAAAAGAACAGGTCATCACGCAAGTCGAGTTCGTGCCCATTGAAGAATTGAAGGCCAAGCGTGAGCAGATGGAAACCTGGTCGCAACTTTGCCTCGATAACATAGAAGCGTTCTTGAAATAGGCCGGGCGGTTTGAACTTGCGCGATCCGGCCGGCGGACAGGTTTAAATATCCATAACCTTGTGAATAGCCGATTCAAAACTAAAAGTCCGGTGCCCGCCCGCTGGCGCAAGGATGTGGAAACCGTCCTCATCACCGACGAACAGTTGGCCCGGCGGATAAAATCTCTCGCGCGTGAAATTGCGCGCGACTTTCGCGGCCGGGAAATGGTGGTGGTCTCGCTGCTCAACGGGACCATTTTGTTTCTGGCCGATTTGATTCGCCATCTGAACCTGCCGCTCCGGCTGGATTGCATTGGTGTTTCGAGCTACAGGCTGGGCACAGAATCCGGCGACCTGGTCTTCACGAAGGAGTTGCGGCTCGATGTCCGCGACCGCGACGTGTTGCTGGTGGATGATATTCTCGATACCGGCCGGACCTTGAGCCGGGTGCTGCCAAAGTTGAAACTGCTCAAGCCGCGCCGCATCAAAACCTGCGTACTGCTGGATAAGCCTTCGCGCCGCGTGGAAAAGGTCACCGCGGATTACATTGGGTTTACCATCCCCGATTTTTTCGTGGTCGGTTACGGGCTTGATTTTGCCGAGCGATACCGCAATCTTCCGTTCGTCGGCGTGCTGCATCCCCACATTTACAAGGAACCCGTATGATGCGCTGCCTTAAAAAATCATGGAGCTTAAACTCGTCAGTCTGTTTGGCTGGTTCGTAATGATCCTGATGGCCTGGGCCATTTCTTTGAATCGAAAATCTTTTCCGTGGCGGACCGTTATCTGGGGCGTGGGGCTGCAATTTGCCCTCGCACTGTTGATCCTGAAAACGCGAGGCGGCGGGGCGCTGTTTGAATTCGCCGGCAAAGTCGTCCAGAAACTCATCCAATTCGCCAATCAGGGAACCACGTTTGTCTTCGGTCCGCTTGCCGACAGCGATTTGCTCGGCAAAACCTTTGGCCCGGCCCACGGCATGGTTTTTGCCATCCTCGTCACCGGCACCGTTGTCATCGTAGCCTCGTTATCGTCCTTGTTTTACCACTGGGGAATTTTGCAACGCGTGGTGCGGGCGATCGCATTTGTGATGCGTAAGGCCATGGGCACGAGTGGCAGCGAGACTCTTTCCGCCGCCGCGAATATTTTCATGGGCCAAACGGAGGCGCCGCTGGTCATCCGGCCTTACGTGCCACGCATGACCCGCAGCGAACTGATGACCATCATGGTTTGCGGCATGGCGCATATCGCCGGCGGGGTGGCGGCGGTTTACGCCGCGATGGGCATGGCGGCAGGCTATCCCGATACGGCCGGACATTTGCTCACGGCGTCGGTGCTCAATTGTCCCGCCGCGCTGTTGATCGCCAAAATCATGTTGCCGGAAACCGAGCAGAGCGAAACCGCCGGCACTTCTCCCGCCACCGTTCCGCGCACCACGGCAAATTCCATTGACGCCATTTGCCGCGGGGCCGGGGATGGTTTTCACCTCGCGCTCAACATCATTGCCATGTTGATCGCCTTCATCGCCATTATTGCGCTGGCGGATTATGTGGTTGGCTTTCCGCAAACTCATTTTGGTTTTCGCGTTTCGAACCCGGTCACGCTGCAGAATATTTTTGGCTGGATCAACGCGCCGTTCGCTCTTTTGATGGGAGTGCCATTCCAGGATTGCGTCAAGGTCGGCCAGATTCTGGGCGAACGCATCGTGCTCAACGAGTTTGTCGGATACTACGATTTGACCGCCAACGTCAAGACCCTCGCGTTGGATCCGCGCAGCTTCATGATCACGACGTATGCGCTGTGTGGTTTTGCGAATTTTTCGAGCATCGCGATTCAAGTGGGCGGCATTGGTTCACTCGCCCCGGAACGGCGCAGTGAAATGGCCAAACTGGGTTTCCGGGCGATGGCCGGCGGCTTGCTGGCTGCGTACATGACCGCGTGCCTGGCCGGTTTTTTATTGTAACCGTTTTGTGATGATCCCGGTTTTGACAGCGCGAAATCAAACTGCTTAAACTTAGTTTTCTCGATTTAATTCTGATAATTTATGCCGTTATTTTTACCCCAACTCTCCCGCCGGGAATTTCTGAAACGCGCCGCGCTGGCGGGCGCCGCCCTGGCTTTCGTCCCGCATGGCCTCGCTGAAGCTCTCGGCAAGCCGCGTGATCCGAATACCTTTGTTTTTTTCTCCGACACGCACATCTCGCAGAATCCGGGCGACATCTATCTTAATGTCAACATGACGGATCATCTCACCGCCTGCACGCGCGAACTGGCGGAATGGCCGGTAAGACCCGCCACCGTCATGGTGAACGGCGACCTCGCGTATCTGATGGGCAAGCCGGGAGACTATGAGCAGTTCGGAAAATTGATCGAGCCTGTGCGCGCGATTGCGCCCATTCATTTATCTATGGGCAATCATGATCAGCGCGCCCATTTTTGGAAGGCCTTCCCGGCCGACGCAACCGCGCAAAGTCCCGCCTTGCACCGGCAGGCAACCATTTTTACCAGCAACCGCGCCAATTGGTTTTTGCTCGATACGTTGGATATCACTGAAAAGACGCCCGGTGAACTCGGCCAGAAGCAACTGGACTGGCTCGCGCGGGAATTGGATGCGCGCCCGGCCAAGCCGGCCATCATCGTTCTGCATCACAATCCGCAATTCGGCACACCGACAACCGGGTTGAAAGACACGGCTGCCTTGATGTCCGTGCTGGCCCCGCGCCGCCAGGTTAAACTGGCCATTTTTGGTCACACGCATGATTGGCGCGTATCCCAGCACCAAAGCGGCATTCACCTGATCAATCTCCCGCCGACCTGTTACGTTTTTAAACCCGGTCGCCCGAGTGGTTGGGTCCGGGCGACTCTCGCGGAAGGCAGCGCGGAATTTGAATTGCGTTCGCTGGACCGCCAGCATCCCGAGCATGGGCAGATTTATCATTTGGAATGGCGTACTGCCATCGGCTGATTCGCGGTTCTTTTCAGAGTATCAACTCAATTACCGCCCACCCGGAGCGTGGCTGTGTCGCAGACCAGCCGTAGCAACTTGTACCTGACACAGACGCTCCACCTACCCAACGGCAAAATTAAATATGCGACAAATAACATGAATGCCGAAATCTCGATCAGCTCTGCACATGATTGGGACATTCAGCCGGATTAAGGTTGAGTCTTGTGCCGAGCCGACTACGAATCAATGGGCACGCGGAGTGCTGGCTTGGACAAAGGAAATTCAGCGGTCGAACCTCAAATCATAATTTATGGCTTACTCGGATCCCATTACTGAGCAGCCCAATTCCTGGTTGCTTCGCAACCATTGGAATTTTGATGGAATTCAGTCCGACGGTGGCCCCGGCATGACGGCCGAGGGCACGATTGCAAAATTGTTCCTGCTCATGCCCCTGTTTTCAGCCGCGTTTCTAGTCAGCTGGCATCATTTCCATTTGCTTCGTTTGACCGAAACTCCCCTTGCGAGCATTGATACCGTTTTGAAAGACATGCCCTCGGGAACAGGATTATGGCTTAACACTGAATTTCGTTATCCGCTTTATGCCTGGTTGCTGTTCTTTCTGTTTTTCATCGGTGGTTTTCTGACCAAGAAGGGACTAGTGCTAGTGGCCCCGCTTTGCGCCATTGTAGAAGGCGTTGGTTGCGGTGCTTTTGAATATTTAGTGCCAGCGCCTTATTCAGGAATAACCCTGGTCTGTGGCATGGTGGTAATCGGGATTTTCGCTGGGTTGTTTATCATTTACTGGCTGGGGCTTACGAGCACCGACAACGCTATGACACAATATTTGGCGGGCGCCGTTGGCGGTCTGCTCCTGACCTATGTTGCAACCCTGGTTTTACGGAGCTTCGCGATTGATGTTCCTTATCTTCACCAGGCCTCCGTCCACTGGAACGGGTGTGTTCTGGTTGTGCTCATGCTTGGCTGCGGCTGCGTAGTGAATACATTTGGTGAAATCCAACGTGCCATTAATGCTGGCGCGCCGAAGTGGGTTGAGTGGCGGGCGGCTTTGTGTCTGCTGGGTTCGTTCGTGCTTGTTCTCCAGATGGTTCGCCGGTTGTTGCTAAATCGTTCCACCCGGCAGCTTGTTTGGGACGTCGTTAGCGGCGCTCTATCCAAGACTTCCCGTTGAATCGAACCCATTCAAGCGTCACCGGTAATCATAGTGACTCTGTATGTATTAGCATCCCTTTCTTGATTGGGCATCCCTGGTCGTCTAAACTCTTCGCTTCATTTTTATGGCATTACTCAACGACAATTATTTAAAACTCAAAGCCGGCTATCTGTTTCCCGAAATCGGGCGGCGCGTTAAAGCCTTTTGCGAGGCGAATCCCGAAGCCACCAAACGCTTGATCCGCTGTGGCATTGGCGATGTGACCGAACCGCTGCCGCCCGCCGCCATCACCGCCTTGCACAAGGCGGTGGATGAAATGGCCGCGCGCGAGACTTTCAAAGGCTACGGCCCGGAGCAGGGCTATGAATGGCTCCGTCATGCGATTGCCCAAAATGATTTCCGCGACCGCGGCATGGACATTGCCGCCGACGAAATTTTTGTCAGCGACAGTTCCAAGTGCGATTGCGGCGCGATTCTCGACATTCTCGGCAGCAAAAACAAAATCGCCATCAGCGACCCGGTTTATCCCGTTTACGTGGACACGAACGTCATGGCTGGCCACACCGGCGAGGCGAACGAAGCCGGCGCGTATGCCAAGCTCGTTTATCTGCCGTGCAAACCGGCCAACGGCTTCATTCCCGAACC
>Ga0206807_1073_pt1 | contig 17881 bp, 17 predicted proteins | sample Alteio_BWOrgCont_57_FD_152915 | JGI IMG/M metagenome (GOLD analysis project Ga0206807, IMG submission 152915) | Enriched cells from forest soil in Barre Woods Harvard Forest LTER site, Petersham, Massachusetts, United States -... | ecosystem: Environmental > Terrestrial > Soil > Temperate forest >...
CCATTTGATACGCACCGGTGTGGATACCTGGAATTTTAGCGATATGTACGCTCAACCCGCGGCAAGCCAGCCCGCATCGGCAAAGGCAGAAAAACCTTCTTCTTTTCAAATCGCCTGGGGTGGTATTTCCATCACTGATGGGAAATTCCTGGTGGATGATTTGTCGACCAAACAGCCCCACAGCGAATTCTTTGATAATATCAATTTGAAGCTCGCCCTGTCTTATCAGGGGATCAGCTATGATTTTACGGCAGACATCCCGTCTAAAAAAGGATTTGTGGGAGCGACTGTTTATTATCAACCCATCACCCAAAATACCAAGGCCCGGATCCATCTTGAGAATATCGATACAGCCTCCTACCTATCTTTAGTGAATATCCCTGATATGCATTTAGACAGCGGGATCATCAAGGAGATCGACCTGAATATTGACCACTCGCAGGATAGCACCTCCGCCCAGGGTGATGTTATCTTAAGTGATCTGAACATCACCAATAATGACGAGAGCTTCAAAGGCGACATCGTGATTCATGGCCTTGATGCCCACTATCAGAATGGCGACATAACAGCACGGGGCGAGATGGCCTTACGCCACATGCAAACCCATGTCCCTGGACTTTCAGCCGGCGGCAGTGTTCAGACGAGGATTGGGGATTTTGAGTTGACCAGGGAAGGAATTACATTTTTTGGGACCCTTCATGCCCAAAACCTCTTTATGGAATTAAAAGACCGCAAAGTCCAGGTTGATGAGGTGGACCTTGAAAATATTAAAGTATCGAAAAATAAAAACGGACTTCAATCCATCGGAAACATCATGACCAAAGGCCTTGCTGTCGAATGGCCCGGTCAAAGCCTCCATGGTGACATTGCCCTTAACGGCGTGACCATGCGCATGAAACAGGACAATACGATCACCCTGGCAGGAGCCCTTGAAGCTGATCATTTTTCGACCAGCCTTGCGGATAAATACTTAAGCAGCCAGCATATCCTTCTTGATCATATCCAATTGGACATCACCGACCCCCAGAATATCCGCCTGGATGCAGCATTATCACTTGATGACATGCTGCTGCGCCTGGGAGAAAAACTCGAGATATCCGGCTCTCTGAAGACTCAAAAATTCCTCTTCAATTTAGAGGACGGCATCATAAAAACATCAACCACCTTCAATTCCACTGATGGAAAGATTGTCTTGGACGGTTATAAAACCATTGAAGCCAACCCGCAGCTTGAATTGACCCTTCAAATGCCTTTAAATGATCTTAAACAGGTCAGCTATAAGGGATCTATCACCCTTTCCGACGGAAGTTTCCGTGGATTCGCCCCATTTACATCACTGGATAATGTCGAACTGGATGCTGATTTCTCAAACGATGAGGCCACCATAAACGCGCTTAATCTCAATCTCCTCGATACCAGCTTTAGCATCAACGGCACAGTCAGGAATTTCAAGGACCCCATCCTGAATATCACCGCGGAAGCTGATGATTTAAACCTCTCCAAGCTCCATGACCTCATGCCTGGTATCGCCGACAAACTGGGCCTGAATCTTGAAGGAAGCAGTTTTGTCAAAGCTAAATTCGAAGGGCTGGCTTCTAAACCGATGTCCGGGCATATCCAGATCACGGCCTCTGTCAAGAACGTAAGCGCCTCCAGCAGTAAATTTAACCAGAAGATCAAGAATATCACCGGGGTCTTGGAAGCCACTCCTTATTCGCTTAAATGGCATGATATGACAGCTTTTTATCAGGGACAAAAATATTCTATCGACGGCCGTTTAGAAGATTTTAGGAACCCCAGGATTTTTGCCACTGTTGAAAGCCCCTCGCTTCATTTTAGTATGGACCTCATCAAAGACCATGACCAGATCACCATCAATGCCTTAAAAGGAAAATATTTAAATGCCGCCTTTGACAGTACCGGCACCATCACGCTTCACCCTGGCCAAGAACCTGTATTTAAAATCACCAGCAATGCTTCCCTGCTTTTAGAAGACCTGGTCAAACAACTGCCTGCCCTGCAGCATAAAAGTCTTGAGTCGCTGGATCCCAGCGGGATGATCAGCATGTCCGCAGACATTAAAGGAACATCGCTTAATTGGAAAGACTTAAATGTACACGCCCTGATCACGAGTCCCGATGTTCGTATCAAAGGATATCACCTGACTGATATGAAGATCGACATTGATCAGGATCAGGGGAAGATCAGGAATGTGACTTTCGACGGAAAACTCTACTCAGGCACCGTCCACGCGGTGGGTTCTTTAGACCTGTCGCACAAGGGTCTGCCTTATGACCTGGCATTGAATATTGACAGCACTGACCTTCATCTATTAAAAATGGACTCTCCGCTTAGAATGGATGAGATCAATGGCAAATTCTTCCTGACCACCTTAGCCCATGGCACCATTGCCAATTTTAAGGATAATTTGCACGCCACCGGCTCTTTGGCCATCCGGGATGGGTATTTGGGGGAATTCAATCTGTTCAAAGGATTACTAAGTGTCCTGAACGATTCGCTGGGCTTAGGCCAGGTGATGATCACCGACGTGCAGGGGAATTTTACGATTGAGAATCAGAAAATCAACACCGAAGACCTTCGGCTCAAAGGACCGACCATTGTTCTTTTAAGCAAAGGCTGGGTTAATTTTGATCAGATCTGTGACCTGAATGTAACGGTGGACTTAAGTTCCGGAGTTGTCCCGGCCATTGCTAATGGTGTTCTCAACACCCTTAATATCCATATTTACGATAAGATCGCCAATCCTAAATTCAAGAATAAAATCTCCGTACCGCAGGTGATCAACTCTCTGATTAAGAATTTGTGGCAGTGACCTGGCTTAAAAGTAATTTGAATTTCTTCAAAGCCCTGGCGCGGTGGGAGATCTTGGCTTTGAGGCTCGCCGGAAGCTGTCCGAATGTTTTGTTGTAGCGTTTCAGTAAAAAAAGCGGGTCAAAACCAAAACCATTGTTCCCCATATTTTTGGTTGTCACATACCCACTGCAGGTTCCTTGAACAACCCCCAGCTCTTTTCCTTTGGCATTGACCAGGGCGATCACACAGCGGTAGCGTGCCTGACGTTTCGGCATGGGAACACCTTTGAGCATCCTGAATAATTTTTGATTACGGGCCTTCTCACTGGCCCCCTCGCCGGCAAAACGGGCGGAATAAATGCCCGGGGCATTGCCCAAAGCCTTGACCTCAATGCCTGAATCATCAGACATGGCCATTTTCCCCGTTGCCAACGCCACTTCACGGGCTTTTTTCAAAGCATTAGCGCGGTAGGTCTTGCCGTCCTCGATGATCTCTGGGATATGGGGATAATCTGCGAGTGAAGTGACTTTAAAAGGCAGTCCGGTCAATAGCTCCATGATCTCTTTGACCTTGCCTTTATTACGGGATGCAACGATCAGTTCTTTCATGATTTAAGCTTTAGTTTAGGGAGATTTTTCTTTTGCAGGTCTAAAAGTTCACCAATACCCCGGCGCGCAAGCCCCAGCAAAGCTTTCATCTGGGTTTCTGAAAATGTGCCGCCCTCGCCGGTACCTTGAACCTCGACAAATTCACCACGGCCAACCATCACCACGTTCATATCCACATCAGCTTTCGAATCTTCGATATAATCCAGGTCCAGGACATTGACGCCGTTTGAGACACCAACGCTGATCGCTGCCACGAAATCCCTGATAGGAACAGTATCAATCATTTTCTTCTGATTCATCCAAAGAATCGCGTCAGCCAGGGCGATGAAGCCGCCGGTGATCGAAGCCGTACGTGTTCCACCGTCGCCTTGCAGCACATCGCAATCAATACGGATGGTGCGTTCACCCAGTTTATCCATGTTAACGACTGAACGCAGGCTGCGTCCTACCAGGCGCTGGATCTCTTCAGTGCGTCCGGAAGTCTTTTCACGGCGGATGCGGCTGGTGCAGGAACGCGGCAGCATGCCGTATTCTGCGGTCACCCAACCTTTGCCTGTACCCTTTAAAAACGGCGGCACGCCTTCTTCAACGGAAGCAGTGCAGATCACCTTGGTTTCCCCAAACTCGATCAGGCAGGAGCCTTCCGCGTTCTTCATATAATTCTTGGTCACCTTGATCTTGCGCAATTGATTCGGACGACGGCCGTCATGTCTTTTCATTTTATTTCCTTTTAGAATATTCTGCTGTTACCGTGGTGCCGATGCCGCCGCGGGGATTCATGATCACTTCAACGCGCATCCAGCGCGGATTACAAGACTTGACCAGATCATCCAATAAACGGTTGACCAGATGCTCATGAAAAATACCGATGTTGCGGTATTCAACCAGATATAATTTTAAAGATTTCAATTCCAGACAAACCTTCGCCGGTTTATAGCTGACATTAATAAGGGCAAAGTCAGGCAAAGCTGTCTTAGGGCAGATGCAGGTAAATTCAGGAATGCTCAGATCAATGACATAATCACGGTCAGAATACTGATTCTCCCAGACTTCGATTTCCGGCAGTTTGAGGCTGCGGACACTTTTTTGAAGACCTTCATAAGAACTGACTTTTTTCATAGACCCTCAACGAATTTTCATGAATTTATGCACTTGGGGCAGTATTCTAACGTCTTTAAGGATTTTTGCACATGATTTTTGGTAACCCACGCAGAGCTCAATGATCCCCTTTTTCATATCCAAATAATTCGGCTGAAGGATGAATAATATCTTGGGATCAATGGAGGCGGCTAGCTTGGCCGCCTTAAGGATTTCCTCTTCATGGGTATCCAAAGAAATAACGACTTTGACAAAAATTTCTTTACGCTTGGCTATTTTCAGAAACTCCTTATGCTCTGCCCAAAATGCCCGTTGTTTGGTTGATGAAGGCAGTTTAATATCCATCGCGATGATATCAACATCTTTAATAATAGCCTTTAGGGCATCCGGCAAGGTGCCATTGGTGTCTAAATACACCGTCTTTCCTTCACGCTTCAACGCATGGCAAAAACCTTTAAGAAAATCTGGTTGCAGTAATGGTTCTCCGCCGGTGATGCTTACAGAATGAGCATTATCATAGATGGCATTGACCTGCTTTGACACTTCTTCAAGGCTTAGGTCCTTATACTCACGTTTCCCGTCGCCAATCGAAGCAGGTGTGTCGCACCAGACACAATGCATATTGCACTCAAACAGGCGCACGAACACCTGAGGCACACCGGCGTACTTGCCTTCGCCTTGGATGGAGCGGAATATTTCTAATATTTTAGCGTTCATGTAATGCGCTGTCTTTGATCTTGGCTTGCAGAAAACCTTGGGCACGAAGGCGGCAGCTGTCGCATACACCGCAGGGTTTGGCGGCACCGTTGTAACAAGACCAGGTCAGCTGCAGAGGTACTTTTAATTTAACGGCCAATTTAACGATCTTTGCTTTGCTTAAATGAATGAGTGGAGTTACAACCTTGATCCTCTTGCCCTCATAAGACGATTTTAGGCCGCGAGCCAGCATCGCCTGATAGGACCGGATGAATTCCGGACGGCAGTCAGGATAGCCTGAATAATCCACGGCATTGGCACCAATAAAAATCGTTTTAGATCCTATGGCCTCGGCAAAAGATGCCGCAAAACTTAAAAAAATGATGTTACGCGCCGGTACATAGGTGACCGGGATCCCTTTGGCATTCAGTGCCCTGCCTCGGGGAACCGAGATCTTATTATCCAGAAGGGCCGAGCCTTTCCAGGGCAGACTGATCTTGACCACCACACTCTTACAACCTGCCGCGCGCGCAACGGCCTTAGCCTGGATAATTTCCTTCTTATGCTTCTGACCATAATCAAAAATCAGGCAATGGCAATCATAGCCCTGTGCGACCGCATCATAGAGCGTCGTCGAAGAATCTAATCCACCAGACAATAAAATAACTGCCTTCTTATTCATAATAAATGACACTCGCCGTTTCAGATTCCCAGACCTGCACCTGTTTTAAACGTAATGGTGCCACCTGCGCACTCAGGGCACGATAGATATGACGCGCTAGATTTTCCGTCGATGGATTAAGGTCTTTAAATGCAGGGATATCATTCAAAACAACATGATCTAAAGGAGTAAGGACTTGCTTTAATTTTAATTTAAGGACTTTAAAATCAGCCAATAATCCCACACCATCCAGCTCATCACCTAAAACCACCATCTCCACCTTCCATGTATGCCCGTGCATAAATTTACAAGGTCCATCGTAACCATGCAGTTGATGGGCTGAAGCAATGGAATCACGCACAGATACTTCAAACATAAACATGCCTCCTGACATTTTTCACACCGCCGCCTAAAAAGCGAACGGCCAGGCGCTGGAATTGTTTTGGCTCATCACTGACGATAAATGCATGCTGACAGGGGCCCAGACGGGTCCGTAAAAGACCGTCACGGGTCAACAGTTCCTTGACCTGCAAGGCCACTTCCTGGGCGGAGTCCACCAATTGCACCTTGGGACCCATGACCTGATGCAGTACCTGCTTAAGCAGAGGATAATGTGTGCATCCCAAGATCAGGGTATCGATCTTGTTTTTCTTGATCACACCCAAATATTGTTCCGCCACCTGATAGGTGACCGTGTGATCAAACCAACCCTCCTCAACTAAAGGCACAAACAAAGGGCAGGCTTGGCTGGTGACAACGATATTTTTATCCAGCTGCACGATCTTTCTGGCATATTTTCCGCTTTTGATGGTCGATGATGTTGCGATGATCCCAACCTTCTTGTTTCGGGTCACCTCCATCGCTTTTTTGGCGCCCGGATCAATTACACCGATGATCGGTATATCAAATTCATCCTTTAGAACATCCAAGGCCAATGAGGAAGCCGTGTTGCAGGCCACCACCACCATCTTGACCTTATTCTTAAGCAAGACCTTCACGATATCCCGAGAATAACGGATGATCGTTTCTGCTGATTTAGTACCATACGGCACGCGTGCCGTGTCGCCGAAATAAACGATCTTCTCGTTGGGAAGATGATGGATCAGCTCTTTGACAACCGTCAAACCTCCCAGGCCGGAATCAAAAACACCGATAGGGTCATGGGCGTGATTATTCATTGGCATAATCCATGATGCCACGGGCAACGACTTCCGCGATCTTTTGACGGTATATCCCTGAGACCAGCTTGCTGCGTTCTTCCCTGTTGGACAAGAAACCTGTCTCCACCAGCACCGCGGGGATTAAGGTATTGCGCACCACAAAAAACCGGCAAAGACGAATCCCGTCGCCGCGCACCTTGACCCCGGGCTCCTGGCGGGCCTCCCTAATAATCGACTTGGCCAGTTTCTGCGATTGTGCGGTCTTGAGGGTATTCATCATGTCCGTGACGATCCCCTGCAGTGTCGAAGAATCCTGGGCACTCAGCGACTTGAGGAAGGTATGTTCATTCTCCTTACGCTGTTCTTCACTAAAATCCCTTCTGCCGATGGTCTCCAAATAATAGACCAATAATCCGTTCACCGAGCGGTCAATATTGGAATTGACGTGGATGCTGACAAATAAATCCGCGCCGCTGCGGGCGGCGATAATTGTCCGCTCAGGCAAGGAAATGAAATCATCCGTGTCGCGGGTCATGATGACCTTGATCCCGGCATCCTGCAGAAGCATCCTGACGCGTTTAGCAACATCCAGCACGATTTCCTTTTCATCCATGCCGCCGGAAGGATTCATGGTCCCGCGGTCCTTGCCGCCATGCCCGGCGTCAATGATGATGACATGCACGCGCGAAGAGCTTTCGGCAGTGGACAATCCGGCGATAGGGACCCCAAACGGGGCCAGTACCTTGGCTTCAAAATCTTCCGGCACATAGATCGTGCTGTTCTCACGGCGCAAGGGCGCGCTTAAATTGATCTGTTGATTGCCCACCAGTACCGTTGAGCTTCCGACCAGGGCTTTGGACATATTGCCTTTATATTCCAGCATGACGACCTGGGTGACACCGTCCCACTGCCAGGTGACATGATAGCGGTCGCAAACATCCTGAAGAGGTATCCCCATCGGCGCATTAGGCACCACCACCGGCCTGCCGCCGCAGCCATGCAAGGTCAAAAGCATTAAGAAATATATAAAAAGCCGGAATATCATAATGAAGTATCATCCTCTGGAGGGGCAACGGCGTTGGTTCTCACGGTCAGGAAGATCACCGTCTCTGTCTTTTGCATGAGATGGCCCTTACTGCGGAAAACCAGGCCGACGAGCGGGATATCCCCCAGTAAAAAGATCTTGTGTTTGCGGGTGATCTCTTCTTCCTTCATGAGCCCACCGATGACGATGGTGGTGTCTTCGCTGATGGTCATCTTGGTCTGGGCATGCAGTGTCACTGACGCGGGCATCTTTTCCCCATTCCAAATCTCTGTTGCTGGAAAAGCTATGTTCGGATCAACACCTAACGAAAGGTCTCCTGACTTTAGACGTGTCAGCAGCAAATCCACATGGATGTTCTGTTTATCAAAATTAATGCTGGCCGCCTGGTCCGCCGTCACTTTAATAGGCGTTTGAACGGACTGGCTCATCTGCCCTGCCACATCCAGGGCATCGAGCAGGACGGCGTAATCATCCTCGGAAACCGTACCGAAACTCAAACGGTGTTTGGTGTCATTCCAGGCAGGGTCATTCTCCTTTTTCAAAGCAACTGTATGAAAATCCGACACAATGGCTGCCCAGTCAATGCCTCCACGGTGCTCATCGTTCAGGATGATCTGAACAACGTTTGCCTCAACCGTGACCTCATCCGGTGCTTTGGTAGACGAAGCCCCCTGAACCCCTGCTACCTGGTCCGCTTGAGCCGTCATGCTCATTGGGAATATCAATATAAATATTAGGATAAGTCTTAAATACATATAATCATTTATAAAGAGATTTCACAAATTTAGCAATAAAAAAACCTTCCATCCGCTCATCGGGCAAAATACGCACAGCCCCCTTGATACGGGGATCAAAATCCCGTTCATGCCATTGGTTCAAACAAGGATAGGTGGCAACACCCTCCATTATGACCGGCATCAGATCAATGGAACTGTCAGCCTTGCGCAAAAACCAATCCACCACCTCTTCATTTTCTTCCGGGGCAAAGGTGCACGTCGAGTAAACCAGGGTCCCGCCGGGAGCGAGCAGCCTGCTGGCATTGAGTAACAGTCCTTTTTGCTTATGGGACATTTCCTTGATCTTGCGTACACTCCAGTAAGCAAAACTCTTAGGCTCATTGACAACAAAACGCCCCTCGCTGCTGCAGGGAGCATCAACCAGGATACGGTCATAAAGCCCTGCGTGCTCCTTCAGACGGCGGCCATCGGTCGACGAAATCTGCGCCTTTGATCCGGTCAATTGCAGCACTGATTTTAACCGGTAAAGACGCTGGCGTATCGGCTCATTGGCCTTTAAGTACCCTTCATTATGCATAAGCATGGCGATTTGGGAAGTCTTACTTCCAGGTGCTGCGCACAGATCAAGTACCCGCTGACCTGGCTTAGGATCCAAGATCATCACCGGCAAAAGGCTCTGCAAACCTTGGGCATAGAACAGACCATTATCGACGAGATCTGACCTTAATAATTCCTCTGCGCTGGTTTTCGCGATAATAACAGCATAGGGACAAAAAGTGACCCGCTCAAAATCAATTTTTCGCTCAATCAACAAAGCCAGCGCGTCATCAACACTGATCTTAAGCGTATTAATACGAAAGGCCTGAAACTGCTTTGGCCCAAACGCAGCGGCAGGCCTTTGGGGCAAGATTCCTTTTAACCTAATTTCAAAATCAGCTGGAAGCAGTTCTTGGGCCATAAATAAGGGTGTATTATTAACGTCTTTAGGGGAGTTGTCAACGGGATAAATAGAGGTACCGCGCCTATTGATGGATCAAATTTTTGGTATCAGTGATCCCCAAAAACCCGGAAACACTGCTAAGGGGCTCCACCACCATGTGCCCGACCATAAAACCAGAGGCATGTTGGAATTGGGCCAGCATGACAGGATCAAGGTGGAATTTGATGATTCCGTTAGCATTTTTAGTCTGTAAATTCATATTAGCAGGAGTAAGGTCAATACCACCCTTGGCAAGCGCCCCATTTTCAACAGCAATTTTAGGCCCTTGCACCCTCATGGCCTGGCTGGGCAATGCTTCTACGGCAATATACCCATTTTCTATACTCGCCTTAAAACCACGTTCATTCAATCTTTCAATGATCTCTCCCATTAATTCTGTTTTTAGTCTTTCGATTAATTGTTCTACTTCTTTAAATAATTCCCGGGCTTTTTGGGGATCTCGCGTACTTTTTAATGTAGATTCGCGGTAAATGTCTATATCAAATAATCTTTGCTGCCATGTCCCTGATAAAGGTTCCCCCCCGACATTTTCATCAGCATATATCTCCGCCAGCCTGTCAACATCATGCAGGTATTCCTTTTCTTTTTCCTTAAAAAATCCTCCGGATTGATGGGATTTCTCAGTGAATCCCATTGTTTCATTGATCAGTTCATTGAGTGTTCCTTGGTCCAGGATATCGTTCATATCATTTGCCTCATCCCAATCCCTTTTAATCAATCCAGCTCCGACCCAGCTAAAAAATCGATTATGGGGATAATCTTTCTTGAGACTGATCATAAGCCTGACTGGATGCAGCCTGCCGTTCCTTTTTTGATATAAACCAATTTTCTCAGAAGCGCTATCCAGCTTATCTGAATACCCGATCTCGAGATAAGCCCCCTCTTTCATCCGGTGTAAAATGCTGTCCCTGTCGATCTTCCCCTCGACATTAAAGATCCTGACTATGTCCGCAGGCTTTGTATCGATCTTTGGGTCACGATAATCCCCTTCGATCAGTTTGACATCCCGGTTTTCAAAGACAGCCCAGGGATTATTGACAACCGGTAGGATTTTTAATAATGGCATGGCCACTGATAAGGGAATGATGGGAAGGATATATCTTGAAACAAGTGCTGACAAACGTCCCTTAAAACTTTTTTTGACACCTTGCGCCATTTCTTCCATTTGGTCGTACGCCGGAAATTTGGATGTCCTGTTATAAAATATCCCCTCTGCCACCGCAAATCCGATTTCAGCGGCATTGCGCATAACAAGCGTTTCCACGGGATCTTTCCTGTCAAACCTCAACATACGCTGAACATTTGATGATATTTGATTCACCGTAATCCCTGAATTTCCGGGAAGTTTTACCAGGCCCGCTGGTTTAAAACTGTCTATCCCAATCACTTCCACCCTCGTTTTCATGTTCTTTTGCCGCAGATGAGCGCTCGTGTCCCTTTGCAGTTCGATCGTGGTTACCGGCGGATAACCCACCCCAATATCCAGGACCGTGACCTCGGAAGAATGCCTTGCCCGCTCGTCGATGAGATCAAACATCATTTGATTGCTACGGGCCAGTCTTCCTGAAAATGTGGTGGGATTGGCAAGAGGTGTCCGGTCCTCATCCGTGGTGCCTGTTGAAGATAATGTTACGGAAATATCGACCTTGCCATTGGTCGTTACCCCTTGGACCGTCTCAGCCTTTTGTGTCATGACCATCGCCTTATCATCAATGGCCATCTCCAAACCGCCTGAAAAATATTTCCTGGGGATGATCTCTTTAGTGACAGGATCTATTTCTTCTTTAACAAAGTTATACGCTCCCCTCTTAAAGGCCTGCAGATACCGGTGATAGATCCTCTGTTTTTCCTGCGGATCATCAATGCTGACGCCCTTGACCTTACTTTTATCATCATATACTTGAGTCAGGATACTGGCCTGGATCTTTCTTTTGTACCAGGTAGCCAGGATGAGCGAATTAAACACCTGGCGCAATTGGTAAAAATTCCTGCCTTTATTGACTTCTTTGACCAGCTCGGGAATAACGATCTCGCGAACGATATTGGTCCCCAACGCATTTACATCTTCCTTGGGTGAAATGGCCGCGTGCTCTTTAAGAGACAAATAGTCCTGTTCCAGCATCACCTTTAATTTAGCCTGCACCACATACGCAGTGCCAGCTTTGGCATTTTCATATACGACAGTTTTGTCGGGGACTATCCAAACTTTATTAAACGTATTGACCGGGATATTGGTTGTCCCATACTTTTGAGCTACTTCTTTATAGACCCGTTCCCAAAATCTTTTTCCTATCCGTTCCTCGGGATAGATCAGACTGGCCGTTATTTGTTTAAGCATGTAGTCTTCCGCTAAAAGGTCCCTTCCCATTTCTGTTAGACCAAAACTTTGAGGAATAATACGGTCCTTTTCATAGGGGGACAAATTGACCCACAGATCATTTTCCGGAATGGTAAGACTGGCTAAGAAATATTTGATCAATTTCGAAGATTCTTCCCTAAGCCGATCGCCGGTTAATCGGCTATCGCCGTTATCCAGGATAAAATCTAAACGCAAAGGATCTTCAGGATGGACTTTGATGCCTGAAAGGATGGGTGGATTGAATTCAGCGCTTAAATTTAACCTTACACCCGGTGCGGGCAAATAAAAATCCTGGGCTTGAGCTGCAGGTATTGGTCCTAATGAATTAAATAGAAAAGAAATGAAAGCAATGGTACGCAAAATGGTGGACATATATCGGGTTAATAGGGTTTTCATATACTTTAGTAAGACTCATATCTCCTTACTATAAAGTATATACTCTATTTAAAGAAGTTGGGGAGCGTGCGGGGCTTTTTGAGAAAACGTTTCCTTGGACACTTTCCGTCGATGATCTTAATTATTCATTTTTCTGGATCAAATTTATTAAATATTAGGAGCGGTGAGGGTGCTTTTATCTATAACAAAAGCAATCCGTGGTGTGATCGTTCACCATGCCGGTGGCCTGCATGAAGGCATAGCAGATGGTGGAGCCTACGAAATTGAAGCCTCTTTTTTTCAGGTCCAGGCTCATGGCATCAGACGTGGCTGTTTTGGCGGGCAGCTTTTTGAAATGCGGGATGTGATTCTTATATGGTTTGCCATCAACAAATTGCCATATGTACCTGTCAAAAGTACCGAATTCCTTTTTGACGGCTAAAAATGCTTTGGCATTAGAAATGGCTGAAGCTATCTTCAGCCGGTTACGGATAATGCCTTCATTATTTAACAGCTCTTTGATTTTTTTATCTTTATAACGGGAGATTTTGGCCGCGTCAAATCGATCAAAAGCTTTACGGTAATTCTCTCTCTTTTTAAGGACTGTCAGCCAGCTTAAGCCTGCCTGCGCTCCTTCTAAAATTAAAAATTCAAACAACAAGCGGTCATCGTGAACCGGCCTGCCCCATTCCTTGTCGTGATACGTGATATAAAGAGGATCTGCCGTGCACCAGCCGCAGCGCTTCTTGATCATGAGAAAATAAGCTCCCGTGTTATCTTCCGGCGGCTGGCATAACCGTCATCAAATCCATGAAACCACTCGACGACCGGTTCATCTGAACGCCAACAAAGCAGGGCCTCCTGGCCGTGGATGATGGCCGGAAAATCTACCAGACCGATCTCAAAATTCCAATCTTTAAAATAACATCCCAAATCCTCAAGCTGACTCATTAATTCCCTGATACGCGCATCCAGCTTGAGCAGTTGGGCTTGACGCTGATTATGAGGGTCAGGAGTAGTCATCAGGCTGCGAGATTCATTAGCTTTAGACAATATCTCTTCAACGATTTTTTTGATGCCGGGCAGGATCAAATTTGCTTCTTTGGGTGTAAAAAATTTTTCAACCATGGGATTCTCCTTCCGCTATTATACTACAATGGGAACAGACGAATACTCATATTCTAATTCTAATTTCATTTTTGAATGGGCATACCCTTTAAATGTCCCCTGGATCGGGGCGGCACCAGATGCCGACGAACTGCTGGCTATCGCGATATGGTGGCCATAGCAGGCAAGACCCAGGCTCGGGTCAAATCCACGCCATCCTCCACCCGGAATATACACCTCGACCCAGGCATGCAGATCCGGATTCTTCGGATTTTCGTCAAAATAATATCCGCTGACAAAACGCGCAGCCAGCCCCACCGCCCGGGCCGCGGCCATATAAAGGATCGCCCAATCACGGCAGGAACCGCGTTTGGAAGCCAGGGTATCATCCGGCTGATAGGGTGCCCCCGCGTGCCTGAACTCATAAACGAATTCCCGTTTCATGCGCTGGGAAAGCAACACCAAAAAATCAACGGTCTGACCGCGGGCTTCAGCCAGGGTCTCGAAAGCAAAGGCCCGGACATGAGCATCAATATTCCCCCCCATTAAGAATGTCTGCAATTCCCGGGATGTCTCCGAAGGATAAACCATCGGAAGGTTCAAACAAGTCACCGGGTACACCAGAAAATCAAAAGGGTTCTTATCCTCCAATAAAATGATACGGACCTTGGACTCAACGATAAATTCCTTTGTTTCTCCTTCAAACCGCACCCAGTGGCTGATCGAACCATCATTCTCGACGCTGATGCTGATGTGGCTGGGATAAGGAGTAATGTTCAATGTCCTCTCAAGCAATGATCCATAGCTGTCTGCTCTTGGGGTCAGCCGTAAACGATGCGGTTCTAGGCTGATCGGCTGGTCATAGCTATAAGATGTCGTGTGCTTGATGGTCAATAGCATAATTTTATCCTTGAGCTACATGGTCTTTGTTAAGGACAATATTCACCCATTCATCAGGCATATCATGAATGGACTGGGTGATACGGTCCTGCCACCAGACCGAGTAGCGGTGCATATCATCCCTGTGAAAACGCTGTTCCATAATATGAAAACTGTCGTTCTTGCAGATGACCACATCAATGGGATACTCGACGTCGTTGGAGCTTACCCTTGTCGCGTTAAATGACAGGAATCCGACCTTAAGGGCGAATTCCATGCTGGAATCATAACGCAGCGCACGGTCAAGAAGAGGCCTGCCGTTACCTGTGTTGCCGATGATAAAATAGGGACAACCTTCCCCTACTTCAACCCAATTGCCCTCAGGATAAAGCATGTAGATCATGGGCTCCTTATCCTCTTCCAGCTGGCCTGCGACCAGGGCATAAAGATTGAACGATAAACCGCTGGCTTCAATTGATTCTTTGTCCTCACGGGCCACCCGTTTGACCTGTTCGCCCAAGGCATTGACCATCTTGTAGAGCTTGTCAAAGGTCTGCTGTTCCTCCTCGATGACTTCATGAAAATAGGTAATGGCTTTGTCCCTCAGCGAACGCAATCCTGACGTCATGACAAATACCGCATGGCGGCCGGCCCCGGTGCGCACCGTCACCTTCTTGGCGGTCATGCACTCCTTGCCGCTGGTCACCCGCGTGTCAGAAATCCCGACGATCCCATCCTTGACCTTCATGGCTAAACAAAATGTCATCCCTTCATCCTTTCTTTATTAGACAAGCACGTCCGTAAAAAATGTTTCGGCAATGGAGAATCCTACATTATTCAGTTTGGTCTGGAATTGATCCAGATACTCATGCAAACCGATCTCAAAAATATCCTTCACGTCAGTATAATCGAGTTCTGAGCGCAACTTTCCCATTTCCTTTTCTGCTTTGGATTTGAAACCTCCTGTTTGCCTGCCGGTAATGGCACACAGGGATTGTTCAGCTTCGATCAGGCAGTGGCGAACAGCCCGCGGAAAATTCTTGTCCAAAACCAGAAACCGCACGATATTGGCCACGTCTAATTTACCGAATGTCTGACGGTACATTTCAAAACCGCTCGCTGATTTAAGCAGGGCTGACCATTGAAGCAAGTCGAGCGGTGTCCCGACATAATCAACATTGGGAAGTAAATAATAATATTTCATGTCCAGGATACGGTCTGTTTTATCCGCGCGCTCCATGAAGCGCCCCATATTGCCAAAGTGCCAGCCCTCATTGCGGGAAAAGGTCGCGTTCATGATCCCCGAAAACAAGTGACTACCCTGCTTGATATCGCGGAAGAACTCCATCAGGAATTTTTCGGAATGGTATTGTTTGGCTTCAATGGCCCGAAGGGACAGGTACATTTCATTAATCTGCATCCACATCTCACTGGAGATGATCTCGCGCACGGTCCGGGCATTCTCGCGGGCCGCCGCCAGACAAGAACAAATGGAATTGGGGTTATTCTTATCAAAAGCCAAAAAACGGATCACATTGTTCTTGGTAAACTCACTGTATAATTTCTGAAACAGCTCTTCGTCACCCGTCGTCAAAACCAGCGGACGCCATTGTTCTTCAATGGTACCCGGAGGCAGGTCCATGGCCAGGTTATAGTCCACCTCAATGAACCGGGCATAGTTCTCTGCCCGCTCAATATAACGGTTCATCCAGCAAATTGATTCGGCGACACGGCTTAACATAGATTCTTTATTACCTTAAAACCCAGGTATCTTTGCTGCCGCCCCCCTGGGATGAATTAACGACCAAGGACCCTTGACGCAATGCCACGCGCGTTAATCCACCGGGCATCACATAAATATCTTTGCCATATAAAACATACGGCCGCAAATCCACATGACGGCCCTTGATGCGCTTGTCAATGATCGTGGGAACTCGCGAAAGCGCCATAGTCGGCTGAGCAATATATTCGCGGGGGAATTTACGGATCTTAACCTTGAAGGCAGACTGTTCTTTTTTGGTGGATTGAGTACCGATAAGCATGCCATAGCCACCACTTTGATTCGCAGCCTTCACCACCATCTTGCCGATATTTTCAAGGACATACTCACGGTCCTTTTCATTCCAGCAAAGATAGGTAGGGACATTAGGCAAGATGGGATCCTCATCCAGATAATACTTGATCATCTTGGGAACAAAGGCATAGATCACCTTGTCATCCGCCACCCCCGTGCCTGGCGCGTTGGCCAGAGCAACATTACCCCGACGGTAAGCATCAAATAATTTGGGAACACCCAGCATGGAGTCAGCTTTAAAATGAGTCGGATCAAGATAGATATCATCGACACGCCGATAAATGACATCCACGCGTTTTAATCCATGGGTGGTACGCATATAAACAAAATCGTCCTGCACGATCAGGTCCCTGCCTTCCACGAGCTCAACACCCATCTGCTGGGCCAAAAAGGAATGTTCAAAATAGGCAGAATTAAAAATGCCCGGGGTCAGAACAACCACCGTGGGCTTTTCACGGGATGATAGATGTTCCAGCATTTCTAACAAACGCAAGGGGTAATCATTGACCGGGCGCACGTCCATGCGCTCAAAGATTTCCGGGAAGGTGCGTTTCATGATGTCACGGTTACCTAATACATAGGAAACGCCGGAGGGAACACGTAAATTATCTTCCAGCACATAATTGATCCCATCACTGTGCTTGATCAAATCGATCCCGCTGATATGTGCCCAGGTGTGATGCGCCGGCTTTAGGCCTTCGCACTGCTTGAGATAACCAACTGAAGAATAGATAATATCTGAAGGAATAACGCCGTCCTTCAGAATCCTTTTGTCGCCATAAATATCCTGCAGGAATAAATTTAGAGCCGTGATGCGCTGTTTCAATCCCCGCTCAATATTATCCCATTCATTAACAGGGATGATGCGCGGGATGATATCAAAAGGAAATATCTTCTCCAGCCCCTCACCGTCACGATAAACATTGAAGGTGATGCCCATTGAAACAAAAGCCCTGTCAGCCGCATGCTGACGCCCCACCACCTCTTCAAACCCCAGGCCGCTCATCCGGTCGGTCAAATGCTCATAACAAGGCCGTATCTGCCCGTTGGCCTCGATCATCTCATCATAAAAATTATCCAACGAGTACTTGCTTAAGGTTTCCCAGGCAGCTGGCATGGTGGTATTTGTCTTCATAATCATCCTCCGTTAGGAAAAAAGAAAGGCCCTGCTCCCCACTTAAGGGAAACAGGGCCTCTTTGCCCAAAATCTATGCCTCGTCTTCGAAACCTACATCCCGCATCAATGCGGCAAATTCTTTAATAAACAA
>Ga0206807_1074_pt1 | contig 17707 bp, 15 predicted proteins | sample Alteio_BWOrgCont_57_FD_152915 | JGI IMG/M metagenome (GOLD analysis project Ga0206807, IMG submission 152915) | Enriched cells from forest soil in Barre Woods Harvard Forest LTER site, Petersham, Massachusetts, United States -... | ecosystem: Environmental > Terrestrial > Soil > Temperate forest >...
GATTCAGGCCGCACAACGGCAGGCGAAGACGTGAGCGGCGGGCCGCACGAACTCATCCTGGCGAGCGGATCGCCTCGGCGGCGCGAGCTGCTGGCGGAGATGGGCGTGCTTTTTGAGGTGAAGACGGCGGCGGTGGCCGAACTGGATGGAAATTCGTGGCCCCGCCGCAATCCGTACGATATCGCGCGGGAGAACGCGCGGCGCAAGGCGAAGGCGATTGCGCATTCTTTCCATGGGATGGGCCGGTGGGTGCTCGGCGCGGACACGGTGGTCGCGCTGGACGGGCGCCTCTTCGGCAAGCCGGCATCGCTGGAAGAGGCGGCGGAATTTTTGCGCGCCTTGAGCGGACGCACGCACGAGGTGATCACAGGTTGCGCGCTGATCGATCCGCAGGGCGGCGAGGAGATTTTTCATGAGGCGACGCACGTGACCTTCCGTGCTTTGACCGAGGACGTTATCGAGAAATACCTGGCCACCGTGCATGTGCTGGACAAGGCGGGCGCCTACGCCTTGCAGGAGCACGGGGATTGGATCATCGAGCGGGTGGAAGGCTCGCGCACCAACGTGATCGGGCTGCCGACGGAGGCGCTGGAAACATTTTTGCTCCGCTATCGGGCGGCTCAATCGTAGTATCTGCGATGGTTTCCATTTTATGGGCAATTTCTTCTATTATTTCTGCCGCGAATTGACGGGCGGTCTGCCGCGGCTCGGCTCGCGAACGTACTACGACGGAATGGATCTCGTGCCGAAGACCGGGCCGGGACTGGTGATTTCCAATCACATCAGCCATTTCGATCCGTCGTTCATGATGGCGAAATTTCCCCGCATCGTCCATTTCATGGCGGACAAACCACTGCTCGAGATTCCCATCTTCGGCAAAATGCTGGAGTGGGGCCACGTGTTCGCGATCGACCGGACGAAGAGCGACCGCGCGGCGCTGCGCACGGCAATGGCGCGGCTCGAGGCCGGCAACATGGTGGGGATTTTTCCGGAGAAGGGCATCCGGCACGGGAAGACGTCGGTGCTCGGCGGCGCGGAGTTGGCGATCGGAACCGCGTCCCTCTGGAAGATGATGGATGTGCCGGTGATTCCGATGGTGATCATCGGCTCCGACCAGATGTACGAGTGGACGAATTATTTCCGCCGGCCGCGGATTTTCGTACGCACCGGGAAGCCGCTGCTGCCGGACAAAGCCGCCTCGCGCGAGGAATTGCGGGACCGGATCGTGGCCTCATGGCGCGAGTTGTACGAGGGACTGATCCGGGACTACAAGATTCGCCCGGACGAGCTGCCGCAAAGCGCCCAAGAACGCTGGGGCAAACCCGCGCCAGTACAACCCGAGGGATAGGACGCATCCTCAGGCGTCCTATACGTCTCATAAGTCCCCTACGTCCCACGCCTCCCCGGTTGCGCCACGCTCCCGAGAGGCTAAATTATCTTATGCAGGATTTCGGCAAGGTTCTCTTTATCGCGGGAATCGCCATCGCATTGCTGGGCGCGTGGGTCTGGTCGGGGCGCGGCTTCGGATGGCTCGGGCGATTGCCAGGCGATTTTTCTTACCAAAGCGGCGGATTCCGCTTTTCGTTTCCGCTGACCACTTGCGTGCTGCTGAGCGTGGCCCTAACGCTCTTGGCATGGTTTTTCCGGCGCTAAAAACCGCCTCCAGCCGTAAAAGTTGCGTTCGACGCATAAATTTCCTTTAAAATCGCGCGAAATGCCAACAGAGTGAAAATTGTGAAATGGTTTTTAGTCGGTTCACTGTGTTTGATTTGCTCCGCAACGCTGGTTCGGGGAGATGCCGCGGCTGATCTTTACAACAAAGGCGTGGCCGCATTGCAGGCCGAGCAGTATGCCGATGCCGCGCAGTCCTTCGATTCCATCATCACCGGTTACCCGCTGACGCCGAACATCGACGACGTGCGGATCCGCGCCGGGTTCTCCTATTTGCACGCGGGAAAATATCCGGAAGCGATCGACCGCTTGTCGAAGGAAGCGGCCGCGAGCGCGAAACCGGCCTATCGCAGCACGGCGCTTTATTTCACCGCGCTGGCCCAATTTTCCGAGGCGCAAAAGAATACGGACCAGACTGCGGCGGCCAAGCAGTTCGGCGACGCGGCGGCGACCCTGACGACGCTGATCAACATCGGCGCGACCCCCGATAACAAGGGCTACCTCGAGCAGGCAACCTATTATCGCGCGCTGGCCGCGTACCTGAAGTCCGATTACGCGGGTGCGGAGAAGGACCTGCTGTTGGTGATCCAGCAATTTCCGTCCAGCCTGACCCTTCCCGATTACTGGCTGCGGTTGGGCAGCACCTACGCGGTGGAAACGAACCAGGCGGTTTCCTCGAAGCAATCGCCGGGCGCCATCACCGCGATTGCGCAGAAGGCGCTGGATGCGTTCGACCACGTAAGCCGCGACCCGAACGCGCTCGTGCAGGCCAACGACGCGAACATGAGCAAGGCCGAAATCCTCTTCCTGGTCGCGCAGCTCGACGCGTCATCGACCGATGGCTACGCCAAGGCGCTCGACGCCTTCCGCTTGGTGAAGCGCAAGGCGGACATGATCCCGTTGCAGCAGCAGCGGCTCGATCAATTGAAGAAGCAGTCGCAGGCGCAGTTACAAACGTCGGGCGCTTCCTTTGCCAACGACGCGAGCCTGTTGATCGAGCGCGAGGAAAATCGCCTCAAGGATTTGCAGGACACGACCAGCCCGGACCCGATCATCCAGGCGCTCATCCGCATGGCCGAATGCTACGTGATGATGAAGCAGCCCGACGAGGCGCGGACGATTTTGCACCGGCTGATCGCGCACGCGACGCTGACGGCGGACCAGCAGCAGGAAGTCGATTTCCAGGTGCTCTACTCCTACGTGCTGGGCGGCCAGATCGACCAGGCGAACAAGGCGCTGGATGCTTATCTCGGCAAGCATTCCGGCGATCCGCAGGCGAGCAGCATCAGCTACCAGATCGCGGCGAAGCTGCTCGATCGCAAGGATTATGCCGGCGCGCTCGACCAGGCGAACCGGAGCATCAAGGATTTCCCCAACGGCAAGTATGTCGGCGATGCGATTTCGCTCAAGGCGCAGGCGCTCAACCGGCTGGGACGCATCCAGGAATCGGACTCGGTGATCAGCGACTATCTCAAGGCGAACCCGACCAGCCCGGTGGCGAACCAGATGTTCCTGACCAAGGCGCAGAGCGAGGGCTCGCGGAGTGATTTCAACGCAGCGCTGGCCGATTACAAGGCAGTGCGCGACAACGCATCGGCCAACAAGGACCTGCATGCGGCGGCGGATGCCGGGTACATCCAGACGCTCAATTCGATGAAGCAATACGACGCGGTCATCGCGGAGGCGAAGAACTTCCAGACGCAATATCCGGACAGCAAGGCGATGCCAAGCGTGCTCCTCTTCAACGCGCTCGCGCTGGACCAGAAGCACGACCCGGGCGCGATCGCGGCGTTGCAGGATGTCGCTCGGAAATATCCGCAGGATGAGGCCTCGCCCTTCGCGCTCTTTTTCGTGGTCAATATCTACGAGCGCGCGAACAACGTGCCCGGGATGATCCAGGCCTCGGCGGATTTAGGGAAGGCCTTCCCGACCGCGTACAATTTCCTGGTCCAGGCGGCCGATGCGGTGAGCACCGTGTTGATCAAGCAGAAGAAATTCACGGATGCGATCGCGCTTTATCAGCCGCTGGTCAACGCGCCGAAGGCCGATGTGGCGGCGGCGGCGAACAACAAGATCGGCTCGGTCTGGCTGGCAGCGGCGAAGTCGATGGGTTACTACCAGTCGATGCAGCAGCCGACGCGGGACGACGCGGAGAAGAAGCTTTCCTCCGGGGAGCAGGCTTACCTGATGACGCTGAAGAATTCACCCGACCAGATTGGCGCGGTCGGCGATGCGTTCGAGGGGCTGGTGAACGCAGCCAAGCAGCGGCGGTCGTGGGGTCTGCTGAAGGATCCGGACCTCGAAGGCTATTTTACCAAGATCGGCGCGGACCTGACCTCGCCGGACATGCAGGCACGGCTGGAAATGGCGAAGGCGGGCTTGGTTTTCGTGATGAAGGACGGGGCGAAGCAATACCCCGCCGCGCTGGATCGCTACCGGAAGGTGATCTCGTCGAATCCGAGCCTGCGTCTGACCCGGCAGGAAACGGACCAGTACGGCGAATTGTTGCTGACGGCGAAGGATTATGCGACGGCGGAGAAGATTTACAACGACCTGCTGAGCAGCGCCGATCCGGGCGATCAGGTGACACTGGCCGATGCGAATTACGGGCTGGGCGCGACGGCGCTGGGCCAGAATGACCTCGCGAAGGCGAAGAGCTATTTCGTCAAGGTCGGGCCGTGGAATCCGCACATCGCGGACGCGAGTTATGGCATCGCGCTGGCGGACGAGCAAGGCCAGGGGGCCGAGCTCGACGAGGCGCAGAAGTTGTACGCCGCGCTGATGCAGAACTCGCAGGCGGGCGTGGCCTTGCAGGCCAAGGCGATGCTCGGCTACGGACGCGTGCTGGAAAAGACGGGACACTGCATCGTGCCAACCACGCCGGGGACGACCGAGTTCGGCATCCACTATTACCAGCAGCCGAACTTGCTGTTCGGTCCCGCCGCGCCGGAAGCGAGCGCGGAAGGTCTCTATTATGCCGGCCAGGCCCTGGACAAAGCCGGCCACAAGCCGGACGCGCGGAAATCCTACGACGACCTGATCAAGACCTACAGCGCGACCGCCCCCGATTGGGCGGCGAAAGCACAGACGGCCGAGGCAACGCTAGGGCAGTAAGGTAGCCGGCGCAGGCCCTGCGCCGGTCGGTCGCTCCAGCGGAGACGTCTAAACCTGTGCGAAAAGGTACTTTCCAAAGTTCCGTCATCCTGAGCGAAGGCGAGCAGGAAGGTTGGTTTGACCCAGACGCCTCGCCGAGCCTGAGTCGAAGGACCTCGCTTGCTCAGATCAGAATGGTGAAGGCGCGGCGAACCCTCTTTATCCAAGGCCGACCCGCTGCCTTTTCCTGTCGCTACTCAAATCCGGTGCGTTCATCTCCGGCAAAAGCAGCCAGGTCCTTCGACTGCGCTCGGGCCAGCCTCCTCGGAGAAAGAGAGCGTTTCGCCTCGCCTTCGTTCAGGATGACGAAACTTTAAAAGTGAAGGGCCCGCTCTCGCAGAGATCTCCTATGAGACTATGCGTGATTTCTCAGGCCTCGACTTTCTTCCATGCTTTGTGTTCTTTTGCGGCTAAATGAAAAAGCCTCTACTTGCTGAACGCGCGCGGGCGCTTTGCGCGGCGCTGCGGCGCATTTATCCGGATGCGCATTGCGAGCTCGATTATGCGAATCCGCTGGAGTTGCTCGTGGCAACAATTCTTTCCGCGCAATGCACCGACGTGCAGGTGAACAAAGTGACGCCCGCGCTTTTCGCGAAATACCGTACAGCGCGCGATTACGCGGAGGCCGACCCTGCGGCACTGGAGCACGCTCTGCGGGCGATCGGCCTTTTCCGAGCCAAGGCGAAGAATATCCGCGCGTGCTGCCGAATCCTGGTCGATGAACACGCCGGCAAAGTGCCGCAAACCATGGAGGCGCTGGTTGCGCTGCCCGGCGTGGGACGCAAGACCGCGAATGTGGTCCTTGGAAATGCGTTCGGGAAGAACGAGGGCGTGGTCGTCGATACGCACGTAGCGCGGTTATCGGCACGCTTGGGGCTGACGCGGCAAACGGACCCGAAAAAGATCGAGCCGGTACTAATGAAGCTGGTCCCGCGCGAGGATTGGACGCTCTTTTCGCACTGGCTGATTTTCCACGGCCGGCGCCGCTGCAAAGCGGTGAAGCCCGATTGTCCGAATTGCGAACTGAAGGAGATGTGCCCGAGTTATCCCCGGTTTATGAAACTGAGAGGCTAGGGGGAGATTTTGGCGACCGCTGTCCCATAGGTCCCATAGGTCCCATAGGTCCCATAGGTCGTACACGTCCCATTCAGCACCACTACGGCAGATGATTCAGCAACTGATAAGGCCCGATCTCAAATCTCCGATAAAGCGCGCGGGTAATGAAAATTTTTCCCAGGATAACAGCTTCCTTAACCGTAAGCCCCTTGGCCAGCCCAGCGGTGATCGCGGCGGAGTAGGTACACCCGGTCCCGTGCGGATCCAGGTTGGGAATGCGCTTGGCGCCGAATTCGTGGACGCGCCCGTCGGGGAAGGCAAGGATGTCGATGGCCCGGTCGGTCTTGAGATGGCCGCCCTTGACCAGGAAGTGGGGCTGGCCAAAGCCTTTCGTTAATTCGACCGCCGCACGGTTCAGATCAGCGAGGTTTTTGATCGGCCTGCCCCAAAGGAGCGCGGCCTCATCACGATTCGGCGTGACGAGCGTGGCTTGGCCGATCAATTTTCGCAGGGCCTTGATGGCGTCTTTCTTCAGCAGCGCCTTGCCGCTGCTGGCGACCATGACGGGATCGATGACGAGGGGAACGCCCTGCTTCAGCGCCGGCGCGATGGCTTTGGCCGTGGCAGCGATGATCTCGGCGGAGTAAAGCAGCCCGGTCTTAATCGCCGCGACGGGGAAGGCTTCCAGCACAAGGCGGATCTGGTCCGCGACTCGGTCGGGTGGGATGGGGGTGATGTTGTGGACGCGGCCGGGATGCTCCGCAACGATGCAGGTGACCGCCGTGGTGCCGTAGACGCCGAGCGTGGTAAAGGTCTTCAAATCGGCCTGGAGACCCGCTCCGCCGCTGTTGTCGGAGCCCGCGATGGTGAGGACGACGGGGGCCGTATCCAAGGGGACCCACGAAGTTTCTCTTTGCCGGGAGGGGCGAATCATTTATTTAAGAGGGGTGGCAGGTGAACCTATTCGCGAGTTACCCGGTCTCTGGGTGAGCCTGGATCGTGTGGAATACAATCCGCACGAGGAAGGCACGCCCGACCGGCCCTATGGCTTTGTCTACCACATCACGATCCATAATGACAGCCCGCGCGTGGTGACGATCAAAGGACGCAAGTGGGTGGTGACGAACGCGGACAATACGAAGCTGGTGATCGAGGGCGACGGCGTGGTCGGCGAATGCCCGCGCCTGACGCCCGGGACGCAGTTCCATTACCAGAGCTATCACCTGGTGGCGTCGGACAGCGAGGCGGAGGGCGCCTACCTCGGGCAGGTGGAGGACGGCGAGCGCGTGTTCACCCGCATCCCGAAGTTCAAGATGGAAGTGCCTTCGCTCTGAAGACCGCAGATTTTTAGCCGCAAAAGAACGCAGAGAGCACAAAAATATTTAAATGATTCTTCATCCGACCCTTTTGCGTTCTCTGCGTTCTTTTGCGGCTCAATTCGTCTTCCCTGAATAAAGAAATGAGACCTCTGCTAAAGTCGGTTGCCCGAAAATCCCGGAGGGATTTTACAACCGTAGCCGGTGGTAAGACCGCAGCAGCGGTCGCCACCACCGGTATAGGATTAAAAAGGAAGCCGACCCCGGCAGGGGTCGCACAACCGCAATCAGGTTGTAGCACCCCTCCGGGGTACGGGCGTTTGAGAACGTATTCCGGTGGTATCGCCCGCCGCGGGCTCAACCACTGGCTAGGATTGTCGCATTCCTCCGGAATGCCAAAGACAGATTCGCCGACTTTCGCAGAGGTCTCGAAATGATCCTGGCTCTTCCTTATTTCCTCGAAAGCCCGCGCGGCCTCGAAATGATCGGGCTGCTGTTTTGGATCTGGATGATCTACGAATGCGCAACGCGGGAGCGGAACTCGAGCGAGAAGGTGCTTTGGCTGCTGCTGGTGGTTTTTGCGCCGGTGCTCGGATCGCTGATTTATTTTCTCGTGCGGGTGGTTAAGATACGGGGATAGATGATGAGATTGACGCTGCTCCTTGCGCTTGTGTTGTTGCCCTGCGGCGGAATCGCGCAGACAACGAATGCGCCGGCGTCCACCGCGCCGAAGCCGGCCCCGAAATTGACGAAGACGCAAATGACGGCGGCGGAGCTGCAGAAGGCGGTGGATCAACTGACGCAATCGAACCGCGACCTGCTCGATTTGCTGAAGAAGCAGCAGGCGGTGCTGGAGGACATGCAGTTCGACCGGCGGTTGCAAAGCCGGCAGATCGCGTCGCTGGAGGAGCGGCTGGAAGATACGCTCTACCAGAACACGCAATTGCAAAACAAGGTAGCAAAGCTGGAGGAGGACGCCGCGCTTCCGCATGCCGCGCCGGCGCTGGCCCTGACGGTCGCCCCACAAGTGGGAGCGCCGGGTGCGGCCTCAACCAATTCCGATACCCCGCCGCCGACCAATGCCGCGGCCAATACACCACCGCCGACGGCGCCCGAGACCTATCTTCCCCGACCGGAGACAGAGGGCGCACCTGGGACGATGTCATGGCACCGGGTCTTCACGCTGAAGGGCGACGACACCCGCCAGACAGACCTGTTTTCGGTCCACGGCAAGACCTGGCGCGTGCTATGGCATAACCAGGACAAGCCGGGCAAGGAGTACGCCAACACGAGCGCGCTCTTCATCAATGCGTTTCCGAAAGACGATACGATTCCGCAGAAAGTGTGTGCCAAGCTGGGCTCGGGCGGCGACGCGACGGAATTGCAAGGGCCCGGAAATTATTATCTGAAGGTGGAGGCGTCCGGCGGGTCGTGGGAGCTGGCGGTGGAAGATTTTCGGTAGGCGGACGAGAGATTTACGCTGGGTCTCATTTTTTGATTGCGCCCAAATTAGAGGCGATCATAATCAATTGCGTTTAAGGAACACGCACATGGCTCAAGGGATTATCAAATGGTTCGATAACAAAAAGGGCTTTGGCTTCATCGCCCAAGACGAAGGGGGGCAGGATGTATTTGTTCACTTCTCTGTCATTGGGGGCGAAGGCTTCAAGACGCTGGACGAAGGCGACCGGGTCGAGTTCGAGGTGACCCAGTCGGACAAGGGTCTCAAGGCGCTCAACGTCGTGAAGTTGTAACCCCTGATCGGGGGGAAGCTGATGGTTTCGCCGTTCAGGCGTCCCGAGTGACGCGGCGATTGGCGTGTCGTACCCGGCAATGCTATTTCTGCGAAAAAGGTATGCCCTCGACTCACCGCGCAGTAGGTAGCCGCCGCTGCCCCTAGAGAGGTTTCAGAAATCCTGTAACCGCGCCCGTGAGGGCGTGGAGCTTTCCCGGGAAACTGTCCACCGCCTTACGACGGCTACCGCGGAGGTTTGTCTTGGTGAACGCGGCTACGAAGCTGTCGCGAGAAACGCGAGCGTGCGGGCGATGGCGTCCTGTAATGGAATCGCCACATGGAGATCCAATTCGGATTGGGTACGATTAATATCGGGCAGGTAGATATTTTGCGGACCGGGAGATTGCACCGACTGGATGATGACTTCCGGCGCGGGGTGGAACGCATGGGCAACGTGACGCGCGAGTTGCGCGACGGTGACCGCTTCGTCGGAGCCCACGTTGTAGGCGCGCGACCACTGGCCGCGGATGAGAATGCCCAGGAGCCAGACGACGAGGTCGGCGGGGTAAAGATACGAGCGCAACGCGGTGCCGTCGCCGCGCACGAGGATGGGACCGCCCTTGAGCGCGTCGCGCATGAAATTGCCCGCGGCGAAATGGGCATCGAGCGGAAGATAGGGCCCGAGAAAGGCGAAGGCGCGCGCGGTGACGAAGTCGATGCCCGTGGCGGCGCAAAGGGCCTCCGCTTCGCGCTTCGCGGCCCCGTAGGGATTGAGCGGCGCGGCGGCGGTGTAATCGGTTTCCTTCGCGCCGGTGGGCAGGCTGGTGAAGATGCCGTAAACGGCGCCGGAGCTGATGTTGAGGAGGCGTTGCGCGCCGCTTTTTTTCGTAAGCTCGATCATGCGACGCGTGCCGTCGACGATCGCGCGGGTGCGTTCACGCTCATCGGCCTCGGCGGTGAATGCCGTGGTGTCGGCCGCGGCGTGGAGGATGTAGTCGAAGCGCTGATCGCCGGTCGGCAACTCGGCGACGTGGCCCTGCGCAAAGCTCAGCGAGGGGATGTGACCGACCTGCGGAAATTGCCGCAGAAACGCGGCCGGATCGCGCGAGAGCACGGTGATACGCAGCCCGAGGCGGAGCTTCGCATCGGCGTGGCAGAGCCCGGCGAGCAGCCACTTGCCGAAGAAGCCAGTGCCGCCGGTGAGGAGGATGCGTTTGCCGCGGAGTTCCTCGAGGTCCTTCGCCGCATCTTGAAGGATGTGGTCGAGATCCTGCGCCGGAAGGGCGAAGAGATGATTTTGGGATTTGCTCACGACAGATAGGGCCTAATACTGCCCCCCGTGATTGCGCCAGAACCGGGACGGGGAATCAATACGCAAACCAGCCTCCGGATCCTGTTGCGAAATAATCTGCTGGTCTCGGCGCTGATTTTCGCGCTGCTGGAATGCTGGCGGCCTTACTTTTTTCTCACGGACGATAATCTCGACGGTTACTTTCCGTTCTTCACGGAACTGGGACAACGGCTGCTCGCAGGCCGGTCGCCGTTTGTCACCGATCATCTTTTTGGCGGTGGCTATAATTGGCTGCGCGACCCGGCTGGGCTCAGTTGGCATCCGGTTTACCTGCTCAGTTCGCTGCTGGCCGGGACGCCGTTTCACAACGCGATCATCGATGTGGAGGCGTTCGCGTTTTACCTGCTGGGCACGGCGGGGTTCGTTACACTGGCGCATCACCTGCGACGCGAAATGGGACTGACGGTGAGCGACGGCTGGATCATGTTTTACACCCTGAGCTACACCTACACGATGATCGCGCTGGCGACGGGCGCGAGCTGGGTGGCCTTTCTGGGAAACATCAGCGCACTGCCGTGGCTGGCGCTTGGAATCCTGCAGACGCGATGGGGCGTCGGCCTGGGGATCGTGATGCTCTTCACGTTGCATGAGCTGCTCGGCGGTCACTTGGCGCCCACCGTTTCCAACAGCATTTTTATGTCGATGTTCGCTCTGGGCATGAGCATCAGCCGCCGCTCGTGGATTCCGCTGGTGAACTGGCTGGGCGGCTACACCGCCGCGATGCTGATCATATCGCCCCTGATTTATATGATGCTGCAGGGCTTCTTCCAAAGTTACCGCGCGCAGGGCGTGGTGCTGGAGGACATGCAGGCGAACAACGTTCCGTTTGCGGAATTTCCCATCTCCGTCCTGCTGGGCGTGGCGCTGTGGATGCTTCACCCGAACCACCCCCTTTATACCACGTATACGGTGGCGCTGGGCTCGAGCGCGGCGGCGTGGTGCATCCTGCCGGCGTTGATGAGCCGCGCGAAATGGCGCGGCCTCGAAGTGGTGGCGTTCGTCCTCATGCTGTTCGGCGCGGTGATGGTGATCCGTCCGCTGTTGATCAGTTATACGATGATGCAGCTGCCGGTGCTGCGCTCGATGCGCTGGCCTTTTCGCGAGTTCATTCAATTCCAATTCTTCCTGCATCTTTTTCTGCTGGTGCGGCCGCCGGGATTGTCGGTGGTGGCACGGCGGATGTCGGCGGGATTCGGGGCTCTCGTGATGATCGCGGGCATGGGTTTTTATCCGCTGCCGCCGACGTTCAACTCGATGTTGTGGGACCGCGAGCTGGTGCTGACCGGCGGCTGCTCCCGTTATTGGGACCAGGTGCGTCCGCTGCTGAAACCCGGCGCACGCGTTGCCGTGCTGATTCCGTTTGACCTGTATACCGACAATCGCTTTGAGGAACCTTATTCGCTGATGGGTTCGTATAATTATTCCGTGCTGGGCGATTTTGTGAATGCGTGGGGTTACTCGCCGACGGCGCCGCGCGACCAGGTCTATACGAAGACGTATGCGTTCTATCCCTTTGGCGCGTACCGGCCGGAGCAGAAGGCGGCGCTGATGGCGGAGAAGCCCGATCTCGAATTCATCACGCTGGAGAGCCTGCACCCGCTGAAGATCACGCTGAGTTCCCGCGACGGACCGACGATCGACCTGACGCCCTACGTGCCGGTGCGGAGGTGGAAGCATCCGCCGGAAGGCGAAAAGGTGCCGGAAGGGAACTAAGCATCGTTGCGGATTGAGGGGGTATTTGGTAGGAGTGATGCGGTCACAGCTTAAGGATCATACTTTGGAACGTCTTTCCGCCTGCATTGCATCCACCTCCACTCCGTCACGACCGGCGGGAGAGAAGCTGCTGAGTGTGGTGAGCGGCTGCTACAACGAGGTGGACAACGTCCGCGAATGCTACGAGCGCGTGAAGAAGGCAGTCGAGGAAATCGGTCGCTATCGCTACGAGCACATCTTCATCGATAACGCATCGAAGGACGGCACGCTGGCGGTGCTGCGTGAAATCGCGGCGAAGGACAAAAACGTGAAGATCATCGTGAACGCGCGCAACTTCGGGCATATCCGCTCGCCGCTGCATGCGATCTTCCAGGCGCGCGGGGATGCGATCATCAGCGTCGTGTCGGACCTGCAGGATCCACCCGAGCTGATCAAGGAATTCGTGAAGAAATGGGAGGAAGGCTTCCTCGTCGTCATGGCGGTGAAGGAGAACAGCGAGGAGTCGCCGCTCTTCTTCGCGATCCGCAAGGCCTACTACGAACTTGTGAGCCGCCTCGCCGAAATCGAGCTGGTGAAAAACGCGACCGGCTTCGGGCTCTACGACCGGCGCTTTGTCGATATCCTCGCGGAGATCGACGATCCTTATCCTTATTTTCGCGGGCTGGTTTCCGAGATCGGGTTTCCGCTGGCGACGATTCCCTACCACCAGCCGGTGCGGACACGCGGCATCACCAGCAATAATTTCTACCGGCTCTACGACATGGCGATGCTGGGCATCACGAACCACTCGAAGGTGCCGCTGCGGCTGGCGACGATGCTCGGCTTCGCGGTGTCGTTCCTGAGCCTGCTCGTCGCCTTCGCCTACTTTGTCTGGAAGCTGCTCTATTGGGACAGCTTTACGCTCGGCCTGGCGCCGCTGGAGATCGGGCTCTTCTTTTTCGGCTCGGTGCAACTGTTCTTCATCGGCATTCTCGGCGAGTACATCGGCTCGATCCACACGCAGGTGCACAAGCGGCCGCTGGTGGTGGAACTGGAGCGGATCAATTTTGAACCGGAAACCGTGAAAGGATTTTCCCCATCATGAAAGTAGTCATTCTCTGCGGTGGTCTCGGCACGCGCTTGCGCGAGGAAACGGAATTCCGGCCCAAGCCGATGGTGCCGATCGGCAATCGGCCGATCTTGTGGCACATCATGAAATTCTACGCGTCGTTCGGGTACAAGGAATTCATCCTGTGCCTGGGCTACAAGTCGGAAGTGATCAAGGAGTACTTTTTCCATTACCAGTGGCATTGCAGCGACGTGACGCTGAAGCTCGGGCCGGCGCCGCAGATCACCTACCATAACCAGCATCCCGAGGAGGACTGGCAGGTGACGCTGCTCGATACCGGCCTGACGACGATGACGGGCGGCCGGGTGAAGCGCGCCCTGCCGCATATTCCTGATGACGAATTTCTGCTCACCTACGGCGACGGCCTTTGCAACGTGCCGGTGCCGGAGCTGATCAAGTTCCACCGCGCGCGCAACGGCTTGGCCACATTGACGGCGGTGCGGCCGGGCGGGCGGTTCGGGGAATTGAGTTTGTCGGGTGACGCGATCACGAGCTTTCGCGAGAAACCGGAGACCGAGGCCGGTTATGTAAACGGCGGGTTTTTCGTGCTAAACAAGAAGATTGGCGATTACCTGGCCGGCGACAGCACGATCTTTGAGTTCGATGCGCTGCCGAAGCTGGCGGAAGCGGGCCAGCTCCACGCGTTCCGGCACGACGATTTCTGGCAGTGCATGGATAATCCGCGCGAGATGGAGATCCTCAACAAGCTGTGGAGCGAGGGCAAAGCGCCGTGGAAGATTTGGTAGGGTGACAGATGATCAGAAGCCAGCTCGCGCCTAAAGCATTTCAAGTTATCGTGCACACGGAAGTGGGTAGCCCCGACAACTTGTTGTCGGGGTGCCGAGACCGAAACTTCGGTCAAGGCATAAGAAGCCGCCGAGAATTGCCGCGTGCCTGAGACACGAATGCGCCCGGCCGCTTCTTGTGGCTCCGCTTCGCTCCGCCACCCGGACAACGAGTTGTCCGGGCTACCCGACCTGTGCACGATACCTTAAAAAGCTCCAGCCTCGTCGGGCTCGAGAAGTTCCCACGGACCGTCCCAGCCACGAGACATCCGCCCTACGCAAACCGTGGCGGTTCCCACTTCCGAAAATCAGGCGGCGTGCGCCCCTCATCGACCTCGATGAAGTCAAACATCGTCACCACGTCCTTGTCCCGGTGCTCCAGGCCCGCTTCCTTCAACCGGAAAGCGATCCGCTCGCTCGCCTCGTCGCGCCAGCCCCGCTTCATCATGAAGCCGCTCCACGTCTCGATATCCTCCTCCGTCGGCTTGCGCCCGTGGGCCATGCACCACTCGAAAACCTTCTCGTCCGACTCACCAGCCAGCACGCGCTGCCTCACGTCCTCATACTTCACGCCGAGGAAATTCAGGCACCGCCCGTCAAACCCGCTCCCCAAGTGCGGCAAATAAAGCGGCGGCAATTCGCCGGCCGCCGCAATCCGGATCTTATCCAGCATCCGCGGAAAATAAACGAGGCCACGAAGGGCATCATAAGGACTACGAGGAAATTTTTCAGCCATGCCTGAAGCTAACGCGTATTCGCGGCGGCTCAAGCGTGGCCCTAAATATTCGCCGCCCGCGAAAGCGGACCGTTCCCGTTTAAAGCTCCGTCATCCTGAGCGAAGGCGAGGCGAAACGCTCCCTTTCTCCGAGGAGATTGGCCCGAGCGCAGCCGAAGGACCTAGCCGCTTTTGCCGGGGATGGCCGCAACGGATTAAAGCCGCGACAGGAAAAGGCAGCCCGCCGGCCTCGAGTAAAGACAGGTTCGGGACGTTGCACTATCCCGATGTGAGCAGGCCAGGTCCTTCGACTCAGGCTCGGCGAGACGTCTGGATCAAACCAACGTTCCTGCTCGCCTTCGCTCAGGATGACGGAACGTTGGAAGCTACCTTTTCGCAGAGGTCACAACTTGTTGCCCGGGTGCGCGGAGCGAACAGGAGGTCACCGAAAACTTCGCGTACTAACCGGTGGCAACTCAAAACCCAATCTTCGCCCCGGCCTGCACCGACTGCCCAAAATAATTCTCCTGCCCCGCCTCGACCATGTAATCGGCAAACACCGTCACCGTCCCGTTGATCTCCGCATCCAGCCCCGCATCCACCAGCGCCGAGTCCCGGCTCGGATTGGAAGTTACCACGCTGAACGACCCCACCCCGCCGTTGAACTGACTCGTGATCCCCCGGCTCTGGTCCATGAATTCGTGCTGCCAGCTCGCATCCAGGTGCGGCGTGAAACTCATCCCGCAATGCCGCAGAGAAAAGCTGATCTGCCCGCCCAGCCGGCTCCGCAGCGAATCGACATCCTGCTCGTTCACGCTCAAGTCCGCCACCGACCCGCTCTCCGTATAACCATCCACCGTCAGGTGCGTGTATTGCACACCGGCCAGCGGCCCGAAGGTCCACGCGCCCCGATGAAAATCGTATCCGCCATCCAGATTCGCCACGCCCTCGTTCCCTTCCGGTGCGCTCGTCGCCGTCTGCCCCAGGAAACCGATCACCCGGCTTTGCGTGTACGCATTGTGGATATAATTGCCCGAGAGATTCGCATACCAGCCGTGATCCGCGTAGCTCGCGTAAAATCCCGGCGAGTAACTATCCACCGTCGCGGAGCTCCCGTTGTTATCCAGCGTCGCATCCGTGTGCCCATAGCCGGCCGCCAGCCCGATCAACAAATTTGGCGTCACCCGGTAATCCGTCCCCACCTTCACCGACTCCGTATTGTCGTCAAAATGCGACACCCCCGGCTGCGAGAACCCCTGCGCCAAAATCACATTCCCCTGGATATAGAAATTCCACGGATCGGAGTAGGCCGCCGCCGCCATCGGCTTCATCTCCTTCGGATCCCTCATCTCCACGCCGCCCAGCACCGAGTCCGGCGAATCACTGATCACCCCCAATGGCGCCGCATTCCAGGCCAGCAACCGGCTGTGCACCATCGCCAGCGCCGGATCGTACGACGGATCGTTCACCGTCAACCCGCTCGCATCAATGCTCCCATTCCCGCCCGCAAAAGTCCCGTTCGGACCGTTGCGCTGCGTCGCGAGATAACTGTCCTGCGACTCCGTCCCAAAGCTCGCGTTATCGATCGCCGTCGTCCCCGCGAACTGCCCGAAGTTCAGCGGCGAAAGCTCATCCAGCGCCCCACCGAGGCTCGCAGGATTCCCGCTCAGCGGCGTCAACGCATTCGTCAGCGCCATGAAATTCGGGTTCGTGCTCCCGGCCATCATCCCCGCATTGATCGGCCCGAGAATCGCCTGCTGATTCCCCGACAACCCGATCACGGAAAACGCATTCACCGGCCCCGCCCCCTGGAGGATCTGCAGCAGCACGTCATCTGTTATCGTCGAATAATCGAGCGTCGCCGTCAGCCCGCTGGCGAGGTTCTCCGGATCGAAGGCAAACGTCCCCGTGTAGCCCGCGCTCGTGTCGACCAGGTGGAACGTATACGTCGTCGTCGCGCCGGGCGCAGCCGCCCCGGCCGTGAACCCACCCAGGTTGATCGTCAGCGTCCCGCCCAGCGTTGCCGGACCCGCCTGCGCGTTCGTCACGTGCAACAGGTCGGCCGTCGCCGCGTGCCCCACGCCGTTCACATTCAGCACCAGCGCGCCGCCCGTCTGTGCATAGCTCCCCACCGAAATCGTGTGGTTGTTGTTCCCCACCGTGAGCGTCCCGGTGGTGACCTGCACCAGGCCGCTCCCCAGCGCGCCCGCGTTGCCCACCACCAGCGTGCCGAAAGTCACCATCGTCCCACCCGAGTAGTCACTGTTGCCCGTGAGCGTGATCGTGTTCCTGCCCGATTTCATCACCGTGCCCGTGCCGGTGATCGTGCTCGCGACCGTGTAATTGCTCGTCGGCATGTCATCCAACACCACGTGGCTATCGTCGATGATGTGGTTCGAAAACGTCTCCCCCTGATCGAGATCGAGCGTCAGCGTTCCCGTACCGTTCACCGTCACATCGCCCGACCCAAGCGACGTGCCCGGCGTGCGGCCATTGCCTAATTCCAATACTCCGCCGCTGATCGTCGTCCCGCCGTCATACGTGTTCGACGCGAACATGAACAACGTCCCCGCGCCGAGCTTGGTCAAGCTCCCGCCGACGCTGGTGAGGGTCGTCTCAAACGCGACGAACTGCCCGTTGGTATCGATTGAATAAAGCTGCCCCGCCGCGTTGCTGAACTGATTCGAAAAATCGTGGCTCGTATTTGCGCTGTATTGCAGCGTCCCGCCCGTAAAGCTGATCGTCCCCGTCCCCAGCGCCGAGTCGTTGTTCACCTGCAAAATCGCACCGTTGGAGATGCTCGTCCCCCCCGCGTAAGTATTGGCCCCATAAATGACCACCATGCCTCCCGGCGATGTGCCGTTGCCGATCGCGAGCGCCGCCCCTGCCGCTGTGCCCGGTTCGTAGCTCTGGCCCGCGGGCAGACCCGTCGCGCTGTCATCGGCCACATCGGAGCCAGTGTCGCCGCTGGCGCCGATCGTAATCACATTCCCATTTCCGGGCGCCAGCGTCGTGGTCGTGCCGCTCATGAGAAAGAGATCGCTCCCTGCCGCCGCGCCGTTACTGCCATCAAAATTTGACGTACCTGCGTTAACCGCATTACC
>Ga0206807_1035_pt1 | contig 17517 bp, 17 predicted proteins | sample Alteio_BWOrgCont_57_FD_152915 | JGI IMG/M metagenome (GOLD analysis project Ga0206807, IMG submission 152915) | Enriched cells from forest soil in Barre Woods Harvard Forest LTER site, Petersham, Massachusetts, United States -... | ecosystem: Environmental > Terrestrial > Soil > Temperate forest >...
ACATCGTAGCCGAAGCCGTTGACCGCGGCATCAACTATTTCGACGTAGCCCCCAGCTACGGCAACGCGCAGGAACGCCTGGGCCCGGCGCTCGCGCCCTATCGCAAGAACTGCTTCCTCGCCTGCAAGACCGAAGGCCGCATGAAAGACGATTCGCGCAAGCAGTTGGAAGAGTCGCTGCGCCTGCTGAAAACCGACCACGTCGACCTCTACCAATTCCACGCGCTGACTAAGATGACCGACCTCGACAAGGTCCTCGGCCCGGGCGGCGCCATGGAGACGATGGAAGCGGCGAAAAAGGAAGGCAAGATTCGCTACATCGGCTTCTCTGTGCACTCGGCGGAAACCGCAGTTGCGGCGATGGACCGCTACAACTTCGACACTGTGCTCTTCCCCGTCAACTTCGTCCTCTTCTCGCAAGCCAACTTCGGCCCGCAGATTCTCAAAAAGGCCCAGGAAAAAGACATGGGCATCCTCGCCCTCAAAGCGATGGCGAAAACTGTCTGGTCCACCGGCCAGAAGCAGAACCACCCCGACCCGAAGTGCTGGTATCAGCCCGCGGCCTTCCCTGACGAAGCCATGCTCGGTCTGCGCTGGACTTTAGGGCATCCCATTACCGCCGCGCTGCCTCCGGGCGACGAGAAATACTTCCGCCTCGCCATGGATGTAGCCCAGAACTACAAGCCACTGGAGCAGCACGAAGAACAGGCGCTGATCGCTCGCGCGACTGGCGTCGAACCGATCTTTCACCTGGGGAACGACGTCTAGATCTGCGAGAACGCTGTCGGCGTCAAAATCAGGTTCGTGATGTTGCTTACGATCGACTCAAAAGCGTATCGCGGCGACGAGGACAGCTTCTTCCAGTTGGGATCACTACTGAAGGCGGCCCACTTGTCGTTCATCTCGCCGATGTCGCCGAAGGTGAGCATGTAGGTCAGGTTGGGAAGGCGTGGCCCAATGAGCGAGTCCCCAAAAAAGACCAGCCCGAAGCCCGCTTTTTGGAAAATCTCGAATTCGCCATTGTTGAACATCTCCACCTTGCGCACATGATCCTGATTGGTGGGGCTTTCATACGTTCGCAGCTGAAAAACACGCTTGCCGCGTGATGCCGGAGGCGTCAGCCTCGGCCATCCCTCAAAAGCAATCATCAGCGAGCTTTCAATACGCGAATATGGTGGCGCAGCTGCCGGAGCATTCCAGAAAGGCTCAGCCGCCGCCATAAACTGCTTGTCCTGCGCCAGTTTCAAGTCCGCCGTCACCAGCGTTTCAACCGAAGTGCCGGGGATTAGCACATAGAGTGTCGGCGTCTCCGGCCCGATCGTGAGATTGAATGCGCCTACAGAAGAAATTCCCATGCGATTCAGCGCGGGGATCAGCGCGTCGGAAACATAGCTCTCGGTCAACTTCGTCTGCGGTCCGGACTGCATGAAGTATTTGCGCAGCTCGTAATAATCGCGCGGCTTGCTTTCGGAAGCCTGCGCTCCGGATTTGCCTGCGAATGCCAAAGTAGATGCGGCCATGGATGAAGCAAGAAAGCGGCGTCTTTCCAAGGGTCCCTCCTGATCATTTGGATTGTATCGGAGAGACAGCTAAGGCGAGGCGCGCAAGACAAAACCGGATGCCCAGCGTGGTGTGATCACGCGGGCATCCGGCAGACCAAGGGGTTGGATTGGTCTAAGCTACTGGTCGTTACCTTTCACCAGTTCCGTTGAAACTGCCGAGAGATAGCCGAACAGACCACCTGAGCCATGGTTGGGGCCGGCAGTGAAATACAGTTCCGCTGCAGGTGCAGACGCGGCATCATTGTTGCTCGGGCTCACATTGCCCGGACTGATGCCCCAGATGCCGTTGATCGAGATCGGCTTCCCGGTCGCATCCTCGAGAAGGCCATGAAATTCTCCGGTCGCCAGATCATAGGCGGCAATGTAACCACTGGATTCCGTGGTGCCACCACCGGCGAACTGACCTATCAACAGGTCGTGGCTGAAGCGGCCAAAGTCGAGCGGCGCCAGCGCGACGCCCCATGGAGCGTTGAGCCATTGTCCATGTTCAAGACGGCGCAGGAGCTGGCCGGCCGAGCTGTAAATATCGACATAGCCCAGGCCCGGGCCGTCCGTTTCAAAAGGCGAGCCTTGCAGGTGAAGCGCATAGGTCACCACAATGTCGTTGCCGATCGACTGCACGTTAAAAGGAACAAAATTGCGCGGCAGGCGCTCATCGACAAACGGTTCGTTGTCGCCGCGGTGACGATCATCATCGAAACCGAAATCGTCATTGCCATGATTGTCATAGTTGTTGGTGCTCAGCTTCACGCTGTGAAATGCATTGTCGTAGACGTCTACGCGGCCCTTGGTGAAGTTGGCGGTGTAGAGGTAGCGATTGCCGTGGATGTAGGCGCTGGTCAGGCCTGTATAGCTTGATCCGTCGGTGGTCTTGACCACGGTCATAGCATGGGTTGAGGGAGGCGTTGCCCTTGCTGCGACGCCTACGCCCGCGTTCCAGCCGACGATCGTTCCATCAATCGTCGAAAAAAGAAAAGTGGCCGGAGCACTAGGTGCGAGCAGAAAGTCTGTCGTGCTGCCATTGAAGATGGTGCCCGTTGGTGTTCCGGTGGGGGTCTTAGGATTGGTCGGGTCTGCAGGCGGAATGGTGACGACCAGCCCCTGCTTCGCCCCCGCGCCGTTATACAGTGTGCTGAGCCCGGTGGCGTTGTCCGAGACCCACCATGGGCTGCCCGATCCGCGAGAAATACCCCATGGGTTGACCAGGCTTGGATCGGTGACTGGAGCGATCCCTGCAGTGTTGGCGACGAGATTGGTCTGACTATAGTGCTGCGCGAAAGCCGCAGTTCCTGAGCACAAAGCAATGGCCGCACTGGCAGTAAAGCACAGTAGCTTTTTCATTACGAGACTCCTGATATTCCTTAAGCCCCCGCTTGTATCGGACTGCTCCACCATTCAACGCGACGTCAATGATGGGCCGGAATACAGCGCAGGCGGGGAGATCTGCACCAACATTCCTGAAGCAGAGTACGGGCCGGAATCCATCGCAGTTGTCATGACTTTGTCATTGCTCTGTCGCATGTTGGGGACCGGCAACTAGCTCGCTGGTTGCGGTGCATCTTTGTTACACGTAAAATAGTGCTGCACGTAGAATAGTGCTGATATGAAAACGAACATAACCCTGAAAATTGAAACTGAGCTTTTGCGGGAAGCACGCGTTCTCGCTGCCGAGGAAGGCAGTTCCATCAGCGCCCTGCTGGCATTGAAGCTGGAACAGCTCGTGCGTGAGCGTAAAGGATATCAACAGGCCCGCAAACGCGCTGTCGCCCGCCTGCGAAAAGGTTTTGATCTGCGCTGGACGCCTCCTGCTACGCGGGACGAACTGCATGAGCGATAAGTACTTCGTCGATACCAACATTCTGGTATACGCGCATGACCGCTCCGCTGGGGCAAAACATCAACGTGCCCGAACGCTTCTGGAGCAGCTGTGGGATTCAGGCCAGGGCGTACTGAGCACGCAGGTCCTGCAGGAGTTGCGCATCAATCTTCGCCGCAAAGTCAGCCGCCCTCTGCCCCTCGAAGACGTTCGTCGTCTGATACGCGACTACTCCACGTGGGAGGTGATCACGAACACCCCGGAGTCTATTCTCCAGGCCATCGAGATCGAAGCACGCTACAAAACATCTTTCTGGGACGCCTTGATTCTTCAAGCCGCCGAGAGCTCAGGCGCATCTATTCTCTATTCCGAAGATTTGGCGACTGGACAGCTCTACGGAGATATTCGGGTTGTGAACCCGTTGATCAGCGTCTGATTTTGGCCTACCCACAGGTTAGCTGCGCGGTCTCTGCGTCACTCAAATCACGACACTCTCCTGATACTCGCCAAACACCTCGCGCATCGCAGCCGCAACTTCACCGACAGTCGCATAGCTTTCGACAGCTTCGAGAATCGTAGGCATAAGGTTTGCACCAGAGCGTGCGTGCTCTTTCACACGATCGATGGCTGATTGCCAACGGGCTTTATCGCGTCGCAGGCGCAAAGTTTGTACACGCTCGACCTGCTTGCGCTCCAGATCTTCGTCAATGCGCTGGATGGGAATGCCCGGCTCATCCTCGCGAGTGAAGCGGTTTACTCCAACAACCGTCAATTCTCCGGAATCAACCGCCCGCTGATATTCGTAAGCCGCGTTCTGGATCTCCTGCTGCACCCAGCCCCGCTCGATGGCGCGAAGCATCCCGTCGAGTCCATCGATACGGTCAAGATACGCCTTCACATCCGACTCGATCTCATGCGTCAGTGACTCTACGTAATACGATCCCGCGAAAGGATCGATGGTCTGGGCTATCCCGGACTCTGAGGCGATAATCTGCTGAGTGCGCAGCGCAATGCACGCAGCCTCTTCTGTCGGCAGCGCCAGTGCCTCGTCGTAGCCGTTCGTATGCAGCGATTGCGTACCCCCGAGAACGGCCGACAGTGCCTGAATCGCCGTGCGGACGATGTTGTTCTCCGGTTGCTGAGCGGTAAGTGTCGATCCGGCTGTCTGCGTATGAAAGCGAAGCATCCATGAGCGAGGATTCTTCGCGCCGAAGCGGTCGCGCATCAGGTGCGCCCAGACGCGGCGCGCGCAGCGGAACTTCGCTACCTCTTCAATAAAATTGTTGTGCGCATTGAAGAAGAACGAGAGGCGCGGAGCAAACTTGTCTGCGTCAAGGCCCGCGTCGATGGCCGCCTGCACATAGGTCATGCCATTGGCCAGTGTGAAAGCAACCTCCTGCGCTGCGGTCGATCCCGCCTCGCGCATGTGGTAGCCGGAGATGGAGATAGTATTCCACTCAGGCGCCTCATCATTCGCCCACGCGAACATATCCGTGATGATGCGCATGGCGTGGCGGATGGGATAGATGTAAGTCCCGCGCGCGATGTACTCCTTGAGGATGTCATTCTGCACCGTCCCGGAAAGCTTTTTCACGTCAGCGCCGGTTCGCTTCGCAACAGCAACGTAGAGCGCAAGCAGAATACTCGCCGTAGCATTGATGGTCATCGACGTTGAAATTTTGTCGAGTGGAATACCGTCAAAGAGCCGCTCCATGTCTTCGATCGAATCGATGGCCACGCCCACCTTGCCCACTTCACCCAGTGACATGGGATCGTCGGAGTCATACCCGATCTGTGTTGGCAGGTCGAAGGCGACCGATAGTCCAGCTGTACCGTGTTCCAACAAAAACTTATAGCGACGATTGCTCTCTTCAGCGTCACCCATGCCCGCATATTGGCGCATCGTCCAAAGCCGCCCGCGGTACATCGTCGGCTGGATGCCGCGCGTAAAAGGAAACTCGCCGGGAAAGCCAATGTCTTTGACCGGATCAAAGCCGATGCCTTCAAGATCGATGCGCGCGTAGACGGTTTTCGAGCTTTCTTCGGAGGACATGGTGAACCGAGAAGAATACCGTCATCGGCGTTGTTCTTGCTAATTGATCAGCACTAATAGATTGTCATCCTGAGCGGCGCGAAGCGGAGTCCAAGGACCTGCGGTTTACTCACGCCGTCACGGTTCCATGCCGAGAGCCCTAGACTGCAGGTCCCTCCGCTCCGGTCGGGATGACAAATGTATTGGCTGCCATACGCTTTGGGAAGACAGCGGATGGATGGATAATTTTATTGCTTCTCCAGCCGTCTCAGCTTTTCCTTCTTTCGCGCGCGATAGAACGAGCTGAAAGTAAAATACGCGAACGTCAGCGTGACAACGGTATATACAAGAAAACGCTGATGATCAGGGCCGATGGCCCATTCATGGCGCAGCTTGTAGGTGTTCATTCCGAAAAACAGTGTGAAGATACCGAAGAAGAGACCGGTCACCTCAAGCCATAAAACGCCGCTGGCATGTGCGAAAGGTTTCCACACCGCCTCGCCGAATTTGCGCGTTCCTTTGGCGACAGCATTCCTGTGTGCGGCGTACACTTGAGTTTGAGGCATGGCCTGTTGTGCAGGCTTGGCAACATTGGCGGCAGTAGATGGAGGGCTGCCTTGGGCTGCGCGGTCGAGCAGCTTTTTCGACACGATGCGAACGCCGATTCCGAATTTGCGGCCGAGCGTATTCGGCTCCATAGGAAAAAGTTTATCAGCCGCATTGATTCCGGTTGCCCTCCTCGAACATCAGAAGTAAGGTAAAGAACAATTCCAGCGGGCTCCAGGCCGTTCGGTGGCAGGGAGGAAACGGAGACACACTTGAACGCAAAGCTGCGGAAACTCGTCCAGCAGTTGGGAGAAGCGATCCACGAGACCGTCTCCGAATCGGAACATATTGCCGGCGTTGTGCAGGACATACGGAAGCAGGGCTTCGACGTCCTGCTGATGCTTGAAGCCACCATCGGGCTGAACGAACTGGAGCAGCAGCCCGAAGCCATGCTGGAACCATCGCATGCCGGCGGCCAGCCGGAAGAGGCCCACGAAGGCAAGGCCTTCTCATCTCAGGACGTACATTTTCTCCGCTCGCTCCGCATCGCCATCCAGGGAGATGAGCGGCACGACTGACGCACGCCCATTCCACCAAGGCCCCTGACGTATTGACTCCTTCGTATGCATCTATATGCTAGTATCGCCAGTTCCGGCGAGGGGTGACGGCTGCCGTATCGAAACCTGCCCAAGCCGCTCAAGCCGGAAACCAGGCAACCAGCGTAAAAGGGGCGTCGTAACCCATGAAAGATACACTTGGAGTACTTTTAGCAGGCGGCGCAGGCGAACGCCTTTTCCCGCTGACCCGCGATCGCGCAAAACCCGCAGTTCCCTTCGGCGGCCACTACCGCATCATCGACATTACCCTCTCCAACTGCATCAATTCCGAATTGCGCCACGTCTATATCCTGACGCAGTACAAGGCGCTCTCTCTCAATCGTCATATTCGTGAAGGCTGGACCAGCGTCGTCGCCCAGGAACTGGGCGAATTCATCGAGATTCTTCCACCCATGCAGCGCGTCAGCGCCAACTGGTACATGGGCACCGCCGATGCCGTCTACCAGAACATCTATTCCATCGGCTCCGAACAGCCGAAGCACGTGCTCATCCTCTCCGGCGACCACATCTACAAAATGGACTACGGCAAGATGCTGCAGCACCACAACGACTCCGGCGCCGACGTCACATTGGCCACGTTGCCCATTGATCCAACCGAGGTCTCGCGCTTCGGCGTTGTCGAGGTGTCCCGCTCGGGCGAGGTCATCGGCTTTCACGAAAAACCGAAATCAACGGACCTGCGCTCGCCCTTCAATCCGACCATGGTCGACGCTTCGATGGGCATCTATCTTTTTAATACCGATGTGCTGCTGCCTGCGCTCATGAAGGACGCCGAAGACCCGACCTCGAAGCACGACTTCGGCCACAACATCCTGCCCTCGCTGCTGGGCAAGTACAAAATGCACGCCTACAACTTCGTCGACGAAAACGGGCAGGACGCGCTCTACTGGCGCGATGTGGGAACGCTGGACGCCTACTACGACGCCAACATGGACATCGCCTCGGTATCGCCCACCTTCAACCTGTATGACGGCAACTGGCCGATGCGCACGCGCGTGCGCCAGTATCCGCCGGCAAAGTTTGTCTTTGGCGAGCCCGGACGAACCGGCATGTCCATCAATTCGATCGTGTCGGCGGGCTGCATCATCTCCGGCGCCGTCGTGCGCAACAGCGTGCTCTCGCAGGACGTGCGCGTGAACTCCTACTCGGAGCTCGATTCGAGCATCGTCTTCTCGCATGTGAACATCGGCCGCCACTGCCGCATCCGCAAGGCGATCATCGACCGCGACGTGCATCTGCCCGAGGGCACAGTGATCGGCTACGACCAGAACGAGGACAAGCGCAATTACTTCGTCACGCCATCCGGATTAACCGTCGTCACGCGCGATTATTCTTTATACGAAAACCCGGTCTCAGCCGATTTCCTGCAACCGATCTAACTCTTCACTTCGTCATTCTGACGATCGGAGGAAGGAAGAATCAGCGATGCCTGCAACACGAAATCGCTGACTACTTCCTTTCCACCCGATTCAAAGCCCGAATGATTCAACGAAACCTACTCGTAAGCCAGCGCATCGATCGGATCTTTCCGTGCTGCTTTCAGCGCCGGGTACAGCGCCCCAAGAATCGCCCCGGTAAACGCAATCAAAGTGGCATTGATGCGCCAGCCGAGACTCACCGGGAACGGCAGCGTCGGGAACTTATAGTTGAGCCCGATCTTCAGCATGTACGTCAGCCCGATCCCTAGCAGGATTCCCAGAATCGAAATCAGCGCCGCCTCGCGCAGCACCACATTCGCAATATAAGAGCGCGAAGCGCCCAGGGACTTCAAAATCCCGATCTCCCGCGTCCGCTCCATCACCGCCGTATACATCGTCTGGAAGACGACAATGAAGCCCACAATCACCGCAATCCCGATCACGCTACGGAGTGCGGCATTGAAGCCAGGCAGGTGCTCGGGCGTCATCTGCGACAAAGCCTCCTGCAGCGTCTGCACCTGGTACTGACCAAGTCCCGGAGTATTGAGGATCTCCTGCCGGATCAACTCCTGGTTCTCGACCTTGTCGCTGCGCAGGTAGAACTGCGAAGCGTTGTCGGGATTTCCGACCATCGCGCCGAGCGTGTGAATGGGAAGGAATTTGCGGCCACCTCTGCCGTGCTCCACAATGCCGCAGATACGAAAAGGGTGGTTCTTGATCAGGATCGTCTGGCCGACATGATGGCCGCCATCGGCGCGAGCGAAAACATCGTCGACAATCACATCGTTCGGAGCCTGAAACGGTCCCCCGGCAATAAAGACGAAGGGCTTGAGCGCGTTGAAAGTGGCGTAATCGATGCCCCAGATGATCTCGGGAGAACCTGCCAGGCTGAAATCCTGAATGACGGGCGTGGCCACGGAAACATGAGGCAATTTGGCTAAGACAGGGGCGATCTTCGCCGGCACAGGTGCCCCGGCCATACCGCTGATAAAGCTTGTATTCGGAGGCCGGACAATCAAGTCAGCGCCAATGCCGCTCGTCTGGTCGCGGCTATGCGAAACCTGCCCGATAAAGATGCCGACAATGGACAGGATCATGACGACTTCGACCGCGACGGCAAAGATGCCGATAACAGTGCGCACGGGACGATGCAGGAGATTGCCGAGAACAAGCTTGTTCATTAAGAGTCCTGGAAAAGCTCGCCTACGGGAGCTGAACTACCGTTCCCGACCGGGGAAGAGGCGAAAATCTTTCGAAATTTGAGTGTAACAAAGCGGAAAGAACGGCCGATAATCAGGGGAAGGATAGAAACATGGCAGATGAAGGCTGAAAAAACGAATTCGGCCCTCTACGGTGGATTTACTTCAGATTCGTGAAAAGAAAAGGATAAATAGTTTTTCTTTGACTTGTTTTGTACAGAGTTTTATGGTTTGCCCTAGAGAAGGTGCAACGGGCTCTGTCCATAGGCAACATCTTTTTGTAAGATTTGGTTTAAATCCCCAAAGCGTATCTGCTCAGGAACTGGAGCATGGGTCAATTCGGCGAAGAATTGCGGAAAGAGCGTGAGGAACGCGGCATCGCGATCGAAGCGATCACGGACGTAACCAAGATCAGCGGTCGCCACCTTCTCGCTCTTGAACAGGAACATTTCGATGCCCTCCCCGGCGGTGTTTTCAACAAGGGCATTATGCGGGGATATGCCCGCGTGGTCGGCCTCGACGAAGACGCATGGGTCGGACGCTTCATGTCCGCCTACCAGCAAAGTGGCCAGCTCAAGGACGACGACATCAGCTGGATCGAGTTCGCAGAAAACGTAGGCAAGAGCCGCGATGACGATGGCCCGCGCCCGGACGTCCGTCTCCGTTGGGCTGGCGTCGCTGTTCTGCTGGTGCTGCTCTCGGCCCTTGGCTGGTTTGTCTGGCACTACGTCAGCAACCGCATCGCTGCCGTAAATGAAGGTCCCCATCCATCCCTTTCCGCATCGGATGCCACCGCCACTGCGCATTCCGCAGCCGTTCCCGATAGTTCCGGAAACTGAAACCCAAACGACTGATTGTCATCCTGAGTGAAGTCGAAGGATCTGTGGTTTTTGATTGCCAACATGCCACATTTTTGGCTGAGTGGGCAGTTGCTCAGTGAATCTCACTCGAAAACACTTCTGGGAACTCACAGGTATTCGCGACTCGGAGAATGCTACGATGTGGCAACTCCGTTGTCGCTTGACCTGGCTATGGCGTTGACGACCGTTGTCATGCATAAACGACTGGCTCTTCTCTCCGTCGCGCTGGTCGTGATTCGCTGCGAGGTATACGCCCAATTCTCAGATCCGCGCACCTACGTCAACTCGCCCGTGGGCATCAATCAGCTCGAGCTCGGCTATGCCTACGCCCACTCGAACGCATCAATTGACACATCTATTGTCGTTGCGGGCGCAAATTTCAACCTCAATCAGGGAATCATCGACTACACACGCTATTTCGGCTTTCTTCACCGTCTCGCCTGGGCGGAAGCGGCTGTCCCCATCGCCGGTCTCAGCGGCTCCATCGCCGACGCGAACATCAGCGGTTCCATCACCGGCACTGGCGATTCCAGCTACGCCGCGGCCATTCTGCTCAAAGGAGGCCCGGCTCTCAGCGTCTCGCAATTCGCAGACTATAAGCCGACTACAACGCTGGGCCTGAGCTTCACCTTCACTGCGCCCACCGGACTCTACAATTCCAGCAAGCTTCTCAACCTTGGATCAGACCGCTGGTCCTTCAAGCCTGGATTCGCTCTTTCCCAGCCATTCGGACCTGCCCAGAAGTGGGAGTTTGACGCCTACGCCAACGCCTACTTCTATACCGACAACACCTCCTACCGCGGAGTTGAAGTCCTGCATCAACAGGCGCTGCCCGGAATTGAAGGCCACATCAGCTATTCCTTCAACGACAGCGTCTGGGCCTCTCTCGATACCCGCTACTCCTTCCGCGGCAACACCTACGTCAACAGCGTCAATCAGAACAGTTCCCAACAGAATTTCATCCTCGGCTCCGAAGTGAATGTTTCTCTCAATGCGCGAAACTCGCTCGTCTTCCAGTTAGGCAAAGCCCTCGTCCACCAGAACGGTCCGTCCATCACCGCCTTCGCGGTGAAATACGACTACACGTGGGGCAAGGGATACAAGTAACGGAACCATTCGCCAGAACGGTGACCCAATCAAGCATGATCTTGCCTTGAGTGCGTCCTGTTCCGAAAACGTTGTCAACTAGTGGGGCATTGCTAAGTTTTCCTCCTAAACACGTTCTCTCACGAATTTACGAAAAACATACTCGGGGGAGCTATCAATGTACGCACGGAACGACACCGGCCAGGTGCCGACTGCGCGTCTCGCTGGACGCGCAGTTCCCGTTCGCTGGTTCATTTCCCCGCTGAAATCTTCCACATCCCCTTTAGCTGAAGTGCTTTGCCCTGCTCCCGAGGGTCTAGTACCATCTAAGACCAGATGCCTGTGGGCGGTCGGGCCGCCATTTTGCTTCTCCGCCCCGCACTTTCAGCGACAGGCCCAAACTAAGGGAGGACTGTTTTGTCCGTACGCGACAAGTTTCTATTCACCTCAGAGTCGGTGACTGAAGGGCATCCCGACAAAATTGCAGACCAGATTTCAGACGCCATCCTCGACGCCTGCCTCGAGCACGATCCCTACAGCCGCGTTGCCTGCGAAACGCTGACCGCCACCGGCCTCGTCGTCATCGCCGGCGAAATCACAACCAAGGCCTACGTCGATTTCCAGACGCTCGTTCGCGGCGTTGTGGCAGCGATCGGGTATGACAACGCGCTCTACGGCTTCGATTCCAACACCTGCGCCGTAATCTCCTCGATCAACAAGCAGTCGGGCGACATCGCCATGGGCGTGGACACAGGCGGCGCCGGCGATCAGGGCATGATGTTCGGCTATGCCACCAACGAGACCGAAGAGCTGATGCCGGCTCCCATCTCGTTTGCCCACAAGCTCGCCAAGCGGCTGAGCGAAGTCCGCAAGAGCGGCAAGATGTCGTACCTCCGCCCCGACGGCAAGAGCCAGGTCACCGTCGAGTACAGCGCTGAAGGCAAGCCGGTCCGCATCGACGCCGTCGTCATCTCGACTCAGCACTCGGAAACGGTCGGAAACGAAGAGCTTCGCGCCGACATCCTCAAGCACGTCATCCAGGCCGTTCTTCCCGCCGAGCTCCTCGACGAAAACACCAAGTACCACATCAATCCGACCGGCCGCTTCGTCATCGGTGGACCGATGGGTGACTCGGGCCTGACGGGCCGTAAGATCATCGTCGACACCTACGGCGGCATGGGCCGTCACGGCGGCGGCGCTTTCTCGGGCAAGGACCCGACAAAGGTCGACCGTTCGGCTGCTTACATGGCACGCTACATTGCCAAGAACATCGTGGCCTCCGGCCTCGCCGACCGCTGCGAAGTCCAGCTTGCCTACGCCATCGGCGTCGCCGAGCCGGTCAGCGTGCTGGTCGACACCTTCGGCACCGGCAAAGTTCCCGCCGACAAGCTCCAGGAACTGGTCCGCTCCAACTTCAAACTGACTCCTAAGGGCATCATCGAAAGCCTGAACCTGCGTCGTCCTATCTACCGGAAGACGGCAGCCTACGGCCATTTTGGCCGCTCCGACAAGGAGTTCACCTGGGAAGCGACCGACAAGGCCGCTGCTCTGCGCGAACAGGCCGGAATCACAACAGCCGCGGCAAAGTAGCGCTGCCAGAATAAATCAGCAACAAGGGCAAGCCTTCTGGGTTTGCCCTTTGCCTTTTCTGCTGGATCGCAGAACATGCCATCGGAATCCAAAAAGGCGTGCCCAAAACAGAAAAATTTGACGGCAAGAAGCGGAGTGCGGCCGCCAGCCCAAACGCGCGAAGATCGAAACAGCATAAGGAGGAAGATATGAGTGCTGTTCAGGTCTGGGACCGTGCGTGGCAGATGGTGGAAGCACGCAAACCCGTCGCAGACATGCTTTTTGTCTATGCCGTGCGGACGACCGGCATCTATTGCCGCCCATCCTGCCCCAGCCGCAGGCCGCTGCGGTCATCGGTCGAATTCTTTGCCACCGGCGAGCTGGCGGAGCGCGCCGGATACAGGGCATGCAAGCGCTGCGCTCCTGGTCAGGCGCATCCGCAGACCCAAATGCTCACGTCGGCCTGCGAATACATCGAGCGGAACATCGATAGCACCATTAAGCTCGATAAGCTCGGCAAAGTCGTTGGCTTGAGTGCGTTCCACACGCAGAGGCTATTCCGCCGCTACCTTGGCATCTCGCCTCGCCAATATCAACAGGCGCGGCGGATGGAGCACTTCCGCACCAACCTGCTGACGAACGACAGCGTGACCACCGCGATGTATGAGGCGGGTTTCGCATCCAGCAGCCGCCTCTATGAGTCGGCCAGTGAGCACCTCGGAATGACGCCGACGGAGTACCGCCGCGGAGGCAAAGACCTAACCATTCACTACACAATCGCTGACTCGCCACTCGGGAAGATGCTTGTCGCCGCAACCGACGCAGGTTTATGTGCCGTGGCTTTCGGATCGCTCGAAAGCGAACTTGAAGATGATCTGGCGTCACGCTTCCCTGCCTCTGAACGGAAACGCGACGAAGCCAACCTGGGCGCGATGGTGAAACAAATTCTGGCGCAGCTCACGGAGCACCCCGTTACGCTGGAACTGCCGCTCGATGTGCGCGCCACAGTGTTTCAAAGGCGCGTTTGGGAAGCCCTGCGGCGCATACCGCGCGGCCAGACCCGTACCTATTCTCAGATTGCAGAAGAGATCGGCCAGCCGACGGCTGTCCGCGCCGTCGCCCGCGCCTGCGCCACAAATCCTGTAGCCGTGGTTGTTCCCTGCCATCGCGTCATTGGCAGCGATGGAAAACTGACGGGTTATCGCTGGGGAGTCGAACGAAAGAAGAAACTGCTGGAACTGGAAGCCAGTCAATAAAAAAGGGCCGCTTTTAAGCGGCCCTTTGGCTTTTACCGCAAACCACCCGAGGCTACGAGCAATTCACCCGTCAGCCATGCCGAATCTGATGAAGCCAGAAATACTGCAATCGAAGAAATGTCGTCCGGTTGGCCGGAGCGTCCGAGCGGCGTCTGCGCTTCCAGCTGCTTCTGGAAATCGCTGCCAATAAAGCCCGCGGAGTGGACCCCCTCGGTTTCTACCAGGCCCGGATTAATCGAATTCACACGGATCTTCCGCGGACCCAGCTCCTTGGCAAGGACGCGAGTGATGGCATCCACAGCGCCCTTCGTTCCCGTATAGACCGCGCTCTCAGGCGGGTGAACCTCAGTTACCGCCGACCCGATATTGATGATGCTGGCGCCACCGCCATTAAAGTGCTTGACCGCTTCTTTTGTTGCGAGCAGTAGCCCCTTTACATTGGTGCCGAAAATCTGATCGTAGTGCTCCTCAGTGACTTCTTCGATTGACTTGAACTCGTAAACACCTGCATTGTTCACCAGGATGTCAACCTTACCGAAAGCCTTCTTCGTTTCCGCGAAAATACGCTCGACATCAGCAGCTTTCGCGACGCTGCCCTGTACCGCAACGGCTTTGCCGCCTTTGCTGGTGATTTCATTCACGACGCGATCTGCGCCTTCCTTGCTGGAGGCGTAATTCACGACCACCGCCGCGCCCTCCGCAGCCAGGCTCTTTGCGATTGCCGCGCCAATGCCCTTCGATGCGCCCGTTACAACGGCGACTTTACCCTGAAGCTTGCCCATCTCTTTGCTCCTCTTCGAAATGTCTTCTTTTTTACATTTCGATAACTGTCTAATTGATGAGCTGCGCTGGAAATGGTCGCAAATCTCTTTTGTTAAATTGTCGCTAATTGATCGAGGTAGGCCTGCCAGACATCGCGGCATAGCGAAAGGTTTGCGAACTTCCCTTCGCGCTCAATCGTGATCAGCCCCGCTGTCTCCAATTCCTTGATATGGTGCGAAAGCGTCGCAGCCGTAATCGGCATGCAATCACGCAGATCGCCGCAGGGCAGCATCTTTCCCGAGGCGCTGATCTCCTTGAGGATCTGGAAGCGGCGCGGGTCGGCGAGGGCGCGCGAGATTTGCATCATCTGACGCTCGGTAAGCCGGGGGCTTTTTCCAGAGGCCATATGCAGATGATGTTACAGGACTTTGTCCATGATCCGACTCGTCAAACAATTGCAAGGTGGTGGCGATGTATCCTCTAGAGAGCACCGAGAGGGTTCGCCCCCGATAGTCTTATTCTCTGACCAGGTGACTTTGGAGAAGATATGGCGACGGCAACACTGCACCACGTAAAAAATCTTGACCTGGCCGACCAGGGTCGCAAGCGTATCGAATGGGCGAACCAATCGATGCCTGTCCTGCAGACCATACGCAAAGAATTCATCAAGCATCAGCCGCTGAAGGGAATTCGTGTCGCGGCCTGCCTGCACGTAACCACTGAAACAGCGAACCTGATGATCGCGCTGCGCGACGGCGGCGCCGATGTGGCGCTCTGCGCATCGAACCCGCTTTCCACCCAGGATGACGTGGCCGCATCGCTTGCACGCGACTACAACATCCAGACCTACGCCATTAAAGGCGAGGATAACGACAGCTATTACTCACACATCCTTGCAGCCATCGACCACAAGCCGCACATGACGATGGACGACGGTTGCGATCTCGTGCACCTGCTGCATACCAAGCGTCAGGACGCCCTTGAAGGCGTCATCGCCGGAACCGAGGAAACCACGACTGGCGTGATCCGTCTGCGCGCCATGGCCAAAGAAGGCGTACTGCGCTACCCGGTCGTCGCGGTCAACGATGCCCTCACCAAGCACCTCTTCGATAATCGTTATGGCACGGGCCAGTCGACGATCGACGGTGTCATCCGCTGCACCAACGTGCTGCTCGCCGGATCGAAGTTCGTCGTTGCCGGCTATGGCTGGTGCGGACGCGGGCTCGCGATGCGCGCGCGCGGGATGGGTGCGGAAGTGATCGTCACCGAAATCGACCCTACCAAGGCGCTCGAAGCAGTCATGGACGGCTACCGCGTCATGACCATGATCGAAGCAGCCAAGCAGGGCGATGTTTTCGTGACCGTAACCGGCAACAAGAGCGTCATCCGCCAGGAGCACTTCGAAGTGATGAAGACCGGCGCGATCATCGCCAACTCCGGCCACTTCAATGTCGAGATCGACATCCCCGCCCTTGAGCGCATCGCCTCATCCAAGCGCGCCACCCGCGAATTTGTCGAGGAGTACGCTCTGCGCGACGGCCGCAAGATCTATCTGCTTGGCGAAGGCCGCCTCATCAACCTCGCTGCCGCGGAAGGCCACCCGGCATCGGTAATGGACATGAGCTTCGCCAACCAGGCTCTGTCAGCCGAGTACCTCATCAAGAACCACGCCAGCCTTGAGAAGAAGGTCTACTCGGTTCCGCGGGAACTCGACAAGCGTGTTGCCCGCCTGAAGCTCGATGCCATGAGCATCGGCATCGACCGCCTCTCGTCGGAGCAGGAAGAGTACCTGGCCAGCTGGTCGGAAGGCACTTAGCCCGGAATCAAGACCCAACGGAAAGGCCTCGATCACTTAGATCGGGGCCTTTTGTACTTGCGCTTGAATTGGTTGATTCAGCTGCTTTCAGCAACTGTTTTCAGGTTATTGAGACCAGTCTCGAAGTGCTTGCCCATCATACGATCCATATTCACAAAAATGCTCATGACCTTCATCATGAAGAGATTCGGACCTTTCATGGTCCAGGTAACCCTGGTCGCCGATCCGTCCGGCTCCAGAACAAATTCGTTCACGTTATGAGCCTTGAAGGGCTTTTGAAAATACGTCCCGACCGAAACCCTGGAAAAAGGGACGGATTCCGTGATCGACATTTGACCTTTGCCCGTACTGCCCTTCCCCTGCCACTCCGAGACGGCTCCGGAACCGCTAATAGATCCGCTATAGGTCCGTTTCATGGTTGGGTCTTCTGTGTCCTGGGGTGCCCAACGGCTCCAATTATGGAAGTCGTTGATGAGCCCAAAGATTTTTTCAGGAGAAGCATTGATAACAACTGAGCGCCGGATACTGAAAGTGCTCGGCCTGGTCGCGGCAAAGAGGAAAACCATGACAATCAGAACGGCAATCGCGATCACAATTTTCAGGAGCATGTTCCCTGCCTTTCGGCTCACTCGGAAATTCTAGCCCTAGGATTGTCAAGGCTGAGATCCGCGTTTCGTCAGCTTTGCTCCCCGCTTGTGCAGGAACTGCCAAAAGCAGGATGATGGAAGCCTTAGGCTATTTGTTCGCCTGCAACGTCATAGATTTATGAACCATTTGCGCCCACTCCGGAGCATCCCGATCTTCGCGGTTACCTGCCTTGCTCTCTCTGGAATCGCCTGCAGTCAGCAACAACCAGCGTCAGCAACCGCAGTACGGCCCGGTGTACAACTCATCGAAATGAAGGCTCCCGACGCCAGCGTTCTTTCCTCGCGCAAGGGCTCCTATTCTTTCAAAGTGTCAGCCGGCAAGGCCGAGGGGG
>Ga0206807_1078_pt1 | contig 16836 bp, 16 predicted proteins | sample Alteio_BWOrgCont_57_FD_152915 | JGI IMG/M metagenome (GOLD analysis project Ga0206807, IMG submission 152915) | Enriched cells from forest soil in Barre Woods Harvard Forest LTER site, Petersham, Massachusetts, United States -... | ecosystem: Environmental > Terrestrial > Soil > Temperate forest >...
TGACGTATCCCAACAAATTCGATCAGATCATGTTCGCAAATGTCGACCAAGCATGGAATATGGGAGCGGTTGCAATCGGAGCCACGATCTATTTCGGCAGCGACGAGAGTACACGACAAATCCAGGAAGTGTCGCACGCCTTCGCTCATGCACACGAATTGGGTCTTGCGACAATACTGTGGTGCTACCTCAGAAACCCAGCGTTCAAGAAGGACAAGGATTACCACGTGTCCGCTGACCTTACGGGCCAGGCCAATCACTTGGGCGCAACAATTCAGGCCGATATTCTCAAGCAGAAGCTACCTGAGAACAATGGTGGATACAAGGCGCTTAAAGGGGAGGCGGGAGACTACGGGAAGACCGACGAGCGGGTCTATACGAAGCTCACCACGGATAACCCGATCGATCTGACTCGATATCAGGTCGCCAACGGGTACATGGGAAGGATCGGCTTGATCAACAGCGGTGGCGCATCCGGTTCCAACGACCTCGCCGAAGCAATCAAGACTGCCGTCATTAATAAGCGCGCAGGGGGCACGGGGCTCATCAGTGGTCGTAAAGCGTTCCAGAAGCCTCTCGCTCAGGGAGTCGAACTCCTGAACGCCATCCAGGACGTATATCTGGATTCTAACGTCACCATCGCCTAACGCACATGATCGCCATCGGTAGCTACAACGAGTTGCAACTCGTGCGAAAAGTAGACTTCGGCGTCTACCTTACCGATGGCGAGTATGACGTCTTGCTACCGATTCGGCAGGTCCCGCCGCGAGCGAAGCAGGGCGACTTGCTAAAGGTGTTTGTTTACACGGACTCCGAAGATCGCCCCATCGCGACCATGCTCCGTCCGAAGGCCGTAGTCGGCGACTTTGCGATGTTAAAGGTTGTCAGCGTGAGCGCCTTCGGTGCGTTCGTCGATTGGGGTTTAGAAAAAGACCTGCTGGTTCCACACTCCGAACAGCGTTATCCGCTAAAGGAAGAACGGGGCTATGTAGTTCGCGTACTGCTTGACAAGGCCTCCAATAGGGTCATTGGAAGCACAAAACTTGGCAAGTTCTTAGCCGCCGACACTTCTCCGCTGAAGGACGGACAGAAGGTCGAGGCGATGTTCGTTCAGCACACCGACGATGGGACGATGGCTATCGTCAACAACGAGTTTCCTGCTGCCATATTTCCTGACGAGATTTTTAACCCCCTTCGCATTGGTGAGCGACGGACGGCCTACATCAAACGGATTCGTGAAGATGGTCGCGTGAGCTTATCGCTTAGCCCGCAGGGGTATGAGGCGGTGGCTGCTGAAGCGCCAGGCATTCTATCGATGCTGAAGAAAAACGGCGGCTTTCTTCCCTACAGCGACTCCACTCCTCCAGAAACCATTCGGGCGGTTTTTGGGATGAGTAAGGGTTCCTTCAAGAAGCTCATTGGGGGCCTCATGAAAGAAGGCAAAATCGAAATCAGCTTCCATGGCATTCGTCTGAAGGAATAAGCCATCAATATTTCGCGTCGCAGCCTTTTTCTGATGTATGTCGGTCTAGCCCTCGTTTTTGGGTGTTTGACTTTCGGGCTGCAGCCTATTGCCATTCTTGTCGAGGCTTGTGCGATCGCAAGCGCGATTTGCCTGTTGGGCGCAGTGGTTGCATTATTCAAGCGAGATGCTCGTGCGTATGACTTGGAGAGCCTCCGCGACATACACGAGCGAGAGATTCTCAAACAGTTAGAACTCGACCAATCGCCTGAATTTGACAGCGTAGTCTGCCTGAATTGTGGCGAGGTCTACACAATGCGACTCCCAATATGTCCCATATGTAAATCGCCACAGGGCCAGCCGCCATGCCGATAAGCAATAACTGCCTAAACCTAAGTTAAAATAGTGCCAGTCTTGGACCATTTCGCAGTTTTGCGGCGTCCCAGGCTGAAGAGAGGGCGTACAAAACAAAATGGTTAAAAGGATTCTTGCAGGATCGATTCTTGCTCTAGGACTGATAGGATGCGGCGGAAGCGGAGGGAGTTCGGGAACGGCCTATGTTTACGGCATAGATGCACTGCCAAACGTGGGGACCGTCTCAATCACTGCAGCGGGCTCAGTTGTTTTAAATAGTGCGGCGTACGAAGCGACTTCTTCCGCATTTGTCGGCGTGAGTTCTGGAACCAATGCATCCATTTTCCTTACAAATTCGGCTAGCACACAGCTTGCTTCGGGTTCCACCACCTTCACTTCCGGTGAGTATTATTCGACGTTTGCTATTGGCAACCTAGTCAATCAGTATGTGTTCGTCTACCCGACCGACGTGTCTGCTCCGGTAGCCAATGCCGCCAAACTGAGCTTTGTGAATTGCTCTGTACTTCAGCCGTCGGTTGACGTATATGTGGCTGTTCTCGGGTCGGCGACCTTGGGAACCCCAGTCATCTCGTCAATGACTCCCTTTAACTCCGGCCAAGAAGTGCAGAACCTGGTGGCTGGCCAAAGCTATACCGTTCAATTCAACGTAGCTGGAACGAATGTGTCCCTTGGTACGACAACGATCACCACCGGTACGACCCCGGCGACAAACGAAATCCAGTTGCTCGCGATCACCGACAGCCAAACGGGCGTTTCGCCCGCGCAGAGCATCATGGCGCCGATTGCCATTCCCGTCGTGGCAGGTGCTGTCGCCCCTGCAAGGATGGGGCACCCGGTGGTTATTGGTCACCCGAACATGACCTCTTTCCCCAAGTAATTCCTACGGGGACCGAAGCAAATCCAGGCTCTTCCGTCGTAGACGTAGAGCCTGTTCTTATGTTCGGATCCGCCCTCGAGGCGAAGCCAGCACAAGACATCGGTCCAGAAGCATAATCGGTTATGCTCGCGTTGCTTGCTTGTGCCTCGTTTTCAACAGCTCCAAAACAGTCCGAGACCATCTGGTTCGACAAACCGGCTGGCAGTTTCCAGTCTTCGTTACCTGTTGGCAACGGTCGTCTCGGAGCAATGCTCTTTGGCGATCCGACGTCAGACAAAATTGTTTTAAACGAAATCTCAATGTGGTCAGGAAGACCCGCGGACCAAAACCGGCTAGACGCCTGGAAGAACCGCTCCCATATTGTCGACCTGCTCAAGCAGGGAAAGAATTCAGAGGCGGAAGCCCTCATGAATTCGACATTCACATGCGACGGTCCTGGCGGCTCTGCCGGTGGCCCGTATGGATGCTATCAAGCGCTTGGCGAGCTACATCTCGATTTTCGGAGCCCTAACCAGTCCCTACGCAACTATCGAAGGGAGCTAGATCTCTCGAGCGCGATGGCCAAGATTTCGATTGACGACGGTGTTTCCCACGAGACTCGGGAGTTGATCGCCTCTGCTCCCGACCAGGTGCTGGTCTATCGCCTCAAATCGACCGCATCAGGCGGCATGAGTTTTGTGACGCGGCTATCGCGAGCAGAGCGCGCAACGGTGGAGGCCGATGGTAACGACGGGCTTATGATGTCCGGTCGGCTCAGTGCGGGCAGCGGGCAGCAGGAAAACGGGATTGGGTACATGGCTCGGTTGAGAGTTGTCCTTCCCAAAGGCGGAACGGTCAAATACGAAGCAGAGCATCTGTCTGTCTCAGGCGCAAGCGAAGCACTGATCTTCATATCCGCGGGCACAGAGTACTCAGGGCCTGTTCCAGGAAAATTCATGGGTCCGGCGTACCGTGAAACGACGCTTAAACAGATTGAGAGCGCAGCCAGAAAACCGTGGCCCAGACTTCTCGCCGCGCAGCGAAAAGACTACCAACAACTCTTCGATCGCGTTAGCCTGAATTTATCTGGATCCAATCGAGCCAGCCTCCCGACTCCGGCCCGGCTGGAGGCATTCTGGAAAGACGGCGACGACCCCGCCCTTGAAGCCTTGTACATGCAGTTCGGGCGATACCTGCTGATCAGTTCTTCTAGAGAGGGCGGCCTACCGGCAAACCTGCAAGGTCTCTGGGCAGAGGAAATACAAACGCCGTGGAACGGCGACTACCATCTCGACATCAATGTCCAGATGAACTACTGGCTGGCAGAATCCACCAATCTCTCTGAGTGTCATCTTCCGCTAACCAGCCTTATTGAATCCCTGGTTCAGCCGGGTCAACGCACTGCCAAGGCCTACTACAACGCCCCAGGGTGGGTCGCCCACGTTATCACCAATCCGTGGGCATTTACCGCGCCTGGCGAAAGCGCATCTTGGGGCAGCACCTGCACCGGCTCAGGCTGGCTATGTCAGCACCTGTGGGAACACTGGACCTATACGCGAGACCGCACCTACCTGAAGAAGGTCTACCCGGTCCTCAAGGGCGCGGCCCAGTGTTTCCTATCTATGCTGACCACCGAGCCCAAGCACGGATGGCTTGTAACTGGACCGTCGAACTCACCCGAAAATGCCTTCCGTATGGCGGATGGTCAAGTCGCTCACACATGCCTTGGCCCCACGATCGACGAGCAAATCTTGAGAGAACTTTTTGAGAATACGGCGGCGGCGGCGAAAGAATTAGGCGTCGATCATGACTTCGGCCAACAACTGGATGCTGCCCGTCGACAACTTGCGCCTACCCAAATCAGCCCAGACGGAAGGATTCAAGAATGGCTCGAACCGTATGACGAAGTCGAAGTACACCATCGCCACACATCTCATTTGTACGGCCTCTTTCCGGGTGACCAGATCACGCGATACGGCACCCCTGACCTTGCAGAGGCAGCCCGGAAGACGTTAGTCGTTCGGGGCGACGAAAGCACCGGATGGAGCATGGCATGGAAGATCTGTTTTTGGGCTCGCTTGGGTGATGGAGATCACGCTGAGTCCCTCCTTCACCGATTGCTCAAGCCTACTGGAGCCAAGGGATATAACATGACCAACGGCGGAGGAACCTATCCAAATCTATTCGATGCGCACCCGCCGTTTCAGATTGATGGAAATTTTGGTGCTACTGCAGGAATCACTGAAATGCTGATGCAGAGCCATCGAGAGCGCCCGGAAGAGCCATTCACTATCAGCCTCCTCCCCGCATTGCCCACCAAATGGAAAGCTGGCAATGTCAGTGGCCTTCGTGCGCGCAACGGTGTTCAGCTCAGCATTGAATGGGCCGACGGCAAGCTGACTTCAGCAAAACTCCAGCGAACCATAGGTTCGCCAGGTCCTATTCAAATTCGGACGAGCTTGCCTGTTTCTGTTTCCGTCGATGGTGGCCTTGTAAAATTCAATGAAGTAAAGCCTGGCGTCATTAGCTTCGAACTGCCAAAGGGGGCAACGGCGGTTGTCAGGCCAAGCAAACTAGGATAGAATCCCTCTCCATGGCTGCCATGATCCGACTGGCTTCTCTCGACGATGCTGGGCAGATAGCCGATATCTACTCTCATTTCGTCTTGAACACTCCAGTGTCATTTGAGTCTGAGGCTCCTGACGGGGCCGAAACCTCAAGGCGCATCGTGGCAGTCTTGGAGCATTATCCCTGGCTCGTGTGCGATGTAGACGGCGTTGTAGCCGGATATGCCTACGCTAGCCAGCACAGGGTCCGATTCCATTACCAGTGGTCGGTAGACGTGAGCGTCTACGTTCACGAGGCGTTTCGACGTCGAGGCATTGGGAAGGCCATTTACACAGCGCTTCTGAACGTGGTACCTATGCAAGGCTTCGTATCTGCCTTCGCCGGCATAACCCTCCCCAATTCTGCGAGCGTTAAACTGCATGAAGCTATGGGGTTCCTACCCGTTGGCGTGTATCGAAATGTTGGAAATAAACTTGGTAAGTGGCATGATGTCGGATGGTGGCAACTCCCGCTAGCCGAGCCACCCTCTAATCCATTGAGGCCGCTAAAATTGGAACAGGTTGTTCAACTTGCCATGTGGCAAGATGGTCTTGCCAAAGGCAACGACCTACTTAACTTCTAAGGAATTGTCGTTGCTTAGCACAGCGATCCAATCAGCATATGAGTGAAAACACACACGACGATGAAGCCAGAATCCTTGAGTCCTTTCGAGTCTGTCGCTCGGAACTACAACACGAATACGACATCCTCAGCAGCCGACTGACCTCATTCATCACGTCCCAGGCGTTTCTCGTCTCGGCATATGCGATCTCGATGGGAAACATGACGCCAACGGGCCCTCAGTTTCGCCTCGTATTCCCCTTGATCCTCAGTATTGTCGCGATATTGCTTTCACTAAGGGCACACCCCGGTATCGTCGGCGCCTGCAATATCATTAGCAGGTGGCATGAACGGCAAGGAGAATTGTTTGCCAAAGGCGCCGGACTCTCAGATTATTTTGTGTTGCGAAAAGACGACGTTAAGGAGATCCACGAACGCAACTTATGGTTTGCGCAGACTTCGCCGTGGATCTTTGGAATTGCATGGTTGCTCATGGCGTTGCTCGCCATTTACCTACACGGCTTTTAAATCGACTAGTTCGCCTTGGTCTGCGGGCTGTAGTGCGGAAAACCGAAGCTGCCCTGATCGCCAGTGACGTTGCGCGGAGGCGAGCCGTCGATCGGAATCTCAAAGATTGTTCTGGGCTTGCCTGGCAATCGCACCGCAGCAAGGATTCGTGTCCCGTCTGGACTCCAACTGGGCTCGTGAATATCTCCCTTGAATTGTCGTCGCTTGAAGCTGCTGTTGTCTGTTGCAGGCATGATAGCCATTCCTATGGGATTGCTCTCTCCGTTCGTGACTTTGCCGAGAATCACCACTACAGTCGCTCCGTCAGGACTGATGGCAGGTGAGCCAAAAGTTAACTCGCCTTGGTTTGCGGCGATTACAAAGTTCTTCCCCTCAAAATCGACGCCCCCCACTGCATTGATGAACGGCTTTTTCGGCTTTTTTCCATCCGGGCCAGCGTTAGCCGAGGCCGCATCCGGCCACTGAAAGCCGTTCAGGCAGTAAATAACATTGCCGTCTTTCGGGTTAACCGCAAAGTCAATGTGATCGCCCGCAATGATGGCGTGGGGAGGCGGGAATTTGCCGTCTCCCATTTTCATGTCTTGCGCGATCAATATCTCACCGCTATCGCGTCGCATCACAGCCACGATCGTGTGATGGTTATTGCACCATTGGGCTTCGCGAAAGCTGGTGCCAAGACTGCCGTAATATCCCTCAAATTGGCCTTCAGTGCCTTGCTCCTCGCCCCCTTTGGATGTCGTGATCTCCTTTGAGGTTGGCGGCAAAATTTGCTCCGTGCTTTGGTTAGTTGGATCAAATTCTTGAACCAGACCGCCGGTCGTGATTAACCCCTTTGCCACGTTGTCTGAATCATCGCTAGGCTGGGCTGGAAACTTCAGATTGCTGCGAGCCCGGGTCCCGATCGTTCGCTGTTCGGCAGGTTCCGTCGAATCTGGAATCCAGCGAAATAGATTGAAGTTGTGATCGACCCGGTCACTCACGTAGTACAGAAAGTTCCCTTTAGGCGACCAGACGACATCTCGATCCGTTGACTGGGCAATATGGCCTGGATCCTTGTGAATAGTTCCGTCCCGCGAAATAAGGACCGCTTCCTGCGACTGCGGACCATATTCAACGGCAGCAATCCAACCGACTGTGTCAGTTGTGTGGAGGCCATTCAGGTCTCCGCGGACCTTCATAAACCACAGCAATCCACCCCCCAGGCTGCCAAAGACTATGACTAAAAAGAGTGTACGATAAGTCAGCTTTTTGCTGATCTGAGGCACGATCGACAACGAATTCTTTTCGGGAGTTCCCATTGGCTTGTTATCAAACTAAACGCGTTCCAGGGCGTAACCGTGCCCCGTTCGCAAAATCCTTCCCGGACATCCTCTTTTTACCTTCTGGCTGAACCTCATGAAGTTCAAGCGCTCCTTCGATGAAGCCAATAGTCAGAGGCGAAGTGGTCAAAACAGTGCCGCTATCGCCGCCTAATGGAGATAATCGCGCCTTCGACACTCTGATAGGCCCAAGCGACGTCCTTATAAATGCGCCGGGCGCAGGGGTAAACGCACGAAAGCGGTTGTACTCAAGACTTGCCAAACGATCAACAGACAGTTCAGCCTCAGCCTTTTCGATCTTTGGAGCTACGGTTGCCTGACCTCCATCTTGAGGATAGCGCGGATAATCGCCGGCGACGACTCTCGGCATCCACGAGACTGCCAACTCTGCCGCGATCGTCGCAAGACGATCTTGCAATTCACCGTATGTCTCGTCGGGATCGATAGGCGTTCTCGCAATCTCGATTGCGTCTCCGGTGTCCATTCCCTTGTCCATCTGCATCAGCGTAACCCCCGTCTCGAAGTCGCCGTTGAGGAGGCACCGCTGGATAGGAGCTGCCCCTCTGTACTTTGGTAGGATCGACCCGTGCAGGTTAATTCCACCCCTCACGGCAGAATCCAAAACGCGCTGCGAGAGGATTTGGCCGTAACTGGCAACGACAAGCGCATGCGCATTCTCCGCTTGCAGTAGTTCGACGAATTCCGGGCTGCGGCTCTTTTCAGGGGATTCGACTCTGATACCCAGCTCAAGTGCCAAGAGCTTGACGACTGAAGGCTGCAGCCTCATCCCTCGGCCGCTGGGCCGGTCGGGTTGTGTGACCACGAGCGAAACTGAATTTGCCAAAGCCTTAAGGGCTGGTAAAGCAAAGGAGCCTGTACCAAAGTAGATCAGGGACATGGTCAAGTCGCCTAGTCGTCGGAATCATTCACGCGTTCCGGGTGCATCCAGTGCAATGTTTCGGCAATCACTTTGTCGATAAACAACACGCCGTCCAAGTGATCGATCTCATGTTGAACGATTCTTGACGGCATCCCTTCAAGCTCATAGGTCAGTTCGCGTCCGCGTCGGTCTAGGGCTTCCACTTCGATGTATTCGTACCGCTTAACGTCGCCATACAGGCCTGGAATGCTAAGACAGCCTTCTTGACCCACCTGTTCGCCTTCCGCCTTTACAATGGTCGGATTGATAAGGACGGACGGGCGCATCCCTTCAGGCGCAATGACAATCAACCGTTGGAGAATTCCAACTTGAGGAGCCGCCAGACCAACCCCATTGGCTCGCCGCATGATTCGCATCATGTCGTCGATCAACAAGAGGGTCTTCTTGGAAATCTTGGTCACCTCAGAGGCAGATTGGCGAAGAACCTCCGCCGGAATCTTGACGACCGGGTGTTCCCGGTCTTGAACATACAGGTGCCGGTATTCGTCAGGAACGACGATTTGCATTCCAACGATTATGTCTCGTACGTCCGCAGTTTGTTGCGTTGCTCGCGGATCTATGGCGTGCAGACGATTACTCGGTCGATTCCTGTAAGATCTTTGACTTTCTCCACAACTTGCCAGCCGGCTGAACAAAACAAGTCGGACACCATTTGCGCCTGCATGTAGCCAACCTCCATCAGCAATAATCCCTCCGGCTCCAGGTGGGAGGCGGCCTCCTTGGATAGGCGCTGATAAAACTCCAATCCGCTTGGTCCGGCAAAGAGTGCCTGATGCGGCTCATAGTCGACCAATTCGCGAGCCAACGGTTCGTCGAAGCCTATGTAAGGGGGATTCGTGACGATTAATTCGAAGCGGTCGAATCGAAATGCCTCAAACCCGTCCGATTTCACAAAGCTCACATCGACCCCAAGGTCTGTTGCGTTTTGAGCCGCGATGTCCAACGCTGCCGCCGAGATATCGGAAGCGCTGACGCGAAGAAAGTGCGCATCTCGCTTAATGCTAATCGCGATACAGCCCGACCCTGTTCCAAGATCCAGCACTCTCGGCTGCCGATCCGATAGAGACCAAGCCCTTCGCAGCGTCGCCTCGACGAGAACCTCCGTTTCTTGCCTTGGAATTAAAACCCCGGGTCCAACCCGGTACCGCTCGTTCCAAAATTCTCGCCAACCTAAAATATAGGCCAGTGGCTCTCGATCGAGTCTGCGTGCGATTAGCGATTCGCCGGCAAGATCGGGAAACGCTTCATCGGGGTGAGCCATGAGCCAGTGGCGCTCGACACGAAGCACATGCGCGGCCAAGAGCTGAGCCTCCAAATCAGGAGACTCCAACCCGGCCTCATTCAAGCGAGACTTGGCGGACTGCAGCCATTCGTGGACCGTCATCGGATGTTTATCGAATCACGCGAGTTCATACTGCGCCAGCTTATGCCGCATTTCACTGACCAGTTCTGCCTCGACAAAGATCCCATCTTCCCGATATTCTTCCTTGAGCACTCTTCCAAAGTCGTAGCACTCCTGCAAGAGGTACTGGTGGGCATAGGGAATCAAGACTTTGACGGTACCGAGCAATTCTTGAACCATCCGCTTGATGGCTTCCTGAAGATCGTTCATGCCCTCACCCGTCACTGCAGAGATGGCCACGGAATTCGGCCAGTCCGCCACGATCCGTCGTAAGTCGGCCTTGTTGGGAATGATATCGATTTTATTGAATAGCGTCAGCATCGGCTTGTCGTGGGCGCCGAGCGTCTCCAGCGTCGAAAGCACGGCATCCCGTTGAACCTCCCAGGCCGGATTTGAAAGATCCACGACATGCATCACAAAGTCCGAGAACGTAACCTCTTCCAGGGTCGATTGAAATGCCGCGACTAGGTGGGTCGGAAGATTGCGAATAAAGCCGACCGTATCGGTCAGGAACAAGGCGTAGCCATCTGGCAAATCGATTTTTCGGGTCGTTGGATCGAGAGTTGCAAATGGCATTGCATCGACCAAAACGTCCGTGCCAGCCATCCGATTCATCAAAGTGGACTTACCGGCACTGGTATAGCCGACTATCGAAGCAAACGGAAAGGGGTGCTTGCGTCGACTCGCTCGTTGCTGATCACGGACGCGTTTGACGTCCTCGATCTCGTCTTTCAACTCGGAAATCTTGTCTCGAGCGAGACGCTTGTCGGATTCAAGCTTTGTTTCGCCCGGACCCCTCATGCCGATGCCACCCTTCTGTCGTTCGAATTTGGTGTACACAGACATCAGCTTCGGCATCATATAGGTAAGTTGAGCAAGCTCAACTTGTAGCATTCCTTCTCGAGTTCGTGCACGGCGCGCGAAGATGTCTAGAATGAGCTGAGTGCGATCGACAACCTTGCAGCCAAAGGCCTCCTCAAGATTGCGCTGCTGCATGCCGCTGACTTCAGCGTCGATAAGGACGACGTCGGCCTTGCAATCTCTGGCTAGCGCAGCGATCTCAACGACCTTGCCCTTCCCGACGAATGTGCCTTTGTATGGTCGAGCCAGACGTTGACGAATGGACGCCACCGGCTCGACGCTGGCAGCCTCGCACAATCCTACGAGTTCGTCTTCGACGACTTGATCCTCAGAATCGTCTTGGTTGATATAGACCAACACCGCCGTCTCCGTCGGTGTATCCAAATTTGTAAGGGTTTTTGCCATCCGATAAGGTTCCGTTTTTGCTACGGACGGCAATTTATTCAAGCTGAGACTATTCGCGGAAGATTCCTGGAATATCGCAGTTGCGACGAATTAAAGGTTGAACAGCGTGTAAGACGCCGACAAACTTAAACCGTTGAAGCTAAAGCCGTTCGTTTGAGTGAAATAGTTGTATGCAGCAGAGAGTTTAATTTTGTGTCCTAGCAGGATGCCAGCTTCAAGCCCATAGGTTGCGCCGAGTTGCTTTGTTGCGCTGTGCACCCCGGTAGCGAAGTCGGTGATGCTGTAATCGTAGAATGCGACGCCCAAAAACGGCCTCACATAAGGAAGGATCGGAGCATCCGAGTCAGACCCGAAGTGATACTCGTAGCCGTATGTGAATGGAAGAATGAACAGTTGGTTACCGTTTCCGTTGTCAATAATGAATGTGTACTCAGGAGTGATGGCGCCTTCCGAAGGACGACCAGTTCCCGTTCCGCCAAGGCCAATCTGCAGACCCTGATTTCCCAGGTCCGCTCGAACTTGTGAACTACTGGGAAGGTAGACGCCGACAGAAACGCCGACTCCCGTAGAATTGTTGGCTTGCTGCCCAAGGGCGGATGAAGCTGCGAAGGCGAGCGCAGAGATTGCTATCAGTGGCTTGATGGTCATGAGACACTCCTGGGCAAGTTAAAGCCCTCGAAGAAAATACCCGTTTGCGATCACAGTGATGTCTCGTGAAACGCCTTGTACGGCGGCTTCGAAAATCTTTTTGCCCTTTTCGGCGGTAGCGAGGGTTGGATAGCCATAAGACCCTTGTTCGGTGATCTCATCGAAGTGATGAACCAGGCCGGCTACAGCAGGGTGGGAAGTGAGTCCATCGTCTCGCAAGAGCTTGTGTCTGACTAGGCTATCGTGAAGGTACATCATCAGACTGGCCTCCGCCTCGCAGGCATGCCTCAGCTCCTTAAGTGGCCCCTCTAAGACCTCGGTCACAGTGTCCTTGGCAAACTCGTAATACGACGTGTGTGCAAAGGTGGCTTCCAAGTGTCTCGCCTTTAATTCCCTCAAGATCAAACCGTTTGGCTCCTTATTTCCCCCATGTCCGTTCAACACGTAAAACTTGTGAAAACCGTGCGGCAACAGCGACTCGACGACGCTCTCGATCGCACCCGTATACGGACTAAACCCTGAGCTCAATGTTCCAGAAAATCGAAGGTGATGGCCGCTTGCGCCAAGCCAAAGCGTTGGAGTGAGCAGCACTTGGCTCGGATGATCGGCCTCAATTCTTTCCGCAACTGCAGTGACGATCAGGGAGTCTGTGAATAGCGGGAGGGCCGGACCGTGCTGCTCCAACGATCCGGTCGGAATCACGACTACGCCGTCCCGTCCAAAGCCATCTACCTCAAGCCAAGTCGCATCCTGCAGCTTCACGCCCGTAGGATACACCCCTCATGAGTGTTCTAGCTTTTTAGCATTGAAGCGTTCGAGATCCCGTTCTTAAGCGTCGGGATAGAGATTGCGGATGAGCATTTTGACTGCAGCTCGCAGGTCCTTGTCTTGATGCATCATTTCTGAGATCTTGGTGTATCCATGCATCATTGACGTATGGTCGCGATCACCGAACAGACCGCCTATATGTTTCCACGAGTCGCCGGTGATCTCTCGCGTGATAAATACGGCAACGTGACGCGCATGGACGATCGGCGCCTTGCGAGAAATGCCTCTGATCTCGTCTGACGAGATTCGGTAGTGCTTTCCGACTGCATCGACGATCTGGTTGAATCCGGGCTTGGCAAGCACTCCGGCTCGGTAGTACTGCTCCACCATCAACTGGGCCAAGCCCAGTGACAATGGCAGTCCTTCGACGCTTGCTTGCGCTGTGAGCTTCGTCAATGCACCCTCGAGCCGTCGAATGTTGCCGGGCACGTTTTCCGCTAGATACATCGCAACACCGTGGTCCAACTCAATGCGCTCTTGCTCGGCCTTTGTCAACAAAATCGCGCACCGCGTCTCGGTGTCCGGCATTTGGATGTCAGCCACGAGACCGGCTTCAAATCGCGACCGCAAGCGCTCGTCCATTAAATACAGGTCTTTAGGAGGCCTGTCCGAGCTCAACACGATCTGCTTGCCCAGCGAATGCAAGTAGTTGAAAGTGTGGAAGATCTCTTCCTGCGTCTTGTCCTTGCCGGCAACAAACTGAATATCGTCGACTAACCACACGGCGACCGCGCGCTGTGCTCGTCGAAACTGGTCGATCTTGCCATTCTGAAGCGCATTCACAAACTCCTCGGCAAACTGCTGGGCTGTGATATACACCAAAGGGACCTTCGGATTCGCATCCAAGATCTGCCTGGCCACAGAGTGCAGCAAGTGGGTTTTGCCCAGTCCGGAAGCGCCGTAAATGAACAAAGGGTTGTATTTCTTGCCTGGTTCGTTGGCGACCGCTTTTGCCCCTGCGAATGCCAGGCGATTGCTTTGCCCGCGAACGAAGGTGTCAAAGGAAAACCTCTCGGCCGGCTGAAACCGGCTGTTTAGAGACCGTTGACGGCTGGGTGACCTTCTTCTCCTGGGCCTGGAGAACGAGTTCGATAACCACATGCCCACCGATTTCATCCGACAGAAGGCTTTGAATTGTGCCGAGGTATCTTTCTTTCACCCATTCCTGAACGAACCGGCCCGGAACATTGACAACCGCGACGCCGCCTCTGAACTCTACAGGCTCAAGCGGGCGAATAAATCGCTCGAACCAGGCAGAAGGAATTTCGGGGCTGAGTCGTTTGAGGACACCTGCCCAGGCTTGCTGAAGGTCACTTCCGTGAGTGGCGTTGTCATCTTGAAAAAGGTTTGTCATGGTCTCATCGGGGCGACGATTCGCCCGGTTGGGGATCGGATTATACACGCCCTGACTGGATCATGCCCAGGAAATTTGGCACCCAAAAAACCGGGTAAATGGCAGAAAAAACTATCGCTATGCCTTACAGCATCAAAATATGAGTCGAAATCACAATTTTTCGACCTTTTTCTGTGTTTTTGGTTATTTTCCACAACATGTATGACAGATGTCTACGGTGCGGTGTAACCTGAAACTATTGCTGGGGAGGGCCTGATCGAGCCTGCGAGTACTATACAAAGCGATGCCAACAAAGCTGGACAAACCCCGAGTTTTGGCTGTTCTGGCCGGTGAAGATTTTCCCTTAGATCGTCTCGATTTGTGGCTTAGGACCGCAGACGTCGTTATCGCCGCCGATGGCGCTGCGAACGCCCTAAACCAACTCGGTCGGGTCGCTGCAATTACGGTCGGCGACCTCGACTCTATCTCCGATGAGAGTAGATCCAGGCAGAAAGAACTGGTACAAATCGACGACCAAAACTCGACCGATTGTGATAAGTTGCTCGACCTCGCCCTACAACGCGGGTACTCGAGTCTCTCTTTAATCGGAGTTGAAGGTGACCTCCTAGATCACACCCTTGGAACCCTTCGCAGCGTCGGACTCAGTTGCTTGAATATCCGCATTATTCTGCGGCGAGGTGTCGCCTACGTCCTCCGAGGGCCGATTGAGAAACACCTGCTGCTGCCGGAATCAACCCGCTTGTCGCTCATGCCCCTGACTCCATGCGTCGGTGTCAATCTGATAGGGACTCAATGGCCACTGTCGAATGCAGAATTGAGTCCGCTTGGAGCCAACAGCCTATCGAATCGGGCTTTAGGTCCCGTTTCAATTCAAATTCAAAAAGGCGCCGCAGTGGTGTTCCTCTCCCATCCTGAATTGGAAGTCGTCAAATGGGATGACGACGCTGAACAGCTAGCCAAATGAATTGCGGCAAGTGCAGGGGCTGCCAATGCCCCCTTTGCGTCTTTGCGCCTTCGCGTGAGACAAAGAAAATCCATCAGCACTCGAATTTAATAGCATTCGCGATTTCGGTTCCAGAACCAAGTCGCTCTGCGTGAATCTTTCTCGGGCTAGGCCAACTGATTGGAGCCCTCGCCGTGGCAAAATGGCACCGTGAATGCGCCTGCTTTGAACCTTGGAGTCGTCGATGCGGGCGTCATTGCCGTGTTCGTGTTCGCGATCCTTGGCTTGGGGTTTTCGGCGAAGTTGCGCGACAATTCTATCCTTCAATATCTTGCGGCCGGCCGCAGCCTTTCGATGCCGGCCTTTGTCGCCACCTTGGTCAGCACGTGGTACGGCGGCATTCTCGCAGTTGGAGATTCCGTCAAAGCTTTCGGAATTGGCGGCTTGCTCCTGTTTGGCGTGCCTTATTACATCTTCGCAGTTGTGTACGCGCTGTTTTTTGCCGAGAGAGTTCGGCAAGTCGATCAGATAAGCATCCCGGAAAGACTAGGTCAACGGTGGGGCAAGTCGGCCGGACTCGTCGCCGCCGGCCTGATCTTTATGCTGGCGGTCCCCGCTGCCCATGTTTTGATGCTTGGCACCATGCTCCATCTCTTTACCGGCTGGAGCCTTCAGCCCGCGATTGTGGTGGCGACGATCGGCGGAACGCTCTTCCTCTATAAGGGGGGCCTTCTTGCCGCTGTCCGCGCGGGGTTACTGGCATTCGTGATGATGTATCTGGGATTTTTTGTCATTGCGGGTTGGTGCGTAACCCATTACTCAGCTTCGGCAGTTATCAGTCACCTCACCGAAACCCAAAAGAAGTGGGATGGCGGCGTAGGCTGGCTAGGCTTCCTGAGTTTCTTCATAGCCGCATCTTGGACAATCGTCGACCCAGGATTTCATCAGCGCGTGTCGAGTGCGCGCTCCCCTTCGATTGGCAAGAAGGGTCTCTATGTTTGTGTTGGTTTCTGGCTGCTCTTCGACATATTGAGCATCACAACCGGCCTCTTTGCCATCTCGATACTAAACCCTTCCCTTTCCGGATTGGAGTTCTTCCCGCTGCTTGGGAACCAAATCCTGCCTCCTGGCCTGAAGGCGATTTTTTTCTGCGGCTTAACTGGCACAATCCTCTCTGCCATGGTTGGATACACCTTGGTTAGCGGCGCAACGTTCGGCCGAGAGTTTCTCGGCCGGCTCTCGCCCGGCATGCCGGACGAACGAATCAAGTTTTGGACGCGCGTAGGGTTTGGCGCATCGTGCGTCCTTGCGATCGGCATTGCGTTTAACGTGAAAAACGTTGTGCTGGATCTCTGGTACGCCTATAGTGGAACCGTCGTAGGAGCGTTACTGCTGCCTGTAACTGCGGTGTACGTGTCGCGATTCCGCCTAAAGGCGCCCGCATCTTGGGCCACAGCGTCTATGTTGGGGGCATTTATTACTAGTTTCGCTTGGCTACTGTACTGTAAGAGAACTCAGAACGACAACTATGAGGTCTCTTATAAGGAGCACACATTCATGCTCGGGACAGTTATCCCTGGCTTAGTTGTCTCGGCAATAGTGCTTGGCCTCGGTGAAGTGGCCGGCAGGAGGGCATCGAAAACATGACGGACGAACATCAAGAAAACTTAGCGGTCGCAGAACAGGAACCCATTATCGAAGAGACAGCGGTCGCCGAGGAACCCATCGCTGCATTGGTTCAGACCGC
>Ga0206807_1079_pt1 | contig 16763 bp, 10 predicted proteins | sample Alteio_BWOrgCont_57_FD_152915 | JGI IMG/M metagenome (GOLD analysis project Ga0206807, IMG submission 152915) | Enriched cells from forest soil in Barre Woods Harvard Forest LTER site, Petersham, Massachusetts, United States -... | ecosystem: Environmental > Terrestrial > Soil > Temperate forest >...
ACGCAGCGAAAGCGAGGTACTCGGCGCATGGGGTGTGACCCAGACCGCCAAGCGTGAATATATTCGCGTGGCCAATCCGACGAGCGGCGCGCGCAACCCGGGGTTCGACGTAACACCGGCGGAATTGATTACCGGCATCATTACGCCGGCCGGAATCTTCAAACCCAAGGAACTCTGGAAAAACCGGCATCAATTGGGTTTTACCCGCTAGAGCGCGCTGCCGGCCATGGGTTCAATCAAAAAGGCGCGGGTCTGGGTGGCGGTCGGATTTTTGCTGGTTGCGATTTGGGCGGCGGGCGGTTGCGAATCTAAGCTTTCGACGATGAATACGTTTTCGGATTACACGCTGGGCTATGACACGCCCGTTGACGCGGGCTTGCAATCGCAGTTGGAACAGCTTGACGGACGTCTGCGTGCCAAGTACGGCATGACGGCGGACCAAACAACGGTTGGCATCCTGGATTTGCGCACTTTGCGGCTGGCCATGATTCATCCGGATCGCGAAGAATACGCCGCCAGTGTGGCTAAAATCGGCATCCTGCTGGCCTATTTTCAATTACACGCGGCCGCCGCCACCAACCTGGACGCCACCACGCGGCACGATCTCGGCCTGATGATCAAAGCGTCCAGCAATGAAATGGCCTCGCAATTCTCCCATCAACTGGGTTTGAAAGAAATCCAACAGGTGCTTAATTCATATCATTTTTACGATGTGAACCATGGCGGCGGCATCTGGGTCGGCAAACATTATGGCCGGGATACCGAACGCATCAGTTCGCCCGTGGGCGGCAATACTCACGCCGCCACGGTACGCCAGTTGTTGCGATTTTATCTATTGCTGGAGCAGGACAAATTGGTTTCGCCGACGGCGTCAAAAACCATGCGTGAAATCTTCGCCTCCCCGGACATTCCGCCCGACGACATTAAATTCGTCAAAGCTCTGGACGGCCGCAACGTGCAAATCCTCCGCAAATGGGGCTCGTGGGAGAGCTGGCTGCATGACACCGCAGTCATCACCGGCCCGGGCCGCCGCTATATCCTGGTTGCCTTGACGAATCACTCGCGCGGTGATGAGTATCTGTTCGACCTGGCTGTCGCCGTTGACGACCTGATGATTGCGAGTGCGAATGGCAACTGATTTTGGCCGACGCGATAAATAAGAATTGAAACTTGCATGACAGGCAAAAGAAATCTAGTTTGTGTGCCCTTTCACGGCGGGGTAGCCAAGTGGTAAGGCAGGGCTCTGCAAAAGCCTCATCCGTCGGTTCGATTCCGACCCTCGCCTCCAGCCTTTTTGTGGGGATTTGTGAGGAAAATAGCGGAAAAATGGCCGAGTTTCAGTGAAAGTTTCAGTAGCCGCATAACCCGGCTCCTTATCCAACACGAACTCGCCCACTACTCGCTAACGGGGTCAAATCGGGTTGGTTCATAGTCATAACATGAAAGATGGCTGCCGTGGCCGGTGCTGCCCAAGCGACGCTGGCCAGCGTTCAAGTTCAAGGAGAAGCGCGGCATCACCTTGAAGGAACATCAGGCCATCGTTGCCCGCGAGGTGAACCTTGAACGTCGGGCGTTCTACCAACTGGCCTGGCACCTGGGCGCATCGCAATCCGATCTGGCGTTTATTGAAGCGGAGGATGTGGATTGGGAACATCACGTCATCAGTTACAAGCGCATGAAAACCGGCACGATTGCCATCATGCGCATGGACGAAGACATGGAGGAAATCTTGCGGGATTTGCCCGGCAATGGCCCGCTATTTCCCTACCTACGCAGCGTCCGCGCAGGCGACCGGGCAACGGAGTTCAAGCAACGCTGCGTTGGACTTGGCATCAAAGGCGTGTCGTTGCACAGCTACCGTTATGCGCGCGCACTGCATCGCCGCCATTCGTGCGGGCTAAGTGCCCATCTCTGCCTTGATTATCTTTTGCCTCGCCAAAAAGAAACGACGGTGCGTCTTGATCTCAAATACTTTCTCGATTACGCCGAACGTGGCCCCAGCGCGCTGGCGGCGGCGACCTCAGTATCCGCGAACGGTGATCCCGACTCCGAATTTGAGCAAATGGTTGCTGACCAGCTGCGGGCTGCGGGATATGAAGTTCATCACCAAGTGGGCTGCTCCGGCTACCGGATTGATTTGGGGATTCTTGATCCCGCAAATCCGGGACGATACCAGCTTGGCGTAGAATGCGATGGAGCCACCTATCATCGAGCGGCGACGGCTCGTGATCGTGACAAGTTGCGTCAACTCATCCTTGAAGGTTTGGGCTGGACGCTCTACCGGGTCTGGTCCACCGACTGGTGGCACGACAGTGAGGCGGAAACCAAAAAGTTATTGTCGTTCATCCAAGAGTTATCAAAACCAAAATAAATTCGAGTCGGCACGCGACCGTTCGCTACAATGGCATAGGAACCGATTCGGAGCATACGCGCATTTCCTCGAAATGGTCGGCGACCGAATTGGTTCGTTCATTGAGGTGTTTATCCCACGACAAGCAGTCTTTTTCATAAACGTTTTGCGCGAATGAATCGGTCGGGACAAATTTCCCTGCCAACTTTGAAAATAGGACGGTTCGTGTATAATACCCACAGGAGGTTGATGGATATGATCTGTCCTCACTGTAAAAATGGCTGTAAAAAATATGGTTACTTTGGGGGCGGGAATCGCTGCCAACGCTACCGTTGTAATTCATGCGCTAAAACTTTTTCAGACATTCCGTATCGGTCATTAGGCAGGCTCAAAACGCCGCTTAAAAAGGCAACGCGAATTGTAAATCTTCTGGTTGAAGGCGTGGGCGTCCGCGCCACGGCACGGCTCACGAAAACGCATCCGAACACCATTCAGGCGGTGCTGGAAGTGGCAGGCAGTAAATCCGCATTCTTGCTCGACAAGATGGTGCGTGAGGTCAATTTCCCTTTTGTTCAGGTTGACGAAATGTTTTGTTTTGTCGGCTGTAAGGAAAAAAACAACGTGACCGGAGACCCGGAACGGGGAAGGCAATCCATCTTCCTCGGTGTGGATGCGGACAGTAAATTCATCATCAATTGGATGATCGGCAAGCGCACTTCTTCCACGATTGAAAAATATATGCAAGACTTGAAATTGCGAGTCGCGCGACCATTTCAACTTTCTACGGATGGTTACGAACTTTTTGAGGATGAGGTCAAGTGGGCGTTCTATGGCGAGGCAGCCTATGGCCAGGTGAGTAAAAAGTTTATCCATCCAAGGGCAAAGGATTCGAATACAGCGGAAGGACGTTATGAGCCAAGCCGGGTGAAGACTATCTATAAACGGCAGGTGTTCGGACCGGTTCGATTCGACAAAATCAGCACTTCCTATATTGACCAGACACATTTGAATCTACGGCTCTTCAATCGCCGATTGACCCGCTTGACACTGGGCTTTTCCAAAAAACTTGAACATCTTAAGAATTCCGTAGCGCTTTCGATTGCACACTACAACTTTTGCCGCGTTCATAAATCGCTCCAAGGTGAAACGCCGGCAATGGCTGCGAGATTAACTGACCATGTATGGTCAATTGCCGAGCTTTTGACCGAATCAGGTCAAATCGGCTCCGAGAAATGGATTTGCCCTTTGCTTGAACGCACCGTTTCACCCCCGATGAAAAATTCCTCAAAGCGGTATAATACCGCCATGAATGCGCCAAATTTCCACGAACCTGAGTTCGTCACCACAATTGACCACGACAGCCACGAGCACCCACAACCCCAGCTCGCTTGACTGAAAACTTGACTTACACTTGACTTACTGGCAGGTTGGCTGCGTGAGTTATCAGCCACAATTCACCATCACCCCGGCACTGCTCTCCCGCGTCGAGCAAATCGCCGCGTTGCGCGAGCGTATTTTGGCTGGCACGGTGCAGGTGCGCTGGATTCCCGCTTTACAGAAAGACACGCGCACGCGCAACACCCATTCCTCGACGGCCATCGAAGGTAATCCGCTCACGCTCGAACAAGTCCGCGCCGTGGAGGAAGGTCGGGAAATTCCCGCCGTTGCCGCCCGCGCCAAACGTGAGGTGCTGAATTATTTCGCCGGTCTGCGGTTCGTGGAAAAGAATGCCGCCAAGAAAACCATCTCGCACGAGGAAATTTTGCGGCTGCATAAAATCATGGCGGGCGACGTGATGGATCAGGGAACGGCAGGACGCTACCGCACGATGGCCGTGCGCGTTGGGCGTTATGTGCCGCCGCCGCCCGCAGACGTGTCGGGGCTGATGTTCGAGTTGCTGACGTGGTGGAACAAGGAGGCGGCGAATCTGTCGCCGGTTTTAAGTTCCGCCATCGTGCATTATCGTTTCGAGGCTATTCACCCATTTGCCGACGGCAACGGGCGCACAGGCCGGGCGTTGGCGTTGTGGGAGCTTTACCGGCGCGGTTTTGACACGCACCATATTTTTTCCGTGGACGAATTTTATTGGGAGAACCGCCCGCGCTATTACGAGGCGCTGGACGGCGTGCGCCGCGAGGGTGAAGATTTGTCCCGGTGGCTGGAATATTGCGCCGAAGGTTTGTTGCTGACATTGGAGCGCGTCTGGACGCGCGTGCAGAAACTTTCCGCCCAGCCGGGTCAGGAGAAACTGGTTCTGCGTCCAAAACAGGAACAGCTTTTGCAGTTGCTCCGAGACCACAAAAGCATGACCCCGCGCGAGCTTTGGGATGCGCTGGGCGTGTCCAAACAGGGCACGTTGGATTTGCTCCGGCCTTTGGTTAAAGCCGGTCTGGTGAAGCGAGTCGGCACCAAAAAGGCAGGACAATATATTTTGGCCTGAACGGTGTTCAGTATCGACCACGCGGCAGAGCGCCCAATCTTCCAATTCGCGTTGCGTTTTCCTCTATGCCGGCGACCGGGTGGATTATGTCATCGTCGAAAATCCGGCCAAGGCACGCGGCGACCTGTTCAAAGGCTCGCCCCTCGAAAAACAGTTGCAGGAATTTGGCTCGAAGGCCATCACCCTGCCGACCGTCACGCCCACCACGTTGCTGGCGATTGAAAAGGCCGAGGCCATCGCCGGGCGTGGTTTGAGCTTCGCCGAATTATCCCGCACCGAAGCCGGACACCTTGAGCGGTTGCTGGCCGGTGAAATCCAATGGGCGATGCAAAAAATGTTTCGGCAATACGACGCGATTGCTAATTTGCTCCTACCGACTGATTTGATTCCGAAAGAATAGATTGTGCCTTTCTTTTCACCCATAAGGAATACAAAAGAAAGATGTTGACAACACATTTCACTATAGTGCTTTATCATGCCTAATACTAACCAGCATCCAATTTAGGCAATTGATTTTTAAGCGTCATTGAAAAAATCTCGGACAGGTGTTTTTACCGCCTCGGCAATCCGCAACAACACCTCGATGGAAATGATCTTTTTCCCGCACTCAATTTCACCGATGTATTTGGGATTCGAGTTCACGCTTTCACCCAGTTTTCCTTGCATAAAATTACCATTCTTACGGTGCAGGCGAATCGCCTCACCGATAATTTTTTGATGTTGTAATTGCACTGTATTTTTTTACGACAGTATTGTCTCATTTTGATTGCAAATAAAATTGTTCAAAAAAGTTCTTGAACAATTAAAAAGTGAGGCGTATAAAAGTCGTATTCAGTAGCGCAATTCATCACTAGGGGGGGGGTAGGTACAAGTTACGCCGGTCGTGTCGTTGTAGATAAGAAGACTAATGGATTATGATTAAAAAACTAAAGCAGTGCGCCTACGGATCCAGCAACCACATTTTCACTCGATAGCTATACTGCCATAACCCCTCTTGGTGTTCTAATTTTTTTTATGCCATGAAAATTGCCATCATAACCACTATTCTTTTAGCCATCAGCAGCACTAGTATGCAAGGCCAAACCCAAACGACTGCTGCCGGCCCGAGCAATGTTCCGGCACCTACGGATTACCAGGTGATTCGGCAGGATGCAAACAGTCAGATATGGCAACAGACCACATATGAGAATGCGCCCAATGGAAATGTGCAACCACACATTCATCAGTATACGGAGCTGGCGACTGGTCTAAATCATTTAGTGAATGGGCAGTGGGTGCCGTCGAGTGAAGAGATCAGCATTTTGCCGGACGGCACAGCGGCGGCGACGAATGGTCAACATCAAGCATATTTTCCAACGGACATCTACAACAGCGCAATCAAGTTGGTGACGCCTGATGGAAAAATTCTGCAAAGTCAACCGGTGGCTTTGAGCTATGATGACGGCAGTAATACCGTATTGATAGCAATCTTGACGAATTCAGTCGGCCAAATAGTGGGTAATAATGAAGTCATCTACACAAATGCCTTTGGTGGCTTATCGGCAGACTTGCGCTATACGTACCGAAAAGATGGATTCGAGCAAGACGTTGTGCTGCATGAACAACCACCCGCACCGGCAGACTTAGGCTTGAATCCGGTGACGACCAAGATTCAAGTAATGACAGAATTTTTCAATTCACCACAACCTAAAATCACTGCTTGGCAATGGAGAACTTCGACAGGGGCAACTAATAGTAATGCAAATTTTAATTTCGGGAGCATGACAATGATACCGAGCAAAGCGTTTAGCATAGGTAGTAGAGCCAATCGCTCTTTGGATCGGATGAATGGAAAACAAGTGCAAAAGATGTGGACGAAGATTCAGAACCGACAATTCTTAATCGAAGAATTACCAATAACAGCAATTGGAGATGATTTGGAATCGCTGCCTTTATCTAAAAATTATCAAAACCACTCGTACCAACGCATGCCGTCCATAGCTAAGGGGTCGTTTTTGCCGATAACGCACCTGGTAAAGGCTAAATCGAACCAAAGAGGCATTCAATTGGCCAAAATGAATCCAACAGCCTCTGGCTTGGTGTTGGATTACGACACCGTCAACAGCAGCCTGACCAATTATACGTTTCAGGCCGACATGACCTATTATGTTAGTGGGGTTGCATACTTTGGTGGAAAAGAGATTTTTGAAGGAGGAACAGTAATTAAATTTGCCAGAAATGCTGCGCTGAGTCATTTCAATGTTGATGGCTCATTAGTGTGGGAGACAACGCCATATCGCCCAGCAGTTTTCACGGCTGTAGACGACAACAGTGTGGGCGTGTCAATTTCTGGTTCAACTGGTAGTCCAACCGGTTATTATGCCGACTATGCCATTCTTTATGGATTTAATGACGGATTGCCATCATATTTCCGCATTGCCTATGCTCAAACAGCTGTTGAAGAAACACTTGTAGGAGATACTGTTGATCTTTCCAATGGACAGATTGTTAATTGTCAAACAGGAATCACAATTTACGGCACTTCCGTTAATTTAGACAATATTCTTTTTGACAATGTGCAAACAAATTTTTTCGTCACTGATTATTCAGGCGGAAACGCATTGCAGTTGAATTTGGACAATTCAACTATCAGTGGGAGTTCTATCCTACTAAGTTCCGTTTCGCAAGCGGCAGGCAACCAATTCCAATTAACAAATTCGATTTTAGCTAATATATCCAGTTTGATGTTCGATCAGTATGGAACAATGACCATATCAGGAGTTGATAACGGTTTTTACGGCAATGGCTTTAGTGATTTTGGAGACAGCCCGATAGACAGTTATACCTATCCATTTCAGACCATTGGAGGCGGTGCTTATTATTTAACAAATGGTTGTGTTTTTCGCGGTGCTGGCACAATCAATATTGATCCGACTTTGCTCGCTGACCTCGCAAATGAGACGACCTATCCGCCAATTGTATACTCTAATGAAACTATTACTCTTCCACTAATTTTGTCACCGCAAGCACCAAGGGATAATGCAGGCCATCCTGATCTGGGTTACCATTACAGCCCATTAGATTATGTTTTTGGAGGATGCATTTTGTCTACTAATTTAAATATTACCGCTGGTACAGCAGTGGGGTGGTTTGAGAGTGGAGCCAATTCTGGTTCAGACTACGAACCATTTGGCATTTCACTTAATAATTGGGCGAATTTAACAATGACTGGCACGGCGACCTCCCCCTGCTGGATGGTACGCAGCCACACGGTACAAGAAAACGCCAATATCTGGCCGGACTCAGGGTTCATGGGTGGCGTCATGTTTAATGGTGGCGCCTCAGGGACGGCTCCTAAATTGAACACTCAATTCACGAAATGGACGATGTTGAACGGGGATGGTCCACATTTCCGAGATAATTGGGCCTATGGTGAAGGCACATTTGCGAATACTGAATTTTATATTGGCGGCATGCAAACTTACAGAATCGCTTCGATGTATTTCACGAATAGTCTATTTTTCCGAGATGGTTTATATTTTTTTGATCAGGACGCTGCACCAGTGATGACGATCAATAATTGTACGTTTTACAATGGCATCTTAGTTGGTTCACGCACCAGCGGGCAAAATCAATTTTGGACTATCGAAAATACGACTTTTGATGGAACCGGATTCCGTTTTACAGACTATTATGATGGAAACAGTAGCTACACGCTGTTTAATTATAATGCATATAATACCAATAATTTGAGCGGCCTAACGGTACCGTTTCCTTATGGGGCTACAACTAATTTCCTCGAAGTGATTGGGCCAAACGATGTCATGGTCACAAATTACAATTGGGAAACAAGTTGGTTTGGAGGCTTCTATTTGCCAACAAATAGCCCACTGATTAATGGCGGCAGTACCACGGCTAATTTATTGGGGCTTTATCACTTTACTACGCAGACTAATCAAACGGTGGAAGGCGATTCCGTTGTGGATATTGGTTATCACTACGTCGCAACGGATGACTACGGAAATCCTCTTGATACGAACGACGATGGCATCCCGGATTACTTGGAGGATATTAACGGTAATGGGTTGGCGGATGCTGGTGAAATACCTTGGAATCTTCCCAATGATTTACTTTTACCGCCGGACGCATGGTATACAGAATATGGCTTAAGCGTACAATCCGCCCTGCAAGACCCAGATTTGGACGGGTTGTTGAATTATCAGGAATATCTTTACGGCACCAACCCGAATATTTCGCAAGGATGGTCAATTTGGATCGGCACCCCGAATGAAACCATCAGCATTCCCTGATACATCACGAGGATAAAATGAAAATCATATCATTCACTGGCACCGTATTAACCATTTGCCTGTTTGGCCTTATCTGTAATGGCCGAGCACAGGACACCGGCACGACCGGGGAAATTTTGAAGATGCACACGTTTCGGGAAGGCTTGGTTTTGACCGGCACCCAGGCACCGACCGCAACAGAAAACAACGATCTGCTAAATGTGCTAAACCATCTGGACAGCCCCGGCTGGACGGCGGCACTGGAAAAGTTTTTGGAGCATCATCCCGATTCACCGTGGGCGGCATCGTTGCACTACGATTACGCCTCCTTTTGCCGTCGCACCGGCAGAACAACCAAGGCGTTGGAACAATTTGAGGCAGGCTGGAACCTGACCAAAAATGCCACTGACGGCCCAAGTCTGCGCTTGGGTGGAACCATTCTGGCCAACTGGATAGACCTGCTTTCAAGTTTGGGGCGGTTGCCAGAACTCAAAACCTTGGTGGCGGTTGGAGACCGTTGGCATTTTGTCAACCCCGGCGACCGGGACAAATTCCAAGGGGCAAAAAATTCATATCTGTTAATGCAAGAACATCCTGAAATCGCCTTCCGGTGCGGCACCTTTGCTCTAAAAGCTGTCGGCGGAGTCATGCAGCCAGGTAATTCAGCTTTGGAAAGTTTGGTGGAAGAACCCTCGCCAACCAATGGATTTAATATGGCAGGTTTGGTGGATTTGGCGAAAAAATACGGCCTGAACATGGTTGCCGTGCGCCGGACGGCGGGGCAACAGTTGATTGTGCCGTCCGTGGTTCACTGGCGGCAGAATCATTATGCGGCGATCCTTCAACAAACCACCAATGACCTTTATCTGGTCAGCGACCCGACCTTTGGCACGCAAAAATGGATGCCAGCCGAAGTGATTAACGAAGAAGCCAGCGGCGAATTTCTTATCCCGACAAAGTCAGAGGCAAGCGGCTGGATGGTCTTGGCCCGGAACGATGCCAAGGCAATTCACGGCATGGGTTTGCCCAACAATATCAAGGACGGAAATGATAAGGGGTGCAATGCGACTTCTACCGCCAACTGTTCGTCATGCACCGGGATGCCGGTATGGTCTGTCAGTGAACCATATATTAACGTATGGTTAGCCGATCAGCCGGTTTCATATTTAACATCGCGTGGCACACCTTTCACCTTTCAAATCACATACAAACAACGAGACACCCGCGAAAGCGGCAGTGATTATTTAATCTCCACTGCCGGATGGAACAATTCATGGCAATCGTATGTAACTTTGGAGGCAGACATTCCTTATCAAACTCCCACGCTTGGCAATTCCTATGCGTCATTATTTCTGCCCAACGGCGGCGAAGTGGATTTTAATCCAGGGCATGATTACGACCAAGAAACCCGCCTTTCCTTACGGGCGCAAAACCCCGAACTACCGATGGAAGACGGCGCCGATGAAGGGGACAAGGGATTGCGGCTTGTACACTCGGATGGCTCACAGGATATTTATGGAACGGTGATTGCTATTCCCGAACCATACGGGGACGATGAACAGTCCGAATTTTTGTTGACTCGCCACATTGACCCCAATGGGGATACTACTTGGTTTCAATATGATGCGGCGAATTTTTCATCCTATGTCTTGACCTATGTCGTTGACCCCGATGGCCGCACCAATGTATTGACCTATTTAAGCAACAATCTTCTTTCACAAGTGACCAATCCCTATGGGCTAACGGCACAATTCAAATATGATTCAAAAGGTAATTTGACCAATATCACCGACGCAGCAGGAATGTCGTCATCAATGGCATACGACACAAACGGTTATCCAACGGCATTAAACACTCCGTATGGCACGACGACATTTGCTATCTATGGGAATACTTCCGAGGCCAGCACCAATGACGCCGAAGGTAATAATGGCGGCGATAGTCCGCCCTACATTGACCGCGCAGTTTTGGTCACTGATCCTTTGGGGGCAAAATCGCTATACCTGTATCAATATGATTGCACCCCATTTATGTCAACCGCCTATCCATCTAGCGATGTTCCAACCAATACGCCGTTGGGAACCCTTGATTCCGGGGCAAGCGGAACTAATTTTTTGACCGGCGTATGCTATCGCAATAGTTTTTATTGGGGGCCTCGCCAATATCCAACACTTTCAACCACTAACATGTTTGATTTCACGGCCAATGATTATTTGCGCGGTCGAATGCAGCATTGGCTGGAGGACACCAACCAACTTTATCTGACTGAATATCTATCAGCAAAACAAGACCCGTCTCCAGATGGGACTACTTCCGGGCTTCTGACCTTTTATGACTACCAAGGGAAACTTCCGGGCTATAATTTTTGCGCTGGCACCAATGCGCTACCATCCGTGCAGGCATGGCGTCTTCCCAATGGTGAAACTCACTACGTATATAAATTATATGATTATTTTGGAAATATTGTGGATGACATTACCACCTACACACTGTCAGGTGGCGGCATCGGAACGCGCACCAACCAGTTTATTTATGCCAACAACACTTATACTGTAACCATAGGCACTTGGGAGGATGGGGGAATTTACAATACTGCCACGAGCAGCTATACCATTCCCAATCTCTTGACCCAAGTCATTGGCCCGGACGGAAACCCCATCTGGTCATACGGCGGTTTTGATACCGTGACGTGGACGAATTTCTTTAGCATCCCTGACGATGACGACACCAACGGCGTCACCATAACGTCCAGTCGCGTTCTACCGGATTACGCCACCAATGGCCTTGGCCAAGTCACCACCAGCACCTATACTGCCGGAGGAAATCCCGTTTATTATTACGACATGTGGCCGGGTACGCCTTCCGCGACCAACTATAATTATGGAACACTTCTCGAATGGGCATCGCCTGGTTATAGCAAGGTCAGCAGCGTTACGTCGGTGGCCGGATTAACCACCACCAATGTGTACAACACAAACGGCTTTTTGGTACAGACTGTTGATTTGCAAATTGGCCGCACCAATAGCGTTGGTTATGGGAACAACGGTGTGCCGGTCACATTCACCAATGAGCTTGGATTAAACTTGGGAATCAAATGGGATGCTCTGCTTCGGGAAACAAGCATTCAATTTCCAGACGGGACATATATCTCAAATAATTACGACAAATTGGACTTGTCTGGTGTCCGCGACAGACTTGGGAACTGGACAACCTATGGGCACGATGCAGACCGCCATGTAGTTGCTGCCACCAATGCTAACAATGCAGTCACATATTATGATTGGTGTGTATGCGGTGCACTCTCAAGCGTTGTCGATGCCCTGACAAACACCACTTCATATTTCTACGATAATCAAGGCAACCTAACAAACATCTCCTTCGCGGACGGCTCGGCAGTAAATTATCAGTACGACTTGGCAGCGCGCCCAATTCAAACGACAGACGGCGCAGGTCGTTTGTTTCAAATTCACTATGATAATCAAGGCTTAATTGACTCAGTCAGCAATGCCTTTGGCCGTGTACAGGCCACAGTATATGATATTCGCGACCGGCAAGCGAGCATTACCGATGCAACGGGTGTTCAAGTGACAAATACTTTCGATCTGTTAGATAGGGTTTTGACCCGCGCTTGGCCAGATGGAAGCTTTGAGGGGTATAGATATTCACCTCAAGGATTGGCTTTTTTCACAAATCGTGATGAGAAGGTAACTTTCTATGGGCGCGACGCCGCCACCCGAGTTGTCGCAATCACCAATGCAAATCTTGAAGTTGTGCGTTATTCTTATGACGCCGCAGATGACATGATCTCCCTTTCAAATGCCCTGAATTATTCGACTTCTTGGCAATACAATCAATATGGCTGGCTTACGAACAAAGTTGACCAATTGGGGCGGAACGCCTTCCGATATGCGTACAATGTCAATGGCTGGATAACCAACCGCTGGACGCCAGAAAAGGGCAACACCGGCTACACATTTGATAATGTTGGGAATCTCACGTCAATTATATATCCGCAATCGACCATCAGTCTTGCCTACAACTCGCTTAATCAGTTAGCCACCATGACAGACGCCGTAGGCGTGACGACGTTCCAATATACGCCAATAGGTCAACTGGCCAGCGAGACTGGCCCCTGGTCGGACGACACTGTTAGCAATACATACGTTGAGCAATTAAGGACGGCCCTGAATTTAGCGCAGCCGTCAGGCTCGTGGTCGCAAAGTTATACATACGACTCTGCTTGGCGGATGACCGGCCTCACTTCACTGGCGGGCACGTTCGGTTACAGCTATAACGCCCAGCCTGCCTCTGCGTTGGTTACAAGCATTGCCTTGCCTAATGGTTCCGCGATTACAAATGGCTATGATGCCCTTGCCCGGTTGACGCAAACTTCACTAATCAATCATTGGGGGCACACGCTTGATGGATATACCTATGGATATGATTCATTAGGTTTGCGGACAAATCTCGTACGCAACCTCGGTTTGGCCACGGCCAATGTCAGCATGGGTTACGATGCCATTGGACAACTCACCTCATGGAATGCCAAGGAATCCAATGGTACGTTGCGGCAGAATGAGCAATTCGGCTTTGGCTATGATGCAGCGGAAAACTTGCACTCCCGCACCAGCGGAGCCTTTTCACAGACGTTCAATGTGGATGCCGCCAATGAATTGACGAGCGTGTCACGCAGCGGCGCATTTACCGTGAGCGGTGCCATACCCGCTCCCGCCACAAATGTGACGGTGAATGGTCAGACTGCACAGGTCTATGGCGATTTCACTTTTGCCAGCACTAATAATTCCCTGGTCAACGGTGCAAATCCGTTTACGGTCGTTGCCCAAAACATTTATGGCGCAGCTTCAACCAATTCATTCACGGCCAACCTGCCTTCGAGTGTCGGTTTAAGTTCAGACAATAACGGTAGTTTGACTAATGATGGCACCCGCTCTTTTGGTTATGATTCAGAAAATCAACTGACCAATATCACCGTGGCCGGGCAGTGGCGCAGTGATTTTGTTTATGACGGCTTAAACCGCCGGAGAATCGCGCGGGATTATAGTTGGAACGGCTCTGCATGGGTGGAAACCAATGAAGTCCGTTATATCTACGATGGCAATTTGTTAATTCAAGAACGCGATGCGAGCAATAATCCGCTGGTAACTTATACACGGGGCGTAGATTTGAATGACGGACTTTGGAGTAGCGGCGGAATTGGTGGATTGCTGGCACGGACGGATACCAACGGCTCCACTTTCTATCGTGCCGATGGTTCTGGAAATATCACGGCCTTGATGGACTCGGATGAAAACATCGTTGGGCGTTACTTGTACAATCCATTTGGAAAACTTATTGGCCAATGGGGAGCGATGGCCAACGCAAATGAAATGCAATTCTCATCTATGCCGCAGCGGCGGGGAATTTCCTTGTACGCCTATCGCGGCTATTCGCCTGATCTCAATCGTTGGCTAAATCAAGACCCAATTCAAGAACGGGGCGGACTAAACGTCTATGCTTTCGCGTACAATAGTCCCGCCAATTTTGCCGACCCATTAGGTTTGATGCCGGTGGGTAACGCACCCGCTCCGCCAGCTACTTGGGGTGGCCCTTACGCTAATTCGCCAACTTCTCTTGGTGGCGGTGCGGCAGCAGCAGAGGGAGGAGCAGCGGCGGTTGGCGAGATTAGTGTCGCAGCGGCAGCAGGTGTTGCTACAGCCGCTGTTGCAACAACCGCTCTTGTGGTTTATGACGCTTATCAAGCCGATCAAGTTGCCGATTTGTACGCGCAGGATGCACATGTGCAAGCATATCTCGACCAGAAGGAAAAAGATTATGATGCTTATCATGATCGTTGTGATGAACCCCCTCCCAAAGGACTTACCCCGTGTGAACTTGCAAAATGGAAATTGCAAAAAGCCAAAGACTGCAAGCAATTGAGAACAGACTTTGCAAACAAGTATTACAATGGCACATTTGACAAGCACGAGCAGGTGATGAAGGATTTGGACAAACAAATCAGCAATCTTGAAAAATGGATAAATAAATATTGCAAACCTAATACCCAATGAGACAAGACAATTCAAAAAACCCGATCTTGCAGGGCATTTTAAAAAAAATGACCGCCGTTCCCAAAAACGAAGGGTACGTGTTTGACAGTATTGACGACACAAATGTGAACGGTGAGACCCCACTACATATCGCAGCAATTTCAGGAGATTTGGAAATCGGAATAACACTCTTGGATACAGGTGCAAATCCAAATTGGCCAGACGAGCGCTACGGGAATACGCCACTGCATAAAGCTGTTTCTGAAAAACAATATGAGTTCACCAACTTATTGCTATCGCGTGGAGCATCGCAGGAAATAAAGAATAACGAGGGGCTTACACCTTTGGATTTAGCAACAAAGCTAAACGACTCTAGATTGGTTCTAATTTTTTCATCATGGCCAATCAGTCATGAGAAATCACAAAGACCAGAAGTGTTTGAAGCATTAAAAGACGCATCCTCTACGGCTGATAATGCGGGCTATGTTTTTAAAAATATCCATGACACGAACTCAGTGGGTGACACAGCCTTGCATGTAGCCGCTCGGCGAGGTGACATTGGTACAGCGAAAATTCTTCTTGATATCGGCGCGAATCCGAATGCTGTCGGAGAATACGGCTACACTCCTTTTCATGGGGCCATTTCAAGCAAGAATTTTAATCTCATAAAGCTGTTTTTGGAGCATGGAGCTTCCAAAGAACAACGAAATGAAGATGGCCTTACGCCTATGGACTTGGCTAGGCGTTCAAATGACCAGCGCCTTTTGGAACTTCTCTCTGTTTAATTCTGCCGTCAATTTGCCCATCAATTGCCATCGGAATCGCTCGCTCAAACATAGCCTCAATGAGTAAAATTGATGGAAATTGAAAACTTATAAAATCAGCGAGAACGAACTTGATGAAAGGCTTGAACTGGACAAAAGAAAAAACCATCGCGCTTTCTGCGTCTGTTCCCAAACATTGGAAGAAGCCCCAGACGGATTTTATGATTTGCAGAGGAATAACCTGCATATCGCCCGGACGTATTTGACGGCCACCGATCCGGAAGTGGCGAAGCGCACATGGCAGGTGCCGATGGATGAAATGACCAAAGCCAAGACAGGCCCTACCCGCGCCCGCCATGTCGTTGCGATGAAAGACAAGGCGTTTGACATCATCCGCAACCTGCCCATTCTGGAAACCCACGCCGCCCATTTCCTGAAAGTGCTGGAGCTTGGCAGCGTTTCCACCAATGTTTACCTGCGGCGGATTCACAACTTCGCTCTGGACATGAACTGGCTGGCATGATCAATCCTGCCGAAACGCCAATGGCCAAAGGTGAAGTTCAAGGAAAAACGCGCGATCACACTGGAAGAACACAAGCGGATCATCGCCGCCGAGGTGAATCCCGAACGCAAAACCCTGTATCAATTGTGCTGGCATCTGGGTGCAAGCCAGGGTGACATCGCCCATCTGAAAGGCGAGGACGTGGACTGGACAAACAATACCGTGGGCTTCACCCGCCAGAAATCCGGCGTGCCGGTGCTGGTGCATTTGGGGGCGGAAGCCCTGAACCTGTTTAAAGACCTGCCCGCCGAAGGCGTATTGTTTCCATATCTGTCCCGCGTTCGGGCTGGCGACCGCGCCACGGAGTTTGGGCAACGGTGCCGCCAGCTTGG
>Ga0206807_1080_pt1 | contig 16625 bp, 16 predicted proteins | sample Alteio_BWOrgCont_57_FD_152915 | JGI IMG/M metagenome (GOLD analysis project Ga0206807, IMG submission 152915) | Enriched cells from forest soil in Barre Woods Harvard Forest LTER site, Petersham, Massachusetts, United States -... | ecosystem: Environmental > Terrestrial > Soil > Temperate forest >...
GAATCCCCTGGGGCCCCACCATTTAGCAAGATGTTTCGGATCGATCCATGCTTTAAAAACAAGCTCGCGTGGTGCATTTATTGTGCGGGTTATAACCGCTTTCATTTCTTTTGTTTCCATGACTTATTTTGTAATTGTTGCAAGAAATTCTTCAAGTTGGTCGAATGTGCCCTTAAATCCTCCCTGCAGGTTATCCTTCATTGCATCAAACGCTGCATATTCTTCTGCTGTTGCATTTATCGGGCCGCCCTTCAGTGTCAGTGTTGTTTTACCATTGCTCTCAGTAAGCGCAAGCTTATTCAATATCTCCGCAGGCCAAACGGGCATCCATGGGTTACCTGTTATGTTACCGTCTTTATCGGCAAAGCTATTAACGAACACCAGTTTTTCAGGTCTAACTATTTCGCGGTACACAAACCTGCCCCACATTTCAGGGGCATCGCCCATTTTCATACTATAAAGACACATGCCGCCGGGAACCATATCAAATTTGGCTATGTTTAAATTGGCTCCTTTCGGGGCCCACCACTTTGCAAAATGTGTTGGGTCGGTCCATACCTTAAATACCAATTCCCTTGGCGCATTAAATTCGCGCGATATAACAAGCTGGCTGTCCAGTTCGCCATTAACAAGATATTCCTCAAGCTTATCAACATTCTGTTTGAGACCCTCGGCTGCGCCGAATTCTTCTACTACTTTCTTTAATAACTCAGCCGAATCAAACGTATTTGTAATGGTAAGTAATGTTTTATTTCCCTGTTTTACAAATGTGGCTGCCAATTCAAAATCAGGTGCGAAATGCCGCAGCACAATTTTTTCATTTTTTACTATTTCTACAAAAACACTCTTGTTATCGTAGTTTGTTCCGTCAGGGCCGTGCATAACAGAAATCCATTCGCCGTTGTTTTTAAAATCCATTTTTGAAATGGTATTTGTAAAGCCTCTGGGGCCCCACCAGTTTTTAATATGTTCCGGTTTTGTCCATACTTCGAACACCATATTAACGGGAGCATTCAATAATCGTTTTACGCTTATTTGGCGGTTAGCTGTTGATGTTGCTTTTTCTTTAGTTTCCATGCTTTAATTTTTTGGAGTTATTATTTCCCTTTATATGCTTCTTCCAGTTTCTTAATTTCTATTTTGTTCATCTTTATCATGGCATCCATAACCCTTTTGGCTCTTACAGGGTCTTTGCCATATAAATATTTACCCAGTTGCTCGGGCACTATCTGCCACGATAAGCCAAACTTATCCTTCAGCCAGCCGCACCGGCTTTTTTCTCCACCTTTCGAAAGTTTCTCCCAGAAATAATCTACTTCTTTCTGCGTTTTGCAGTCGACAAAAAATGATAACGACTCATTGAACTTGAATTGCGGGCCTCCGTTCAGCCCCATAACGCGTTGACCTTCCAGTTCAAAAGTTGCTGTAAACACTTTGCCATTGCCCATTCGGGGCATACTCAACACTTTCGATTTCTTAAAGATAGAAGTGTAAAACTTTACTGCCTCTTCCAGGTTATCATTATACCAGAGGAAGGGTGTGATTTTTGATTTTTTGATAGTTGCCATTTTTTTAGTTTTTTAAATGTTATTATTTTGTTTTACCTTTTTTCTTTGTTTTCGTTTTGAACATCGGTTTGCGTTGGAGCTCTTCCAAATATTCCTCCAGGGCATCCAGCTTCTCATTCCAGAATTTCTTGTACTGTTCTACCCAATCGGCTACTTCATTCAGTTTGCCCAGTTGCGCGTCGCAATACCTTTCCCTGCCTTCCTGCCTTATAGTTACAAGCCCGCATTCAGTAAGTATTTTAATGTGTTTTGAAATAGCTGGCCTGCTCACCTCAAATTGTTCCGCAACCGAGTTAAGGTTTAACGATTTGTGTGCAAGGAGCCCTATTATCTCTCTTCTTGTAGGGTCGGCTATGGCTTGAAAAACATCTCTTCTCATATTATCTTAATGTTTCATAATGTAAAGCAACCGCCCCCGATTTAAGCGCCCTGCTTTCTAACAGTTTAAAATCTGCCGCATGTTTCATGTCTTTAAATAATGGCATGCCATCACCTATTATAGTCGGGTATATAAACATCCAGTATTCATCAATCAGTTTTTGTTCGGTAAGCGAACGCACCAAACCCGGGCTTCCGAATATTTGAATATTCTTACCGCTACCTTGCTTCAGCTTCTTTAACTCTTCTGCAACATTGCTGCTTATAATAGTAGCGTTAGGTGCATCACTGCTTTTTAATGTTGTCGATACAACAAACTTGGGTACCTTCTTATACCAGGCCGAATGTTCCTTATCGTGCTTGCTTGCTGTCGGGCTATCTGCCGCAGTTGGCCAATAGCTTTGCATAATATAATATGTGCCTTTGCCATACAGGGCAATATCGGCTGCTTCGGTTAATTCGTTCGACATGTCGAAGAACTCTTCTTCTACCTTGAACATGTTCAGTTCGCCATTCTTCCCGGCTACTTTGCCATCCAACGATACTATTATGCTTGAAACTATTTTTTTCATACTATTGATTTTAATATGTAACTAATCGGTTACAAATATATACATGAAACCATTCGGTTACACAAATTTTCGATGAAATTTTTTGTCAATTACTTAACTTGCTGTTTTTGAGGGGAATAAAAAATCAGAAATCAGTATAAAGAAGGTAGCGCTTCCTTATTTTCAGGAAATTTCCAAGCTGGGGCTCCCAGCTTTTGCGTATATCTTCATCGCTCATCCCTTGTTCAATCTGCTTTTGAAGCTTATCGTTACCGGCAAGCGATTTAAAATACACGTTAAAGAATTTTGACTGGTCAGCATAATTTTTGAATGCCCCTTTAAGCCAGAAGAAATAAAGCTTCTGGTAGTTTTTCATAAGCACATTGCCAAAGTCGCGTAAATCATATCCATGGCAAACCTGTCCTTTATATGGCGGATCTGTAGCTCCCGGCCTGCTTGTGGGTGTAAATGTAAAAGGTGCCCCTTGCAGCTCTGGTGCGCCCATTACCTGGAAGGCCATATCGGTTCCTCGCCCTACGCTTATAACTGTTCCTTCGAACAATGCAAGCGATGGATATAAATAGACTGCAGCCATATTGGGCAGGTTAGGCGATGGCTTCACAGGCAGTTCATATAAATCTTTATGCTCGTACCCTTGCACAGAAACGCAAGTAAGGTCGCATTGCTTTCCGCCTTTCAACCATTTTTCCCCATTCAGCATGCGGGCATATTCAGCGGGGGTCATGCCATATACTATAGGCACAGGGTCTAATCCAACAAACGAACGGAATGCAGTATCGAGCACAGGGCCATCTACAAAAAAACCATTGGGGTCTGGCCTGTCAAGTACAATAAGTGGTTTGTTGTTTTCGGCACAGGCTTCCATTACATAATGCAGGGTAGATACATAGGTGAAGAACCTTACACCCACATCCTGTAAATCGTAAACTACAATATCAATACCCTTCATATCTTCCTCGGTGGGCTTATTATGCTTTCCGTATAATGATACAATTGAGACCGAAACAGATTTGTCTTTACCATTCCTTATGTTGGCACCCGCATCGGCGGTACCATAAAAGCCATGTTCGGGGGCAAATATTTTGGTGATTTTTATACCGAGGCTAATAAGAGTATCTACAAGCAAGGTATTTTTCACTAGCGAGGTCTGGTTAACCACTACCGCCACGTTCTTGCCTTTCAGTAGGTCAATATATTGTTCCATACGTTCAGCCCCAACCTTTACATCGGCACTGGTAAGGGTATGGAAATCTGATTTACTGATAATCTGCGCTTGTCCGCAACATATAAAAAGCAGCAGGCAAAGGGATGTAAAGAAGTTTCGCCCTTTGATTATTGGCTGGATGGAGTATATTTGCGGGTGAAGCATAGGCGGAAAATTCAAAAGTAAAAAAAACTACGTTGGTTCTTTATAAATGGACAAGGAAAAAATAATAAGTTATTTTACTTCCGGGGTAATTCCGGCAGGTACTGAAACCAAAGTGCCCTTGCAGGATATTGTCCACACCTTCCCTTATTTCCAATTGGCACAGGTGCTTTACGCCAAACAAATGTACGATGACAATGATGCCGACACAGCCACACGAGTGAAGCTGGCATCGGTTTACGCGCCTAACCGCAAGGCTATGTATTTGCTTTTCAGAAAGCAGGCAGAGGCTAAACCTAAGGTTAAGGTTAAGACTGAAGTTGAGAAAATAGTTGTACCGGAAGTTAAGATTGAACCTACGGTTGAGATTAAACCCGTTGCTGAAACCAAACCGGTAATAGAAATTAAAGCTGTAAATGAGCCTGATGCCACTATAGAGAATGAGGCATCTTTTAAGTTCATTTACAAACCTGTTGAGGTAGCAGTAAAAGAAGAGCCGGTTAGGCCTACTGAATCATTTGTAGTTTCCTTACCTCAAATTCAGCCTGAAACAGAGAAAAAAGAAGAAAAAGAGACTATTCCTGCTGTTTCGGAAACATTCCTTGAAAAAGAAATTTTAAGTGCGGTTGCCGCTACAAAAACTGAAATAGAAATAACCAGTTTACCACCTGTTGAGGAGGTAAAAGAAGAGATAAAAGAGGTAGAATTACCAAAAGAACCGCCCGTTAGTACAAGCATATACACACCTCATAGCTTCGAAGATTGGCTTAAGATATTGCCAGCCACAAAAGCAACTGATATAGAGAAAGTTACGGCAAAATCTACGGCAAAATCCACCGATATTATTGCCAATTTCCTGGCCAACGAACCTCGTATTTCAAGGCCAAAAGCTGAGTTCTTTTCGCCTGCGAAAGCGGCTAAGCTTAGTGTAAGCGAAGATGACTCCCTGGTAAGCGAGACCCTGGCAAAAATATACCTTTCACAAGGCAATTTACATAAGGCTTTAAAGGCTTATGAAAGCTTACTATTGCAAAATCCCGAAAAAAGCACTTATTTTGCGGCCCGAATTGAAGAAATAAAGAGTAAATTAGAATCACAAAAGAATAAATAAATCATCATGGAACTTGTATTTGAAATATTGACCGTTATCGCTTGCGTTTTACTTATACTTGTAGTACTTGTACAAGATTCAAAAGGCGGAGGCCTTTCATCTTCATTTGGCGCATCGAACCAGATATTAGGTGTTCGCAAAACAACCGACTTTTTAGAAAAAGCAACCTGGGTGCTTGCCATAGCATTATTAGTACTTAGCCTGGCAAGTTCATATTTTGGCGGACAAACTACTTCATCAGTTGGTACTTCAATTACTCAAGGGCAAGCTGCCAATATGCCTCAACCGCAACAACAGCCGCAAGGACAACCTCAACCAAACCCATCCCCTGCTCCTAAGCACCCCGTAATAGTGGTTAGCAGAGGTTGATATAATTTAACCCTGCCATGTTAGAATACCCCATATTTATTGCCGGAAACTTTGAAAAAAGCTCAAAGGTTCTCGACGTTTATAATCCTTTTAAAGGATACGCCTTTGCCCGCACCTACCAGGCATCGGATGAACAATATGAAACAGCAATAGCCAAAGCCCTCGAATGCAAAAAAGCATTGGCAGAATTACCCGCATATGAGCGTTACAATGCTTTGCGCTTTATTTCAGATACTATTACAGCCACACGCCAGGTGTTAGCAGAAACACTTTGTTACGAATCAGGCAAACCTATACGCTACGCATTGGCTGAAGTGGACCGTGCTGCACAAACATTTTTAGCTGCCGCGGAAGAATCAAAACGGCTACCTAAAGAATATATGTCGCTGGACTGGACCTCCGCTGGAAAAGGAAAAGAAGGAATTGTAAAATATTTTCCTTCGGGAATTGTTGCCGGTATCACTCCCTTTAATTTCCCGTTGAATCTTGTAGCCCATAAAGTTGCCCCTGCTATTGCCGCAGGCTGCCCAATTATTCTAAAACCGGCATCCTCCACTCCACTTTCATCGCTTGAACTGGCAAAGATTATTTCTAAAACCAGTTTACCCAAAGGCGCTTTTTCTGTTTTACCAATGGACAGAAAAACAGGCAATAAAATGGTTATCGACGAACGTTTTAATGTGCTTTCTTTCACAGGCTCTGCCGATGTTGGATGGGAAATGAAAAAGAATGCAGGCAAGAAACGCGTTTTGCTTGAACTGGGCGGTAATGCCGCAGTAATAGTTAATAGCGATGCAAATATTGAAGAAGTAGTTAAGAAAAGCCTTGTTGCCGGGTTCTCTTATTCAGGACAAATATGTATTCACGCACAACGCTTTTTTATTCATAAAAATGTGTTCGACAAATTTGCTAACGCATTTGCTGAAGGCGCAAAGGACCTGAAATATGGCGACCCTAAAGACCTTGAAACCGATGTATCGGTAATGATTGACCAGGCCAATGCCGACAGGGTTGAAGCATGGGTTAATGAAGCAATAGAAAGCGGAGCAAATGTTTTGTGCGGCGGTAAAAAAGAAGGCGGGTTTTATCTGCCTACTGTTCTTACTAATGTAAAAGAGGAAATGAAGGTTTGCGCCGAAGAAATATTTGGCCCTGTAGTTACTCTTGATACTTTTTCTACTATTGAAGAAGCGGTGGAGAAGGTAAATAATTCAAAATTTGGTTTGCAGGCGGCAGTGTTTACCAATTCCATTTCTGAAAGTGATTATGCATTCAACAATTTGAATGTAGGTGGTGTAATTCTTAACGATATGCCTACCTTCCGTGCCGACCACATGCCTTATGGCGGTGTTAAAGATTCCGGACTTGGTAGGGAAGGAATACGCTACGCTATTATGGAAATGATGGAACCCCGGATATTAGTTAAGTGATGCTTCCGGCAAATGTTTCACCTGCTGTAGGCCGTGAAATAAATATTCTTCTTTCGTACTTATTTTGGTGCACAAATAGCGGGTGCGTATTTTCTTTTGTTTAATGAACTTCTCGTTGCCGGTTGTTTCAAAAATTGCCTGCAAAGGCAAATCTTCAATAAGGTGAAGCCCGTTAGGGTTTTCATTATACTTATTTAATACCCTGAACAGCTTGTTATCGTTACAAACTGAAGCAGCAGGATCGCTTATATAGTTCTTAAGCGCAGTAATAATATCGGCCGGGAAAGTCGCTTCATTCAAAAATGGTTGCAATAAAATACGGTATTCCTGCTTCCACTCCTTCCCATGCGATAATATATTATCTCCGAATTTCTTCCATGCGCTTAGGTGCGCTATTTCATGCACAAGAGTAATTAGAAAAGCGTACCGGTTTAGGTCATGGTTAATCGTAATCTGGTGATTCTGACCTTTTATGGGTGGCCTGTAATCGCCATATTTCGATGCCCTCGATTTTTTAATTTTTAACTTAAAATCAAATGTATATACCCATCCGGCAATAGTATCCACAGCGCTTTCAGGTATATATTTCTTCAGTACTGCTTTGTTCCGCTCAAGTTGTATCATGCCGCAAAATTATGTCAAAAAAATCATAATTGAATTAACTGGCGGTTTGTTATTTTTTAACAAAAAAGCCGTTTCCGCATAGAAGCTAAGCACTGCAACTTGCTTTTTCTCCTCAAAAAAACTATATTTGAATATTAATATATACCTATGCGTATAGTTTTTACGAGATTCCTTTTTCTTTTGCTTTATGTAATCGGGTATTCCGGAATTGCTAATGCCCAGGATTCCTGGTTGCAAAAGGCCAATTTCGGGGGTGCAAACCGCGAAGGTGCAACAGCTTTTGCAATTGGCGATACAGGCTATATTATGACAGGTGTTTTCAACGACTCTGCTTTCCACGACGTGTGGGCATGGACGCCATCTACAAACACCTGGGTGAAAAAGGACACCATGATAGCTGTAAAGCGTTCGGGTGCCAGTGCAACTTCAATGAACGGTTATGGCTACCTGTTATGCGGACTTAAACCTAGCGGATGTTTCAGGGCAATAGGAGGAGGAGTTTGCGCGGGTACATTCCTGAGCGATGTATGGCAGTATGCCCCTTCAACAGATACATGGACAAATATTACAACATTTCCCGGTGCAGCAAGAAATAATGCGGTAGTAGTAGCCGACCCTGCCGACTCGACTCTTTACTTTGGTACAGGAAATGATAACGGAACATCATACCTTTCTGATTGGTGGTCGTACAAAGTACCAACCAATACATGGGCCCAGCTCGACAGTTTCCCCGGCGGGCAAAGGAGTTCAGCTGTAGGTTTCTTATCGCACGGAAATATTTATGTAGGTTCGGGTGATAATAACGGTAAAGTGAACGCGACTAACGACTTCTGGGAATATAACATTGCAGGTAATACATGGACAAAGGTTTCAAACAATCCTGTTTCAAGGCGACTGGCGAATGTTTTTGTAATTAACGACACTGCTTATGTGGGCCGAGGTGAAGTTGGTGGCTCTACAGTACTAAACGATTTGTGGATGTATGATGCAGTAAAAGACACATGGGTTGCAAAGGCCAGTTACCCTCCGGGTGGAGGGTATTCGGCTATAGGCTTCTCCATTGGCAATAACGGATATCTTGGAATAGGTACTATTGGTACTTCCGATTCTTCATTATTTTGGGAATATACCCCGGGAATAAATGATACTGCAACAGGAATAGCCATGTTACAAGGCAATAATTCATTGGTGGAACTTTTCCCTAATCCTAATAATGGTACTTTCCGTTTTACCTATAGCGGGTTGGCAAATAAGTGCATATTAAAAATAACTGATGTACTGGGTAATGTTATTGATACTAGGACCCTTAATAATACCGCAGGTGAACTTGAAGTGAATGAGAATTCAATTAGTAATGGAATTTATTTCTACCAGCTTACAAATTCGGGAAAATCTATTTCAACAGGTAAACTGGTTATAGTAAAATAACGCTTACTGCTTCTTCCACTTACTGTCGTACAACAGTTTTGCAATTTTTGCAATTACAAGGTCGCGTATAGAGTCATTTGCTGCCCTTGAATCAGAAACAAATGCAGCAAGAATAATATGCTTTCCATTAGGTAATGTAATTATTCCAACATCGTTGGTGGCAGGTGTAACACCATCGGTATATGTTCCTGAGCTACCCGATTTGTGAGCTACTGTTGTTCCTTCAGGTAAAAGGCCTTTTATTCGTTTTGGTGAAGTCGTGGTTTCCGTCATTATTTTATACAACAATGCAGTACTTTCTTTGGAAAGATATTTTCCCTGGTAAAAATTGCAAAGCAGGTTCACCATCTGCCATGGCTCGCACCAGTTATTATATTGCACATCCCGTGCCTTGTGCATATCTGCCTCATTGGCTACAATCCGTATACCATTCGCGCCCAGGCCGTGCAAATAATTATTTATGTATTGAGGCCCACCCAAAAGTTTTATCAATGCATCGCATGCAACATTATCACTTTGGGAAACCATATAGCTTAATAATTCCTTTACACTTACATCCACATTCCCATTTGGATACTTGTCGCGTAACGGGCTGTATGTTTCAGGAATCATATCCTCCTTACTAAAATGTATCGTCTTATCCAATGAAAGCTTGCCGCTATCTACTTTATTCAGGATTGCCATCGCAATCGGAAACTTAAACACACTCTGCATAGGCAAGTGTAGCTTACCATTATACGTAAGTGTATCTCCACTTTCAATATTCATAATAGCAATACCTACCTTGCCTTTAGCGGCATCGGAAATCTGTTCAATCTTAATCCGTAATGAATCGGTTTGGGCGCTTATGTAATTACAGAAAATTGCGGCAATCGCAACCAGGTATATTCTCTTCATCGTCCTAATCCAATGCTATTTGCAATGCTTCTCTGAAGGCCTTAATGGTAATATCTATATCCTTATCAGTATGCGCAGCCGATATAAAGCCAACCTCGTAACCCGAAGGGCCTAGATAAACTTTTCTTTCCAATAAAGCCGCATGAAGCTTTTTGAACTTCTCCATACTCCCGGCATCAATCTGCGATGACTGGGTTATTTCCTTCCTGTGTGTAAATGCGGGCCAGAAAATAGAACCTATGCTGAATATACGGAACGATTCATCGGAAAGTTCTGCGGCCATAATACCATCGACAAGCCTTTTTGTTTTTGCTTCAAGGTCCTTATAAAAATCTTTTTTCAGGCACTCGGTAAGTTGTGCTATGCCCGCCGACATGGCTACAGGATTACCTGAAAGTGTTCCTGCCTGGTACACATTACCATCAGGAGAAATAAGTTTCATTATTTCATTTCGCGCAGCATAGGCACCAACAGGCATACCTCCACCTATTATTTTACCATAGGTAACAATATCGGGTTGAACGTTATAGTACCCGGCTGCACCTGTAAAACCAAGCCTGAAACCTGAGATAACCTCATCGAAAATGAGCAAACTGCCTTTCGCTGCACATATATCGCTAAGGAATTCAAGAAAAGCCCGCTTCTGCAGAAGCAATCCGTTATTGGCCGGAACAGGTTCAATAATAATGCAGGCAATATCATTTTTATAATCCTCAAATGCAGCCTTCACCGCTTTCTTATCATTCAATGGCAATACGATAGTTTCCCTGGCAAATGCTTCAGGAATACCGGCGGAAGAAGAAACCCCGAAAGTTACCAGGCCCGAACCTGCTTTCACTAATAATGAATCGGAATGGCCATGGTAGCAACCATCAAACTTTATTATTTTGTTCCGTTTGGTATAACCCCTTGCCAACCTTATAGCCGACATTACCGCTTCTGTGCCTGAGCTTACAAAACGCATTTTATCTATATGCGGGTTATTCTTCAGAATAAGCTCAGCCAGTTCATTCTCTAGTCGTGTGGGCGCACCAAACGACATACCGTTATCAATTGTCTTTTTTACTTTGTTAATTATGGCCGGATGGCAATGGCCTAAAATCAACGGACCCCATGAACAGCAGTAGTCAATATATTCGTTTCCATCGGCATCCCAAATACGCGAACCTTTACCCTGCTCAATAAACAAGGGCGTTCCACCAACCGATTTAAACGCCCTAACAGGAGAATTTACCCCGCCCGGAAAATAGGTTTTTGCCTTTTCAAATAGTTTAGCCGATTGTTCTCTCTTCAACCCTTTTGCCATACATTTAATTAATTACATTTACTGAATCAAAAATACAATAATATGACGACACTAAAGCATATAACCAAACTCGCTGAAAACGATAATACAATACTTATAGGTACTGCCAAAACCGATTTTTCGAAATACGGATTATCGGCTGATGAAGCTGCATTTGTAAAAAAACAAATTGCGGCAGAGGAAAAGATTATTCCTGTTAACCAATATAAACGCCGCCTGGTTATTTATATAGCTGAAACAAAAAAGCATGCCTATCAAACCCTTGAGGCATATCGCAAAACAGGAAATAAACTCTGTGGTATGGTTAATGGAGCTAAATTAGAAAGCGTTACTATAGTCGACCTTATTGGCAACCAGGAAAACACCCTTGCGCTTGCAGAAGGAATGGCACTGGGCAACTACCAGTTTCTGAATCACAGAAGCGATGCTAAAAAGGCAGCAAACAGTTTGAATACCATAAACATTTACAGCAAAAAAGTTAAGGCTACTGATATAATAAAGTTGCAGATAGTGATTGATGCCACCAATAAAGCGCGCACTTTGGTGAATGAACCTGTCAACTATTTGAATGCCGAACAATTGGCCCAGGAATTTCAGAAAATGGGCAAAGAAGCCGGGTTTAGTGTAGAGGTATTTAACAAGGCGAAAATAACGGCCTTGAAAATGGGCGGACTTTTAGCCGTTAACCGTGGCAGCATTGACCCGCCAACGTTTACAGTAATGGAATGGAAACCAAACAGGCCAAAGAACAAAAAGCCTTATGTGCTGGTTGGTAAGGGCGTAGTGTATGATACAGGAGGATTAAGTTTAAAGCCAACAGCCAATTCAATGGACGAAATGAAATGCGATATGGCCGGAGGAGCGGCTGTTGGATGCACCCTGTATGCATTGGCAAAAGCCAACGTTCCTGTGCATGTAATAGGGCTTGTACCAGCTACTGATAACCGCCCGGGTATGAACGCTTATACTCCTGGTGATATACTTACCATGCATAATGGTATGACGGTAGAAATGCTTAATGCCGATGCTGAAGGCAGGCTTATTTTAGCTGATGCACTTAGTTACGCGAAAAAATATGAACCCGAACTTGCCATAGACCTTGCTACACTCACAGGCGCTGCTGTAGCGGCCGTAGGCAAATATGGTATTGTAAGTATGGGTACGGCAGATAAAAGAACACATGATGCATTGAAGAAAAGCGGTGAGCATGTATATGAGCGTTTGGTAGAGTTTCCTTTCTGGGATGAATATGCCGACCTGCTTAAGACAGAAATTGCTGATATGAAGAACATTGGAGGGCCTATTGCGGGAGCCATTACAGCAGGTAAGTTCCTCGAAAAGTTTACTTCTTACCCATGGCTGCATTTCGATATTGCAGGCCCTGCTTTCATAAATGCCCCATACGATTACAGGCCAAAAGGCGGCACAGGTGTTGGTGTAAGGCTCTTATTCGATTATTTGAGCAACGTAACCCACTGATTGTAAGAAGCCTTTATTAACGTGGCTTTGGCTTCATGTTTCCTTCATGATGCCACTATACCTTTGTTCTCAATAACAAACCTGAAAATTAAAAACATCATGAAAAAATTAAGTTTAATCCTCGCAGCATCGGTACTGTTTGCCGGTGTATCTTTCGCAAGCCCAGTTAGTCCTAAACAAGACAAAGGCACCAAGACAGAGAAGAAAGACAAGAAAGGCGACAAGAAAGACAAGAAAGGTGGAAAGAAAGACGACAAGAAAGCCGCTAAGTAATTTCGCCTGAATTTACAAAAAAGCCTTGACGCAAGTCAGGGCTTTTTTATTTGTATCAAGCCCTGTGGTTATGCTGTTTTTTCGGCTTGCCCGGCCTCGTCCTTTTTAGGTTCTTCTTTAACCAGAACTGTATTAGGTGCAGGTGGAGTAACTTGTTTAGGAGCCTGTGACTCTGTCGATGTCATATTATTAAGCGATTCTTTTATTTCATTCATGCCCGAACTCTCCTGTATTTCACGCTGCACGTTACCTGCCGCGTCTTTAAATTCGCGTACAGCTTTACCCAGTGTCCGGGCAACGCCCGGTATGCTCTTTGAACCAAAGAACATAAGAAACACCAATGCTATAAGCAGGAATTCCCCTCCGCTGAAATCGAGAAATAAAAGATGCGAAGCCATATTTCAAGCCTGTTTAGGCCGCAAAGTTAGCCTATATTAACTTACCACCTTGCTGGTTGCAGGTTCTTCTGTCTTTTTCTTCTTGTCGAAGTCTATTACAATAGGCGTTGCAATGCAGATTGATGAGTAGGTACCTACTATGATACCAATCAACAACGCAAACGCGAAGCCTTTAATAGTTGTTCCGCCAAATATGAATATAGCCAGCAACACGAAGAAAATACTCAACGATGTATTGATGGTACGGCTAAGCGTAGCATTAAGTGCATAGTTGATAACGTGGGTCTTGTCCTCTCCTTTATCAATATCGCGTTTATGGCGCTTGGTAAGGTATTCACGTATCCTGTCGAACACCACAACCGTATCGTTCATGGAGTAACTCATAACCGTAAGTATAGCCGCTATAAAGTCCTGGTTCACCTCGAGTGAGAAAGGTACTAAGCCTTTGAAGAGTGTAAATGCAGCCATAATCATAAGCGCATCGTGGAACAGGGCGACCACAGCACCAAGGCCATATTGCCAGCCACGGAACCGGATGAATATGTATATAAACATCAGCAGGCAGGCGAATAATACCGACCATATTGCTTTCGATTTAATATCCTGCGATACAGCCTCACCCACCAATTCAGAACTTACTATCCTGGTTAAATCAGGGTGAGCAGGGAAAAGCGCAGTTATCAATACATTTTCTACTTTGCTTTCAGCATCCTTCGACTGGTCATCTATCATGTAGCTGGTTGTAATTTTCAACCTTGTATTTTCACCATAGGTTTGCACTTCAGGAGCCTGGCCACCAAAAGCCTTGGTAAGGTCGGTACGCACTTTTTCTACCGAAGGTATATTATCAAAACGAACCACATATGTACGGCCACCTTTAAAGTCAACACCCAATTCATATCCTTTGGTGAAATACGAAACAGCGCCTGCAGCCAGTATGGTACCTGAAATAACATAATAAAGGTGCCTGCGTTTTACGAAGTTGATATTTATGTTGCGGAAGTTATTCTTGGTAAAGGTATTGTCGAACGAAATGGTTTGACCTTTTGCCAGCATACGTTCAAACATCAAGCGCGTAATGAAAATAGCTGTAAACAACGAGGTTGGAATACCTATGATAAGCGTAGTAGCAAAACCTTGAATCGGGCCTGTACCGTATACATAAAGTATAATACCCAATATAAAGGTGGTTACGTTAGCGTCGATAATAGAATACTTGGCATTTCCGAAACCGTCTTTTACCGCGTTGGCAAGGGTTTTACCCAATCCCAACTCTTCACGCACACGCTCAAATATAAGTATATTCGCATCTACCGACATGGCTATGGTAAGCACTATACCCGCAATACCCGGCAGGGTTAATACCGCACCCAGTGAGGACAATATACCCAACACAAAGAATACGTTCACTAACATGGCTACGTCGGCCACGCGGCCTGCTTTGTTATAGTAGAGTATCATAAAGAGCAATACTATAATAAGCGCAACCACAAATGAAATAAGCCCTGAGTTAATAGATTCCTTACCCAGTGTAGCGCCCACAACACTTTCAGAAACAATGTGAGCCGGAGCGGGAAGACGGCCTGCCTTCAATATACTTGAAAGTGCCTGAGCTTCCTTAGGGTCGAAGTTACCGGTGATGGATGACCTGCCATTAGGAATTTCATTCTGCACTTCAGGCGCTGAATAAGCATACCCGTCGAGCACAATTGCAATGCTATGGCCTACGTTGGCTTTGGTAAGAGTTGCCCATGTGCGTGCTGCATCGGGGTTCATGCTCATCGATATCTGCGGATGGCCCTGTCCTTGCTGTTCATATTCTACACGCGCATCGGTAATAATATCGCCTGAAAGAGGAGCTTGCTTGTTGCTCATCTTTACATTCAATGCAATAAGCTGCACTTGTTTCTTATCAACCATTTGCTTGTCGCTTGGGTGTTCCCAGATGAATTTCGCTGTGGTCGGGAAAAGAATCTTTATCTGTGGGTTGTTCAGGTAAGCGTCAATCCTGGCTGTATCATGTACAGAAGCAAAGCCCAGTTCCGGGTGACCGGGAGTAGGTTTCTCTACTGTTAAGAGAGAAAAAAGAGGGTTGCCCTTTCCGCCATGCGAAGTGTCTTTCAACCCGAGGCCGGCTAATTTACCATTTGTTGTATCGTCTTTAGCTAAAGCTGTGCGAAGCTGACTTAACCCACTATCACTTTTAGTAGAGTCCTTTACTGCCATTGGCTTATTCATCGAATTCGTGTCAGCCTTCTTTGCAGTATCGGCACCAAGGTTTGAAATTGCGAGGATAGCGGCTAACCTTTTATTTGCAGTTGATAGCCTATCTACTATATCCTTACCATCGAATGTTTCCCAGAATTCAAGATTAGCTGAAGTCTGTAACAGCATCCTTACTCTTTCCTTATCGGTTACACCGGGTAATTCAATTAATATACGGCCTGAACCGGGCAGCGATTGTATGTTAGGCTGGGCAACACCGAACTTGTCGATACGCGACCTGAGTGTTTGCTGGGCAGTTGCAATAGCGTCCGACGCGCGGCTCTTTATCAGTGTAAGTACTTCATCGTTAGTGCTGGAAGGTTTTACAAAATCTCTCAGTTCGGGAGTAGTGAAATATGATGCTAACCTACCGTTAGGATTAAGCTTCAGGAATTCATCATTGAAAAGGTCAACAAAATCACGGGTAGAATGCATGTGGTCGGCCGAAGCTGCCTTAATAGCCTGGTTAAATACAGGGTCCAGGTTATTATCCGATAGTCTCTGAATAATGTCGGCCTGCGAAATTTCAAGCGTTACGTTCATACCACCGCGAAGGTCAAGGCCAAGGTTGATACTCTTCTCCTTGCATTCTTCGTAGTTGAAACCAAAAATAGGATATACCGGAACAGCCTTTACTGAGTCGAGGTACACGTCGTTGGCACGCACCTGGGTTGAGTCGATGAAAAATCTTTTTACAGTAGTATCGCCTTTGGCAAAAGTCTCAGCAGCCTTAATAACATTAGGGCGCAACACATAATTCTGTGCATACTCTTTTGCCTCATTTTCAACCTTCCATGAGAAATATGTAAATGAAAAATAATAAACACACGCGAGAGCTAACAGTATAGCGAATAAACGAATAATACCTTTGTTTTGCATTTCTTCTTATTTTGGGTCGGCAAATATAGAAAAATATTAAAAGGCTATTCAAACTTTGTCTCTTAATTTGATTCTGAGCCTTTTTCGAGGGACTTTCCTCGGTTTTTTGCCATAATCGGCTTTATTATAGCTGTTTCAGAAAATGCGTGTTTTGTATAAGGCTTGCCAAATATTGCCAAACGTTACCAAAGCTTGCCGTTTTACGGCGGTCACGTTACTCATGCCTCTGTTTTGATAATTTTAGAATTCGTGATTATGCAAGCTATTAGATTACTTAAAGAA
>Ga0206807_1081_pt1 | contig 16457 bp, 14 predicted proteins | sample Alteio_BWOrgCont_57_FD_152915 | JGI IMG/M metagenome (GOLD analysis project Ga0206807, IMG submission 152915) | Enriched cells from forest soil in Barre Woods Harvard Forest LTER site, Petersham, Massachusetts, United States -... | ecosystem: Environmental > Terrestrial > Soil > Temperate forest >...
TGCGGGAGCAAAAGCTTTTGCCGGTGCCGGACTGGCCGGAGCTTGAGCCGGGGCAGGGGTAGCCACCGTCCCGCCTTGTCCGCGCAATTGATTTAACTGTTTGAGCACCGCGTCAATCGGCAAGGCATTGCGTGCTTCAATGGCGCGCAGCAGGGAAACTTCCAATAGAATTTTTTTCGACGCCGCATCGCGCAGGCGCAATTCCGCGTCCGCCAGGCCTTCCAGGATGCGCGTGAGCGCATCCGTATTCGCGAGCGATGCTTGCTCCTTCAACGCCGTTACTTCCGCTTCCGACGCTTCCAGCAGGTTCAGATCACCGCGCGAAACCTGGAAGATCAGCAGATTCCGGAAATGATTCAGCAAATCGCCCAGCAGGCGGCCCAGGTCCTTGCCGCCGTGCGCCAGCTCGTCCAATTGCGTGAGCGCGACCGAAATGTCGCCCGCCAGCACGGCGTGGCTCAATTTCAAAATCTGGTTCTGCGCGGCCAGTCCGAACATCGAGAGCACGTCGGCTTCCTCGATCTTGTCGCCGCAAAAACTAATCAACTGGTCCAGCGTGGATTCCGCGTCGCGCATCCCGCCGTCCGCGCCGCGCGCAATGGCGTGCAAGGCGGCGGCGTCAATCGTGACTTTTTCTTTGATCGCGATTTCCGCGAGGTGTTTGGTGATCAGTGCGCTGGGGATTCGGCGCAAATCAAACCGCTGGCAGCGCGAGAGAATCGTCGGCAGGACTTTTTCCGGGTCCGTCGTCGCGAACATGAATTTCACATGCGCGGGCGGTTCTTCCAGCGTCTTCAACAGCGCGTTGAACGCCGCCGTGGAGAGCATGTGTACTTCGTCGATGATGTAAATCTTGTACGGCGAATTGGCCGGGGCGTATTTGCAGGTTTCGCGCAATTCGCGTACCTGTTCCACGCCGTTATTGCTCGCCCCGTCAATTTCCAGCACGTCCAGCGAACGGCCTTCCGTGATTTCCTGCACCCGCGAATCGTTGTCGTCAAAATCCGTTTTCGGCCCACCCGTGCAGTTCAGGCATTTCGCAAAAATGCGCGCGATGGTCGTTTTGCCCGTGCCGCGCGGCCCGCAGAACAGATACGCGTGCGCGATGCGCTTCTGCGCGATCGCGTTGGCGAGCGTCTGCGTGACGTGTTCCTGACCGACGACATCCGCGAATTTCTGCGGCCGGTATTTGCGGGCGATGACCTGATAAGACATGGTGCTTGGCTTTTAATTTACAATGGGCTGCCAATGGATGTGTCACTGGCAATTTCAACGGCAAGCCTAAATCCAAAATCACCCATCGTAAATGGTAAATGAAGAATGTCAGGGTGACCACGGCAGACGCAGAGCAAACTGCCGTTGCTGCCTTCCGGCCCTGGCGGGGTTCGTAAGTCCACATTCCATGGGCCCTGACGCCAACAACCTGCCGCAAAATCCGCCCGTTGTCGAGCCAAAGAAATGAAAGTAATCCGCGAATTTCACCGGGGTTTTTAGACAGAACCCGATGATCGGGTGCAAACAGGATTATCAGAATTAAGGACAAGAAGGGACGGCGAAGTTTCACGCAAAGGCGCAAAGACACTAAATGCGCCGCGATCGCGTGGCCGGCAGATTTGACGCTGGAAGTTTGAACGGATAGATTGAGGTCATACCCCCTGTGCGAAAAACCATTCAAACCAGTCACCATGGATTTAGTTTGGTCGAATTACTGGTTGTCATCGCCGTTATCGGCATTCTTGGGGCGTTATTATTGCCGGCGCTTTCTCAGTCCAAACGCAAGGCGCAACTGGTCCAGTGCATGGGTAATCTGCACCAGCTGGGCGTTGGCTTGCAAATCATCGTGGTTAGCGAGCACAGTTATCCTCTGCTCATTGGCGGCACCAATGGCGACGGCAGTTGGATTGGAGAATTGGCAATTCAGGGGTTGGGCATGTCGCAGCCCCTGACAAATTACGTCCGAACCGGCGTGTGGCTTTGCCCGACGCTCCAGCAGTCGAAAAAAGATCAAGATGAAGACTTGCTGCCCATATCGTATGGCTACAATTCCGGGGGCGTGGTGTCAGATGAAAACACTGACAATAACTTTGGGCTCGGTGGTAGCCCCGCCACCCATACTCGTCTGAACGACTCTGTGGTCGCCGTTCCCAGCGACATGATGGCGATGGGCGATAAATTCGACGGGCGTCTCGCCATGTCACGTGAAAGCGCCACCGGTTTCACCTTGTTTGCCTACCAGCGACATCAGGGCAAAGCCGCCGTGGTGTTTTGGGACGGTCACGTTGAATCGCCGACCTTGAAATATCTTGATGTCGCAACCAACAACGAAGCCTTAAGCCGTTGGAACCGTGACCATCTGCCGCACGCGGATAGACTCGCTCCTTGACCCTAAAAACTGGAGAATATTTGTGCGAATTTGTATGCGGAGTTAAGATCATTTGAATCAACGAACCAGAAGTTGTTGGATAAAAGTTAGGCATTACTCGCATCACTCGCGCATCACATATTTATGTCACTTGAACTACACATTTTTTTACGGGACTCGCAAATTCCAAGCCGCGATGCCTGGCAGCAGGCGATTGAGAAGGCTGGCTTTCCCACGGTTCTTGAGCCGACGCTCGACCTTCGACGAGACACCGGATTCACACCGGCGAGCTACAAAGACCAAGCTGCGGGATATGAGTTTTATTTGGAGCCGGCAGCGGGCATTCTTGAGGCCTATCCGCATATCACTGAGCAAGTTGGCGGCCGTGACATGTGTGCTACATTTCGCTGGGGCGGCAACCTTGTTGAGTGTGCTGCGGCTATTTCGTCAGCCGCAGCGCTCACGAAGCTCGCCGACGGTATTTACTTTTATCCCGACGATGACATCATTCGTACCGCACAGGATGTTGTCGATACTACTCGCGAAGAGTTGAGTTCGATATGACCGTGATGACTAAGTCGCCGGAGTCAACCACCGTTGGCACGGTTCATTTCGCTGTCACGTCCCCACGTCCCAAGTCGGCGTTGGCTCAGTTTTTTCGTTAACCCGCATTGCCGCGCTACGATGACCACCACACAACAAAGTAATCTATTATGGTGGGTGATTCCGGGCGTGCTGGCTGGCATGCCGATGCCATTCATACACCCTGACCGTCGCATGGCTGGCGGTGATGTATTGACTGCGTTCGAGGATGAGCTGGCCGCATTACAGTCCGCAGGTGTGCGCGCGGTTGTATCGCTCCTCAATATTCCAAGTGATGCATCAGTTTACGAGTCGGTTGGATTTTCATTTCTTTGTTTGCCGGTTCCCGACGGCGGCGCCCCGACGTTTGAGCAGGCAGAGGAGTTCGTTCGCTTTGTTACGATGCAGCGCGCAGCCCGGCGACCAGTGGCTGTTCACTGTGAGGCTGGTCTTGGCCGGACGGGCACGTTGTTGGCCACGTATTTGATTGCACAGGGCGACAGCACCGCCACAGCGATTAAACGAGTCCGGGCAGCGGAGAGAGTAGCCATCGAGACAGCGTGTCAGATACATTTCTTAGAACGATATGCAGAGAGAGTTCGCGCAAATGCGGGCTAACAACTCTCATTCGAGCTCAAAAAAGATGCGGGTAATGACAAGATGAAACGACGTTCTTTTTTCAAACTGTCTATGTTGACGGCAGCCGGAGTGGCGGCTGTGCCCGGCGGGTTGCTGGCTGGTGTGGCTGACGTTGAATCTCCGAGCGACGCTCCGGTTGCTCCGGTTGTGTTTGATGCCGACATGGCGCGGGACTGGCGCGCGCGTTGGGAGGAGCATATTTTGAGCGAGATCGGCAATCCCGATAACCGTTATTGCGACCGGGAACTCGGCGAAGAAATTGGCTGGCTCATCAGCCCCTTTCTCAATGGCTTCTATCAAGGCTACCTCGCGACACACGACCCTAAATGGGTCGGCCATCTGGCTGACTGGGCGGAAGCGTGGATCCATCGCGGCGTGAAAGAACCGGACGGATTCATCGGCTGGCCCAAGCGCGGCACCGGCGGCCTGCTGGAGCGTGATTTTCTCACGGACAGCCTGGTTGGCGAAGCCATGGGGTTCCGGCCGCTGGTGCGGATGGCCCAGGAAATCATGAAAGCGCCCGCGCTGAAGGAAAAATTCGGTTCGCACGCTGAGACATGGCTCAACCTTGCGGATCAGATTTTTGAGAAGTGGGACGCGCGCGGTTGCTGGCGCGAAGTGAAAGCGGGCGGCTTGTGGGTGGTGCCCGTCTTCGGCATTGATCCGAAGACAGGGGGCTGGGCCGATGGTTATGCCCGGCGCGCGACCGATGGTTTTTCAAACCCCGATAACAAGCAAAATCACATCGCCCGCTGGCTGCTGGCCATGCACGATGCGACGGGAAAACCGGTTTACCGCGAGCGGGCGGAAAAGTGGTTTCGACTCATGAAATCACGCATGAAAACTCAAGGAGACGGGAGGTATTTTGTGTGGAACTACTGGGAACCCGCCGGTTCGTGGGACTACCTGCCGGATGGTTCCACGCGACATTGGGTCGGCGTGCATCCAAACGGCGGCTACTACGAGGCGGATGTGCAAGGTATCGTGGCGGCATACGAGCACGGGCTGGTTTTTCAGCCGGACGACCTCCAGCGGCTCGTCGCTACTAACCGTGACTTCATGTGGAACCACCAGTTCAAAGGCGCCCGGTTCCAGCGCCTTGACGGAGGCGTGCCGGACGCGCGCTGGAAAGATACTCCGGGAGTGCTATGGACTGCGCTCGTGCCTTATGATGGTACGCTGCGGAAAGTTTTCCTGGAAAATCATAATCCTGCCAGTTGGAGCGGGCTGGTGGTGACGCCGTGGTTCCTTGCCCGCGAAGCCGCCGGGCCAGGGAGTAAACTTGGATTATGATGGCCAGCGTTGTCCTAGTCCGGGTTGGTGACATGAGTTTTCGCCTGCGCGGTTGACATCCATTCCGGTGTGGCTCAGCTTTTTGCCGTTGGCCGCACAATCTACGACACCATGAAACCTGACTTTGGGGCTACCGCAAAAGACTATGCCGAGCATCGCGCGGGTTTTCCGGATTCGCTGTTTGACCGTCTCGCGAAGCTGGGATTGGGACAACCCGGGCAGGATGTGCTCGATCTCGGTACCGGCACCGGCAGCCTCGGGCGAGGATTCGCCCGACGCGGTTGCCATGTTATCGGACTCGACCCCGCCGAGCCTATGCTGGCGAAGGCCCAAGAACTTGACGCGAGAGAGGGGATTCACACCGGATATCGTGTGGGTCGCGCCGAAAATACTGGACTGCCCGGCAAGGCATTTGACGTAGTGGCGGCAGGGCAATGCTGGCATTGGTTCAATCGAGCCCAAGCCGCGGTCGAGGCGGCTCGCCTCCTTCGCCCAGGCGGCCACCTGTTGATCGCTCACTTCGACTGGATTCCATTGCCGGGCAACCTGGTGCGTATCACTGAGGAACTCATTGAACAGCATAATCCCAATTGGCACATGGGCTGGGGTTTGGGGATTTATCCTGCGTGGCTGCGGGATTTGGGTGAGGCCAATTATCAAGGTATAGAGACATTCTCTTATGATCTGGAAGTTTCTTATACACCGGAAGCCTGGCGCGGTAGAATTCGAGCGAGCGCCGGTGTCGGAGGCACATTGCCAACGGCGGCGGTCGAGCAGTTTGATGCGGAGCTTGCGGCAATATTGGCGCGCAAATTTCCCGACCCGGTTTTGCAGGTTCCACACCGTGTGTTCGCCGTCATCGCACAGCCGGCATTATCATCATTATGAACCAGGATCAACTCAACGAGAGTGAATGGAGCAAGCCGGAGAACTGGTCACTATTTACTTATAGCAGCCGGGTAGATAGCCGTTTTCTTGTCCCCAAGCGCCGGGGTTTTGGCGTCACCATGAACTTCGGACATAAATCGGCGGCCCTTTATATTATCGGGTTCATGGCGCTGATTTTATCACCGTTGATTATCGCTTTGGCGGGCATTGCGATTAAGAAATAGCGGTTTGAGTTTTAATGCGGGGCCGGCGGGCTGAACGCCTGTTCAATTTACGCGGGCGGCAGAAATCTCCGTCAGCGACTGGTTTGCGCCGTTTCGCGCCGATCGGAACCGGTTCAACGTTTCGCGTAATTCGCGGGAACGCGGCGGCTTGCTCAAAATGCCGTCCACATTCGCGTGCGTGCTTCCGTCTTCTTTCATGAAGGCGCCCCAGCCGGTGAGCAAGATAACAGGCGTCGCCGGCGATTCTTGTTTGAGCATCTTGGCGACCTGCCGTCCGTCAAGGTAAGGCATGCCGAGATCGGTGATGACCAGGTCAAAAGCGTTGCCCCGTTCGCGGGCGATCCGGAATTCGTCCAGACCCGATTGGCCGCCATCGCAGACTGCGACCAGGTGTCCGTCGCGTTCGAGCATTTGCTTGATGAGTTCGCGCAGCAGCGGTTCGTCATCAATGCAAAGAATTTTCATCGGTTCGATGGCGGCAGGCCTTTCTTCCGGCTCCTCCTGCTCGCAAAGCTTGGCGCGCACCGGAAAAATCAGGCGGAAGGTCGTGCCTTTGCCCAGTTCGCTTTGGATTTCGATATTGCCTTCGTGACGTTCCATCACGCCATAGACCATGGCCAAACCGAGGCCCGTCCCGCGCTTTCCTTTGGTGGAAAAAAACGGCTCCAGGCAGCGCTTGCGGGTTTCTTCATTCATTCCCATGCCCGTATCGGTGATCTCCACCAGGACTTGCCGGGGGCGTTTGTTGCCGTCTTCCTGGCGCAAAACCCGCGTGCAGAGGGTGATTTTGCCGCCATTGGGCATCGCGTCCACCGCATTCAACACCAGATTGGTAAGCGCCTCGCGAATCTCACTTTCAATGCCGGCCAATTTCGGCATGTCCGGCGCAAGCTCGGTCCGCACTTCAATGGTCAGCCCGTTGGATTGTGGAATGTCGCGCCAGCGCGGCCGGGTCATGTCCACCACTTGTTCGGCGAGCGTATTGAGATTCAACGGCTGCAACGATTCGTCGTCTTCCCGCGTTCGATAAAATTCCCGCAACCGCGCCACAATGTGGGCGATGTCCTCGCCCGCCGTGGAGATGTATTTCAAATATTTCTTCCCGGCCGAATTTAACCCGTAATCACCTTTTAGAATCAGATCGGAAAAACCGACGACGGGCGAGAGCGCGTTGTTGACATCGTGGGCGATGCCGCTGGCCATCTGGCCCAATGCCTTGAGACGCTCCTGCTGCAAAACCGCCGCCTGCGTGTGCCGCAGCTCGTGGTAGGCGTTTTCGAGGTCCTGGTGCAAGCGAGCCTGATGCGCCGCCAGCGCCACGTGCTCGCTTAACATGCGAAGAAATTCACAATCACCGCTGCTGAAATCGTCGGGCTTGAGACGCGCCGAAATCAGCACGCCAAAGAGTTTTCCCTCGACCATCAGCGGCACGCCCACGGCGGAGCGCCAGCCGGTGACGGCCAGTTTTTCCGTCAGGAGCGCAGTTTCTTTCAAGGTGTCAGCGCAATAAACCGTCTGTCCTTTTTCGCAAAGTTGAAACCCGGTTTCCATCAGGGACAATACGCTCCCTTCCTGCAAATCCAATTGCGTGGCCAGCAGGGAATTTTTGGCCCGCAACGCCACCACGTTCAGCGTTTGTACCTTGCTGTCAAACAGGGCTACCAGGCCCAGGTCAAATCCCATGTGATCTTCCAGTTGGCGCAACACCACATGGAGGATGCTGTCAGTATCCTGCCGGTCGGAGATGGCCTGGGTGATCTGGTTGAGCAGGCTGATGCGTAAAAATTGCTGTTTTAAAGTGGCCTCGGTGCGCTTGCGCTCGGCGATTTCCGCGCGCAAATCCTGCGTGCGTTGCTCGACGCGTAGCTCCAGTTTATCGTGCGCCTGCTGCAATTCCGAGTCGCGCTGCTGAATCTGGCCGAGCATTTCATTGAATCCATCAATGAGCTGGCCCAGTTCATCATTGCCTTCCTTGGTTGCCCGCAACGAATAGTTTTTTTCACCGGATACGGCTTTGGCCGTGCTGGCGAGATGAAAAATCGGCCGGGAAATAATCCGCTGGAGCGATCCGGAGAGAAACAACGTCACCACCAGGGAGGCCAGCATGAATAACAGAATCATTACCGCGTAACGCACAAAACGATCGTGCAATTCCCGCAGGTCATACTTTAAATAAATTGAGCCAACCAGGTTATCGCCCTGGTCACCGAGGCGAATTTGATGAAACAGGACGAGCCCGTCGTTTTCAAAACGCAGCGCGTCTAATTCCGGTTTTTTGGGGAAGACCGGCTTTGTCTCATGGCCGCTGGAATAGGAGGCCAACAGTTGTCCGTTTTTGTCGTAAAGCGCCGCCGCGACCACATGTTTTTTGGCGCTCAACGCGCCCAGGATTTCCTTCGCATCGTCCTGGTTTTCGTAGGTCAATGCCGCCGTGCTTTGGTTGCCGATGATTTCCGCCAGCGTCGAAAGATCGCTGCTCATCGTCTGGCGGAACGTGACCAATTCGTAAGTCGTGAACCCGGCGGATACCAGCAACAAAGCCACCGTACTGGCGATCATGATGATGACCGTCAGTTTGCTCTTAATAGAAATGTCCCGAAATATAGGCACAACTGTCTTGTTTTATAGGGCAACCGTATATGGATGCGAATCAACCGGCACGCATTTGCCCAAGGCGTAAGCGGTTTTTGTTCCAGCCGGTTCATGAAGTTTGATTGCTGAAGGCTCCCTGGAGTTTGCGAGCCTGACGCTTAAATGCCGCCTTCGTTTCCGGCGGCGCGTTTTGATCCATGTTTATCTGTGCCCATCCGTGGTTGCAAACGCGCTAATGACTGTGCGTGGCCAGGCTCAACAGCTTGGAACTGATGGTCAAACCGGCTTTTTCGGCGGCGTCGTTGTTGATCTGAAAATGAACTTTATTTTCTTCAATCACAAAATTGATCATGCCGCCGGCTTCGATGAAATGGTCCATTTCACTCACCGTCAAGACGCCGGTTCCGTGCAAGCCCGACAGGATTTGCGGCAGGCGTTTTTGCTCCGAGGGGCTGATGAACAAGACCTGGCAATTCGTTGCCTCAGTCATGGAATGGAATTCCTTGAACTGGAAAGGATGATTGTTGAACGTCTTGTTGCGGAGCGTGTGCTCCAATTCGCCGCCAAAAACGTTTTCCCCCAGCACCCCAATGACAATCGGGGAGTCGGGGTTGGCAAAGGTTTGCGGCGGCCATTTGACGAATTTAGCGAAGTTGTACACGAACGCCGCTTTGATCTGGTATTCGCTTGGGGGCGGCGTTTGGGCAAAGCCGCTAAATCTCAGGCCGAAAATTCCCAGGCCAAAAATCAAACTGAAGATCAAATAGGCCGGCTTGGTTGACACACGGGTTTTACGTACAATTTTTTCCAGCCGACGACAGGGCGTCCTTGTCCCCACCGCGCGGCCTATGCCCGATTCACAGTGGGACGGATAGGATGACTGATTTTTGCCTGTTTCGCGAGACCACAAGATTCCTTTTAATGTCGCGGTAATTTACAGACCTTGTCAAGTTTTCCGGCAGCTTAACCCGTACTTGCTGCTTGCAGCCTTTGGCAGGCTCACCACAATTCGGGGCAACATGGCAACGGACGTGCTAAATCGAGCTTGCCAGTGCGCTGGCGGTAAACCAATGAATGTGCAAGCGACCCATTTAAACGCTTAATCCGGAGCATGAACGAAAGAAAACCCCTTTTGTCCATCCTGCCCGGTTCAGCGCTTATACGTCCATTTTTTATTGGTGTGCTGTTCTTTTTTGCCTTGAGCGCCCGTGCCGACACCGGCACGAATGCGGTTCATCTGGCCGCCGGCACCAATCAGCCGTCGGACATCTCCGAATTGCCCATCGAAGACTTGATGCAGATCCCGGTGCCGGAAGTTTACAGCGCTTCAAAATTTGAGCAAAAAGCGACCGAAGCCCCGTCATCCACCACCGTCATTACCTCGGACGAAATCAAACGTTACGGCTACCGCACTCTGGCCGACATCCTGGAAAGCGTGCCGGGCTTTTATAATTCCTATGACCGCAACTATGATTATTTGGGCGTGAGCGGTGTGAACCTCGGCGATGCCAACGACCGCGTATTGCTCCTCGTCAATGGACATCGTATCAACAATGATCTGAATGACAGCGCCGCCATTGATACCTCTTTCCTGCTCGACATTGATTTGATTGACCGGGTGGAAATCATTCACGGTCCCGGTTCTGTGCTGTACGGCAACAATGCGTTTTTCGGCGTGATCAACGTCATCACCCGGCAAGGAGATCAGGTCAACGGCGTGGAGGCTTCCGGGATGTATGGCAGTTACAACGCTTATTCGGGCCGGGTGACGATCGGCGGGGCGTTTACCAACGGCCCCCAATTCTTGCTCTCCGGCACCTTTTACAACGACGACGGCCCGGAAAATTTATACTACCCGCAGTTTAATACGCCCGCGCAAAACAATGGCGTCGCGCATAAAATGGACGGCGACGGCTTTGGCAGTTTCTTTGGTTCGACCAGCTATAAGGATTTCACCGTGGAAGGCGGCTATATCAACCGCGAAAAGGTGAATCCCACGGCGCAATACGATTTCACGTTTGACGATCCGCGGTTCAAAACCATTGATGATCGGAGTTATGCCACCTTGAAATATGCGCATAAATTTTCCGACACCCTGGATGTTTTAGCCAATGTTTATTATGATCGGAGTGATTTGCAGGTCGGCGAACCCTACGGTCCGCTCGGCTCCCCGGCCCCCGGCCCGCTCTTTTATGAGGAATGCGAGACCGGCGAATGGGCGGGCGGCGAAGTGCAGGTCAACCAAAGGCTCTGGGAACGGCAAATGGTCAGTCTCGGTGCCGAGTACCGCAATGATTTCAAACAGGAAAATCTCCTGTTTGAACCCAGCACAGGCACTGTTTACACCGATGTGAATGATCGTCGCCAGAATTACGGCATCTTTGCCCAGGATGAAGTCACCGTCCTGACCAACCTCCACGTCAATGCCGGCCTGCGTTACGATCAATCGTATGATCAATACGACCACTTCAGCCCATCCTGGAGCCCGCGCGCAGCCATCATTTATGATCCGTTCCCGCAATCCACCTTCAAATTCATCTACGGAACTGCTTTCCGCGATCCAAATTTTTATGAGTTAAGCGAGCTGACTACGCTGAACATCAAGCCCCAACCCGAAAAAATCTCTTCCTATGACCTGGTTTATGAGCAGGGCATCGGGCGCTATCTGCGCTCTTCCGTTTCCGGTTATTACAACCACATGAATAACTTGATTGATATTCAGAACGGAAGTTTTACCAACCTGAACGCCAATACCCTGGGACTGGAACTCGCGCTTGAAGGGAAATGGAAATACGGTATCAACACCCGGCTCAGTTACACCCTCCAACGAACCGATGACCCCGATACTGGCGATGTCCTTCCGGACTCGCCCATGCACCTGGTTAAATTCAATGTCAACGCACCCGTCTTCAAAGACAAGATATTTGCCGGTCTGGAAGTCCAATATACCAGCAGCAGCCATACGGTCGCTATCAACCCGGCCGGTCAGACGTTGTCCGAACCAAACTCCGCTGGCTATGCGGTCGTCAATTTCACTCTTTTCAGCCAAAATCTCGTCAAAAACCTGGATGTCTCCGCCAGCATCTACAATTTACTTAACACTAAATACTACGAACCGGCCTCCGATTTTCATGTGCAAAACGCGATTCAGCAAGATGGCATAACTTTCCGCATCAAACTGACTTACCGATTCTAATTTTTAGGCACAAAATTTGCTGAAGTGTCCCAGAATATGAACGGGAAAGCCCTTTATAACGCAATTCGGTGGTTCAAGACGATGATTTGCCTTATGTTTTTTGGCCTTTTTGCGGCCAGAACTCAAGCGCAGATCCTCGGTGGGCCGCCAGTCATTAGTGTCCCACCTGTGGGCTTAGCTGTCCAAAATGGAGGCACTGCTATTTTGACGTCAACCGTTCTCCTTAGCCTCACCCCCATGCAGTTCACCTGGCTATTGAACGGCAAGCCTGTCTCGACCACAAATACCACCGTTGTCAACGTGGTGGTTCCAATCGTGAACACCACGATCAGCACGTTGACGGTTAACCACATCTCTTCGACAACCGCCGGAAACTATTCAGTGCAGATAAAAAACGGAGGCGGCACAACTACCAGCACCCCTGCCGTTGTGCTCGTTCTGACCAGCACCGTTTCGAACGTGGTGAGTTTTGTCACTTCTGGAACCGGTTTAACGCCAGGCGGGTTCAAGATTCAATTATCCGGGCCATCAGGTTCCAATTACGTCATTCAGGCCTCAAGCGACCTTAAGAATTGGACTCCCATCTTCACCAATACCGCTCCCTCGGGAAGTTTGTCCTATACGGATGCCGTCGCCAATAGTCTCTCCTTCCAATATTATCGGGCAAAGATTCAGTGATTTTAGAACTAGCTTCGCCCGTTTTAAATTGGATCCCCATTGAGAGTCGGTGGCGGCTCAACTTTTCGGCAGGGCAGCTAAAGTGTTTTTAGCCATTCCCGCCTCAATTAATTCTGGTAATTCTTAGTAATTCTATTTGCACCCGATCATCGGGTTCTATCTAAAACTTCCCGGCCGGATGCTCAAAGCTCCGTCTTCATCGGCCAACCCGCCTGTTTCATCGCCTTGTAACCGCCGATCAACGAATGCACGCTGCGATAACCCATCTTCTGGGCAATGTCACACGTCAAAATCGAACGATACCCGCCGCCGCAATACATGACGATCTCCGTGTTCGGATCCGGGATCATGTTTTCGATGTCGCGCTCCAGCACGCCTTTACCGATGTGGACCGCCTCGGCCGCATGGCCGATGTTCCACTCGGAATCTTCGCGCACGTCCACGAGCACGATTTTAGGATTTTGGGCCAGCCACGCGCGTGTCTGGTCCACGGAGATTTCGCGGACGCGAGCTTTGGCCTCGGCCACAACTTTAAGAAAAGCGGGTGAATGTTCCATGCCGGCAACTTAGTTCAGCCGCCCGTCCGGTCAAATCAAAATCACGCGATTTATTTTGTCCGGATCCTGCAAAGTATCCGGTGATGGTCATGCCGGCCTTTGCGCTTGCGTTTCAAACCAGCTTTGATTGAATCCGGAGGTCAAAATGCAAACCGCTGATGCCGCGCCAATTCTGAAGTGCCAGAATATCGTTGTTACTCCGCGCGGACTCGCCGAAGGCGATGGCCGAAAGGCCATCTTGTTTGTTCCCGCCGCAGAAGTGAACCGCATCGTCCTGAAATACGGCAACCCTGAGCATCGCCCGATTGTGTCTCTTTTGATCGGTGGTGTCCTGGGGTTGCTCGGACTCGCCGGGTTGGTCGAACTATTGCTGTCTCCCAGAGGCTATCGTTACGAATCGGGAATGATCTTTTTCGGACTCGTCGGCGGATCGCTGATTTTTGATGCCACGAAGAAACGCTATTTCCTTGAAGTGCATAAAACCAAAGGGGATTGCCGGCTCATTTTTTCCCGGCGGGCCTCGCGAACGGAGGTTCAGAATTTTTGTGAAAAAGTCCGGAGCGCTTACAAATACGATATCAGTGAAATTCTTTGACCTCTATTTATTCGCACATTCCGGTGCATTTATTATGGCTGGTTGAAACCCGCCAGCCCATGCCTTAACCTTCGCCGCGTGCCGGAGAAAACCAACAACACCGCCATTGGCTTCAGCCTCTTGATGGTTGTCGTTTTTTGGGGCGGCAATAATGCCGGGACGAAATGGCTGCTCGGCAGTTGGCCACCGGTGTTCACCGGCAGTGTGCGATTTGTCTGCGCCGGCTTTATCCTGCTCGCAGTGCTGCGGTTTACCAGCCTGCTGGGAACTTTTGAGAAACTCACGCCCGAACTGCAAAGACAATTATGGCTGCGCGGCGGCCTGAGCCTCGCCGCTTACACGATCATCTTCAATTGGGCGCTTCGCTTGACTCCCGCCTCGCACGTCGCGCTGTATCTCGGGGCGTCACCGGTCTGGGCTTTGCTCGCCGAGGAACGCCCGCGCCGCACCTGGGTCAGCGTGCGTCGCTACGGCACCGCCCTGATTGCTGTCGCCGGGGTGCTGGTCTTGTTCTGGCCGGCCTTGATGGCGGGCAAGCAAACCAATGCGGTGGGTGAATTATGCGCGCTCGGCGCCAGTTTTCTTTGGGCCTTATACAGCCGGCAAAGCCGTTGGCTCAGCGCCCGGGTCAATGGCCTTGAAGTTGCCGCGCAATCCATGTGGATGGCCGGCGTAATGCTGGTCCCCATCGGCTTGTATGAAATCGCCATCCACGGCCTGGCGGTGACGCCCAAACGCGCCGGCGTCATGGCCTTCTGCGTCATTTTCGGCGGTGTCATTCCCTACGCATTCTGGAACAATGCCCTCCGTCATTGGCGCGCCAGCCGCGTTCTGTTGTTCAATAATCTCATTCCCATCACCACCTGTGTCTGGGTGCATTTTACCCTGGGCGAAAACATCACGCCGACGTTTTATCTGGCGATGGCCTTGATCATCCTCGGCGTGGTGATGGAGCAAATTGATTTGGCGTGAGTCTTTAACGTCCCGGAGAATTTTTGAGCCGCCACCATTTATGGACATAAAAAATCTTAACGAAGTTCCGCCCTTCATCACGAAGGATGGATCCGAAATCCGCGAACTGCTCGCTTACCGCAATTCGGTCATCCGCAACCAAAGTCTCGCCGAAGCGCGCCTGCCCGCGGGCGGCGCGACCCAGGAACATTTCCATCCACGAGCCGAGGAAATTTATTATATCACGCACGGCACCGGAAAAATCCGCATCGAAAATGAAACGCGCGAAGTAAAACCCGGCGACGCCATTGCCATTCCTCCCGGTCAAAAACATAAACTGTGGAATACCGGCAACGAAGTGCTGCGCCTGCTGTGTTGCTGCGCCCCTGCTTACAAGCACAGCGACACGGTCATTACTGAAACGTAAACTTACGGCGCTTTGCGACCCGGTTTTGTGGCGCGCTTTTCATTTGATTTCGTAGATGCCAAGGCAAATCATACGATAGCTAATCAGAAAAGCGATTTGGTCAACCCATGAGTGACGCTATTTAAAGTTAATATGAAAAACTGGGGATTAATCGTGGCCGCGCTGTACGCGCTGATTTTGGTTGTTCTCACCGTGCCGGTGATCATGCTGGCTTTTGTCCCGTCCACCGGCCTAAAGGCAGCGGTGTCGGCCTATTTGGATATTCAGTATTGGATTTGGTTAATGGTGATGTTCGCCGGGCAATTCGCCTTGTTGTCCATCCCGGTGCGCGTGGCCAGTCTCCGGCCCGTTTCGCGCGGTCCGGTCTGGTGGACGGTCATCACTGGTGGGCTGATGGCCGGCTTACTGGCCGCAGGTGCGCTTCTTTCCCTCTATGAATTCTTTACCGATGGCAAAAAAGATACCGGCAGCAGTGATTGGTGGGGTTGGGCGGCCATTGCTCTCGTAGGGCTGACGTGGTGTCTCTGGACAGTGGTCTTCATACGCATGAGCCGCAACACGGAACCCTCCGATCTGGTCTCGCGCCAATGCCGGATTTTGTTCCGGGGCAGCATCCTCGAATTATTGATCGCAGTGCTGACGCACATCGCGGTCCGTTGCCGGGACTACTGTTGTGCCGGGACGTTGACCTTCCTTGGCCTGACCATGGGGTTCTCGGTAATGTTGTTCACCTTCGGCCCGGCGGTCCTGGTGTTGTTCATCCAGCGCTGGCAGAAGTTGCATCCCTCGTCGTCACCGAAAAAATAGCCGCGCTCGCAAGCGGGCGTATCACGACCGCTAAGCCTTTGTTGCTTTCAGCAGGGCCGCCAGCAAGCCGGCGGCGGTGTGTTCTTTGGCCTCCACGGCGGGTTTTAAGCCCAGTGCGGCGATGGCTTTGCTGGTCTCCGGGCCAATGGATGCAATTTTCAGGTGCGGAAATTTTTTCACCAGTTTCGGCAAATCAAACCGTGCATGGAAAAATTCCACGGTCGAACCGCTGGTGAACGTGATCCAGTCCGCGCCGTGTTCCTGAAAATCTTTTGCCGTGCCAAAAAGATCTTCCGTCTCGGGAATCATCTTATATAACCCGATGTCATCCACGATCGCGCCTGCTTCCTCCAGCGCGCGCGGCAGTTCGGGGTTCGCTTTTTCCGCGCGCAACAGACAAATCTTGGAGTTCTCGATGCTGCCTTGCTTTTTAAACGCGGCGGCGATTTTGGTTCCGATATATTCCTCGGGCATCAAATCCACCTGCAAATGCAATTCACGCAGTTTCGCGGCGGTGGCGGGGCCGACGGCGGCGATTTTGGCGCCACCGATGTCGCGCAAATCCTGAAAACGCCTGAAAAACAAATCAAAAAAAGTGGTGACGCCGTTGGCGCTGGTAAAAATCAGCCAATCGTAGGAATTCAACGCGAGCAACGCGTCCACAAC
>Ga0206807_1084_pt1 | contig 15677 bp, 17 predicted proteins | sample Alteio_BWOrgCont_57_FD_152915 | JGI IMG/M metagenome (GOLD analysis project Ga0206807, IMG submission 152915) | Enriched cells from forest soil in Barre Woods Harvard Forest LTER site, Petersham, Massachusetts, United States -... | ecosystem: Environmental > Terrestrial > Soil > Temperate forest >...
GCCCGCTCACATGGACGAGCTCTTCCACCGGATGGTGTGGAAAGGCCTCCAGTAGCTCGCCACCCATAAAATGTTGTCAAGCCCTCACGCATTGTATGAATGCTGTAAGTCGAAGCAAATAAGCCAGTTGCCCCTGAAGGCATCCAGCAGGGAATTACCGCGCAATTTGCTAAAATAAAAGAAGCGCTTCCATTCTCACGACTGGAGGCGCTTTCTACTTGCAGCAAGGCGCATAACCCATCTGTTTGCATGAATTTACATGGAGACGTGTCTCACGTAAAGCACGTAACTATGTTTAGAATGAGGAATTTAAGTGGCAATAACATACTTGACTGACTATGATTATTGCGCTATTCTGTTCTTGCCATGGAGAAGATCAAGACCTTAGCCCAAGCGATTCAGCACTTTGCGGATTCTGAGAACTGCCGCAAATTCATGGTATTTGTGCGCTGGCCCGATGGCACTCCCAAGTGTCCCTATTGCGGCGCTACCAAGCTGACTTGGCTGGCTAAGGCGAAGGTCTATCGCTGCTATAGCGACCACCCAAAACAGAAGTTCTCGCTCAAAGTCGGCACCGTGTTTGAGGATTCTCCCATCGGCTTAGACCTATGGCTTCCTGCTGTCTGGCTACTGGCAAATTGCAAGAATGGCATTTCCAGTTATGAGCTGGCGCGGGATTTGGGCGTTACTCAGAAGTCTGCATGGTTCATGCTGCATCGGATTCGCACTGCCATGCAGACCAATTCCTTCCTGAAGATGGGCGGCCCTGAGAGCGGCCCTATCGAAGTGGATGAGACTTACATCGGCGGCAAGCCAAAGAACATGCACAAGGACAAGCGCGATGCGAAGTATGCCATCATTCCCAAGGGCGGCACATCAGGTAAGGCCATTGTCATGGGAATGCGTGATCGGGAGACTCGGCAGGTACGTGCGAAGGTAATTCCGAACGTCAAGCGCACCACATTGCAAGCGGAGATTCTGGCGAACATCGAAAAGAAATCGACCGTCTACACCGATGCAGCCTTTGGATACTTCCAACTGGCGCATCAGGGCTTTGTGCACGATACTGTCAATCACGTAAACGAGTATGTGCTCGGACAGGTGCACACTCAGGGTATTGAGAATTTCTGGAGCTTGCTAAAGCGCGGCTTGAATGGAACCTATGTAGCAGTTGAACCGTTCCATCTTGACAAGTACGTTGCGGAGCAGGTTTTCAGGTTTAACAATCGCGCTACGAAAGATAATCCGTTGAACGATGCAGACCGTTTTACGCTGGCAGTGTCGCGGATCGCAGGTAAGAGGCTTACCTATGCAGAACTGACTGGCAAGGTGGGAGAAACAGGTGCGGAACCTTTCTAGCGCTCCGAGGTGGATGGCTCGTCAGAAGCGCGGGAAACGGAAGTCTTAGACGTTCGCTTCGCTTCCTTCTCCGCTTCGATTCGGGCCTTAATTTCAGAATGTGGGACGGCTACAAGCCGACGCATAAAATTCGTGAACTTGTCGAAATCACCCGTCTCATTCTTGGCGGTCTGGTTCGGTTGAATCGGCATACGGCTCAGAAATGAGCCTACGCCGATGTGTGCCGAAATTCAACTCAGCTTTATCGATGTCCGCGAAATATTCTCTCTTTGCCAAGGGGATCTAATGGCACAATTATGGACCGTCTACATCGATGATAGTGCTGATGGGAAAAAGGCAAAATACGTAGTAGCGGGCTGCCTCGTCGGTAACAAAGAAAAATGGAGCAAGTTCTTTAAAGAATGGCGCAAGGTTCTGCACGCGGAACCCGCTATTAAGCATTACCATGGCAAGGACTTAAAAGGGTTAAAGGGACCATTCGCCCAGTTCCGAGATAGAAGCAGATGGCCGACCGAGCAGGATGGCTGGGATGCAGCATACAAAAAGCGCGACCATCTTAGGTCAGTGATCGATGCATCCAGTCTCATCGGATTTGGTATCGGAGTAAAGATACCCGACTACAACCGCATTCGAGAATCTCATCCTAGAGCTAAGCATTTTGCACCGAAGGATGCCTTTGTTTTTGTGCTTCAAGCATTGATCTATGAGTTAGCGAAAACGGTGCGAGAAGAGATCAATTCCAAAGCTCGCATTGCATTCATATCGGATGATTCAACTCAAGCAGATGAGTACACCAGGATCTATAAGGACTGGAAGAAATGGAATCCGAATACCGCCAAATCAATGCTCGGCCTTGCTCATTTTTTGATGACGAGAAATATTTCGGCCTTCAAGCGGCTGATTTAGCTGCAACGACTGTAAAAGATGTATTTGAGGAGCACTGGAAGTCCGGTAAAGTCGGCAAAAAGTTTCCGCTCCATTCACGGTTTTGGAAGATCGCCAACGTCGATGAAAAATACATGCTCAGCGTGCTAGATAATCAGACCCTGCGCAATCCAGAGCGAAAAGCGTTAAGAGGGAAAAATAGCGGGGTATAATTCCGGGCACTATGGGAAACCCGCTGACATTTAGACTGCAAGTGGTGAGAGGCCAAACCTTCACAAAACAAACTGTTCACCTCTCAGGCATTCGTTATGAGGATTGCAGATTTATTGATTGCACCCTTTCCTATGTTGGAGGCCCGGGTGAGATGTCAAATTGCTATATAGCTCCCAATACCGTATGGGCATTCGAGGGTCCAGTGCCCATGATCTTGGAGACTCTTCAGCGGTATGGATTTCGTTTTTCGTTCGGAAGCGAATCTCCCGAGGAACCAATTCGTTTTCCCTCAGATGCAATGTAATTTTCCCTGTCACGGTGCTCATAGTGTCTCCTTTGCACAACAGTCAGTCAAGTATGTTATTGCCATTTAAGTGGAAATGATGGGGGAGGGGCCCGAACGTCAGTTCTCAAACTCGCCGGCCCGGCGTTTGCTCAGCCCTTTGCGAACCGCAATCAGAACCAGCACCCCTAGAACCACCCCGATCCCGGCCAGCATGGCGACCAGGTGCTTCTTGGCCAATTCATGAACGACGGTGACAATCTCCGGCCCATAGTAAAGCACCAGCAGTGCTTCGGCCGTAAACCGGACGAGCCGGCCGAGGAAGACGGCGGCGAGAAAGTCGCGGATGCGCATCTTGAAAACACCCGCGCCAAAAACAAACAGCTTCCACGGAGTAGGCGGCGGCAGCATCGAGGGCACGAACAGGGCAAAAAACTCCTGCCGCTCGAAGCGGTCCCGAAGCTGCTCGTAGCGCGCGCGGTCCACGCGCTTCAACAGAAACAGCTCGCCGCCGGCGCGACCGAGATAAAACGGCAGCAACCCGCCGATAGTTGAGCCGATAGAAGCCATCAGGCAATAGAGAAAGAAGTGGCGGCGGTCCGCCCAGACGTACCCCGAGATGATCAGGTCCATCGGCACCGGAATGGTGCTCGAATCGAGCAGGGCAATCGCTCCCACGCCCCAGAAGCCGAGCGGCTTAAGAATGGCGACCAGCCACGCGCTGAACTTCAGAAAAAGGGAAATGAGGTGCTTCAAGATTGTTGGGCGCTTTCTTCAGACTGTTCTTCGGACTCCGGATGCGACGCCTGCTCGCCGCCGAGCAGGGCTAAGGCATGCGAAACAAGGGGCAATACCGCCGTGAGTGATGTCACCGCCCCGCGCGGGCTTCCCGGAAGGTTCAAAATGAGCGACTTCCCCGATGTTCCGCATAAAGCCCGGCTCAGCGACGCATAGCGGGTCTTCTCGCGTCCTGCGGCGCGCATCAGCTCCGGAATGCCATCGATCAGCCGCTCGCAGACACTCCGCGTAGCCTCCGGAGTCACGTCGCGCGGCGCAATTCCCGTGCCCCCGGTAGTGACGACAAGGGCCGCACGTCCGGAACAGCTTCGCAGCGCGTCTTCGATCGCGGCCTGCTCGTCCGGAACCGTCAGCCGCTCCGCGACCAGAAAACCACCGGCTGTCAACACTTCCGCCACTGCCGGTCCGGAGCGGTCGACGCGGCTGCCCTCGTAGCAGGAGTCGCTGACCGTGATGACGAAGGCTTGAGGCATACCATTCGATTGTAATGGCGACCCGCGAAAAGCAGTCTCACTCCGATAAGTCCATCAGCCGCCAGAACTTTTTGTCGCCGGGAACGTCTGAAGAGAGTAGGTTTTTTCGAAGACGCCGTAGTGTGTATGAGAGAATAGTAGATATCCCTGAGACAAAGACAGCGGCCTGAAACCGTTCCAGAATGCCCATAACCGAAGTCCCAACCAGTCCTGCAGGCGCCCCTCCCGAACCGCCGCGGAAATCAAAACGAACGAGCTACGAGCATCTTGACCACCATGAGCTTCTCCAGGTCATGGACGAGCTTCAAGACGAGCGGGGGCGCGCGCGACTACGCGAGTTCTTCTGGATATCGATCATCGTCCACATGATCATCTTCTGGTTCCTGCTGTATGGGCCGAAGTATGTGTGGCATCGCAACATTCGCGTCGTCGATCCATCGGAGATTCTCAAACAGCGTCAGAAAGAACTGACATACCTTGACCTGCCGGACGCGCTGAAGCAGATCAAGCCCAAGCAGTCCGACGTAATCTCTGACAAGAACCGCACTGCAGAATCGAAGAAGCCGACTCTGGATAAGAAAACGCTGCAGCAACTGGAGGCCATGAGGCGCGCCGGTCCGCCAGCGCCCGCTCCACCGGCTCCGCAGCTGGGTCAGACGCCGCAACCCGCCGCGCCGCAGCAGCAGGCACAGACGCCTCCACCACCGCAGCCAATGCCGCAACACCCCACGCAGCCTCTGCCGAACAACCAGCAGGCGCAGCTTGAGGCCCCGAAGCCCGCGCCCACGCAACCTAACTTCAATACCGGAGCTTCCACCGCCGGCCAGGCCGTCCAGCAGGCCGCGCGCAACGCCATGCACGGCCCGATCGGCGGCGGCGGCGATATGGGCCAGAACGCCCCCTCGCAGCATCCCGGAACCAACGGCGCCGTCGACATTCTCAGCGATACGATGGGCGTCGACTTCGGCCCCTACATCCACCGCGTGATCTACGACACCGAGCGTTCCTGGTGGCCCATCATTCCCGAATCAGCCCGTCCGCCGCTGCTCAAGCAGGGCAAAGTCGGCATCCGCTTCCGCATCCTGCCCGACGGCAGCGTGAAGCAGATGATTCTCGAATTTCCCTCCGGCGACGTAGCGCTCGACCACGCTGCCTGGGGCGGCATTACCGGCGCTTCACCCTATCCGCCGCTGCCGAAGCAGTTCAAAGGCCCCTTTCTCGAGCTGCGCTTCTACTTCCTCTACAACATCCGACCGGAAGATGAGTAACGCGCACGAATACCGCAAACGCCAGATCATAGGAGTGCTGCTCATCGCCGCCGCGATCCTCGGAATCGCGCTCATCCGCGCCCCCAGAGGCACGGTTTTCCCGCACGGATGGTGGCACGTTTGGTAGAACCTCCGCGACCTGACCCGCTGCTGATCGTCCTCGCTGGACCGACAGCCAGCGGCAAGACTTCCTTATCCCTGCACCTCGCCGAGCGCTACAACGGCGAGATCGTCAGTTGCGACTCCGTCGCCGTCTATCGCGACATGGAGATCGGCACGGCCAAGCCAGATAAAGCCGACCGCGAACGCATCCCGCATCACCTCATCGACATAGTCGACCCGATAGATCCTTACACAGCCGGCGACTACAGCCGAGCGGGCCGCGCCGCACTCAGTGAAATCGCTGCGCGCGGCCATACCCCTATCGTCACCGGCGGCACCGGCCTTTACCTGAAAGCCCTGATCGACGGTCTCTTCGCCGGACCGGAGCGTTCCGAATCGCTGCGTGAGCGCCTCAAGCTGAGCGACAAGAAGCGCGGACGCGGCTGGCTCTACAAAATCCTGATGCGTCTCGACCCGAAATCCGCCGAACGCATCCACCCGAACGATAAGCCCAAGCTCATCCGCGCGCTTGAAGTATGCATCGCCGCCCGGCAACCCATGTCTCATGCATGGGAGCAGGGCCGGGAAGCACTCAAGGGCTTCCGCATTCTGCGCATCGGCCTCGAACCCGACCGCGACTACCTCTACGAACGTATCAACAAGCGCGCAGCCGCGATGTTCCAGAACGGACTTGTCGACGAGACGCACACGCTGCTCGAAAAATACGGCGAAGCGCGGCCTTTCGACTCGCTGGGTTATAAACAAGCCCGCGCTTTGCTGCGCGGCGACTTTCGCGAAATGGACGCCATCTCGCTCGCCCAGCAGGGCCATCGTAATTACGCCAAACGCCAACTCACCTGGTTCCGCCGCGAACCCGACATGTACTGGCTGCATGGCTTCGGCGATGAGTCCAGAATCAGAAGAAAAGCGGTCGAGCTCATCGACGATCAGCTGAGCAAGTCAGCATAATTTGCGCTGTCATCCTGAGCGCAGAGAAGGATCTGCATTTAGGCCGTGAAGCGGGCCGCCCGGAAGCTTGCCCTGAGCCAAGGCGAAGTGGCCACACCTGATTTATTCTCAAAGAGATCATGTCGCAAGAAGGAATTCCACCATTGGGTGGCCATAGTGAAGCCGCATTGGACCAGGCATTTGCCGAGTTAACGCGCGAGGTCGAGACTTCCGCGCAATCGCTTGCAAGCGCAGAGGCAGTAGAGCAGTTCCGTCTGCTCTGGCTGGGGCGCAAGCAGGGCCGCCTCAAGTCGATCAGCGATGCATGGCTCAAGTCCGCGCCGGTCGACGCAAAAAAGCTCATCGGCCAGCGCTTCAACCAGCTCAAAGGGCAGATTGAGGCACGCCTAGAGAACGCCAGCGGCTTAAGTAGCAAGAGCCCCCTCGATCTCGAAGCCATCGACGTCACTCTCCCTGGCACACACCGCGCTCTCGGAGCCGAGCACCCGCTCATCAAGACCATGCACGAGATGGTCTCCGTCTTCCAGCGCATGGGCTACTCCGTCGGCGTCGGCCCTGAAGTCGAAACCGACTACTACAATTTCGAATCGCTCAACTTCCCGCCCGGCCACCCCGCGCGCGACACGCAGGACACGCTGGTCGTCGCCAACCAGGAGCGCAAGCCCTTGCGCGACCGCCTGCTCATGCGCACGCATACTTCTCCGGTACAAATCCGCACCATGGAGCAGCAGCCGCCACCGGTGCGCATCGTCATCCCCGGCAAGGTACACCGCAACGACGCCGCTGACGCAACGCACTCGCCCATCTTCCACCAGATCGAAGGCCTCTGCGTCGACACCAACATTACTTTCTCGGACCTGAAGGGCACGCTGGACCACGCCATGAAGGAGTTCTTCGGCTCCAGCGTCAAAACGCGCTTCTTCCCGTCCTTCTTCCCCTTCACCGAGCCCAGCGCCGACGTGCAGATCAGCTGCCCCTTCTGCGGGGGCAAGGGCTGCCGCAAATGCAAGTACTCGGGCTGGATCGAACTGCTCGGCTGCGGCATGGTCGATCCCGCCGTTTTCGGCTTCGTGCAGGGAAAACAGCCCGCCTATGATCCCAAAAAGATTTCAGGCTTCGCCTTCGGCATGGGCGTCGACCGCATCGCCATGATGAAGTACGGCATCAGCGATATCGGCCTGTTCTATTCCGGCGACGCGCGCTTTTTGGAGCAATTCGCATGAGCAGAGCAAGTAAGGCTGCGAAATGGACTGGCAAGCTTCTGCTGCAGGTTCCCATTTACCTTGTGACTTCGTATCTTGTGAGACAGCTGCTTGGTGGTTGCTACGGCTTGCTGATCAAGGCGGGTTCGGTGCTACCTCCAAACCTACTTTTTCAGCATTTTCTTATCGTCTCGCTTCTCGACGGGTTCCTTGCAGGTCTTCTAGGGCTGCTTGTTTTGAGGGCGACATTTCTGTTGCCGTTCCGCATGCAAGGTGGCAACGAGTCTGCATTAAAGAAACCGCAGGCATGGACATGGATTCTCTTCACTGGCTGGCTCATGCTGGGAATTTTGAAGTGGATTGCGAAAAACACGCATCAAAGCGTACTCGCAGCCTCTTCGGGTGTTACGTTTTCAGGCGTGATTCAAGCCTTCTTCGGCTCAGGGTGTCAATTGCTGGGGACTGATATTCATCAGATGATCTTTAGCGACTGCATGAATCAGCTCAACTTCACGCATCTATGGCTCGGTACCATCGGATACTCAGCGGCTGCATTAACCCCGTCCGGATGGGTGAGACTTCTACGCAAGCAGCCACAGCCGGTCGTAGTGGAAGATTCGAACCATGAAAATCATCAGGAGCAATTAGCACAATAGCGCTCAGTCATGAAGATTCTTTCTAGTTGGCTCCGCCAATATGTATCTGGCATCAACGTCTCGGATCGAACCCTCGCCGACGATCTGACTCTCCGCGGTATCGCCGTGGAAGGCGTCTTCGATCTTGGCCCAAACGGCTCACTCTTTGAGATGGACATCACGACCAACCGCGTCGATGCGATGAACCACTACGGCATCGGGCGCGAAGCTGCGACCATCTATGGATTGAAGCTACTCGATCTCAACGCAAAGCTGCCCGAAGCAAAAGCGGCCGCGAACCCGTATCCGATCAAGATCGAAGAGCCAACCCTCTGCGGGCGCTTCACCGCCCGTGTTCTCCGCAACGTGAAGATCACGCAATCGACCGGCATCGTAGCCGAGCGCTTCCGTCTGCTTGAACAGAAGCTCATATCTAACGCCGTTGATGCGACAAACTTCGTCACGCAGGCGATGGGCCATCCGACGCACGCCTTCGACCTCGACAAGCTCGAAGGCGCCATCATCCTGCGCCGCGCACGCAAGGGCGAAAAACTCAAGACGCTCGACGGAATCGAGCGTACCCTCGATCCCGATGACCTCGTCGTAGCCGACGAAAAGAAAGCCCTGGCCATCGCTGGCGTGATGGGCGGCTGGGACACGATGATCACTCCCGAGACGAAGAACATCCTCGTTGAAGCGGCATGGTTCGATCCCGCTACCGTGCGCCGCAGTTCCAAGCGCCACCTGCTGCATACTGACGCCTCACACCGTTTCGAACGTGGAGCCGACTTCAACGCTCCGCCCATCGCCTCGGCGCTTGTCAGCAGGATCATTCTCGAAGCTGGAGGCGAGATTGAAGGCGACCTCGTCGACGTTGTGATTCCTGAAGCCGAGCAGCGCACCGCCAAGCGGCCGGCGATCAGCTTTGCCGTCAGCGAAGCACGCAGAATTCTCGGTGCAACTGAAGACGCTGAAGGCATCACAGCGGCCATCGCAGAAAACATTCTGACGGGACTCGGCTGCGCGTTAAAGAAAAACGGCACACAGCCCGCGCCAACCACGGCAAACGACCTTGATCCCTCACGCGCAGTTTCAGCGCCCAGCACCAGCACAGCTGACTACCAAGTCACACTGCCCAGCTGGCGGCTCGACCTCGAACGCGAGATCGACCTGATCGAAGAAATCGCTCGCGTCTATGGGTACAACCGCTTCCAGAACACGCTGCCGAGCTTCGCCGGAGGGGTCGCTGAACTGCCATGGGCGGAAAAAGAATCGACGATCCGCGGCACCCTGCTCGGCCTGGGCTGGACAGAGGCCGTGTCGAGTACGTTCTGTTCTGCAACGGACGCAGTTACATTTACGCCGCAACCCAATTCAGCTGTCCCGCTCGGCAACCCTTTGAGCGAAGAAGCAGGCATGCTGCGCCCATCGCTTGCTTCGGGAATGCTCGGCATGCTTGCACTCAACCTGAACCGCGATATGGAAGACGTGATGCTCTTTGAGCTGGGCACGGTCTTTTCAGGCTCAACCGACAAAGTAGAAGAAAGGCCGTCGCTCTCAATCGGAGCCACCGGCAAGCTGCCTCTCGCCGGTCCGCACCAGCCCCCGCGCGATCTCGACTTCTATGATGTGAAAGGCAGCGTCGAGACGCTGCTCAATAAATTCTCTGCAAAATCTCTCTACTTTGACCGCTTCCCATCCGACTCCGGCCTCATGCCCGCATGGCTGCATCCGGGCCGCTCTGCGCGCGCCGTCTTTGACGGGGCGACGGTCGGCTACTTCGGCCAGCTTCACCCGGCAGAAGCCCAGCGCCGCAAGCTCAAGCAAACCATTTACATCGGCGAAATCTACCTCGATCGCCTCTACAAACAGAACCTGCGCCAGCCCATCGTGCGCGAACTGTCGCGCTTTCAGTCGGTGCGCCGCGATTTCTCCTTCATTCTCCCCGAGACGACGCCCTGGGTACGCATCTCTGAAGCGCTCACAGCACTCGGCATTCCCGAACTGCAAGACTTCAAAGCGGCAGAAATCCTGAGCGAAAAAGACTCGAAACTCGTTCCCGCAGGCCATATCTCACTGTTGCTGCGGACCGTCTTCCAGGCCCCGGACCGCACGTTGCAGGAAGATGAGCTGCAAAGCTATGCGCAGCGCGCGGTCGCAGCCGTAGAAGCGCTAGGCGGAAAACTGCGCAGCTAGAGGAGCCAACAGAAGAACATTGGGTGCCCCAGGTCTCGCTTCTGAGACCTGGGATCCCGGCGTCTCAAAGTCACGCGAGTAGGACAAACCCGATTCCTGGTTCAAGTATCAAAGTAGTTGCTCTCCTCAGCATTCATGCGCTTTCCGTAATTTTCCTCTGTGCAAAACCAGCTATACTGCGCGAAGAACGCTCGAATTTCCCCCGGAATACATGAGGTACCCCGATGTCCACCCTTGCACTCAATGATGCTGAACTGAATGTGACTGCCGACGATTTCAGCGCGCTTGAACAGCGCGTCCTGCGCACAGTCGAGCTGCTCAAGAAAGAGCGCGAAGCCCGCGCCACAGCCGAGCAAAACGCCGCCACTCTGCAGCAGCTACTCGATGAGCAATCCGTGCAGCTGTCAAAAGTGCAGGAGCAGGTCAGGGCCTTTGAGCAGGAGCGCGAAACCGTACGCCAGCGCGTAGAACGCCTGCTGAACCAGCTGGACGAAATTTCTGCCTGAGAAAAAATCGAACAGGAGCATCCGTAATTCATGGCCGATTCTCAGAATGAAAGCACCGATCCGACGCAGTTCGTGACAGTGGATATTTACGACCAGACCTACCGCCTGCGCGGGCAGGATCCGGCCTACATCCAGCAGCTGGCCGAGGTCGTCGACACAAAGATGCGCGTCGTCGCTGCTCAGGGCAAGTCCGTCGATTCGCTGCGCGTGGCCGTGCTCGCCGCGCTGAACATCGCCGACGAGCTGGCCTCGCTCGAACAGCGCTACAACGCCCTCATCGGCGCCGAAAAAGAGAACGTGCGCAGCCGCGCCAGCAAGCTCACCGGTCTGCTCGACGCGGTGCTGAGCGAAGACCGCAAGATCGGTTAACACTTTTTTGCCCGTCTCGCCCGCACCGCCGCCACTTGCAATCCGCGCCGTCTCCCGCTAGCATCCAAGATAGAAACCGGCCTGCAAAGCAGGTGGTGGCGATAAACGTCGGTTGAACCTACATTCATTGAACAGGGAGCTCGACTCGACAAATCGGCTCGGTGTGCAGTGTCCGCCAGTTCGGAATGCCTAAAGAGCCGCGGAGAGTTCCCACCGTCTTAGGACGGGTTCACCGGCGCGTCGCTCCACGGCCCCGTGGGTCGGTTTTGTTTTGTCTGCCATGTGGCTTTGCAACGGAGCACGAAGGGTGCTTCATCCTGACGAAGTCAGGGTGGGAACGCAAGAACCCACCCAAAGCGATACAGTAAAACTTGCACCCACGCCTCTTCCAGTTCGGCCACATCGCCATCCCAACCTATGGAGTCTTCGCGGCCATCGCGCTGATCGCGGCTCTGGCAATGGCAACGCACACTGCACGCCGCCTCGCCCTCGACCCGAATAAAATCTGGAATCTGAGCCTCCTCGGCATCTTTACCGCATTGCTCGGATCACGCCTGCTGCTCGTCCTTTTTCATTTCAGCGACTTTCTGGCCCACCCCTTCTGGATGCTTGGCTTAGTCGGCATTCGCAGCCGCGGCATCTTTTATGGAGCCATATTGCTGGCAATGTGTGCCTGTATCGGCTACATATTCACCAGCGGATTGCCGATGAGGCGCACACTCGACTGCTTTGCAGCGCCGGCAGCTCTCGGAATCGCTATCCGCAGCCTCGGCGCCTTCGCTGCCGGGTCGGATTACGGCGCTCCTACAACCAAACCCTGGGGAGTCGTCTACAAGCACGGTCTCGCCGCATTCTGGTCCGGTACACCGCTCGGCGTGAGACTTCATCCCGTGCAACTATACGAAGCCGTCGTGCTCTTCGCACTCTTTGCTTTTCTGCTTTTCTGGCTACCGCGTTGCGCGCATGATGGCGATCTCGCCGGAGCGTTCCTGTTCATCTACGGAATAAGCCTTTATTTCCTGGACTTCTATCGGGGCGAGCGCAGCTTCGTCTTCCACCAGGCCATCACCGTCACGCAAATCATCGCCATCGGCTCGTTGCTTGCGGGCGCAGCGCTCTGGATGCGCCGAAAACCCACCGGGGTTCAGCCGCATCCGTTAGAGTATGATTCGCAAACTCAAATCCGGTGAATATCGCCTCTATTCGCGCAAGAAAGACGCCTCGACTGGCAAGCGCCGCAATCTCGGCACTTTTTCCAGTTTAGAAAAGGCAAAACAGCACGAGCGCGAGGTCCAGTACTTTAAAAAGCATTAGTCGCATAGGATTGGTCGAAAAGGCCGGAGGGAAGATGCTCGGGGATGAGGTGTTTCTGGCGAAAACGCCCGTAGACCAGTTCGATCTACGGGCGTCCGATTCAGTAGCCCTCCCCCAAGTGCTACTCAATGAGTGAACTTTACCGCCCTTCCCTTAAGCATTCCATCCCACCTTCGGTCTTTCTCAAAACTATGTCGTAATCGCCTCCGGATTACTTGTGTACCCTGAAGATAACCACACCGTCAGATGGCCCACATCAACAGCTTCGTCCGCATCCCGCTGCTCGCCGTGCGCCAGCGTATTCGCCCGCTGCCCCGCATAGGCGTCCTCGACGAAGACCGCATCCAGATGCGTGTCTGGCCTAACGACATCGACTTCAACTTCCATCTGAACAACTCGCGCTACCTCACCTGCATGGACTACGGCCGCATCCACATGCTGGCCGTCAACGGCCTGCTCACCCACGCCCTGCGCGCCCGCTGGATGCCGCTCGTCGGCTCGGTCGACATCACCTACCGACGGTCTTTGGATCTATGGGCAACTTTCGAGTTGCGGAGCCGCACCCTCTGCTGGGACGAAAAGTGGATCTACATGGAACAAAGCTTCCACTCGAAAGCCGGTCTCGCCGCAGTCGCCTGGGTCAAAGCCCTCTTCCGCAGCAAGGAAGGAAACATCCCTCCCCAGGCCATCGTCGATCTGGTTACGCCGGGATTGGTCTCTCCGCTTCTCTCGGAATCCCTTGTTCAATGGAACGAAATCACAAGAGAAAGGTTGAGCGGCCCCGCCCTGACGGTCTAGCGGCCGCAACGCTCGGGCTGTCAACTGGTCCAGGAGCGCCGTCATGTTCAAGGAATGAGCGTATGACTCACGAAGCCCTGCAAATTCAGCACCTGAGACAGGCATTCTCCGGGGTTGTAGATCATATAGATCGGATCATAGCGATACGAGCGGGCCGGGGCCGTTTCATCGAAACGTGAAAAGCCGAGGAACCTGAACGTCGATGAGTAATCTTCGATGCGTGCCATGGCTAGTCGCAGCCGTTCTGCGGCCAGAGTGAACATATTCATCTGCCACAGGCACAACGCATGGCCAAAAATCGCGAATGGATCTCCCGCGTCCTTCGATAGCGCAAAGAGTAGCCACTGCAGAGCATCTTCATAGAAGGCGTTCGCGAGATATGCGAACCCCCTGTTCACAATTCTGGGAACGTCGAGATCGCAGCTCTCCGGAATATCGCCAAAGAACAACCCTTCCCGTTTGCCTCCGCTTTGCATCATGTTCCGCCAATGCGCCAACGATCCGCCTAACTCCGCATCTGCTTCTATCAGCGGAGTAAGCGCGGCGACGACCTCCTGCCACTTTCCCTGAGCCATAAAAAGATTGGCGCGATCGAAAGCAAGAATGGAAGGGTCTTCCGCATACTTCTGGAAACGCTCCAGAATCTCTTCCGCAAGTGCGAGACGCTCTGCGCGCGGATGATCGACCGCATGCTGCAAGAGCTTCCTCACTTCGAATTCAGAAGCCTGCGTGGACGTCAACAGGTTTTTCATCTCCTCCAGCAACTTCGCATCCCGCTCCTTGGCGACCCGCTTCATCCTGATCGCCTCCGGGGTGCCGTCGCCGCTGGAAAAGTATTGGCTCAGGGCTCTCATGCTCACAGCCGGGTGCCCGGCATTCAGCGCGCATCGAGCGCTATTTAAATATCCCTCGCGTGCAGCAGCGATCATCTCAGGATTGCGAAATCGATCGAACCTGGAAGCAAATCGCTGCCACAGGTTCCAGGCTTCAAACCATCGGCCATTCTTTTCAGCAGCCCACGCCATATCCTGCAGCTTGATGGCGGCTTCCCGAAACACCTCATAGCGAATGCGGCTGATATCGTGCTGCACCTCGAAAGGAAAAGAGCGGTCCTGCTTATCGGATTCGCTGCGGTCGCCGCCCCCATGGGCATAGGGGCCGAGCTCCCATCCGTAAGCGACGACCATGCCTAACTCTCCTCAGGCACGTAGTAAGCCTCGCAGAAATCATCGAGTCCGCTTTGCAGCTCCTTGTAGAGGAGCCCTGCTGCAACCGCGGCGATGGCAGCGGTCATGCCGGGCAGAACTCCGCTGCCCACAATCATCTTGACCATTTCCGAGATGAAGGTGCCGCCTCCTGTTGTAATGAGCGCTGCCATGTACTGATTGCCGCCTTTCGGCCGATCTTTGCAGACGAGCCGGGCAAGCTTCGGGCGCATTCTTATCCAGATCCGCTGGCCTTCATGCTTTTTCTCATCGCGGGTAGGCGCCTTGGCATACTGCACAGGCTGTACCAGTTCATCCAGTTCCACGAAGAGGTCGTCTTTCGAGAGGTCGGCGTAGCGATTTGATACGTTGGACAAATCGTCCGGATCAAGCTTCATCTCCATGCAGATTCCCCCCCCGTATATTCGCATTCCAAGCTATGCCATCAAAGCGGTCGGAGTCGATGAGTATCTCCATCGATCAAGATACGGATTCATTCCGCAAGCAGATAAAAAACGCTCGTCCTTGATTCGCTTATCATCGATTCACTCATGAGACGCTAAAATAACTTGTGCGAAAAGTCCTTCTCATCGTCCTCGTCCTTGTCGTTCTGCTGCCCATCATCATTGTCGTTGCCCGCTCAGCCACGCCTGTCGTGGACGTGCCATCGCCCGTGGCGATTCTCGGACAGACCACGCCCATTACCGTGCGCGTCACAGATCCGCGCGGCATCCGCAAGCTGCAGGCATTCGTCGAGCAGAACGGCGTCCGCTATCCTGTCTGGCAGGTCGAGCAACCTGCGCCCTCGCACACCAAGGAAGGCACCTATAACTTCACCGCCGGAGTCAAGGCCACGCCCCAACTCAAGGACGGCAAGGCCAAGCTGATCGTCGAAGCTACGTCGGACGATCTGCTGCGCAAGAAGGGCCACTGGGAGCGTGAAGTCACGGTGGCGACGCAACCGCCCAGCGTTACCGCCGATTCCGACCAGCACTATCTTTATCTCGGCATGGCCGACCTCGCCACCCTCAACATCTCCGGCGCATGGACCGAAGCGGGCATTCGCGTCGGCGACCAGACCTTTCGCGCATGGCCCATGCCC
>Ga0206807_1060_pt1 | contig 15580 bp, 13 predicted proteins | sample Alteio_BWOrgCont_57_FD_152915 | JGI IMG/M metagenome (GOLD analysis project Ga0206807, IMG submission 152915) | Enriched cells from forest soil in Barre Woods Harvard Forest LTER site, Petersham, Massachusetts, United States -... | ecosystem: Environmental > Terrestrial > Soil > Temperate forest >...
ACCATGAGGGCTTATTTCTCCCGCAGGTATTGGCTGAGTGCGTCCCATCGTTTGCACTCGGATGTCTTCTCGGAAGATCTAAACCGCGCAGTTTATGGCAAGTGCAACAATCCTCATGGGCACGGGCATAACTACGTGATTGAGGTAACTGTGGGCGGCCCGGTGAGCGCGGAGACGGGCATGGTGTGCGACCTTGTTGAGCTGGATTTGTGCGTACAGAAAGAAGTGGTGGACCGCTTCGATCATACAAATCTGAATCTCGATCCGCTCTTTCAGGATCGAGTGCCGACCACGGAGAATCTATGTATCGAGGTATACCGGCTTCTGGCGGCGGCTTTTGACAAGGCAGAACTGGTGCGAGTGCGCGTGGAAGAGACCAGCAACAATTCCTTTGAGTATCCGATGAAGACGTTCTTTGCCGCGGGCGCTTAGGGACGAGTGTAGAGAAAAGAGAAACGACGATGGCGAGACCAGCAATTGTACGCAAGGCAGTGACGACGGGCCTGGAAAACATTTCGACGCAGGATATTTACCGCGAGATTATTCGGCGCTTTGATGAAGATCCCACGCGGGATGGGCTGGAGCAGACTCCGGAGCGGATGGAAAAGGCGATGACCTTCCTGACGAAGGGGTATCGGGAGAACCCGACGGAGATTTTGCGCGATGCGCTGTTTGACGTGGACTATGACGAGATGGTGATCGTGAAGGACGTTGAAATGTTCTCGCTCTGCGAGCATCATCTGTTGCCATTTTTCGGTAAGGTGCATGTTGCCTACATTCCGAATGGCAAGGTAGTGGGGCTGAGCAAGATTGCGCGTCTGGTTGAGGTCTTTGCGCGGCGGTTGCAGGTGCAGGAGCGGATGACGCGTCAGATTGCCGATGCGATTCAGGAGGCGATTGCGCCTCAGGGAGTAGGGGTGGTCATCGAAGCGCGCCACCTTTGCATGATGATGCGCGGAGTGGAGAAGCAGAACTCCTCGACGGTGACCTCGGCGATGCTTGGGGTGTTTCAAAAGCAGAATACGCGGACGGAGTTTCTTTCGCTTGTTCGAGAGCGGGCGCTGACCGGATTCTGACCTGACGCTCGGCTATAGTAGTCAGAGTGAACGGGCTTCTTGTTATTGATAAACCTGGCGGCATGACGTCGCATGATGTTGTGGCGCGGGTAAGAAGGGCGACCGGCGAGTCGTCGATTGGCCATCTGGGCACGCTGGACCCGATGGCGACAGGCGTGTTGCCGCTGCTTCTGGGCAAGTACACGCGGCTGGCGCAATTCTTTGGTTCCTTGGAAAAAACCTATACGGGAACGATTCGCTTCGGCTTCGCGACGGATACTTATGATGCTGATGGGCAGGTGGTTGGGGAGTGCGTGACCGTAGCGCTCGTCCTTGAACAGGTACGAAGTGCCGCGGCGCGTTTCCTGGGCGAGATCGAGCAGATGCCGCCTCCATTTTCCGCCAAGAAAATCGGCGGCAAAAAGGCTTATCAGCTGGCGCGGGCCGGCGAGGCGCCGAAGCTGAAGACGGCGCGAATCACGGTCAAGGCGTATGAGGTAACAGCCGTTGATGGTGATACTGCCGCGTTTCGTATGGCGGTTTCTGCGGGTGGGTATGTTCGCAGCGTAGCGCATGAGATGGGTATTGCGCTTGGTTGTGGTGCGCATCTTGCGAGCCTGCGGCGCATTGCGGCAGGGCCATTCGCAATTGAGGAAGCGATTCCGCTTGCGGAGATTGAGGCGCAGAGCGAGGCGGTGCTGGAGGCAGGAATGCCACATCCGCGTGCGTTGCTACCTGACTTGCCTGCGGTGACGGCAGATGCGCTTTCACTGGCACGCTTGCGGAATGGCGCGGCGGTGAATTTGCCAGAGTTCGGTTCGGCGCCGACGGTGAAGATTTTTGAAGGCCAGCGGAATCTGATTGCGATTGGGCGGCGCATTGCGGGGACTTTGTTTCAGCCCATCGTGGTGCTGATATAGTTATTTCCGGAGCAAGGGCATAAGCGCCTGCAAAACATTGATGGCCACCTGTTGATTGCCCTTTTCTGTGGCGTGGATGCCGTCCTGCTGCATGGAATCCGGGACTCCATAGACGTTCTTGAACAGGAACGGAATGAGAGGAACCTTGTACTTGCGCGCGAGCATCGCGTAGGTTTCGTTGAATTGCTGAATGTAGTCCGGGCCGTAATTTGGCGGCAGGGTAATGCCGGCCAACACCACTTTTATTCCTGCCTGGCGCAGCGTTGCGACGATCTGGTCGAGATTTTGACGCGTGACTGAAATTGGCAGGCCGCGCAGGCCGTCGTTGCCGCCAAATTCAACAACAACAATCTGTGGGTGAGCGGCGAGTACGTCTTTCAGCCGGTCTACACCGTCTTTTGTTGTATTGCCGTCTATGCCTTTGTTGATGACGCGGTAGGCATAGCCACGGCTGTCGAGGTCGCGTTGCAGGTAGTCTGGATACGTCTGGCCCGCGATAACGCCGTGGCCAGCGGTCAGCGAATCTCCGTAGCATACGATGGCGGGAAGATTGCGATCTGTAGCTTTTGTCTGCGCTGTGCAGCAACGATGGAACGGAGTGGTGAGGCAAAGCGTAAAAAGAAGCAGGAGAGCGTGTCGGCGCGTCACATGAACATTGTAATCAGGGACAGGAGCCAGAAATGATCGAAGTGCGAGGACTGAAGAAGTCGATTCGCAATGGAAGTCGAACCGTTGAGATTTTGAAGGGAATTGATTTGCTTGTGCCGCGAGGGCAGTTCCTGGCGATCATGGGGGCGTCGGGTAGCGGAAAGAGCACATTGCTGGGATTGATGGCTGGATTGGATGCGCCAAGCGAAGGCGAAGTCCTTGTAGACGGAACGGAGATAAGCCGTTTACCGGAAGATAAGCTGGCACAGGTGCGAGGGAAGAAAATTGGGTTTGTGTTTCAGTCGTATCAGCTGATTCCCACGCTGACGGCTCTGGAAAATGTTCTGCTTCCGTACGAGCTGAATGCGAATGGTGATGGAAAGAAACGCGCAGCTGCTCTGCTTGAAACGGTTGGGCTGGCGGATCGGCTGCACCATTACCCGGTGCAGCTTTCCGGTGGCGAGCAGCAGCGCGTGGCGCTGGCTCGCGCGTTTGTAGTGGAACCGCCTATTGTTCTGGCCGATGAGCCGACAGGGAATCTGGATTCGACTAATGGACAGCATGTGCTTGATCTGTTGACGGAACGCCAGCGCGAGGCGAGCACAACGCTTATCTTGGTGACGCACGATAAGCAGATTGCAGATCGCGCAGACCGGAGAATCTTCCTGCGCGATGGGCGGATTGTCTCCGATGAGAATGGAAAGCGGCCCAGCGATGGAGTTTGATCAGAAACCTGCTTTAGGATGGAGCACAGCGGCAAAAATCGCTTGGCGTGAATTGCGCGCATCGCGGGCGAAATTCCTATTTGTGATTCTTTCGGTTGCAATTGGCGTGGCGGCGCTGACAGGCGTCCGTGGCTTCAGCGAATCCTTTCAGAAGGCTCTGCTCGATCAGGCGCGAAGCATTATGGCGGCTGATCTTTCGGCGCGCATGTTCCGTCTTGCTACACCGCAGGAAGACGCGAAGCTGGATGCCCTGGCCGCTTCGAAAGGAGTCGAGCGGACTTCGGTGACGGAGACGGTTTCGATGACGTCGCTACAGGGTGATCCGGTTCCGCTGCTGGTGTCATTAAAAGTCGTAGACCCGGCGAAGTATCCGTTCTATGGAACGATGATCTTGAATCCTGCGGGCGAGCTGCGTTCGCTGCTTACGGATTCAACCGTCGTTGTCGACGACAATTTGCTGGTGCGTTTGCGCGCAAAAGTAGGCGATACGCTGAAGATCGGCGGCCAGCTCTTCAAGATTGCAGCGGTGATTGAAAAAGAGCCCGACCGTTTGACAGCGGGCATTGGTCTGGGGCCGCGTGTGATGATGACGCGGGCGGCGGTCGAGAAGACAGGGCTGCTGCAGCAGGGAAGCCGTGCGACGGAACGGTATTTGTTCAAGATGGGGCCGCAGAGTGGGAAGGTTGCCGATGTGCGCGGCGAACTTGAGAAGATTTTGCCGGAGGCTCAGATCACCGATTTCCGCGAGACCAGCCCGGCACTCTCCGAGGGGCTTGATCATGCGACCGGCCTGTTAAGCCTGATCTGCCTGGTTGCGATGGTGCTTGGAGCGATTGGCGTGGGAATGGCGATGCGCGCGCATCTGCAGCAGCGGATCGACATCCTGGCCATTATGAAGTCGATTGGGGCAAAATCCTCCGACATTCTGCGAATCTATTTGTTACAGACACTGTTGCTTGGAACAGTTGGCGGGCTGATCGGTATTGCGCTGGGAATTGGGGTGGAATGGGCACTGCCGTTTTTCTTTGGCAAGCTGCTGCCGCTGCAGCCTCCGCTGCGGTTGCCTGTGCGCTCTGTTTCAGCTGCATTTGGTACAGGGATTCTGACTACGGTTCTCTTTTGTTTGCCTCCTCTACTTGACGTGCGCAAAATTCGGCCGAGCATTGTGCTGCGCAAGGCAGTGGAAGGCGGCGACGCAGACGGCGGGCACGGTTTCTGGAAAAGAATTGGCGAGAACCAAGCGCAATGGATTTCTATCGTAGTGATTGTTGTTGCCCTGGCGGGTATTGCGGCTGCGCTCGCTGATTCCATGCTGGTGGGGAAGTGGTTTGCTGCTGCGCTTTGCGGATTACTGGTTGTGATTCTCGGGCTTGCCGCGGTGACTTTGCGCATGCTGCGCGCATTTTTGAATAAGACGCGCCTGCATTTGAATTCGGCTCTGCGGCACGGGTTGGCGAATCTATATCGGCCGGGAAACCAATCGGCTGCTGTCCTGGCGGCCTTGGGCGCGGGCGTGATGCTGATATTGAGCGTGTTTCTGATGCAGCACGCTATTGTGAACCGGTTGAATTCCGATGTGACGACAAGCGCGGCGAACATCTTTCTTGTTGACATCAGCCAGGATGAGGTACAGGGAGTCAGAGATCTGCTCTCGCATCAGCCAGGCGTGGAGAAGAAGTTCGAGTCGATCCCTATTGTCTCTGCGCGAATTACGGCCATCGACGGCGTTTCTGTAGATCAGCTAAAAGTAAAGAATTACCCGAAACGGCTATTGTCATCGGTTTCTGTCACCTGGGCAGACTCGGTTCCTGAAGGCATAAAGGTGATGCAGGGGAAGTGGTGGCAGAAAAGCGACGCGGATAAACTGGCTGTAGTGGACCATGTGGCGCGCAGGTTGAATCTGCATCCGGGCACGTCGGTTGATTTTCAATCCGGGGAAACCGCGATCCATACGCATGTGGCGGTGATCTACAAAGCCGAAGGTGAGCACGTCTTCGCGCGCAGCGAGTTTATTTTGCCGTCCGGGCCGCTTCAAGGACTACCCAATGTATGGTATGCGGCGGTGCATGTGCAGGCAAATGAGATTCCGTTCATGGAGCGAGCTTTGTTTGCTGCGTATCCTACTGTAACGGTGATCAATATCGCGGATATTCTCGAAACGGTGCAGGGTGTCGTGCACCAGATTACGCTGGTGATTCGATTCCTGGCGGCTTTCTCGATTCTCTCGGGCGCGATCATTCTGGTTTCGAGCGTGGCGAGCACGCGCTTCAGGCGAATTCGCGAAGTGGTGGTTCTTAAGACGCTCGGTGCTACGCGCAACCGGATTGCTACGGTCTTCAGCATTGAGTTCGTGGTGTTGGGCGTGTTGGCGGGAGCGGTTGGTGTGATCTTCGCGAATCTTCTGTCGCGCGTGTTGCTGCGCAAGATGGAGGTTCCGTATCATCCGGAATTTATCGTGAGCGGAGTTTCTGTCATCGCGACGGCCGTGCTGGCGGTGGTGACAGGCTGGATTGCGAGCTTCCGGATTCTCGGGCAGAAGCCGCTTGAAGTGCTGCGCGAAGAGTGAATCCTCCCACCGATTGCGTGGTGGGAGGACTGAAGCAGATTATTCGGGGACGGTGTTCTCGAATTCTTCGCGCGGCGTGAAGGCGCGAACAAGCAGCGGCATCACGAAGAGGATCGAGAAGACGGTTGTGAGCATTCCGCCAACGACGACACGGGCCAATGGTTGCTGGGCCTGAGCGCCGATTCCGTTGGAGACGGCAGCGGGTAAAAGGCCAAGGCCAGCGGCCATGCAGGCCATCACTACCGGGCGCATTTCATCGAGACAGCCTTTTTCCAGGCCGCGGTCGAAACCCTCTTCACGTTGAGCGCGGCGGATTCCAGACAGGAAGACGACTGCGCCCAGAGTTGCAACGCCGGTCAGCGAAGTAAAACCCACAGCCGCGGAAATGCTGAAAGATGTGCGCGTAAGAAAAAGCGAGAGGATGCCGCCAATTGCCGCAAAAGGAAGTGTCCCGACGACGATGAAAGCGTCTTTCCAGGTGCGGAACTGGATATACAGCAGGACAAGTATGATCGCGAGACTTACGGGAATGATGTAGGCGAGACGACGCTGCTCTTTTTGCAAGCTGTCAAATTCGCCTGCCCAGGTGTAGTTGTAGCCGCTGGGCAGTTTCACTTTGTTCGATAATTGCGCCTTGAGGTCCTGGATAGCGCTGGCCAAGTCGCGTCCGCGCACACTGAACTTGATGGGGATGTAACGGCGGCCGCCTTCGTGGTAGATCATGAAGGCGCCGTTCTTGAGACCCACGTCGGCAATCATGCCCAGCGGTATCTGCGCGCCATCAGGAGTTGGCAAAAGTATTTTGCTGATTGCTTCCGGCGTGTCGCGGTAGTCCGGAGAATAACGCAGCGCGAAATCGAAGCGGCGATCACCATCGATGACCTGCGTTACGGGCGCGCCGCCGACCGCCGCCTGAACGACATTGTTTACATCCTGAGGCTGAAGGCCGTAGCGGGCTGCCTTGCCGCGATCGATGGAAACCATCAAGCTGGGCTGACCAGTAACGTTGAAGACGCCAATATCAGCGATGCCCGATACTTTACTCATGACATCCTGAATCTGGCCGGCGATGCGTGTCAATTCATCAAAGTCATTGCCGAAAAGCTTGAGAGAGTTCTCGCCCTTCACCCCCGACATCGCCTCTTCAACGTTGTCCTGAATGTTTTGTGAGAAGTTGAAGTCGATGCCGGGATATTGCTCAAAGTCTTTTCCGATGGCCGCGATCAGGGCATCTTTGTTGCCATGAAATTGAGAGCGCCATTCTCCTGCGGGTTTCAGGTTGGCGAGGAACTCGATGTTGTTGAACGTGCTCACGTCGGTGCCGTCGTCCGGACGGCCCATCTGCGAAACCACCTGGGTGATCTCGGGATAGGAGCGGAGCGTGGCGCGAATTTTGTCCGCCATTTTTTCCGATTGCGGAAAGGAGATGTCCTGCTGCATGGTCGCGCGAATCCAAAGATTGCCTTCCTCAAGCGCAGGCATAAATTCGCCACCTACGAAGACAAAGAGCACCATCGCGGTAGCCAAGCCGCCGAGAGCGATCAGCCATGCGATTTTTCGGAATTTGAGGGCGCGCCTCAGGCCTTTGTCGTAGTGACGACGGAAGAATGCGCTCAACCAGGTGTCTTCCGCTTCGTGCTTGATCTGCTTGGGAACTGCAAAGGAACCCAGCACTGGTGCGAAGACAAGCGCGAAGATGAGCGCTCCGGTCAGTGCGAATCCATAGGTCACTGACATAGGCGCGAATATCTTGCCCGGCACACCCTGCATCGTGAAGAGAGGAATGAAAGCGACGAGGATGATCAGCGTTGCGAAGAGGACTGGCTTGGCTGCGTCGCCAACGCCTTCCATGATCAGCTCGGAGACTTCTTCTCCCTGCACGCGGCGCGAGATTTTGCGGTAGACGCTTTCGAGCACGACGATGGAGGCATCGACGAGAATACCGAAATCGATGGCTCCAATGGAGATGAGATTCGCCGAGTGATTGGTGAGGACCATCATGGCGAATGAGAAGAGCACGGCGAAAGGAATCGTAATAGCGGCGATGGCCGTGATCCGCAGATCGCCCAGCATGCTGAGCAGGACGAGCGTAACCAGGATGAGTCCGGTGATGATGACGTGGCGGACGGTGCGCGTTGTGGTGTTGATGAGGGTGGTGCGGTCGTAGATGGTATCGATCTTCATGCCCGGAGGCAGAAGATTGCCTTCATTCAGTTCTTGGATTTTTGCGCGGAGGCCGGCCAATGCGGGAAGGGATTTCTCGTTCTTCTGTAGGAGCACGATACCTTCGACGATGTCGGGTTGCTCATTGCGTCCCACTTTGCCTAGACGAGGCTGGTGACCTTCCTTAACATCAGCTACGTCTTTCAGCAGGACGGGGACGCCGTTGCGTTCGGCAACGACGATGTTATCCATGTCTGCGATCGAGTGGAGAAGGCCGATGCCTCGGACATTCACGCTCTGACTGCCGAGTGTGAGATAGTTGCCGCCAGCGTTGGCGTTGCTGTTCTGGATGGCGTTGACGACCTGCGTCATGGTGACGCCATATGCGAGGAGTTTATTGGGATCGACTTCAGCCTGGTACTGGCGCGTCGTTCCGCCAAAAGTGGCAACGTCGATGATCCCCGGCACCTGCTTCATTTCGCGAACGAGCAACCAGTCCTGCGTGGCTTTGAGGTCATTCAGTGAATATCCAGGGCCTGTCAGCTGATAGCGATAGATTTCGCCGATAGGGGACTCGGGAGAAAGCTGCGGCTGGAGATTGTTCGGCAGATTGACCGACTGCAGACGATTGAGGGCTTCCTGCCGGTCTGTAAAGTAATCGCTATCAAACGTGAAGTACAGTTTTACGTCGCTGAGGCCGAAGATGCTGATGGAGCGAATCTGTTCGAGATGGGGTGTTCCATTCAAGCCTGCTTCGAGAGGTACGGTTACCTGTTGCTCCATTTCTTCGGCAGACCACGACGGATTCTGGGTGATGAACTCAACCATCGGCGGAGATGGGTCAGGATATGCTTCGATATCAAGCTGAAGGAATGCGAGAACGCCTCCGGCGAGCGATGCCAGGAAAATGATCAAAATAATGTTGCGGTAGCGGAGAAGCGTGCGGATGAAAGACTGCATTTACTGCGCTCCTGCCTGGCGCAGCAGCTCGGCGCCCGTGCTCACGACCTGCTCTCCATCATCGAGACCGTGCGTGACTTCCACCGTCTTCTCGTGTGTTTCGCCGAGTTCCACGTCGCGCCGCGCGTATTTATGATCGGGTGTGGCGACGAAGACGTAATTTTTGATGCCGTCGCGAATAACGGCAGTGGCGGGAACGACAATCGCCTGGCGCTTGAGATTTGCGACCGAGATGGTTGCAAACATCTGCGGTTTGAACTTATGTCCCGGATTCGCAAGGACAACGCGAACTTTGAGTGTCAGGGTGGTGGGATCAACGGCATCGGAAATGTTGTCGATGACGCCAGTGCGCACTTCGTTTGGATATCCATTTACGCGGACTTCTACCGATTGTCCCCGGCGCACGGCATCGACATTATTCGGGTAAAGATCGCCGACGACCCAGATGGAATCAATGTTAGCGATAGTAGCGATGGCGTTGGCGTTGTCGAGCGAGCGCTGCAATTCGCCCGGCGCCGTGCCTACGTCGAGAACGATACCGCTGATGGGCGAACGAAGCGGAAGGTCAAATGAGGTGTCATTTTCCGAGAATCCCAGATTGCGCAGTGTCTGCTTTGTGCGTTCCAGTTCCGCGTGATCGGCATCGTCGACCGCTTTCAGATCGTCGTAGTCCTTCTGTGCCATGACCTCATGCTGCAAGAGCTCTTTAGCGCGCTGCAGTTGCAGGTCAGCGCGAGCTGCCTCGATCTTTGCTTTCTCATAATCTGATCGTGCGGATGCACCGTCGTTACTCTGCAGACTACCAATCGCCTGACCTTTGCTGACCTCCTGGCCTGGCAAGACCTTGAGCGTAAGAACGCGTCCACTCAGTGGCGGATAAATGTGCACGACATCGGTAGGATTGGACATAAGCCGTGCGGGCAGATTGAGCGTGTCGGTGACTTGCGCCGGATGGACGGTCACTGTATCCACGACATCTTTGCCAGTGGCAGGCGCCGGGGTAGTTGCTTCGCTCGGGTGACTGCAGGCCGTGAGCGCCATTGCGCAGGGAAGGAGGAAGGCGGTGAGGTATTTTTTTCTCATGGGACGATCTCCGTTGCAGCGGCGAAGCTAAGTTGATGAATGGCGAGCCAGACTTGAGTATTTGCGTTCAAGGCGTCGAGATTTGTCTGGCGATAATCGCGTAAGGCATCAAGGTAATCGAGCAGCGTGGCGCTCCCGTGACGGTAGCTGAACTCCAGGTTGTCGCGCACGCGGGTTGCTTCCTGAAGATAGTGGCCGTGATAGCGCTTGGCCATGGTTATGGCGGTTTCATAACCGGCCCATGCCTGCTCTACGTCGTTCACGACCTGATTCCGTGCGGCTGTTTCGGCGAAGCGGCTGGATTGCGCCTCGTAGCGGGTGCGTTCCTTTTCGCCCTGGTTGCGATCGAAGATGCGCAATGGGATGCTGACCTGAAAACCGGCGCTGTTGTATGTTGCGGTGCGATCGTATTCGCCGCCGATGGTGGGATCGGTGGTGCCTTCAGCGTCCGCAAGTTTGATATTGGAATCGGCGAGGCGAACGGACTGCTGCGCCGCCAGATAGTCGGGGCGCGACTGCAAAGCTTGCTGTTCGATTTGCGGAAGGGGTGCAGTGATCGAAGGCGGATCGAGCGTGCCGGTGATGTCGAATAAGTCCGCAGGTTTTTCGATCCCCAGCAGTAGTTGCAGTTGATCGCTTGACTGAAGCAGGTTGAGCCGGGCATTGTCGTAGTCTGACTCGAATTCGGCAAGCTGCAGGTCTATGCGCTCAAAGTCCGTTGCGCTGACATCGCCAGCGTCGAGACGCACCTTGGTTAGGTCGACTGTTTTGCGGTAACTCTGCAGGTTGTCGTCTGAAATCTGCAGAGCGGCCTTGGCTGCGAGCATCTGGGTGAAAGCCTGCTTAACGGCGAGGGCCGTTTGACGCTCATTATCTTTGTACTGGCTTTGCGTGACGTCGGTCGTGGCATGAGCAATGTCGAGCCGCCAGCGTCGTTTTTCTCCGCGCTCAAACAGACGGTTGACGTTTGCCGCGTATGAATAAGGGCTGGCGGGATTGCTGGCTGGGAGGCTCACGTCGGAGCCAGAGATTTGGAAGTTAGGGTTCTGGCGCAGACCGGCAGTGATTTCGTTGGCTTTCGTTGCTATCACGTGCTGCTGTCCTGAGAGCAGGCTAGGATTTCTGGTCCGCGCCATTTCTAAAGCTTGTTGCAATGTCAGAGGCGCTTGCGCATGCAAGGGTGCAGATGCCAGCAAAGCAAGCAGAAGAGCGCCTCCAGTTAGAAGTCGTTTCATATACACACGTCCCGGGACTGCGTGATGAGTCCTAGCAAATACAAGTGAAGACCTGAATTCCGATGGAAGAGAAATTAGGCCGCGAATGGTGGTGGCCGATTTGCCAGCTGTCGGGTGGATCTACTCTCTGGTCGCACGTTCTCGATCGACAGTTCCACTCGGGCGAGTGCCTGCAGATTGAAGGGATGTCGGCTCGAAAAGGAACTAAGATCAGGCGGAACAATGAGATCTGCGGGTTGATCCGAATTTGGCAGCAAGTCTGCGCGTCGTGTCACATGCTCTATTTCTGCAGCGGTCATGGCCTGCATGTCATCGGTCATGGAAATGACAGGAAACAGAATAACAATGAGCATCGCCAGCGCGAGCAGTTGCAGTTTCCGGTCGACCTGTCGGGACTGTGCGGGAGCATTGCGCAGGCCGCATATCCAAATGACTGTAATGGACGTCGAAAGTGCGAGCCATGCGATATTGAGAAAAACTTCCACGTTATCAATGAAATTGTACTTGATAGGCGCAAATATTTATGTGAGCGGAAGATAAAGAAGCGACACGAGTTGACCCGTAGTCGCCATAGCTTTTAGTATGATTGACGTAGCAGCAATCTTTACGCAGCGGCTCTGCTGTACGTAACTACTGCCCCCTCGTTCAATGGTAGGACAGCTGACTCTGGATCAGCATATTGGGGTTCGAATCCCTGGGGGGCAGCCAATCAAGAACTTCCCCGAACCTTCTTGAACCTCCTAGAACAGTACAAATTGCTAATTATGAATGGCTTAGATGGAGTCTGAAGTTCAATAGGGTTCATTAGAGTCCGATCACAGCCACCCAGAAAGTGGGGTATATTTGGGGGTACGAAACCCGTGACAGTGGGGTATCGTCCCAAATTCCTCTACCTACTGGAGCTGGAAAGCATGGCGCTTTCGGACACTGCGGTTCGGGCAATCAAACCAGGTGACAAGCCATTCAAGATTCACGACCGCGGCGGCCTATTTCTGTTGGTCAACCCTAATGGATCGAAGCTGTGGCGTTGGCGTTATCGCTTTGAAGGTAAAGAAAAGCTAATGGCTCTGGGCGAGTATCCAGTTCTGAGTCTTGCTGAGGCCCGCGAACGTTACTTTGCGGCTCGCAAGATCTTGGTCGCTGGCATTGATCCAATGGCCCTGCGCAAAGCCGAAAGCGAGACACGGGAGCTTGAGGCCAAGGCACGACAGCGTGAAGATGAGAACAGCTTTGGGAATATTGCTCGCAAATGGTGGGAATGGTGGTCTGTTGGCAAGTCGCCGCGTCATGCTGATTACGTCCTGCGGCGTTTGGAAGCGGGCGTTTTGCCAGCCTTTGGCCACAAATTCATTGACGCTGTGACGGCCGCTGACATTCGTGAGGTTATGCTTGTAATCGAGAGTCGTGGTGCAAGCGATGTTGCGAAACGCGCCCACGAGACCACAGGCCAGATTTTCCGCTATGCGATTGCCCATGGCATGGCTACACGAAATGCGGCTGCTGATTTCAAGCCCCGCGATATCTTGGCCGAAAGCAAATCAGAAAACTTTGCTCGTGTCGAAGCCAAAGACCTACCAGAATTGCTTGTAAAGCTGGAAAGCTACGACGGCGATGCGCTCACGCGGCTAGCTTTGCGACTCATGGCATACACGTTTGTACGCACGTCTGAAATGATCGAAGCAGAATGGCCAGAGTTTGACCTTGACAATGCACGTTGGGATATTCCACCAGAGCGCATGAAGATGGACACACCGCATATCGTCCCCCTGTCACAGCAAGCAGTGGAAGTTCTGCGTGCTCTCCGACTCTTAACGGGACGTGGCAGGCTCGTGTTCCCTGGCGCAAACGATAAAAATAAGCCTATGAGCAACAATACAATCCTGTTTGCACTGTACCGCCTTGGCTACAAACGCCGCATGACTGGCCACGGCTTTCGTGGTCTGGCCTCTACGATCCTGCATGAGAATGGATTTGCAGACGACCATATTGAGTTACAGCTTGCTCATCAGAAGCGGAACAAAGTGGCTGCTGCGTACAATCATGCGAAATATCTGAGACAACGCGCCTCGATGATGCAGTGGTGGGCAGATTATCTCGACACCCAATTAGCCAAAGGCAGAAAAAATATCACCGCAAGCCGCAAACGCTCTAATGAAACAAAACGAGTCCGAACGAAGACGCGGACCGGAGTCAAGCCGCCGATCGCGACGCATGAACCCGCTCAGCGGCCCACTGCCTGATTTCCGAGCGTACCCACGCAACTGCGCGCGGGCCAAGACGGACGGGTGCAGGAAAGCTCTTTTCCCGAATTAACGTATAAAGACTTGTCTTTGAAAGACCAGTGACCGCTTTCACTTCTGGTAGACGCCAAAAACTCACGTCATCCAGAGTGTCTGGGCTTCCATCGGAATTGGGTTCTGTTCGCTTTTGAGGTTGTGGCAATTTCTTTTGCGCTGACGGCTGAATGTCACGGGGCATTTATACCTCCACACTGGATATGCATCACTATTTAGAGTTACAGAACATCGGACTTGCCTAGGCTCGGAGCAATGATCGATATTCTTTTCTCTCGCGTCCAATGAAAGTTAGGGAGACCGTTATTCCTTCGGGGAATGATGGCGCGATTTTGATTTTCTTGCTACGCTCACGGTTTGGAAAAGATCGCTTCAACAGACGCATGGAAGCGTACGTTTGTTGCCCCTGTTCTGCTTGTTGTTTTGACAGAATCTTAGGTCTGGAGGACGGTCTTGGCCACCATCACAGCCGCAAAAGCAACTGGCCGAAATCGGCTTCCGATTTGCTATGAGAATGCACTTTCTTGAGGAGCATGCGTCCGAATTCATTTACGAGGCGAGAGGATTGATCGGAACGAAGGACAAGACAGGATGACAGCTGTAGCGAGGGGTGGGACAACGGACGTGTCGTGAGGCCTTGGCTCTGCATTTGTGCTTCAATACCTTTTGCCACGAAGGCTACGCCGAAATTTTCATCGATCAGCCTGACAGCCCCCTGCGGGTTGACGTAGTGATGGATTTCAACTGGCGTCACATTCGATTGTTGCGCCTCAATCATTAGACGGTCGTAGACTGCAGGATGCGCTTTACGTGCAAATACCATCCAACCGACGCCTCCAAAATCGCTCACAGTAACCGACGACTTCGCGCTAGCGGGATGATCACAAGGCATACTCACGCATAGCGCATGCGTAGTCATTTTTACTGACGTAAAAAGCGGATTCTCCGAAGGCTCCGTGATAATCGCGAGATCCAGTTCAGACACAGAAATTCCATGGATGAGATCTGGTGCGAACATGCTTTCGATGCGCAGTCTTAGGTTTGGATATAAAGGCAAATGCACACTTAGGATCGATTCGACCAGTTGCGGATCCGCGTAAGGGCAGAGTCCAATCGTTACGACTGGCACGGTATCGTTCTTAGCTGCTTTAGCGGCCCGAATTGCGCGCTCTAGGATGATATGTGCGTCTCGGCAGCCTCCTATAAAAACCTGTCCGGCATCCGTTAAATTAACCTGCCTTTGAGTTCGTTCGAACACCTTGAAGCCTAACTGCTCCTCCAAGTCCGAAATTTGCTTGCTAAGAGCTGGCTGCGTTATGCTCAATCGTTCAGCTGCGCGCGTGAAGTTGAGCTCGTCCGCCAGGGTAAGCGCGGCATTTTGAAAACGAATATCAATCGTGAGTGGCAAGCTCAACCCCTCTACCCGAGGTTACCCTCTGTCTATAAGCGTGCCGAGAGTTAACAAATCGGACAGCTAGCGTAAGAAATTTGCTAGGGAACCGGTTGCCCACACTGTGAGGTCTTATGCGAGCTGAATGCTGGTAAGATGAGCTGATCGCGTAGTGCACTTCAACCGCTGAGCCCATACGTGCCTACCCCCTTCGCGTTAAAGATTGCAATCCGTCAGTTAGCGAAACGCGCAGCGATCACGCTGGCTGCAATTCTCTCGTTATCTCTCGGCATTGCAGCCACGGTATCGGTATTCAGTCTGATTGAACACATCGTTCTGCGCCCGTTCCCGTATCGCAACGCAGATCGCATCGTGGAACTCAGCTATCGCGAAAAACTGGAGATCGAGTACACCCCCGTAATCTTCAGAGAGCAGATAAGGGAGCTACGCAAAGCCAAATCGGTTGAGGAACTCGTCGAAATGGACGAACATCCTGAGCCTGATACAACTTCAGACGTTCCTCAGGACACCGATGTTTTGT
>Ga0206807_1085_pt1 | contig 15396 bp, 14 predicted proteins | sample Alteio_BWOrgCont_57_FD_152915 | JGI IMG/M metagenome (GOLD analysis project Ga0206807, IMG submission 152915) | Enriched cells from forest soil in Barre Woods Harvard Forest LTER site, Petersham, Massachusetts, United States -... | ecosystem: Environmental > Terrestrial > Soil > Temperate forest >...
AAAATGGATTTTTGTTTCCTTCTTCGTTCTTTGCGTTCCTGTGCGGCTAAATTACACTCGGGATGTGACCACCGAAGCCGCTTCCTCCGAACTTCCTCCCAAACCGCTCCGCCCCCAGGAGGGCCTCGGCGCGCTTCACCTCTTTTACCGCGTCGACCTCGCCGCGTGGCGGGCCACTTCGCACGAGCAACAAGCCCGCGCGCTCGATCACCTCGAGGCCCTCGTCGCCATGGCGCGCCAGGAACCGGAAACGCAGGTCATCACCAGCGCCATGTTCGCGCGGGCCGATCTCGGCTTCATGATCCTCACACCCGATTTGCACGCCCTCAACGCGCTGGAGAAAAAGATCACCTCCTCGCTCGGCCCCGATGTCCTCGTGCCCGAGTTCACCTATCTCTCCATGACGGAGAAATCGGAGTACACGCAGAAGGACGAGGACTACGCGGTCGAGCTCGAGAAAACCGAAGGCATCGCGCGCGGCACCGCCGAGTCGGAGGCCAAGCTCATCGCCTTTCGCGAGCGCATCCAGCATTACACCCACGACCGGCTCTATCCCGTGCTCCCGAATTGGGAATATTTCTGCTTCTACCCGATGAGCAAGCGGCGCGCCGTCGAACAAAATTGGTACGCGCTCGATTTCGCCAGGCGGCGCGAACTCATGGGCGGCCACATGCGTGTGGGCCGCACCTACGCGGGGCGCGTGCGGCAATTGGTCACGGGCTCGACCGGGCTGTCCGACTGGGAATGGGGCGTCTCGCTCTTCGCGCACAATCCGTATGACATCAAGGCGATCGTCTATGAAATGCGCTTCGACGAGGTGACCCATACCTATGGCGAATTCGGCCCGTTCTATAATGGCCTGCCGCTGCCCCTGCGGGAAATTTACAAGCGCGTGTTGTTGGTTTGAGCATCGCCCCGCGAGAACATTCAAGCGTCCCTCCGGAGACCTCTGCAAAAGTTTACAGATATGCCGGAGGAATGACAGAACCGTAGCCGGTGGTAAGACCGCAGCAGCGGTCGCCACCACCGGTATCCGAACAAATAGGATCACACCCCGGTAGGGATTACAGAACTTTTCTAGAGGTAAATTGTTGTTTCGCAGGTTCTGCTACCCCTGCCGGGGTAGTGAAATTTTTTAAAACTATACCGGTGGTGTCGGCCTGCTGGCCTCAACCACCGGCTACGGTTCTGTTCAGCCTCCGGCTGAAAAGCCGACTTTTGCAGAGGTCTCCTCCGGGACAGGACTAAACCAAGCCGGCCACGATATTCACGAACATCGCCAGGATCGCGGTGTTAAACGCGAACGATATCAGGCCGTGCACGAGCGCGAGCCGGCGTATTTTTGGAGATGAGATTTGCACGTCGGAGACCTGGCAGGTCATTCCGATGACGAATGAAAAATAGGCGAAATCCATGTAGCACGGGCTGCCCTTGCCCGGGAAAATCAGTCCACCCGCGACTTTATGCCGCTCCACGTCGCGCGCATCCCAATAATAAAAATGGGCATAGCGCAGCGTAAAGACGGTGTGCACCAGCACCCACGAAATCACCACGGCGGTCACGGAAAGCGCAATGTGAAAACCCAGCCCCGTCGCTGAAAGATTTTTCGCGGAGCCCAGCAATAGGCCCACAGCGAAGAGACTCGCCGTCGCCGCCGTGATCACGAGCGAAAAGATGAACGTGGCGCTCGCATCCTGCAGGCGCACGGTCCGCCGGGCCTCATACGGGTCCCTGCGCACGATGATCATCCAGGCCATGGCGACGAGCGCGAGCGCGAAAACATCCCAGGTGACGACCAGCATCGTGGGCAACGAGTAGCGCCCGTGCATGACCAAAAACGTGAGCCCGGCGAGAAGGCATGCGATCGCCACCCGGTGATGGGCATCCAAGATGTGCGGCGAAGAGGATCGCGGGGCGGCGGACTTCGAGGAAGTTTTCATAAGGGGGTGCGCACAACAGTCAATTTTTGCGCGACCTTATTGCCGTCCGCATATACTGCCGTGCGCATAACTGCCGTCCGCCAGGCCCCTCAAGGCGTCAGAAGCAGGTCTTTGTCGAAACGCACCAGCATGTAGCCGATGATATTCATCCCGAGTTGCTGGGCCGCCAGACAGCTCGGCAGCTCGAAATTGCGGAAAAAGACGTTCCGGTTATTATAGAACCCACCATTCGTGAAAAGCGGGTCGCCGGTCTTCTTGTTCGGCCGGTCTCCAGCCATCACCTGATCGCCGGGCAAAATATGCATGTAAAATAAATCACTGTAATCGTTCGGCGTATAGAGAATGGCGAGCTTGCCGTCGATATCGAGGTGCTCCAGCGGCTCGGCATAGTAATTCATGCCCGGGGGCAGCTTCTGAATCGGGTACCAGCTCTTGGTGTAAACCGGGTCGGTCATGGCCACCGGCTCAAAGTTCTTGTCGAGATCGGGCACCACGCGCTTCATTTCGCGGCGAAACGCCACATCAAAACGCGAGCCGCGGCCGGCCAGGCAATTGTCGCCCCAGATCGCGCCGCCGATCTGGAGGTAGTCCCGCAGGTTCTGGACTTCCTGGTCGGTCAGGATGAAGTCCTTGTGGCCGGTGAAGAAGATAAACGGCGGCTTCTTGTCGAGCAGGTCGGGGCCGCCGATGTTCAGCGGTGTCGGGACCACGTAGCCGGTGATGTGGCCGTGGCTCCATTCGTTCATCTTGGTCACCAGATTCGGCAGACTTCCGGCATCGATCTGGCCGCTCATCATATGAATGTTGCAGCCCCAGTCACCTCGCGCATAGGAGGCCAGGTAGACCGGAAACTTCGCCGTGACATTTTTGGGGTCGCTGTTGGATTCGAGGATGTTCTCCTTGGTCCGGCCCCAGGCTTCCTCCGTTTTCTGGATCGAGGCCAGCCTCGCGTCGGAAAGGGTATTCGGCTTGGAGACAACCGCCTGCGTCATGTTCGGCTGGGCGTTGACCGGGGTCGTCGTGGGGGAAAGATCCGGCAGCGGCACGCTAAAGGTCGGCGTCGCGGTGGGGGCCGTAATCGTCGTCGTGACACTGGGCGCCGCGTGCGTCGGCATCGGCACCGTCTCGTTCGGCGGCGGCGGTGGCGGAGGCGGCGCCGAGGGCGGCAAATAGGTCTTGGTGAAATCCTCCGTCGGCGGATGAATTGCAGGGAAAATGATCCAAGTGCCCACCATGATAAAAATAATCAGGTGGAACAGCAGCGCCCCGAAGAAATAGCCGGACCGGGAGATTTTCTCCATCCAGTGCTGCTTCTTGGGCTCCCGCGGCATTTGGGTCATATTTTTAGTGGGTTGATAAGAGGAGATCATCGTCAAAGCGCACCAGAAGGTACCCGATGATATTCATGCCCAAACGCTCGGCGGCCATGGAGCTCGGCAATTCGAAATTGCGAAAGAAGACGGTGCGATTGTACAGGAAAGTCCCGTTGGTGAAGAGAGGGCAATTCGTCTTGATATCAGGCCGAACCGGCCCCATGACGTTATCGCCCGGCAAAATATACATGGAAAACAGATCACTGTAATCGTTCGGCGTATAGAGAATCGCCAACTTGCCGTCGATGTCGAGGTGTTCCAGCGGCTCGGCGTAAAAATTCATCCCCGCAGGAAGCTTGCTGATCGGCCACCAGCTTTTGGTGAATATTTTATCGTCCAGGCTTACCGGTTCAAATTTTTTGTCGAGATCCGGTACTACTCGTTTCATTTCCCGGCGAAAGGCCACGTCGAAACGGGAACCTCGCCCCGCCAAGGCGTTGTCGCCCCAAATCAGTCCGCCCAATTGCAGGTAGTCCTGCAGGTTTTGGACTTCCTGGGGCGTCAGCACAAAGTCCTTGTGACCGGTGAAGAAAATAAACGGCGGCTTCTTGTCGAGCAGATCCTGGCTGGCGATGTTCAAGGGAGTCGGGATCACGTTAGCGGCGATATTGCCGTGACTCCACTCGCCTACCTTGGCGAGGAGATTCGGAAGACTTCCTGCGTCGATTTTCCCATCCGTCATGTGGATGTTGCATCCCCAATCGCCATCGGCGTAAGAAGCCAGGTAAACCACGAATTTGGCCTTGATATTCCGGGGATCATTGTCGGAGTGGATGATATCGTCCATATTCCGTCCCGCTCCCTGCAGCAAGGCAATGATTTTTTTCTTCCTCTCGGGTGATATCGTGTTTGGCGTCACTGGAACGGGAGGCCCCTTCGCGATCCCCGCATCGGCCGCGGTCGTCGTGGTGTCGAGCTTCGGCACGGGAAAATCGAAAGTGTGGGTACTGCCTGGCGTGACAATCACGGCCGGGGACGGGGCGGGAGCGCGGTCGGATGCCACCGTTGGCGGCTGGGGTGAAGTAGGTGGAGGCGGCGGCACCGCCGCTGGGGCCGGCGGCAGAAAGGCTTGCGGAATATTGTCCGGTGGCGGATGGAAAGCAGGAAAGATGACCCAGGTCGCGACCAGAATAAAGATGACCAGATGGAACAGCAGCGCCCCGAAGAAATAGCCGGACCGGGAGATTTTCTCCATCCAGTGCTGCTTCCGCGGGGCTCGTGGCATCTGGGTCATAATGCCTTTTTAGTCCGCCGGAGTCCCAAACGCCAGATTTTTGACTTTCGCCGCCGCGCAGGCATTCAGCACGTCAACGACCCGCTGCTGCTTCGAGCTGCGCGTGGGGGTGATCACGACCGGCTGCGTGGCGTTGGAGGCCACGATGCCCTTCAGCCGCTCGACCAGTTGCGGCAGCGCGTGATCATCCGGCGTATCGATGGGCGCGCCGGAGACGTTGACCTGCCCGTCGTCATCGATGCCGACCTGCACCGGGATGCTCGCCGCCGGGCCGCCCGAGCCGGGCAACTGCGTCGTCAAGCCCGCCTCATGCTTCTGCGCGCCGGCCGAAACCATGAAGAAAAGCAGGAGCACGAAAAGGATGTCCAGCATCGGTGCGATCTGGAACCCGAATTCTCCTTCTGCATTGCCTCCGCCAGCCATAGTTGTATTTAGTTGGCAGCAGACGCCGGGGCGGCCGCTGAGTTGTTACCGCCGCCAATCAGGACCGCGAAAGTTACCGTGCTGATGCCCGCGCTCGCGCACGAACTCATCAGGTCGGAGATGTTACTATACTCGGTATTTTTATCGGCGCGAATCAGAACGTAGGCCGCCGGATCGCGCGCGCGCTCGGCCGACAGCGCGCCGATAAGGCCGGGGTCGGTGGCGGATGGATAGGTTTTACCGTTCATCGAAATCTCACCCACGCTGTTGTCGATGCCGTTCCAGGAGATATTGACCGTCAACTCGTGCTTATGATTCTCCGGCTTCTTGGCGTTCTTCGCGTCGGCCAGTTGCAAATTCGGGTCCTTCTTCAGCACTTCCGTCGAAGTGATCGCCATGAAGAACAACATGAGCACCAGCAACACATCGACCATCGGCGCGACCTGGAATTCCGGGTCGCCGTCGGTATCGACGCGGCGGCGCTTGCGCTGACGTTTGATCGCGTTGGAGGCCATGAGACGGTGATCCTAGGCGCCCCAGTCCAGCACCGTATGGCAATTCGGACACGGCGTTGTCCCCACCGTGATCGGCGCATTGCACGACGGACAATTCGTCGTCACGTTGCGCGAAACCTTCTGCGAAACGTTCGAGCGGATCGAGCGCGACTTCGACGCCTGGTCCGTCCCGAAATTCTCGCCGATGCGCACCCCGGAAAGCTGCTCGTAGGGAATGTCGTCGAGCAGCCGGTAAACCTGGGACTCCGCGTGCAGGATCGCACTCTGCGCCCGCGCCCGCAGGATGTAGAAGAAAATGAACGCCGGCACCGCGACGACCAAGCCCGACATCGTCGCCACCAGCACCTCGCCGATCTTGCCCGCCAGCAGCGACGGGTTGGAGATACCGTTATCACCCAGCGCCTTGAACGCGCCGATCATGCCCCAGACCGTGCCGGTCAGCCCGATCATGGGCGAGACCACGCCGATCACCGAAAGGTAGGTCGTGTTGGTCTTCAGATCATTGGCCTCACGCAGGGCCGTCTCCTCGACGATGAACTCGACCGCGTCCTTGCTCCGGCCGACGCGTTCCAAGCCGTTGCCGAGCACATTGGAGAGGAAGCATTTATTCGCCCGGCAAATGTTCCACGCCTCCTGGTAGTTGCCGGACTTGAACGCCTCCAGAATGCGGGCGATCAGCGCGGGCGGCGCCAGCTTCTTGGAGCGCAGGATCACAAAGCCCTCCGCGGTAAACCAGACCAGGCAGACCGACGCCGCGGCGAGGATATACATGACGAACCCGCCCTGGTAGAGCATATCGACCAGCCGCGTATCGTGGGGCTGAGCCGCCGGGGCGGTACCAGCATCCGCGGGGGCAGGGCCTCCTGTCGCGGGAGCCGCGGGCGCGGGCGAAGTCGCATCCTGCGCCGGCAGCGCATTGAGAAACAAGGAAACGGCCAGCAACGCAAAAGCAAGCAAACCGGTTTTCAGCGAGGGGAGTTGGATCGAAGACATAAGCAGGATGGAATCGAGGATCTGAGGTTGACGTGATGAGGTGGGAAAAAAATTGGGCTAGTCGACACCGATGCCGGGGTTACGATCGCGCAGCCCCTTGGCGAGCTGCTCCGCCTGATCGACCAGCGCAGGATTTTGGTAAAACATGGTTTTGACGGTGAGGTAGGCTTCGAGCGCCTGCTGCGGCTTGTTTTGCTTCTCCAAAACCTGGCCGTAGACGAGAAACGCCTTCGCATAAAGCGCCCCGTCCGACGGCGACGGCGCAATGTCCTTGTTGGCCTTGTCCACCATCGGCTGCACCGCGGCGAGCGCTTCGTCGATCTTGCCGGCCTTCAGGCTCATCTCCGCCTTGCCCGCCTTCGCCACGTTCTCAAAGGAGCTGCCGGGATAAAGCTGCACGATCTGGTTGTAAACCGCCGCCGCCTTGTCCCCCTGCCCTTGCGCGGAATAAGCTTCCGCGAGCTGGGCCATCGCGCCGACGACCCAATCGGCCGGCAATCCCGCGAATTGTTTCACCAACGGTTCGAGCGCGGCAGTCACCGCCGCCGGCGACGTCCCCGGCGCGCTGACCGTGGTCACCGCCGCAGGCACCGCCATTGTGACCGACTTGATGTCCGTCAAGGCATAAGGAACCTTCGCGATGCCGCCCCGCGACGTGGTGCTCTGGACCATCACCTGCCCGTCGGCCACGCTGATGATCTGTCCCGCGATGACCGTCCCATCGGTTTTCGTAATCTGGTCATCCGCCATGGAACGCGCTGCCCCGAGCAGAAACACGCCACTAAATAGAATGGCCAGCCTAACCAGGCAGCGGGAAATATTAGAGCCAATCACCATCAAGGCAATTTAGCACCATTTGTCGTTGTGCCGTCAATGGAAACGCAACTTAACCGCAAAAAAGTTGTTTAAAGCCGCTTCGCCTGGATTGGCCGTAGCCGCGCCTTAGAGCGTTCTCAGCAATATTGTAGCCGCAGATTGAGGCCCGGAGGGCCAAAAGGTAGCGCGCAGGGATACAACACTTCCGAAAACGATCTAGCCTTCCCTGTTGACGCCGCCTGACCTACAGTAAATATTCCGCGTTGAGAGAAAAGTGACTGCTGAGCTTGCGGATGTGTCCTGTGGTGAGTTTGCGCTCACCACGCAGGATTTTGTTTCCCATCGTGGCGTCCAACCCAAGGAATCGTCCCAAGTCAGAAGCGCTCCAACCCGCTGATTCCACGAGATGCTGCAGGCGTTCACGGAAGGATAAGCGTTTCATCGGGAAGCGCTCTTCCTGTTCCTCCTCATAGGCCAGGATCAGGTCGGTCAAGAGTTCAAAGTAGTCGCCCTGATCGCGGCTAAACCGCTCCTCAAAGCCGGCCATGGCCTCGGTCACTTCGAGCGCGTTTTCGTAACCAACTTTGTCGTGAATAGGACGGGGAAGATAAAAGTTGCAGAGTGAACGATAGTCTTTGGGGAGATCAGAAAAGCGAAGGGTCTTCTTGGTATTTTTCATAGCGCCTCTTTCCACTGGTTCTTGCTGTACTCCGCATGGGTCATAAAGCGAAGGGCGAAGACCCGCTGCGTATTAAAGTGAGAGAGTAAAGAGGGACGGGCACGGAGCAGAGCGTGGCTGTTCATTGACAAAATTCAAGGAGGCCGCGCGCCCGTCCCTTTTTCCACACCAATTAAGGAGTATGACAGGCTGCACCAGGGAGACTACTAACCACAACACCCGGTATCTGCGTCGTACTAATGCTTTCGCTAATAACTGCGATTTCCACTTGCAACCAAAAGAGATTCTTTCTCATGAGCTTTCGTTGCACGGACAGCATCGCCTTCCACTCCGCAATGTTTTGACTCCCCAAATCATCCTCCAAAAAAAGAATGACTAATACTTGCTTGGAGGGAGCATTGAGTAGTTCACCCATTTTTCTCCAAGGAAGGTAATTACATTTTCTTCGGGCGCCCGATGCAATTCCTGCCAGGGTATGAGCCACCTTTTCAGCCATCTCTCGGGCAAGCGGACCGTCTAAACGATCATCATTCTTTTTTTGATACCCCCTAAAATCCTTTACCTCCATCAATGCAAGCGTATCTGCACCAAGGACGCCTATAAAATCGCAGGATTTAGCGCCTACGCATTTATTAATATCGCGATACCCGCTCTCAACGCAATCATAAACATTAACTTGCCAATTATCATCAAATTCAAAAATTTGATTTCCCTCACGGAGTTGAGTGCTCACACTTTTTTCCCCTTGTCTTCAACTGTGATTTTATGAAGGAAGGAATGTTCTCGATCATAATGAGCGGCATATTCCTGAAGTATGGGATTTGTATTCAGAGAAGATAGATCATCCGTTGTTTCAAAGGAAATGCCACCATCGTCCTGCTTGCTGGCGCAAAAGAACCTAACTTTGGGCTGCGGTTTTATTTTATAAATATCGGGATTTTCGACAGTCAACGCTAGTTCGTTCGTAAGCAAATAATCGTGCGAGGCCAAAAAGATCTGAACACCTGCTGAAGCTAACTGAAGAAGCATTCGGACAACAATTGTCACCAATTTAGGATTTAGATTAGCCTCCGGCTCATCCCAAAATAAAAACCCATTTTTGACGAGAGAAAGATTTTGCAATAAGCGAAACAGACAAGCTAGTTTTCGCAATCCTTCTGCAAGCATGTGTGCCTCAATTAGACCCGAATCACTATACACATAAAAACGCCCTCCCATTAAATGGACTTTACCTCCTAGCGATTGTTCTAATTCTGCATACAATGACTTCCAAACTTCTGCTGTTGGACCCTTAGCTGGATTGGCTGCCATAGCAACACACAGATCATAGTATGTTTCATCAAAAGCAAGTTCTGATCTCTCGTATGCGGCTATGAAACCTTCAAACATTGCCACCGTTTCGCGAGTTGGTAGGAATAATGCGCGAGAGGTGTGTTCCCAACTGGATTCAAGGTGGCTTAGACGACCCAGGGTAGTAATGCGAAATGAGAGAGGCTTATCATCTAACAATATCTTGACTGTAGAATTGGATCTGCCCTTTTTTCTAAAAACCAATCGCCCAAGTCCTTCAAGCTCTTCTTTCTGTACACCCGCTGGCCTAACGGGATCAGGCCGAAATACTGAAACAAGCTTTTGCCCTAAAACTGTACTAAAGTCATGAGGATTGACTGTAGCACCTTTTACAGCCTTTTCGTTCGCTTTTAGGGTGGAATACAGGACTTTCATTAAATGCGTCTTTCCTGTTCCATTCGCGCCAATAAAAACGTTTATACCCGGCGAGAACTCAAGATTTACCTGCTTTAATGCGCAAAAATTTTTGAGTTCAATGGCTGTAAGTTTCATTTTGATCTTGCTAGCTAAGTCTGCAAAGGCCAAAGGCGCAAGATTTTCCTCCCCTGCGAGGGAGAAGGGGACGGGCACGGAGTCGAGACTGGCAGTTCATCGGCATAATTCAAGGTTACGGGTGACCCGTCCCCTCTCTTCCCACCCATGCCTTTCCGCGTGACCCGCTCCTGCATTTCGGACAGCCTCTGTGACGTTCTATGATTCTCGTTACCGGCGGCACTGGATTTGTGGGACAGGAAGTGGTGAAGGCCCTCCTCGCCCTTGGCCATCGCGTACGCGTCCTGGTCCGCCACCCCGAACGCGGCACGCCATTCGCCCATCTATCGCGCGTTGAAATTGTCCAGGGCAACGCCCTCCAGCCTGCCACGCTTCCCGCCGCCATGACCGGGGTCGACGCCGTCATTCATCTCATCGGCATCATCACGGAGACCTCGCGCATCACCTACGAGCAGGCCCATACGGAAGCCACCCGCAACGTCCTCGCCGCCGCGCAACGGGCGGGCGTCACCCGCTGGATCCAGATGAGCGCCATCGGCACCCGGCCCCACGCCCGCTCGCGCTATCACCTCACCAAATGGGCCGCCGAGGAACTCGTCCGCAATAGCGGGCTCGATTGGACCATCCTGCGCCCCTCCCTCATCTATGGCTACGACGAGCACGACCGCCTGCTCAACCTGCTGCGGCGCGTCCTTTCCTGGCCGTTCGATTTCCTCCAGCTCTATTCCCTCCCGCTGCTCAACGGCGGCGAGTCGTTCATCCAGCCGGTCAGCGTCCGCGAAGTCGCCCGCTGCTTCGCGCTCGCCCCGTCGAAGGAAGCCAGCGTCGGCCAGACCTTCGACCTCGTCGGCCCGGTCGCCTTCACCTGGCGCGAGATGGTCTTCAAAATCCTCCAGGCACTCGGCAAAAGCGGCCTCTACGAAGAAATTCCGCTCCTCCTGATCGTCCGCAAAATTCTCTGGCTGGCGGTTGTCCTTGTTCCCGTACTGCTCATCGTCGCCCTCGCCACGCACCATGCCGGCCCGGTCGCCGCCGAGGCCTGCGCCGGTCTCTGGCTGGTACTGGCCATCGCAGCCTACCGCTGGCGCACCGTCGTGATATTCTCCCTGCCCGGCGAACCGCTCATCCTCGCGGCGCAAACCTTCAACGGCATCGCCCCGCGCGAGCTCCAAGCCAGCGAGCCCCTCAAAATGGCCCTCGAGGACAATACCGGCGATCCCCGTCCCGCCGCCGAAACTTTCGCCTATACTCCCGAGTCCTTCGAGCAAGGCTTGGCGAAGATCTATCGTCTTTGACGGAATTACGGAATTAACGGTATTGGGGAAAAGACATGAGACAGGAGTAACATGAAAAACATGAGGGCATTTAAAACCTCATCAGCCTTCATGTCCCTCCTGTCAAAATTCCGCCTCCCTGCTTGCCTCTCGTCGTTACCCAATTCCGTTAATTCCGTAATTCCGTCAAAATTCCCCCAGCTCCCGTTGTTACAAATGTGTGACGACATTCGCTGCGGGCTTTATTTTCCGGCCCGTTCCGGCATTCTTCCCCTCCCGTCGCCATGTCTTTTCGCCCTTTCCATCTCGCCCTCGTCTGCATCGGCCTCATCGCCATGGGGGCCCTCTCCCGCGCCGGGATGACGGCGGACACCCCCTACACCACGCGCGGCCAAGCCGACTTCGACACCGCCCTCCAGCTCCTCAACCCCTACGGTGCCTGGTCCAAGATCGACGGAAAATGGGCTTTCACCCCGCGCGATCACCAAGCCCCTTATACCGATGGCCGCTGGATTTACACCGAATACGGCTGGTACTGGAAAGGCCGCCTGCCCCATAGCTGGGCCACCGAGCACTACGGCTATTGGAAACGCGGCGCCGACAAGGTCTGGTCGTGGTATCCCGGCCCTGACTGGCTGCCGCAGATCGTCGAGATTCGCGCCACGTCGAAGTACATCGGCTGGCGCAGCGGAGAGGTCGACGCCGACGGCAGTTTCGTCGAGCCGCCCCTCGACCGCTACACCAAACCCGACGAGTGGACCTTCGTCACGCTGGCCCAATTCGCCAACCCGATCACCCCGGCCATCGTCGCATCGCCCGACGTCGCCAAGCTCCAGCTCGAGGACTCCACCGATTGCCGCCACACCTACCTGACCTATCGCGAGATCGACCGCCCCGGCCCTCATCCCGCCGATTTCGCCGACCTCTCCAAGGACGGCGGCATGCTCGCGCCCCTCACCCTGCGCGACGAATCCGCCCAAGCCTCTCCCGCCCCGACGCCGGCCACCAATACCGACGCCGCCATCGCGAACGGCACCAATGCCCCCACGCTGCTCGGCACGCAAGTCGACCCCGCCGCCGACCCGCGCAAGGTCAAGTATTGGATCACCATGAGCTTGCCCACCTTCTGGACGCCGCCGCCGCCCGACGCGAAGCCGGACCAAATCTACCTCTACCGTCCCGATTTCTACCAGGACCAGGACGGCATCGCGCGCCGCATCACGCTCTGGTTCAATCCCCAGGCCCGCGGCACGTTGAAAGACTTGCTCGGCGACAGCGCCCCCGGCACGCCCGCGACTAAAGGCGCGACTCCCGCCAGCCCCGCCGTTCCCGCCGTGCCGGCTTCCGACGACGGCCCCAATCCCTTCCGTAGCCCGCTCAACGAACCGGTGCACTCCGACGCCCCGCCCTCGCCCCATAGCTCGTCCACCTCCAGCAAAAACCCAGTGCCCACCGGCCTCAGCGGCGATGCGTCCGCCGACACCAACGCCGCCCCGGCGAAGTAACCGCATCCGGCTTTACCTTTCCATCGAGCCTGCCAAGCTCGCGTGTCATCACCCAGCGGATCGCTCCATGAAAATGAAGATCATCCCAAATCCCGGCCGACTGCTCGCGGCCTGTTTCTCCGTCGCGCTGGCCCTCGCATCGACGGCTGCGGATGCCCAGAATCCACTTACCCCCCGCGGCGGGCCCCTACCCGAGACGGTGGAAGGCCAGCCCATCGATTCTACCCAGACCGAGAGTGCGCTGCTCAATTACATCGACCAGCAAGTCCAGGGGCACACGCAGGTGATTGCACCCACTGGCACGTACAATGCCGGAACGGGAATCTACACCGTCACCAGTCCGGCACGCCTGATGACTCCCGGGAATCTCCCCGGCTTGATGACTCCGATCGTGGCCAAATTCGGGGCGAAAAATCTGGCTGCAGCCCACAAGTCGGGCGCCAGCGTCCGGCAAGGCGATCTCGCCGATTACCTCGTCGATCAGTTCAAGACCTATGAGAATTCGATCATCGATGCTGCGCTGGCCATCGCCGCCGAGCATGACGACATCTCCGTGGTAGTCGATGCCGCCCAGGACGACGATGTCGACAAGGACCAAACCACCCTGCTGATGGTCGTCCTGCGCCGCGCGACTGGCAACGACCCCAAGGTGAACAGCCTCGTGATCGACAAGCTCGGCTCGACCACGAGTTACGGCACTTCGGCGATGGCGCTCTATCACTACGCCATTATCAGTCCCGATCCGGCCGTCCAGAAAAAGATGGCCGATTCTCTCCGCAGCCTGATGAATTCCAATTCATTCAGCACCCAGTCGCTGGCCGATTCCGCCACGAATGCCTCGACGGGCGCCGACACCGCCGTCAACCAGTTGATGATCGATGCCGTCACCGCCCAGAACATGCCGTGTCTCGTCGTCTTTCCGAACTGGGTCAAGGACCGCGCCACGGAATGGAAAAAGGAGGCGGAGAGTGACACGCCGGGCGCATCTTCCAACGGCCAGTTGCGGAGTATCCTGAGTCAACTCCTGCCGGCGATGTCCAGCCACCCGTCCACGTTCACCCTCGCCCCCATTGACGACGGCCTCGGCACCCTTCTGACGCTGCTGAAACGGGCGCCCACCTACGGAGCCGAATACGATTTCATCGCCGCCGCCACCGGCGATAAAGCCGCCTGCCAGGAATTGTTGCCCTTCGTGAATCCAGTGGCCGTCGGCGCTGGGGCGACCTTGAACGGCTTTCCGGCTGGCCCCAATTCGTCGGCCTCACGTTACGCGCAGGACCTGCTTCAGCTTGTCACCTACCAGGGCTCGGGCGACAAACTCACCAGCACCCTGCACCATCTCGACACCGCGAGCTACGCCAACGGCCAGTGGACCGTGACCGATTCCTCAGCCGCGAAAAATCCCACCACGACCGCCGCGACCGCCCTGGCGGCGCCAGGCTCGAACCCGAGTCCGCTCGCCTCGACCGCCCCGGTCACCAGCGCCACTCCGGCCGCCGCGCCCGCTCCACCAGCGACCGCCGGTCCCGTCACTGCCACCGTCACCACCGCGACCAAGATCGAAGCGCAGACGCCCCAGCGGTGGCCACGCGGCCATCCCCTTGGCGGTCGGAAGCATCCTCACCATCCTCTCCGTCAACGGCGATGGAACCGATACGGCCCAAACCAGTTTTGGATTCAAGGGCAATGTCCCCCAATCCGCGATTCAGGTCAGCACCGATAAAGCGCCGTAATCGCCCGGATCAGCCGATGCTGACCTGGTGAATCGCGTGAATTTTTTCCCCAAGAAAGCGCTCGGCCAATTGGGAGAATTGAGCCGGCACGTCGGTCGAGCAAATCGTCGTTCTGCCCTTCATTTCGACCGGACGACCAAGGCCGGCATCGGCCAATTTTTGGGCGAGTGCGGCAGCGGCGTTCTCCGCCGAATCAACCAGGACGACATCCGGGCCGAGGACGTCCTGAGCAAGCGCCTTGATTAACGGGTAATGGGTGCAGGCCAGCACGACGGTATCGACCCGGGCCTTTTTCATCGGCGTGAGATATTCCTCTAAAATGAGCCGTGTCGCCGGATGCGAGAGCCAATCCTCCTCGACGAGCGAGACCAGCAGCGGCGCCGCCACCGCCGTGATGAATACGTCGGCCCGATAGTGCCGGAGCAGCTTCTGGTACGCCTCGCTGTAAATCGTGCCCTGGGTCCCCACCACACCGATGCGTCCGCTGCGCGTGGCCGAAAGCGCCGCCTGCACGCCGGGATCGATGACGCCGATGACCGGGATATCCGCTTCCTTTTGCAGAATTGCCAGCGCGTGGGTGGACGCCGTGTTGCATGCCACCACCACGGCCTTGACGTCGTGGCCTCGAAGATAGGACATGATCTCGCGCGAGTAGCGGATGATCGTTTCCGGGGACTTGTTGCCGTATGGAAAACGCGCCGTATCGCCCAGATAATGGATGTCCTCCGCCGGTAGCAAATCGCGCATTGCCTTGACGACGGTCAGGCCACCCACGCCGGAATCAAACGCGCCGATCGGTTGTGCGGATGAAGAGGCACTCATGGTTCGTGGGGGACCGGCGGTGTCGCGGATTCATGCGCATTCGTGGTGGACGCGGAACCGGGCGCGGGCGAGGTCGGCCCGGTGGGATAAATGTTCACGGTCGGCGGTTCGTCCGGTTCCGGCGGCGCTTTCTCGGCGCCGGGCGATGGCGTGGGTGCGGTCGGCTCGGCGAGGCCCAGCGCTTTGCTGGACGAGGAGCTCGAGGCTTCGGCGGAAGTCTCGGGCTTCGCTGGCGTGGGCGTCGCCG
>Ga0206807_1086_pt1 | contig 15392 bp, 13 predicted proteins | sample Alteio_BWOrgCont_57_FD_152915 | JGI IMG/M metagenome (GOLD analysis project Ga0206807, IMG submission 152915) | Enriched cells from forest soil in Barre Woods Harvard Forest LTER site, Petersham, Massachusetts, United States -... | ecosystem: Environmental > Terrestrial > Soil > Temperate forest >...
TACTCAAGCATGGATTCCATCACGAATCGCACCCGCATCGATTCCATCATCACGGACTCCTGTACCGATCCCGGCGCTCTCTGATCCGGAGCCGACTCCCCCTCGAAAAAGTGCGGCGCGAGTTGTCGTTCGACCGATTCTAGGGACGATTTCAAGGCCGTCAGCTCCGGCACGGACGGCGGCAAAATCGGATACGACCCGGATTCCATTGCTTGCCGCTGAAGCGGTTAAACCATCGCGAGCCGAGGTTGCAGTATCGATTCCATCACCGACTCCAGAGCCAGCTCTGGCGCAGACTCCGATGCAAGAACCTACGGCGACAGCGTGGATGACCGCACAACTGGCCGCCGCGTGGGTGACAGCCGGCCACGCTGTCACGTGGAGTACGTCACGACTGGCTGGAGTGTGGGTGAAATCGCGGCAAACGGTTGCGCGAATGACGAGATCATCCAGAGCTGGCGCGTGGCTTCAGTCCGTACGGGCTTTTAAATTCGAACAAGCTACGAATAGCGAGGTCATAAAATTTGTTTTAGGGTTTGGAGCGGTACTTGGAATGTTATATCTGACAGAACTTACGTTGGAGTATTTGAGGTAGCCAGAGGCTGGCCGAAAATTCGGGGCGATTCTTACACCAGTGGCACGGTGACGAGAAGGTGGCCGGCGCCATTCACCGACGTGGCCAACACGGGTAGGTCGCGCTTGGCGGGGCCTTTGGTGACGTGGCCCGATGGGTCGAAAGTCGAGCCGTGGCGCTTGCAGTAGAAGGAGCAGTCGTGCTCGGCGGTAACCTGGACTTTGCGGTGGGTGCAGATGGAGGAAAGCGCGGTCAGCTTCCCGCCTTTGCGGATGACGAAGAAGCCGAGCGCGCGAAAGTTACTGTAGACACCGTCGGTGGCAAAGTTGCCGACCGGGCCGGCGTCGATCACGCTGCCGGCATCGGCCAGTCCCAGGCCCTCCGTCGCGGCCAGCGCCGCCGCGCCGGTGGTCAGGAACAGGAAATCGCGGCGGTTCATGCTCATGGCTTAATACTCGAAGACCAGGCTGGTATCGATCCCCCAATTCTGGTCCTGGCTGGCGCCGTTATCGATGGGGAAAACAAACACGATGCCCAAACGGGGCTGGATCGGTCCGATGGCATCGAGGTTGGCCCGGAAACCGACGTCGCCGGTCAGGCTATTGTGGCCGTGGTCGACTTGGTTGAGTTCCTTGCCGCCGTTAAATTCGAAAACGGGGATGAGTTGCTGTACGCCGGGGATGGCCAGCTTCTCATGTTCGATCGTATAGCCGAAGACGAAGCCGTATTCGAAGGTCTGCAGGCCGCCGGTGGTGCCATCTCCGCCGTCGCCGAGGAGCATGGAATAGCCGATGATCGATTGCAGGGTGAAATCCTCATGGAACTGGAGAACATTGAAGAGCTTGGGCACGACTTCGGTGTTGTGGCTGATGTCGGTATGGGTGGGAATACCGACCTCGATGGCGGTGCCGAACGCGGTGTTGATTGTCCCGTCGGCGGAGACGTATTCGTAGAACGGAAGCCGCGCGCCGAGGTCGACATTGTCCATGCCCGAGGAGGTTACGCCGCTGACCGAATCGCGTTCCCAGGCGGATTCGAGTTCGAGGGTCAGGGAACCAAAGCCCTTTTCGACTTCGCCGTGAATGTTATCGACATGCTGGTTGCCGGGGCCGCCGGTGTGAAGGTAGTCGAGTCGCGCCTCGTTGGTTTCGCCGTCGGAGTCATCGACGAGGAAGGGCTCGGGATAGACCCCCTGCCCGTAGGAGCTGCGATGATCCAGCGAACTGAAAATGCCGTAGCTGGTGTTTGCCGTCGAGGCCGTAGCGGGCGGGGTGATTCCATCGCCGGCCCGGAGGGCGATCGGCGCAAGCAACAGGCTGGCCAAGCCAACCATACAGGTAAGTTTCATGGACAAATTAGTAGCCGAAGAAAAAATTCGCGCTGCCGGACGCTTGCTATTTATTAGCGATTCCTTGTCGGCGGCCGCGAATCGTCCTTGTTCTTCCTTCGTCCTGCCGCCTAAACATTGTCCCGTGCGAGGAATAAGCGTTCAACGGATGCGTAGGCTACACACCTACCTGGGTGTTTTCTTTGCGCCGCTGCTGCTGCTGTTTGTCGCGACGGGGTGGTGGCAGACGTTTGTCTCGCAGGATGACGCGGACAACGGCTGGTTCAACTCGACGATGAGCAAGTTTTCCACGATCCACACGGACGATTATTTCGAGAAGGCGGGACAGCATCATCACGCTTCCGGGCATTTCAAGATCCTGGTCGGCTGCATGGCGGTGGCGCTGATCGTCACGATTCTCATGGGCCTGGCACTCGCGTGTCAGAACCGGAGGAGGTTCATCCGCATCGCCTTTGCGTTCCTGCTCGGCATCCTCGTGCCGGTGTTGATTCTCTATTTTAATTAGGGCCTGTAGACACGAATCTTCAGTGGTGGTGGACGAGCAGAAGTTCCGGAGGAACTTTTGAGAATAGCCCGGCAATTTATTGCCGGGCTATTCTCAATCGTCCCGCTGGGACGATCTAATCGGGATCATTAGGGTTAGCCTTCCCTGGGTCGCCATCTCAGAGCTTGATGCATTTCCTGGTGGTTGCCCCAGGGGTAGGCCGCAGCTACTTCGCCGGCGAATGGGATGAGGCCGCCGGTCAGGCGCACCGGGGCCACGCGCGGGGCGGGGTGGGGATAATGATGGAGGTAAATCGTGTAGTCGAACTCGCCGTCGCGCGAAGACGTGAAGCCGGGGTGCCTGCCGTCGGGATACGGAAAGCGGTAATAAACGAGGACGCTGTAAATGCCCGACGGGACGTTGAGCATGTGGGGACGTCCGCCCTTGGGCAGGCGGCCGCCCTTGAGCAGGCTGTGCTCGCGGTGGCGCGCGCAGTCGATCAGCCGGTCATGGCTGACCAGGCAAAGATCGCCGTGCGTGCGGATCGTGCCGGTGGCGGACGGCGGCCGGTTGGCCGTGACGATCCGGTCCATGGCATAGTGGTCGGACTTCACGATCAGCCGCAGGTTCAGCGGCCGGTTGGGCACGTCCCAAGTGAAGGCGGTCAGCGCGTTCAACTGGTTGCCCAGATGCACCATGAGGTCGAGGTCGTCGGTCTTCTTGCCGACGAAGGTCGGATACGATTCGACATCGATCAGCGATAGCGATGCGGTGGGCGAGAAGGCAATCACTTCCCCGCGGTTCTCTTCCAGCGTATGCGTGAAATAGGCCGACATATAAGAATCTAGGCTACGAATGGCCCTTCGACAACGGCACGCCCGATATTTTTATCATTGGCGATGCTGCACACGGCAGTATGTTACGAAGAGCGGCAACGTGTTGTTTTACAACAACTGCCGTATAGCTGCCGGGCGCAGCACCAGCACTCATGATTCCCGATCATCGTTATGATTACGTCGTGCTTGGTTCCGGCATTGCCGGGCTGACGTTCGCGCTCAACGTGGCGGCGAAGGGGTCCGTGGCAGTCATTACGAAAAAGAACCGGGCGGAATCGAATACCAATTACGCGCAGGGCGGCATCGCGTGCGTGACGTCGGATGAGGATACGTTCGACCTGCACGTGCGCGACACGCTGGAGGCGGGCGCGGGTCTTTGCCACGAGGACGTGGTGCGCGGGATCGTGGAGGAGGGACCGGCGCGGATCAAGGCGCTGATGGAGCTGGGTATGTCCTTCACCGAGCGCGAAAATGGCGGGGACCGGCATGAGCTCGATTTGGGCAAGGAGGGCGGGCACTCGAAGCGGCGCATCCTGCATGCGAAAGACATCACCGGGCGCGAGATCGAGACGGCGCTGCTGACCGCGCTGGCGCTGCATCCGAACGTGGAGATGTTCGAGAATCACGCGGCGATCGATTTGATTACGCGAAGGAAGCTGGGCTTCGCGACGGACAACCGCTGCGTCGGCGTGTATGTGCTCGATAATAAAAGCGGACGGGTGGAGACGATTTCCTGCGCGCATGTGCTGCTGGCCACGGGCGGATGCGGGAAGGTTTATCTCTACACGACGAACCCCGACATCGCGACGGGCGACGGCGTGGCGATGGCCTACCGCGCAGGCGTCCCGGTGGCGAATATGGAGTTCGTCCAGTTTCACCCGACGTGCCTGTTTCATCCGAAGGCGAAATCGTTTCTGATCAGCGAGGCGGTGCGGGGCGAAGGCGGCATCCTGCGCAATGCGGGCGGGAAGGCCTTCATGGACCGGGTGCATCCGCTGAAGTCGCTCGCACCGCGCGATATTGTGGCGCGGGCGATCGATGCGGAGATCAAGCGCACGGGCGCGGAATGCGTTTACCTCGACATCACGCACCAGAGCCGGGAGTTCCTGCAGAACCGCTTTCCCGCGATCTACGCGCGGTGTCTGGAGTTCGGCATCGACATGGCGGTCGAGCCGATTCCCGTGGTGCCGGGCGCGCACTACCAGTGCGGGGGCGTGGTGACGTCGCCGGACGGCCGGACGGAATTGCCGGGGCTGTGGGCAGTCGGCGAAGTGGGCTGCACCGGGCTGCACGGCGCGAACCGGCTGGCGAGTAATTCGCTGCTGGAGGCGCTGGTCGTGGCCCATCGCGCAGCGGAGGTTGTACAGAAGGAAAAAGCGCCGCCGCCGCAGAAGGACATCCCGCCGTGGGAGAGCGGCTCGGCGCAGGACGCGGACGAGCTGGTGGTGATTTATCACAATTGGCGCGAGATCCGGCAGATGATGTGGGATTACGTCGGCATTGTGCGCACGACGAAGCGGCTCCGTCGCGCGGCGAGCCGTTTGCGCAGCCTGAGCGAGGAGGTCCGCGACTATTACTGGAATTACAAGATGACGTGCGACCTGGTGGAGTTGCGCAATCTCGTGCTGGTGGCGTCGCTCATCGTCGATAGCGCGCTGGAGCGGCATGAGAGCCGCGGACTGCACTACACGCGAGATTATCCGAAGACCGATTCGAGCTCACCGCCGACGGATACGATTTTGCGGCCGAATTAGCTATTCCTCGCTAGAGGCGACTGCAGTCAAAGGCAAAAGGTTCACACGGAGCCACGGAGTTCGCGGAGAGGAGAGAAAGTGAATAAGTTTCCCAACCTCCGTGTCTCTGTGACTCAGTGTGAAATTTCCTCAGCTCAAGAGTGGCTGGAGGGCGGGCATCCTTTGTTCACGTGTGACGTTTGGGCATAGGCTGGCGGAGCAACGGAGTTGCGCGGATAATTGCGTTCCCAAATGGAGTTTGGGAACGAGGGGAATGCACCACTGCGCTCGAAGCTCACTCGGTCGGTCGCAAGGACTCGTCCATTTCTTCCGCGGCGACTAATAATTCGGCCTGGCCGCTCATGCCGAGTTCCATGACGACGTCGAGGAAGGACATGGCGGAGCAATTGAGGGAGCGCCACAGGTCGCTGAGTTTCCGCGGCTGATCGCTGATGCCATCCCAGACTTGCCGGGCGAGTTCGCGCGATTCGTCGTCTTTCCATTCGAGCGTCGCGGCTTTGCGGATGAGCTGGCCTTTCATCTGGCGCAAGGTCTGGGGCAGCGCCTGGTAGACATCGCGCTTGCCGACGCCAGTGAGCAGGAGATTGGTGCTATCGACGTCGATTTTGTGTTCCTCCGGAAAGGGCGCGGAGGGCTCGGCGACGGAGCGGAAATTAAAGGTGCCCTCGGAGGCGGATTCGACGAAGCCCTGCCAGATGGCCTCGATCCCCAGCAGATGGCCGAAGCGGGCGTGCTCGACGCGGCCGTGCCGGAAGAAGAAACAGCCGAGCAACTCGTTGGCGGAATTGTTGAGGCGCAGTTCGCCGGTGTGGCCCATGGAGGTGATGGCCTGGACGATGGTGAGGAGATCGAAGCGCTGCAAGTTGCCGGTGAGATCGATCGTGTAAACGCTGTGGTGGGCCTCGGTGGAGGTGCTGTGGAGCCGGCGGGCGAGATTGAAGCTGAAGAAGAGGCCCAGCTCGGGGATCTGCCGCATCAAGCGAAGAAATTCCTCGCGCTCGATGCGCAGGATGCGGGCCGCCTCGCGGGTACGGACGGTGGCGAGCCGCGGATTGCGGGTGAAAACGGAGAGATCGCCGAAGAAGTCGCCGCGCTCCATGACGGCGACCAGCCGGCTCTGCTTGCTGTCCGGGCTATGGGTGACCGACTCGACGGCGCCCGACATGATGATATAGACGGCGTCCGGCGGGCTGCCCTGCTCGCAGATGACCTCGAGCGGCGCGAAGTCGACTTCCTCCCACGCGGCTTCGATCTTATTCCGCGTCGCTTGATCGAGCAGATCGAACGTGTCGAAGAAACTGGATTTGTTGTTGCTCTTCACGGGCAGAGTTTCCTTGTGCCGGGAGGCTAGCACACGTCCGTTGATGAGTGGCAGCGCGAAATTGGGTGGTGGAAATGTTCAAGCGTCCCGCTGGAGATCTCTACGAAAGGTATCTTTTCAAAATTCCGTCATCCTGAGCGAAGGCGAGCAGGAACGTTGGTTTGACCCTGACACTTCGCCGAGCCTGAGTCGAAGGACCCAGATTGCTCATAGCGGGATGGTGCAAGGGCGCCGAACTCTCTTTGTCCAGGGCCGGCGGACTGCCTTTTTGCGTCGCGGCTCAAAACCGTCGCGGGCATCACCGGAAAAAGTGACAAGGTCCTTCGACTGCGCTCGGGCCAACCTCCCCGGAGAAAGCGAGCGTCCCGCCTCGCCTCCGCTCAGGATGACGGAGCTTTAAAAGAGAGTGGGCTGCTTTCGCAGAGGTCTCCGCCCGGAAGACGGAGACCGTCGCCCGGAGGTCGACGGCTACCAAAAAAGAGCGGCTCAATCGCTTGAGCCGCTTTTTTGTAAAATTTATCGGACGGGCTTAGTACCGGCCGCCGCGATCTCCGCGGTCGCCGCCACGACGGTCTCCGCCGCGACGATCGCCACGGTCTCCGCCGCGACCACCACCGCCGCCACCGCCACGGTATCCGCCACCACCACCGCCGCCGCCGCCTTCGCGCTGTTCCATCGGACGCGCTTCGTTGACGGTCAGGGCCCGGCCGTTGATTTCCTGGCCATGGAACTTCGCGATAGCCGCCTGCGCTTCTTCCGCAGTGCCCATCTCGACGAAGCCAAAGCCGCGGGGACGACCGGTTACGCGATCATTGATCATCTGCACCCGCGCGACATTGCCCGCTTGGGCAAAGAGATCGGTCAGGTCGTTTTCCGTCATGCTAAAGGGCAGGTTGCCCACATAGAGTTTTACGCTCATTTATTCCTTCTTGGATGGCTTGCTGATGTCTCCGGGATCGGATCTACGCTGCCACTGAGCTAAAACTCACCTAGCACCGAACGTCAACTTACCTTAAAGCCGGATGGTAAGATAAGGCGGCGGGTGCGCAAGTAAATTCTAGACCCTATTTGGGGTCGCTTTGGGCCGCGCGGATCGGGTATCCCGGATAACGAGTTGAGACCTCTGCGAAAAGGTATCTTTCCAAAGTTCCGTCATCCTGAGCGAAGGCGAGGCGGAAAGTCGGTTTGACCCAGACGCTTCGCCGAGCCTGAGTCGAAGGACCTTGCTTGCTTAAATGAGGGTGACGCGGCTCGCTGAAATCTCTTTACCCAAGGCTGGCCGACTGCCTTTTCCTGTCGCGGCTCAAAGCCGTTGCGGTTGTCTCTGTCAAAAGCGGCAAGGTCCTTCGACTGCGCTCGGGCCTACCTCCCCGGGAAATGGAAGTGTTTCGCCTCGCCTTCGCTCAGGATGACGGAGCTGTAAAAGAGAACGGCCTGCTTTCGCAGAGGTCTCGTGTTGTCCGGGCTACCCGAGGGGGACGGTTCTCGGCGTCTCCACCAGCCCGACGATCTTGCCGACGATGGCTCGTTCGGTCCAGCGCGTGAGGCGGCCCGGGGGCGGCCAGGCGGGGATGGTACCGGATGCCGTCTCTGCCGCGAGGCGGCGCAGTTCCTCGGCGAGGGCCTTGCTTTCGCCGTGGCGGACGGAGACGGCGTGGCGATCCAAGCCGGCTTCGCGGATCAAATCGGGGACGTGGCCGTGCGCCGGGCCGATGAAGATGAAGGGACGCTCGACCGCGAGGAAGTTGTAGACCTTGCAGGGATGAACGATGCCGACGTAAGCGTCGCCCATGGCCACGACCTGGACGTCCGCCGCCGAGAGCGAGGCCGAGAGCGCCTCGAAGGGCTGGTAGCCGAGGAAGGTCGCGTTGGGCCACGCCTCGGCCTCGGCGCGGTCGCGGAGCTTCCTCCATTCGATGCCGCCGCCGACGAAGCAGAAGTGAATCTTTGGGACGTCACGCACCAGCGCCGCCGCCTCGACCAGCGTATCGAGCGGATGGCAGGGCGAATGATTGCCGGAATACATCACGACGAATTTATCCGCGAGGCCGTGCTCGCGGCGGAAGCTTTCGCGGCCCGCCGGGTCGAAGCGGACATCGCCGTGCATCCAGATCGGCACGGTGACGACCTTCTCCGGCGCGATGCCCTTGGCGCAGACGCGCTCGCGCATGTAGTCGTCGAGGACGATGGCCCAGTCGGCCTGGCGCAGGCTCCAGCGGGAGAGCGCCTCTAATATATAGGTGAGCGCGCCGTCCTCCTGCAACCAGCCGACGGCGACGGCTTCATCGGGGTTGAGGTCCATGACCCAGTAGATGAAACGGCCCTGCCACAGCCCCGCCAACATCGCGCCCAGGACGGAGAGGAGCGGCGGCGTGGTCAGGGCGACGACGACATCGGCGCGGGGGAGAAAGAGGCCGCGCAGGGCGGCGGAGACGAGGAAGGTGGCGAAATCGGCCGCGCGACGCCATTTCGTGCCATGGCCGAAGCCGGAACTCCAGACGCGGATGATTTCGAGGCCGCGCCAAGTCTCGTGTGCCGGATAGAGGCGCTCCGGGTCGTCGTAGCTGCGGCAACTGGTGAGGACAGTGACCTCGTGGCCGCGCCGGACGAGGCCCTCGGCGAGACCCTGCAGGTGCTGCCCGGTCGATTGCGGATCGGGATAAAAGACCTGGTTGAGGAGCAAGACACGCACCGCCCTACTCTGCGATAAACTTTTGCGAAGGGCAGCAACGGAATTTTGACAGGATTAACAAGATTAACAGGATTGGAAGACAGATTGAGGGCAGACTGAGTTATGGAATGCGGAATGAACTGATGGAACTTCGAGACGTGCGCACTCGTGGAATCCCTGCCTTCCCAATCCGGTTAATCTTGTTAATCCCGTCAAGAATTCCCCCTCCGAACTCACCGCAAAAATTCTCCAACAATCTCGTTGTCTCCCGAATATCTTCAGTTACGATAACGGCGCCATGATCGTCTCACGCCCGAAACTTAGCTGGGTAGAGCGGATGTATTTGCCCGGAATTCTCACCGGCTTGAAGATCACCGCGGGCCATTTCAAGCGCGTCCTTTTCAATCGCGGGAGAATGACGATGCAGTATCCCGAGGAGAAATGGCCGATGCCCGACGGCTATCGCGGCGCGCCCACGCTGGTGCGCGATGAAGAGGGCCGCGAGAAATGCGTAAGCTGCCAGCTCTGCGAATTTGTCTGCCCGCCGCGCGCGATCCGGATCAAGCCGGGCGAGATTCCGCTCGAATCCCCCCATGCGAAAGTGGAGAAGGCGCCGAAGGCCTTCGACATCGACATGATCCGCTGCATCTATTGCGGGTTGTGCGAGGAAGTCTGCCCCGAGGAAGCCATCTTTCTGTTGAAGGACTACGCGATCACCGGTTTGACCCGCGCGGAAATGGTCCACGACAAGGCAAAGCTTTATGAACTGGGCGGCACCTTGCCCAAACCCATTCACAAGTGGGACAAGAACAAGTAGACAGTTGGAGGGGGAGAAAATGTTGTTGGCAGAAGATTCATCCAGCCGAATTGCGTTTCTGAGTTTTAGCCGCAAAGGAATGCAAAGGAAAGACAGAGAAATTGTTTTCTCTTCTTTCTCCCATTCTTTGTGTTCTCTGCGTTCTTTTGTGGCTGATGAATCCTTTGTTTTGGCGGCAATTTAACCGGCATGAACACGCTCTTCTTCTGGCTATTTTCAGCGGGCATGATTGTCTGCGCCCTCGCGGTCGTGCTGAACCGCAACGCGGTCGCCAGCGCGCTCTGCTTTACGTTTTCCATCATCTTCATGTCGGGGCTGTTCGTCATGCTCAGCGCGTTCTTCCTCGCGGCGGTGCAGATCATCGTGACCGCTGGGGCCGTGATGGTGCTCTTTCTCTTCATCATCATGCTGCTCGACCTGACCGCGATGGAGAACATGCCACGGCAGAAAGTTTGGATGGGCTTCACGTTCGTCCTGGCGATCGGATTTCTCGTCATCGTGGCGAAGGTCCTGGCCCAAACGCCGGAGGGATTCGCCACCCAGAAGTCGCTGCCCATTGGGTATGACGTTTCGGCTACTTCACACCCGGAGCGCGGAACTGCCTCCGCCGCGCTGGCGATCAGCCAGAGCCAATGGGACCAATTCGACGACACGCACCGGATCGGCAAATTGCTCTTCAATACCAATACCGGCCCCAACCCGAACACCGGAATGGTGTCCACCTCCTACGTCGCGCCGTTTGAAATCACCAGCTTGCTCATCCTCGTCGCGACCATCGGCGTGATCGTGCTCTGCAAGCAGGACGAGCGGCCCCGACCGCGCACGCGCGAGGAAATCGCCCGCGAGGCGCCGCCGGTGGAACCGAAGGAAACTGCACTCAAATAGTATGCACGCTTCACTTAAAGGCATGTTTTCTCTCGTTCCCAAATTTTATTTGGGAACGTCTCCTGTTCTCGCGAAATTTCATTTCGCGCCGAATATCCTCTCTTCAGCCTCGGTTGGGATCGGCCATGAAATGGCCTCAACAAGGGCGTTCCCAAATGAAATTTGGGAACGAGAGAACTCCTAAATTTCCATGGAAATCACGCTCAATCACTACCTTGCCGTTGCCGCCGTCCTCTTCGCCATCGGGCTGATGGGGGTCATCATGCGGCGCAATCTGCTGATCATCTATATGTCGCTGGAAATGATGCTGCAGGCGGCGAACCTGACTTTCGTCGCGTTCAGCCGGTTCAACCATCGTCTCGACGGCCAGGTCTTCGTCTTCTTCGTCATCACCGTCGCCGCCGCCGAGGTCGCGGTCGGGCTGGCGCTGATCGTCGCGCTCTACCGGCTCAAGCACACCACCCAGATTCAGGACCTCACCACGCTCAAGTTCTAGCATTATGGATCTCGCCTGGTTTCTCATCATCACGCCCATGGTCGCGACTATCGCGATCCTGCTGAATCTTCACAAAAAGCCGGGTTACGCGGCGTTCGCGTCGATTGGCTCGGCGGCGGTCTGCTTCGCCACCGCGCTGGGCGTTGTTTCCGGAGCAATCCAGGAGCCGACGCCGTTCGAATGGATTTCGCTGCCGGGCTGGAATGTCGATATCGGCATGATCTTCGATCCCCTCTCCAAGGGCATGCTCCTCGTGGTCACCGGCGTCGGGCTGCTCATCCATATTTATTCGTGGGGCTATATGGGGAACGACCCGGGCAAGGGCCGGTTCTTCGGCGGGCTCTCCATCTTCATGTTCTCGATGACCGGCATCGTGCTCGCCGACAACCTGATCATGATGTTTCTCTTCTGGGAGGGCGTGGGTCTCAGCTCCTACCTGCTGATCGGCTTCTGGTTCGAGAAGGAGAGCGCGTCGCAGGCCGCGAACAAGGCGTTCGTCTGCAATCGCCTAGCCGACTTCGGCTTCATGATCGGCATTCTGACCTTCTGGACCATGATGCATACCGTTTCCGTACGGCCAGCGGATCTGCACCATGCCTACCAAATCGGCTCGGCACCGCGAGTGCAAAAGGTAAGCATCCTCCCGCTTACGGAAATACTGAAATACAATCCCGCTTATTCCTCGTCGGAGTCGGATTCAATCCCAGTCAACTCGCTCACCCTTTTCATCCTGGTCTTCGGGCTCTTCTGCGGCTGCGTGGGTAAATCGGCCATGGTTCCGCTGCACGTCTGGCTGCCGGATGCGATGGAGGGTCCCACGCCCGTCTCCGCGCTGATCCACGCCGCCACCATGGTCGCCGCCGGTGTCTATATGCTTTGCCGCGTCTATCCGCTGCTGCTGCTGTCCCAGACGGGCATGGAGATCATCGCGTTCATCGGCTGCTTCACGGCCATTTTCGCCGCGCTGATCGCGGTGCAGCAAAACGACATCAAGCGCATCCTCGCCTACTCGACGCTCTCGCAGCTCGGTTACATGGTCATGGCCGTCGGCTGCCATGGGCCCGACGCGGCGATGTTTCACCTGACGACGCACGCGTTCTTCAAGGCGCTCCTCTTCCTTGCGGCCGGTTCGGTCATCCACGCGCTCCACGACGAGCAGGACATCTGGAAGATGGGCGGTCTCTGGAACAAGATTCCGCTGACTTTCACGACATTCTTCATCGGCATGATCGCGCTGAGCGGCGTGTGGCCCCTGGCCGGATTCTGGAGCAAGGACTACGTGCTCTCGGTGGCCTATGCGCACGGCCATGCCTACTATTGGGTCGGCGTGATCACGGCATTCCTGACCGCCTTCTATATGACGCGCCTCGTCGTCGTGGCGTTCTTCGGCCCGGCCCGCACCAAGGCCGCGGAGCACCCGCATGAACCCGGCTGGGACATGAAGGCGCCGCTGGTCATTCTTGCGATTCTTTCCGTCATCGGCGGATTCATTAGCCTGAAGGCGTACTACAACGGCTGGTTCACTTCGGTCTTGGCCAACATCGGCCAGCCGGCCGCGGAACTCGCCGAGCCCGGCGTGGCCATTGCAACGATCATCCCCATCTCGTTCGTGATCGTGGGCCTCGTGTTGGCCTACGTGCTCTACTCGGGCGCGGAAAGGGATCCGCTCGATCTCAAGGTCCTCGCCAACAAATTCTACATCGACGAGTTCTACGACCGCAGCCTGGTCGGTGGGCAGCAGTTGGCCGCGAAGTTCCTCAATTGGATCGATAGCTGGATTCTCGACGGCCTGATCATCCGCGGCTCGGCCTACATCAGCGTGGGCGTGGGCGAACTGTTGCGGCTCTTCCAGACCGGCAGCCTCCAGACTTACGCGTTTATCTTCAGCATCGGCGGTCTCGCCCTGATCTACTTCACCCTTTTCGTGCACTAACATGTCGCCACTGCTCGCCCTCCTTCTTTTTCCGCTCGCCGCAATCCTGGCCATCATCATCGGACGATTTCCGGCGCGGCCCGTGGCGGGAATCGCCGCCGGCATCAATCTCATCATCTCGCTCGGCCTGATCTGGGGCTATCCCGCCGCGCAGGGCGGCTACGCCTACGTCATGGATTATACGTGGGTCAACATGCAGGGCCTGCCGCCGATCCATTTCCATCTCGCGGTGGACGGCATCAGCCTGCCGCTGGTCTTCCTGACGGGCATCGTCACGGTGGCGGCGATTGCGATCTCGCCCCCCAATATCCGCCGCTCCTCGGAATACTACTGTTACCTGCTGCTGATGTCGCTTGGCGCGATGGGCGCGTTTACCTCGCTCGACCTCTTTTTCTTCTTCATCTTCCATGACTTCGCGCTGATCGCGACCTTCCTGCTCATCGGCATCTGGGGCGCACAGAACCGGCAGTTCGCGTCGTTCCAGGTGACGATCTATCTCATGGCGGGCAGCCTCATCCTCCTCGCCGGGCTCGTCGCGCTGGTCATGGCGATTCCGCACGCCGAGGACCGCAGTTTCGACATCGTCCTGCTGCAAAATTATTTCACCGCGCATCCCCTGCCCTCCTCCACGCAGAGCATTATTTTCCTCCTGATGCTGATCGGGTTCGGCATCCTGGTCGGTCTCTTTCCGTTCCATTCCTGGGCGCCGCCCGGATACGCCTCCGCGCCGCCGGCCGCGGCAATGCTGCATGCGGGCATCCTCAAGAAGTTCGCGATTTACGGCTTTATCCGGATCGCCATCCCGATGCTGCATGACGGCTTCATCACCTGCCTGCCGCTGATCCTGACGCTGCTGGCCGGTAACTTCCTCTATGCCGGTTTCGTCACGCTCGCGCAGAAGGAACTGCCGCTGATGATCGGCTTCGGCAGCGTGATGCACATGGGCTATCTCTTCCTCGGCGTCGCGTGCTGGAACACCATCGGCGTGACCGGCGCGGTCATCCTGATGGTCGGGCACGGCCTCTCCTCCGCGCTGCTGTTCGGCCTCAGCGGCGAGATCACCCACCGCTCGGGCGAGAACCGTTTTGCGGAACTGGGCGGCCTCGCCCAGCGCGCGCCGGTGCTGGCCGTGCTTTTCAGCTTTGCCTCGATGGCATCGATGGGCGTGCCTGGGCTGGCCAACTTCGCCGGCGAGCTCATGATTTTCTTCGGTTCGTTCTCACCGGCGATCCCGCTCTCGCTGATTCCGTTCGGCGTGATCGCGATCTACGGGACGGTCCTGACCGCCATCTTCCAATTGCGCGCGCTGAAGGGCGTCTTCTACGGCCCGATGCCAGCGCGCTATCAAGCGCAACCGGCCGGCGCGGTGGTGGGCGGCGAAGCCACGCTGCCTTTCCCGGGCATGACCGATACTTCCACTCTCTCCGAGCACGCGCCCTACGTCATGCTCCTCATCGCGTCGCTCGTCATCGGGTTCATGCCGTTCCTGCTCATCCACCTGGTTCAACCGAGCGTCTCGCTGCTGCCTTTCATCGGAAAATAAGACGGCGCCCTCCCCATGCCCCCCATTTACTACATCTCCCACTTCTCGCCGGTCGTTCTGCTCACCGTCTGGGCGATGGTGCTCGTGCTCCTGGAGGCGTTCTACGATCTCTCCCCGCGCGTCGTCGCGGCGGCGGCACTGGCGGGACTCCTTTCCACGGCCATTGTCACCTTTTGCATTCCCATCGATCCAAGCAACACGATCTTCTGGGGCGGCATGTGCAAGTGGGACGGCGCGGCCAAGTTCTTCGATATCTTTTTCCTCGTCGTTTGCGCGCTCGTCGTCTGGATGACGGACGAAGTGCAGGCGCCCGTGCCGCACGGAGGCGGCGAGTTCGTCACGCTGCCGCTCTTCACCACGGCGGGGCTGATGCTGCTCGCCTCGGCGAACGACTTCATGCTCCTGTTCGTTTCGCTGGAGCTCGTCACCATCTCGTTCTACATCCTGGTCGCGTACCAGCGCCGGAGCCTGGTGGCGCTCGAGGCCGGCGTCAAATATCTCATCCTGGGCGGGCTCTCCTCGGCCTTTCTCGTCATGGGCGTCGCGTACATCTTTGGCCTGATGGGTACGACCCGTTTCGACATCCTTTGGACCTATTTCCACATCAACAAATTGCCGATGAGCGCCGGGATCGGCTTCGGGCTGCTCCTGGTGCTCATGGGCATCGGATTCAAGATCGCGATGGTGCCGTTCCAAAGCTGGGCGCCCGACGTGTATGAAGGCGCGCCGA
>Ga0206807_1087_pt1 | contig 15177 bp, 14 predicted proteins | sample Alteio_BWOrgCont_57_FD_152915 | JGI IMG/M metagenome (GOLD analysis project Ga0206807, IMG submission 152915) | Enriched cells from forest soil in Barre Woods Harvard Forest LTER site, Petersham, Massachusetts, United States -... | ecosystem: Environmental > Terrestrial > Soil > Temperate forest >...
AAGGGCGTTTTATGGTGAACGGCGCACCGGTGGCATTGCAGGATATCCGCACTCCGATCTTTTACGTCGGCACAGCGGGAGACCACGTTGCGCCTTGGAAATCAGTCTATAAAATCCTGTTGCTCACCGAGAGCGACGTGACTTTCGTCCTCACCAGCGGCGGACATAATGCGGGCATTGTCAGTGAGCCGGGACATAAAGGGCGCCACTACCAGATTGCAGCCATGCCCCGCACCGCACGTTATATGCCGCCGGGCCAGTGGCAGAGCGCTACTCCTTCCAAAGAGGGCTCATGGTGGGAAGAATGGCAGGCATGGCTTGCTGATCATTCAGAAGGCAAAGTAAAGCCGCCCGCGATGGGTAATGCCAAGGAGTATGTGCCGATAGAAGATGCGCCGGGAACCTATGTATTTGTAAAATAGTTATTATATGGGTACTTCCAATTGTGGTGTTATTGTATCGGTACGAGGCAGTGTGGTGGATGTGCGGTTTGAAAACCGGTTGCCGCCCATATATACGGTTCTGCATGCCGGGCCGCAGGGCAAAATCATTATTGAGGTGCTATCGCAACTGGATGCGCAACGTGTGCGCGGCATTGCACTGACTGTTACGGAAGGCCTGACACGTGGTATGCGGGTGGAAGACACGGGCGGCCCGCTCAAGGTGCCGGTGGGTAAAGAAATTCTATCGCGCATGTTCGATGTTTTTGGCAATACGATAGACCGGCTGGAGCCGCTTCCCGCGATGCAGCGGCGGTCAGTACACCAAGACCCGCCGCCTCTGGCGCGGCGCTCCACCAAGTCGGAAATCTTTGAAACGGGAATCAAGGTCATCGATATACTGACGCCGCTGGAACGCGGCGGCAAAGCGGGGCTTTTCGGTGGAGCAGGGGTCGGAAAAACAGTGCTGCTCACCGAGATGATTCACAACATGGTGGGAAACCAGAAGGGAGTGAGCATTTTCTGCGGCATCGGGGAGCGCTGCCGCGAAGGACAAGAGCTTTACCATGACATGAAGGAGGCAGGGGTGCTGCCCAATATGGTCATGGTCTTCGGCCAGATGAACGAACCTCCGGGCGCGCGCTTCCGCGTCGGGCACGCCGCACTGACAATGGCGGAGTATTTCCGGGATGATGAGCATCGCGATGTACTGCTGCTCGTCGATAATATTTTTCGTTTCATTCAGGCGGGAGCGGAAATATCCGGCCTGATGGGGCAGATGCCCTCGCGTCTTGGCTACCAGCCCACTATGGGCACCGAGCTATCGCAGTTGGAAGAACGCATCGCCAACACCGACTCCGGCGCCATCACCTCTATTCAGGCGGTGTATGTCCCGGCGGATGATTTTACCGATCCGGCGGCGATCCACACTTTTTCCCATCTTTCGGCTTCCATCGTATTGTCGCGCAAACGGGCAAGCGAGGGGCTTTTTCCTGCCATCGACCCGCTTGAATCCAATTCCAGAATGGCCGCGCCCGGCATTGTCGGGCAGCGTCATTACGCGCTGGCGCAGCAAATCAGGCAAACCCTCGCAGAGTATGGGCAGTTGAAAGACATCATCGCCATGCTCGGTCTTGAGCAGCTTTCACCGCATGATCGTGACGTGGTTGGCCGCGCCCGGCGTTTAGAGCGTTTTCTGACCCAGCCTTTCTTCACGACCGAGCAATTCACCGGCTTGACTGGAAAATCGGTCAGTCTCAAGGACGCGCTGGACGGGTGTGAGCGCATTCTGAAGGACGAATTTAAAGACGCGCCGGAGAGCGCGCTTTACATGATCGGAACTATCGATGAGGTAAAAATCCCTCAAAAGGGAACAGAAGGTAAGGACTTGGAAAATAAAAAGGGCAAGGAAAGCAAAAAGGGAGTGGATGATGCAGTCCAATCTCATGCAGCTTAAGGTGCTGCTGCCATTTAAAGTCTTTGCAAAAAAGGACGACGTGAAGCGTATCGTGGCAAAGACCTCCCAAGGATTCATGGGGCTTCTGCCGCACCGGCTGGACTGTGTCGTGGCACTTACACCGGGGATTCTGACCTGGGCGAGCGAATCGGAAGGGGAAGTGGTTGTCGCTGTCGATGAAGGCCTCCTGGTTAAGGTGGGCTCGGAGGTGCTTATTTCTGTGCGTAATGCCATCGGGGGAACGGATCTCGGAAAGTTGCACGAAGCAGTCGCAAGTGAATTTATGAAAGATAGCGAGCAGGAAAATACTATGCGCTTCGCGTTCACTAAACTGGAGAGCGGATTCATCAGCCGTTTTATGGAATTGCAACATGGTTGAAGAAGCCAATAAAATTTTCAGCGAGCAGGTAGCCGCACAGGCGACTCGTAAACTAAAGGCACGAGTCGCAACGGGCAGGAATGTCTGGTTTGGCTTTGGCATGTTCGGGCTCATCGGCTGGTCGGTGGCAATTCCGACGCTGCTGGGTGCGATGCTGGGCATCTGGCTGGACGGGCGCTATCCGGGAACCCATTCATGGACGTTGGCATTGCTGGTTGCCGGGCTGTTCGTGGGGTGTGGGAGTGCGGCGCACTGGGTGAGCAAGGAAAGCAAGGAAATGCTGGAGGAGGAGAAGAATGAGTGAAATAGAGGCTTTAGCATTGGCGCTGGGTGCGGGATGTATGTTAGGCGCCATTTTTTACGGCGGCCTTTGGTGGACAGTACAGAAAGGCGTTTTATCCACGCGTCCAGCACTATGGTTCTTTGCCAGCTTCTGGTTGCGGCTAGGCATCGTCCTGATGGGGTTTTATGAGGTCGCAACTGGTGACTGGAAGAGGCTGCTTGCATGCCTTGCCGGATTTATCATCGCACGTATAGCCGTTACACGGCTGACGCGGGAGTTTGCGTATGCGGATTAGCCCCGATCAATTGATATTGTGGCAGCACGGTCTTTTTAAGCTCAACAGCACCATCGTCACAAGCTGGGTATTGATGTTCCTGCTGACCATAGGCGCGATGCTTGTCACGCGCCACTTGGCCCGTGACGAGACGACAGTCTCATTCTGGCAAAGCTTTCTTGAAATCATCGTCACCGGCATCAACACCCAAATAAAAGAGGTTGGTCTGACGCACCCGGAGAAATACATCGGCTTTATCGGCACATTGTTTCTCTTCATCTCCATATCCGGCATAGGCACTCTTTTCCCTGGGTTTGAGCCACCGACAGCTTCGCTCTCAACCACTGTGGCTCTTGCGCTTTGCGTATTCGTCGCCGTGCCGTTTTTCGGTATTCGTTCACAGGGGCTTGGCGGTTACCTCGCGTCCTACGCGCAGCCTACTGTTATCATGCTGCCGTTTAACATTATCAGCGAGTTTTCACGCACGCTGGCAATGGCCATCCGCCTGTTCGGCAACATGATGAGCGGTGGCATGATTGTCGTGATTCTGCTCAGCATCACGCCCTTCTTTTTTCCTGCCGTCATGACGGCGCTTGGTCTGCTCATCAGCATGGTGCAGGCCTATATCTTCAGCATTCTTGGCACGGTTTACATTGCAGGCGCCATTGGTCACCGTAAGGCTCCACAAATTGATAATAACAACGAAAGGGTAGAACATGGATAGCATGACTTTAATTGCGGTGGCTTCAATCGTCACCGCCGGAATCACCACTGGATTCGGCTGCCTCGGCCCGGCCTTGGGGGAAGGGTATTCCGTGGCAACGGCGCTGAAATCGCTTGCGCAGCAGCCTGACGCCGCCAGCACTATTACCCGGACATTATTCGTGGGCCTTGCGATGATTGAGTCGACGGCCATCTATTGCTTCGTGGTGTCCATGATCCTCATTTTTGCCAATCCATTCTGGAATCACGCCATCGCTACCACCGCCACCGTAACAGGACACTAAACCCATGTTAATCGACTGGTTCACCGTTAGCGCCCAGGCCGTCAACTTTCTCGTTCTGGTGTGGCTGCTGAAGCGATTCCTTTACAAGCCCATCATGGACGCCATTGCCGCGCGCGAAAAAATGATTGCCGATCAGCTTGCCGATGCAAGCGCCAAGAAAGTCGAAGCGCAAAAAGAACAGGACCATTTTAAGCAAAAGAGCAACGCGTTCGACAAACAAAAAGCGGAACTCATGAGTAACGCCAAAAAAGAGGCCGACGCGTCACGCGATCGGCTCTTGAAAGAAGCGCAGACGGAAGCGGATGCGTTGCGCTCAAAAAGGAAAGAGGCTTTAAAGAATGAGGAGCATGACCTGAATCAGGAAATTATCCAACGGACAAAACAGGAGATTTTCGCTGTTGCGGCGAAGGCATTGCACGATCTTGCCGATGTCAGCCTAGAAGAGCGCATGTGCGCCGTTTTCATCAAGCATTTACAAAGCCTGGCGGATGAAGAGAAGCATATGCTGGCATCTGCGTTTCAGGCGTACTCACCGAGCACACTCATCACCAGCGCATTTGCTCTGTCGCCAGCGCAGCAGGAGGCCATTAAAGCGGCAGTCAGGGAAATTGCTGGGACGGATAAAGATAAGCTCCAGTTTAAAATTGTGCCGGAACTGGTGAGCGGCATTGAACTGTCGGTGAGCGGGCACAAACTTGCCTGGAGTATAGTGGATTACCTCGGGGCGCTGGAAAAAAGCGTTGACCAGGCTATGTCAGAAAGATCCGATACAGAGGCGCAGCCGGAGCCAGCCCATGCAGCCCGGTAGCCTGCGCAGCACTCTGGAGCGCTCCTTCGCTGTTATAGGCCGGGCGCGGGAAAAATTAGCCCCAAAACTGAAGCTGCGCGAAGTCGGGATAATTGCGAATATATCCACGGGGATAGCAACGGTTACGGGCCTTCCGGGTGTCGGCTTTGAGGAACTGGTGACGTTTCCAGGCGGGGCGCAAGGCATTGCGTTTAACGTCGATGAAGATGAAGTCGGCGTCGTTCTTCTCGGCAATTACTGGCAACTCCAGACGGGGGATGAAGTCCTGCGCACAAAGCGCGTCATGGACGTACCGGTGGGCGATAAGCTAATCGGACGCATCATCAACCCGCTCGGTGCGCCGCTGGATGGCAAGGGGCCGGTTGTCACGGCCAAGCGCCTGCCAATCGAACGAGCCGCTCCTGCCATCATGGAGCGATCCCCCGTTACCGTGCCGCTGCAAACCGGCATCATGGCTATCGACGCATTGATCCCCGTCGGGCGCGGTCAGCGCGAACTGATTCTAGGTGACCGGCAGACGGGTAAGACCGCCATCGCCATCGATACGATCCTTAACCAGAAGGGCCAGAACGTGTTGTGCGTCTATTGCGCCATCGGCCAGCGCGCGTCCTCCGTTGCCAAAGGCATCGCCCGGCTGCGCGAGCACGGAGCGATGGAGTATACCGTGGTGGTGGTAAGTGAAGGAAACGACCCTCCCGGACTTACTTACATCGCCCCCTATGCCGCCACCAGCATCGCCGAACATTTCATGGAGGAAGGCCGCGATGTGCTTATCGTTTACGACGATCTCACGCATCATGCGCGTTCTTACCGGGAGATTTCTCTTCTGCTGCGCCGTCCTCCGGGCCGCGAAGCTTTTCCCGGCGATATTTTTTACATTCATTCACGGCTGCTGGAGCGCGCGACGCATCTCTCGCAGGAAAAGGGCGGCGGATCGCTTACGGCATTGCCCATCATCGAAACCGAAGCACAGGACATCTCCGCTTACATTCCGACCAACCTGATTTCCATCACAGACGGCCAGATATACCTCTCGCCCACCTTGTTCGAACTGGGCATTTTACCGGCGGTGGATGTAGGCAAATCCGTTTCCCGCGTCGGCAGCAAGGCGCAATTTGCGTCCTATCGCGCCGTGACGGGCGACCTCAAGCTCGCTTACGCGCAGTTCCTGGAGCTTGAAACTTTCGCCCGTTTCGGCACAAGGCTCGATGAGCACACCAGCAAGATCATTGCCCACGGAAAGCGTATTCGCAGTTGTCTGGTGCAAGGGGAATCAGAACCCAAGTCTGTGCCTGGGCAGATCACCGTGCTTCTGGCGTTGAGTGAAGGTTTGTTCGACGGTGTGCCGGAAGAAAAAATGAAGGAAGCCGGGCGCGCTCTTTGCGCCGCAGCGGCGGATATGTCAGCAGACATGCTCAAGCGATTTTCTTCCCAGGAGAAGCTCACCGATGCCGACCGCAAGGCCATTGTGGAAATAGCAAGCAAGGCCCTGACACCTTTCCAGCCTAACCCGGACAAAGAGAATAAACATGAGTAACACACTGGAAAATCTGCGCAGGAAAATCGCCGGAGCGGAGCAGCTTGAATCCGTGGTTCGCACGATGAAAGCGCAGGCCGCAGCTAATATCGGGCAGTACGAAACAGCGATGAAGGCGCTCGGTGATTATGACCGCACGGTAGAGCTTGGTCTGACGGCCTGCTTCCGGCAGAGCGCGCCTATGCTTGTGAGTGAGCAGGATGGAAAAAACCCAAATGACATTGCTGCGGTTGTTTTTGGCTCGGATCAGGGCCTTGTCGGCCAGTTTAATGATCGGCTGGCCGAATATGTGCAAACGAAGCTTGATGCGTTACCAGGCACAAAGACGCTCTGGGCCGTGGGGGAGCGCGTATGCGGGCGTTTGACGGACGCAGGCTTTACAGTAGAAAAAATATTCGATGTGCCGGGTGCTATCACTTCCATCACTTCGCTTGTCGGGCAAATTCTGACGGAAAGCGTAACAAGCCGCAAACAGGGTGAATGCTCACCCATGTTCATTTTTCATAACCGCCCTCAGTCCGGTACGGTGTATGAACCTGTAAGTCAGCAATTGCTGCCGCTCGATGCGACATGGCAGCGCGCCCTGGCGCAGGCAGACTGGCCGACAGGAACCCTGCCCGAAATCATCACCGATAAGACTGCGCCGGTATTACGCACGCTTATCCGTGAATATCTTTTTATCTCACTATTTAAAGCCTGCGCGGAATCCTTGGCCAGCGAGAACGCGAGCCGTCTTGCCGCCATGCAGCGCGCGGAAAAAAACATTGATGATCTGCTGGAAGATCTGAAGCAAACCTCCCATACTTTACGGCAAGGCTCCATTGACGAGGAGCTTTTTGACGTTATCGCCGGATATGTATTATCGACGGAAGAAAAGAAGCAAGGGAAGAAGCCCTAAGGCTGAACTTAAAAAACTCAGCTGGAGGGTCATCACCATCTGGGAATGTGCCTCTCCCAAAAGGAGTTGAACAGGGTATTCGCTCAAATCATCAGGCAATGACTAAAATTACATTGCCAACACCTGATCCTCCCATTCGCCATACTTGAAGGATATGCAAATAAACGCATTATTACCATGTCAGAATTTTATTCACTTGTCCGGTGGGCGCTTTGCTCAAGCCAAACTTCTTATCCAGAATGGCCCTGACTCTCGCTTTTAAGCGCCATGATTATAATCAGGGATGGATAATAAAGGAGTGAGTCAATAAAGCTCTACCCTCTCTTTAGTGAATTCATTGTTTTTATCGATCTATGCCTAATTCTATAGCAATGGTCATAAGAGCGCCTCGTCGGGCTCGAGCGGTTCATCTGGAATAATGAAGCCGGCCCCGCGTCCGGTCAGCACGCCGCCGGCTGAGGTAGATAAGATCGGCTTGGGATTTTAGGCATGCGGAATCGCAACCATACTGGAACAGGAATTGATTTCGTATTAGGATTGGGATTCCGCAAACGCGATCTTTTTCATTTCTTTTGCATGATGGTTTCTGCGTGCTCCAAGCAATTCGTGCAATACATTCTCGCTTGCCCTCCGATCTCTTTTATTGCGAAGGATCTCCGCCAGGGTGACGATGCCTGCTGCTCTGTTCTCATTAGTCACTATGAGACGGCAGACCTCATGCTTGCGCATTTGTTCCGCTGCATCTTCAATGCTGGTTTCGACGTCGCAACTATGGACTCTTGGGGTCATCACGTCCGCTATTCTCGTCTGGGAAGCATCTTTGCCTTCCGCTGAAACACGCACTGTGATGTCGCGGTCGGTGATCATGCCCACCACATATTCGGGACCGGTGCCCACCGGTAATACGCCGCACTCGATGTCCTTCATTAGCTTTGCGGCGTCCTTTACCGTCTTTTCCGGACCGATGATAAAGGGATCGTGTGTCATGATATTCCTGACTTTGGTTGAATTCATTGCTATCCTCTTTCATGGTAATTTGTTATCGGCAATGGGGTCCGTAGCCATGCCGTAAACTTCTTGCGTAAGGCCGGTCTGGTATGAGGTATGGTTGATATCGTCTCCTTATTATACCCCCCCTAATCGATCTGCCAAGATGCAGACTACATTATTGCAAGAATAAGTATTTGATTGTGGTCAAATGCCGAAAAAGAAAGCAGAGTATCTGAATACTGAGAACTTCGCTCTGCTGTCCTGTTCCCAGATTGGGAAATACAGAAAGATGCCGCTCTATCACATTTCCAGGCAGCAGCGTGCTTCCATATAGGAATAAAATCCTAAAAAATATAGGGTTGCTTTGCATCCGAAATATCCCAGATGCGATAAAGGTATGCTTATGAATAAGTTTATTTCTCTCATGAAAGACGAATCCGGTGCCACCGCTATCGAGTACGGCCTGCTTGCCGCACTTATATCCATCGCAGCTATCGCTGCGATGACTGCGGTAGGCACCAAGCTCTCCACCACTTTTTCAAGCGTGGCAAGCAGTCTCGCTCGTTAGTTGGAGGTGTTACGCTAGGTGATGATGGCGAAATCACGCAATCTAAAAGGCGAGCAGGGATATCTGCTCGCCTTTCTTAATCTATCAGGTCTCCCGTTTGTGCAATGCCTTGCGGATAAGGCTTATGAGTTAAGGGAAGCGACGACCAATTGATTCCTGCCCCTATGTTTTGCCTTATAGAGCGCCTCGTCTGCCGCAAGGCTTAATGTTGCATCAGTAGAGAAAGTTGGAAAAGCGGCAATGCCTCCGCTAAACGTTACATTGAATTCCTGCTTATTCGCGGTAAAGATGATACTGGAAAACTGCATATGGATTTTTTGCAGAATGCGTAATGCCTGCTGTGCATTGGCATTCAGCAGCACCACCCCGAATTCCTCGCCGCCATAGCGGCCGATGATATCAGTGAGACGGAGCCGTTGCCGCAGAAGGTGCGCCAGGGTTTTAATGACCACATCGCCCATGGCGTGGCCGAATGTATCGTTCACCATTTTGAAATGATCTATATCCAGCAACGCATAAGTAAACCGGCTATTCTCGCGCGTTGAACGTGAGATTTCCAGCACCAGTTCCTTCTTCAGGCGAGTATGATTGAGCAGGCCGGTGGCGCTATCCTCATTGATGAATTTGTGCAGCACGGAAGAGCGCGCTGCGCGTCCGGAGACGGCCTGTACCAATTGCTCCACCGTCACTGGTTTGCTCAGAAAAGCGTCGATACCCAGATGCGCATGCCTGAGCCGCGAGTCAAGATTGGGTTGCGCGGAAAGGAAGAGAATCGGCAGGCGGATGTAGTTATCCATCTGTCGCAGCATGCTGGCCAACTCGTAGCCGTTGCAGTCCGGCATATCAAAATCCATGAGCACCAAATCGATAGCGGCGGTATCCATGATTTCCAGTGCCCTTTTTGGATCATTCAGGATGGTCACGAGCATACCGGCTTTCTCCAGTGCGATGCCATAGCGGGTGGCAAGCATCTCGTCATCGTCCACAATCAGCACATGATAATGGTAAGGTCGGCTGCGCTCGGCCAGCGTACCCAGCTTGTCGATAAGTTGCAGATGATCGACCGGAAGCGCGAGAAACGCATCGCCTCGTAATCTTACGGCTGCCAGCCGCATGCCAAAAGTATTTTGCGACGCGAGGTAGAGAATGGGGGAAGATGCTTCAAGCGCATCCCTCGTTTTTAAATAGGCCTGAATGGCGGAGGTATCTTTCTGCGAAAAACTGGTAACAATAATTATCACCAAAGGTGGGGCATTGCCTTTGTGCTTTGCAAGGCTTGCAATATTTCCAACCAACTGGATTTTAAAGCCCAGATACTGAAGCTGCTCCTTCAGTTGACCTGAGGTTGTCATATCGCTGCCGGTTGCAATCAGTACCACCGGTTGGTTTACGGTTTTTTCAGGTGAAGGAAAAACCACTTCCGGCAGGCTTTCTGGCTCGATATTGCTAATGGCCAGTCGGCAGGTTTTATTTAATGTTGCGGTGGCGGTCTTAACCTTGGCTTGCGTAGCAGGGGACAGGGAATTGTTGTCCGTTTCTTCTATCGCTTGTGCCAGAATTATCTCCAACGCGTGGCCTGCATCGCTGATGGATGGCAGGTCAAAGGTTTTCCCGGAGCCTGCCAGCTTATGCGCAATACGCGTCAGCTTAAGCAGTGATTCCAGTGTCAAGACAGCGGGCGCGGGCGGAGGACAAAGCACATCCATCTCTGCAATCGTGTTTCCAAGCTGCGCAATGTATTTTATCTTCAGCTTGATTAAGGCGATAGCAAGCGCGGGAGGGGTTTCCTGTACCGCGTCGGCAGGCTCAATCAGGCTATAATCATGTGTCATAAAAGTTACCGTGCCTTTCTAGAATGAATCTGAATATTCCTATGAAGCGCCGAATGCGGGCTTTGAACGTTCGCATAGGCAACCGTTTTTGTCATACTTTCTCTTCCAACAGACGCCGCCGGCCTGCTGCGGCCGGTGCGGCCCCGTCATTCAATGCCGTGGCGTCAACGGCATGCAATTGCTTCCATAATTTTTCCACCTGTCGGGACAATTCCATGGGATCGAATGGCTTGGCAACCACTCCTGCCGCGCCCAGATCGAGATATTGCTTTACTTCGGAAGCTTGCACCTTAGCGGTCATAAAAATCACGGGAATTCGCGCGGTTGCGGGGTCTTGCCTTAACGCCTTGAGAGTAGCAAGACCGTCCATTTGAGGCATCATGACATCAAGCAGAATGATATCGGGATGAAAACTACCGGCTTCAGCTAAAGCATCGGCGCCGCTGTCGCATTGTCTGGTTTCAAATCCACCCACCGTTTCAAGCGCAAGCTTTACCACCGCCAGGATATCCTCTTCATCATCCACGCACAGTATGCGCTTAATTGGATTAGTCATTGTGAACTCTCCCGTGTTTTGAGGTGATAGATCTTGATGGATAAGGCCAGATAGCATTGACAATTTTCATTATGCCGCCTCTTTTGAGCCGGAAGCATTATGGATGAGCGATAGAATGGTATTGATAATTCTGGTCTCCGACGTACGCGATTTCACCAGTGCCCCTGCCACCCGGATACGGATATCCGCCGACGCTTCGCTGGCGGACAGGATGAGCACCGGCGGCGATTTTGCTGCCAGAGTATTTATGTATTTAAGCAGATCGATGCCGGAGCCGTCCGGCAACGAAAGATCAAGGACTACCAACGCGAAATTCTGGCTGTCCAGTAACGCTCGCGCTTCTTTGAGCGTCGCCGCGGTGACCACTTCGGCCTTATCTTTTAGCATTTCGCGGAGGATGATGCTGATATCCGGATCATCCTCGACGTGCAGGATGCGCGGAAGGCATTCGCTGTCATGAGAGACGGCGCGGCGGAGTGCCTCCACCAGTCGCGACTGATCGATGGGCTTGACGAGCCAGTCGATGAGGCCGACGGCCTCTCCGCCTAAATTGCCCTTGTTTTTTTCTGCTGTGCCCGACACTACGACTATAGGCAGATTATGTATCGCCGGCTGCGATCGCACCTCGCGAATTAGCGTGATGCCATCCCCATCTGGGAGTGTCAGATCTAATGTCATTGCCGCATAGGATTGCGTCCGCAGCTTGATACGTGCCTGGGCAAGCGTATAGGCAATGTCGACGACAAATCCTGCTTGTTCCAGCATCATTTTGAGGAGGCTGGCGATATCGTGGTTATCTTCGACGATAAGCACGAGCACGCGATCTTTTTGGTGCTCGGCTGCCGTCGGTTCCGTAGGAGGCACTGCTTCCTTCTGCGCCAATGCCGGCAACTCGACGTAAAAAATACTGCCTTTGCCGGGTTCCGTCGTAAAACCGACCGTTCCACCCATGGCCTCCGCCAGTTGCCTGGTGATGCTTAAGCCCAGACCCGTACCTTCATGCGCGCGTGCAGCGGAGGTATCGGCCTGCGCAAATTTCTCGAAAATACGATTGCGGAACTCTTCCGGTATGCCCGGACCGTGATCCTGCACTGATACACGCAGGGTGTTTTTAAAATGATCGATCCGGATGCCAACCTGTGAGCCTTCCGGCGAAAACTTGGCGGCGTTGGAGAGCAGATTGGCCATCACCTGCATCAGACGATCGGAATCCGCCATGAGATAGGCGTATTCCGGCGCATGCTCCAGTACGAGACGCACATGATGCTTCTCCGCATAAGCTTGGTTGGCTTCGATTGCCTCCCTGACCAATACCGACAGGTCTATCTGTTGCATGAGCAATTGCATCTTGCCCGACTTAATTTTCTCGACATCGAGAATGTCGTTGACGATGCGCACCAGGCGCTCGCTGTTTTTGTGGGCAATGCTTGCCAGCGCCTTTACTTTAACGGGAAGCTCGCCCGCCGCGCCGCCCACAATGAGCCCCAGCGCGCCACGGATAGAGGTTAGCGGCGTACGCAGCTCGTGGCTGACGGTGGATATGAATTCGTTTTTCATACGTTCCATCCGCTTCTGCTCGGTAATGTCCTTGACGATGAATAGATAACCGATGATTACGCCTTGCGTGTCCATCAGCATGGTAACGCTTGAGAAAACGGGTAGCTGCAGACCGTCTTTGCGTATAAAGGCGCATTCGCGTTCGTCCACTCTCTCAGGACTGACTTTTGCAATGAGCGTCTCAAAACCCTGACCGATCGAGCGTTCCATCTTCTGGCTCAATTCTACGGTGCGTTTGTCGAGTTCCTCCTGGTCGTTGAACAGTGCCGGGGTTTCCTTTCCAATTATCTCTGCTGCCGTGTAGCCAAGCATCCGTCCGGCTGCCGGATTGTAGATGTGGATGATGCCCTTTTCATTGGTGGCGATAATCGCATAGGGCGAGCCGTTGAGGATGGCTTGCTGCCAGCGATTGGCAGTCAGTAAATTTTCTTCCGCGCTAAGCCGCCGCTTAAGGTTGCGCATGATGAGGAGATAAGCCAGCGTGATCACTGACAATGCCACAAGAAGGGCAGCCAGGATAATTCTTGTATTCTGTAGATCGGCATAGTTATCCTCAGCTATTCTTTGCTCCAGCAGTTTTTTTGCTTCGGCCTGGAGTGACAGCAAAGTCTGATTGATACGTATGATGATGAGTTCGTCACCGCCCGCTTTTATGAACTTCAGCGCCCCCTGGAATCCCTGTTGTTCGCGCAGTACCACCACCTGATCCAAAAAGCCGTGTTCTGCCTGCAACAAGAGTTCCAACTGATCGATTTGCCGTTGCTGCTCAGGCTTGCTTATCGTGAGCTTAAGTAACTGCTGCAAATTTTCTTCGATAGATGCATCGACATAGGTTTCTTTTCCGCTACGGACATGGGGCTCCATGAGTGCCCGATAGTGATCGCGATCGGATGCGTCGCCCGTGATCACGTAGTCGAAGACGCTGGTTTTGGCATCCTTGAATTGCCTGAACAACACTTCAATGCGATCCATCACCTCATAGCTGTCAACGATGAGATGTCCGGTTATCGTTATGTTGTTAGCCTGGAAGTAAAATAACGAGCCCAGGAATGCAATGAGCATCGCCAGTGCGGCAAATCCGATATGCACGGATTGTTTAGTCAACCACTTCATACATGTAATGTCTGGTTTTTTATCGTCATGCCGAGACTGCTGGTGCTGCTCGACGGCCGCCAGGTCTTCGACGACGATTATTCGCGCACTATGTGGGATAACATTCCCGTCAATATAGATGATATCCGCCAGATCGAGGTGGTAAAGGGTGCAAGCTCCGCCCTGTTCGGATCAAACGCAGGCGGCGGCGTCATCAATATCGTCACCTATAGCCCGATATACGACAAAAGCAATGTGGCAAGCGTCGGAACCGGCACGCAGCAAAATATCACGGGCGATGCCACGGTAACGGAAAATGGCAGTTGGGGCGGCACCAAATTCTCGGCAGGCGGGATGAATGAACATGAGTTCAGCACGTCCAGAATTTCTGGCGACCAGATTCCACCCTTCGATCCTCAGCATAAGTATGCCGTCAACAGTTCCGTTTTCCAGCTGACCCCGAACCTGCAGGCCAGTACCGAAGCCACCTATTCCAATAGCACCGATAATTCCATTGATGGAATCTCGGACGTAATGGCGGGGCTGAAGACGACTTCCTACTCGGTAAGAGGAGGCCTCAACTGGCAGAGTCCTTACGGTCTGATAACCAGCAATAATTATTATAACTATATTGTTAATGATTTCTTTGAGCCCGAAGACGGCGGAGCGCCCTATGGCCTCAAGACGGGATTGTTCGTCAGCCAGTTGCAGGATGTGTTTACCGTTGGTTCGGCCCATACCTTCCGCGTCGGGCTCGAATATCGCCACAAGGATTTCGCGAATACCGGCGACCAGCTCATTCAGCAAACCCCCGATCTGAGCGAGAATAATTATGCGGCGAGCGGCATGTGGCTATGGCAGATTAATCCCAGGCTGTCATGGACCAACGCGGTGCGCGTCGATCAACAAAGCATGTCGGAAATCGGTATGTTATCGCCCCTTGATGCCAGCAACGATGCCGACTATTCCCATGTGAACAACGTATGGAGCGCCAATTCCGATCTGGTGTACAAAGCAACTGATAAGGACACCATGCGCTTCGGTTATGGCAGGGGCGTGCAATTGCCCAGCATGATAGAAAGCGGCTATAACCAGATTTTCAATTTCGACGGCACGCCTGCGGATTTCGAGGGCAATCCAAGACTCAAGCCCACTATCGTTCAGGATCTGGGGCTCGATTATGGCCACAAGTTCGATTCTATTTTTTCCACACTGAAGTTGTCCACCTATTATGAGTATAATCAGGATATAGCCGACTTCGTCGTCGCGGGCACCCAAACCGGTACGGGCTATCCTGTTTTCATAGCTCAGAATATAGGTAGCAGCCAGGGGTGGGGGGGAGAAGTCCAGCTTAAAGGCGGCAATGATGGTATCCGCTGGGATGTCAGCTACAGCTATGCACGGGCCGCCGATAGCATGGGTATCGCTCAGAGTATCAGCTATGAAACAAGCACGCCGGTACACCACTTGCGCCTTTTACTCGGCTATACCACAGGTGCA
>Ga0206807_1088_pt1 | contig 15055 bp, 12 predicted proteins | sample Alteio_BWOrgCont_57_FD_152915 | JGI IMG/M metagenome (GOLD analysis project Ga0206807, IMG submission 152915) | Enriched cells from forest soil in Barre Woods Harvard Forest LTER site, Petersham, Massachusetts, United States -... | ecosystem: Environmental > Terrestrial > Soil > Temperate forest >...
AACCGTCGAGGCGCTGGCTCATTTTGTAGTTTTAGTTCGGAGTCTGAACAAAAGGCGAACTCCCTTATCTCGCCTCTGCCTATACGTCGTTTGAGTTCGAACCGCGCGGATTCCTCGCACTGCCTACGTTCATCTTCGAGAATTGGACCTTCTCCGTCTTCAACGTTTGCCATGATAATCAGGGGCTCGCCCGTAATCGTAGTGGCTTTGCAAAAGGGCACGAGGCCTCCGTTCTTTTCAAGGAGGTTTAGGGCCAATTCGGCGGTTTTTTCTAACAGCGTCAGCATGGAATAATTAGAGATCCTTCGACGGCGCCAAACCAAGTTTGGCTTGCTCAGGATGACGATCTTTTATTGAGTCGCTTTCGCGACCCGGCGCAGGGCCTGCGCCGGCTACCTTCTGAATCCTGATTCCGTTAATTTGGTCCTAATTCCGTTAATTCCGTCAAAAATCAGCTCGCAGCGACGGGCGCGGGCGCATCGAACCACTTGCCGTTTTCTTTGATGAGGTCGACGAGGCGCTCGACGGCTTCGCCTTCGGGGATGTTGAATTTGACGGGGGTCTTGCCGATGTAGAGGTTGACCTTGCCGGGCGCGCCGCCGACGTAGCCGAAATCGGCATCGGCCATTTCGCCGGGGCCGTTGACGATGCAACCCATAATGGCGATTTTGACGCCCTTGAGGTGGTTGGTCGATTCGCGGATTTTCGCCGTCGTCGTCTGCAGATTGAAGAGCGTGCGGCCGCAGGAGGGACAGGCGACGTAGTCGGTCTTGAAGATGCGGTTGCCGACCGATTGCAGGATGTTGAACGCGAGCCGGACACTCGCGCCGGGGCCCGGTTCGCCCCGGACGAGGATGGCGTCGCCGATGCCGTCGCAGAGCAGCGCGCCGATGTTGCTGGCGGCGCTGAGCATGGTGTCGAGCACGTCCGGAATTTTACCGGGCGCGGGCGGGTTAAACGTGTCCTTCAGCAGGATCGGGTGCTTGGCCGGAATCTGCGCGGCGAGATAACGAAACGCCACGATGGGCGAGAGCGTGCAGCCATCCGCGATGGTGACGACGTGGGACGCATGCGCGTTGGCGAGGAAATCAAGCGCCTTGCTGTCGCGCGGGTCGACGGCGATGACCGATTCCTTTTCGAGCACGAAGTCGGGGAAGAGATCGCCGAGCTGGACGCGCTTGTGCTCGATGGCTGTGTAGGTGTCGAGCGTGGCGCCGACGCGGGTGGAGAGCGACGCGCCGCCGACGGGATTTTCGCTGAGCGCGATTTGCTCCGAGGCGCGCCGGGCGAAGACGAAGGGATCGAAGCTGAGCGGCGGTTGCTGGGGCGGGAGTTCGTCCTTGGCGTGTTGCCCGGCGAGGCTGACCAGTGCGCGCGCGACGGGGATTTCGTGGACGCTGTCCTCGGTGAGCGAGACGCGGATGGTATCGCCGATGCCGTCGGCCAGGAGCGCGCCGATGCCGATGGCGCTCTTGATCCGGCCATCCTCGCCATCGCCAGCCTCGGTGACGCCGAGGTGGAGCGGGTAATTCCAATCGGGTCCGAGCTCGAGCAGCCGCGCCGCGAGTAACCTGTAGGCGTTGATCATGACCTTCGGGTTGCTCGACTTCATGGAGAAGACGAAATCGTGGTAGCCGTACTTGCGCGCGATGCGGGCGAACTCGACCGCGCTCTCGACCATGCCGGCGGGCGTGTCGCCGAAGCGATTCATGATGCGGTCGGAAAGCGAGCCGTGGTTGGTGCCGATGCGCATGGCGATTTGCCGCGCCTTGCACAAATCCACCAAGGGCTTGAACGTCTCGTCGATCCGGGACAATTCCTCCTCGTACTGGTCGTCGGTGTATTCGCGGATGGCGAACTTCTTCTTGTCGGCGAAGTTGCCGGGGTTGACGCGCACCTTCTCGACCCACTGCGCGGCCTCCATGGCGGCGTCGGGCTTGAAGTGGATGTCGGCGACGATGGGCACGTCGCACTCGGCGGCGAGCAGCTCGGCCTTGATGTTCTTGAGATTAGCGGCGTCCTTGACCGTCGGCGCGGTGATCCGGACGATTTCGCAGCCGACCTTGACGAGGTCGAGGGTCTGCTTGACGCACTCGCGGGTGTCCATGGTGTCGCAGGTCAGCATGGATTGGACGCGGATCGGGTTGGCCCCGCCCAGGCCGACTTTGCCGACCTTGACCTCGCGGGAAAGGCGGCGCTGATAGTGGTACGGATTATGGCAATAAGGGACGGGCGACATGGCTCGGATACTTTAGAGCGGAAGGAGGGAGGAGGCAAGCTCGTGCAGTTGTAGCGGCGGTCTATGACCGCCGACGCGAAAAGGAAGTGTGTTCGCTTTCCCTCGGCGGTCATAGACCGCCGCTACAACTGAGGCCTAGAGCATTTTCGATTTAGATAGACGCATAGTGGGTGTGATGAAAAAAGCCCTGGCAATGATTCGGCTGGAACGAATGCAGGGCTTGGACCAGGGCTGATTGAAGTTCGTCCAGGGTGCGGGCGGCAGCCCCGCGCAGATGGGCCTTGAGTTTGGCGAAGGCCAAATCGATGGGATTGAGATCGGGACTGTAAGGCGGCAGGTAGCGCACCTCGGCTCCACGGGCAGCGATTTGTTGGCCGACACGAGCCATCTTGTGGGTGGAGAGGTTGTCGAGGATGACGATGTCGCCCGGATGCAGCTCGGGACAGAGAACGTGCTGGAGATAAGCGGTGAAAACCTCGGCATCGACCGCCCCCTCGATGAGGAAAGGCGCGGCGATGCCATCCCACCCCCGTTAACTCACCCTCTCCTTGAATCGAGTAAAATATTTCGGCAATACGCATTCCGGGCCTATGCAGGTTTTGCTGGTAATGGCGTAGTCTGCGAATAAGGCGTCGGATCTTCTAAGCCTGCTAGCTGAAAGGCTTCTCTCCGTTCTACGCAGGTTCCACAAACTCCACAGTGAAGGTCTTCTCCTTTGTAGCAGGACCAAGTCTTGGAGAAATCCACGCCGAGTTCATGTCCGTGCTTGGCAATTTCTGCCTTTGTGTTGCGGATAAAGGGACGCAACAGTTCCACCTTGGCATAAGTGCCAAATTTGAGAGCGTCTCCCATTGCCCGCATAAATTCTTCACGGCAGTCAGGGTAAATGGCGTGGTCGCCGGCATGTGCGGCAATAACCAATCCCTCAGCCTCGTGGGATTCGGCAAATCCACCAGAGACTGCAAGCATAATGCCATTACGAAAAGGCACGACTGTTTGCTTCATGCTTAGCTCCTCGTAGTGCCCTTCAGGGATGTCTCCTCCCGACTGGAGCAATGCAGATTTGAAGAGCTTGTTGATAAAATCCAAGTGGATCGTTACATGAGGAATTCCTAGCTGGGCACAGTGATACTCGGCCATTGGGATTTCTTTGTGATTATGTTTTGAACCGTAATTGAAGCTGAGCGCGCCAATTACTTCGTAATTGGACTTAGCCAGATAGAGAGCAGCGACGGAGTCCATACCCCCGCTAACCAAAACAACTACCTTTTTCTTCATACTTTTGCCCTTCCGTTGTGTTCAGCCTCGATGGTCAATTGAATGCCGCCACGAGAAGCAAATACTCCTGTTACCTTTGCCCACAGAGGCGTACATGCTTGCACGAAATCCGCCAAAATTCGGTTGATTACGCCTTCACAAAAGCTTCGCTCATTCCTAAATGACGCTAGATAAAATTTGAGGGACTTACTTTCGATGCAGTGTTTCCCAGGTCGATAATCGATTCGAATTATTCCAAAATCTGGTTGTCCGGTGACGGGACACAAGGAGGTAAATTCTTCGCACTCAAAGTGAACGACATAAGTCCCTTCAGGGCTGGGGTTGGGGAATACCTCAAGTGAGGCTTTGTCGGGCGAACTCGGCAGACCCATTTCGGATTTTCCAAGCAACGAAATGCCTCTTGGAGTATTCTTTTTTTGCATGGCTACCGATAACTATGGAGAGTCACAGGTAGTCAATCAAGCTCGCCATAATAACGTCCTTTATCGCCCATAATCGACTGATGGTCTATTAGTTATGATGAATTCGTAAAAGTGCTTTGCGCGCGATACGTTCCTGTAAGAACCGATCCACCGTGTTGCGCATGGGGCGGGCACCCAATGTCCGATGGTACCCTTCCCGGACCAGCTCTTCGATGGTGGCAGCATCGACTTCAATATCGAAACCCAGTGTGCTTACGACAAGGAACTCTACAAACAGCGCAACCTCATCGAGCGGCTGTTCAATCAACTCAAGCACTTTCGCCGCATCAGCACCCGCTATGACAAAACCGCCCTGAGTTTCCTCTCCTTCCTCCATCTCGCCGGAACTTACTTATGGCTCAAGTGAATGTCCACAGACCCTAGCTTTTGAATTAGGCCAGACCAATCCCAGAAACTTCTTCCAGAAGATGTCACGCCAGCCTTCGCTCATGTGACGCATCTTGCCTTAAAATCCCGCTTTTACAATCCGTGTGCCTCCGCGTACACACGCCCGTTGCTGGCCGGCATTCTGGCCAAAGCACCAGGATTACTCTTTAAGTCTATGCAATTCGGAGACGATGCGAAGTAGGCCCATGGCTTCGATGTTTTGACCGAGACTGAATGCCTCCTCGCCCGGATAAACGACGATCCGGCGCGTGGCCTTAAGATCAGCGCAACCCGTGTGGAATCCTCTCGAAACACTCGGAGTTGAACCTCGTTTGATTTCGACTGCCCACCGTTCCTTTTTTCCCATTTCCAGAACCAAGTCAATTTCCGCTCCTGCGGCGGTGCGATAGAAACAGGGTTCGGTTCCAGCGGGCACGGCAGCGAGAAGATTTTCGATGGCGAAGCCCTCCCAACTGGCTCCGGCCACCGGATGACCGAGGACATCATCCGCCGATTTTAATCCCAAGAGGGCATGTACAATGCCGGAGTCACGAACATAGACCTTGGGACTGCGAATTTGGCGTTTGAGGGTGTTGCCGCTCCATGGCTGCAAACGGCGCACCAAGAGTAGATCGACCAGAAGGTCCAGGTATCGGGTGATCGTTTGTCCGCTGATACCGAGCGAGCCCGCCAAATTCGAATGGTTCAACAAGGTGCCTTGCGCGTGACTGAGCATGGTCCAAAATCGGCGCAGGGTTTCAGCGGGCACACGCGGTCCTAGCGTCGGAATATCGCGCTCGAGGTAGGTTCTGATAAAGGCGAGACGCCATTGGTAACTGGCGTCGTCGCCCCGCGCCAGAAAACTATCTGGGAATCCACCCCGTATCCAAAGCGGGTCAATCGCCCGACCTGCGGCTTTCACCTCTTCGGCCAGAAGCGGAGTTAATTCCAAGGAAGCCAACCTTCCAGCCAAGCTCTCGGAGGATTGCTTGAGTAAATCGAGCGAAGCTGATCCCAGGAGAAGAAATTGGCCCGCCAGTTTTCCCTTTCGTTTTTGCGCGTCGATCACCCCCCGCAAGATCGGAAATAAATCGGGCTTCCTTTGAATTTCGTCCAGAACGAGCAAATGTCCCTCATGTCGGGAAAAGTAGTCTTCCGCATCACTAAGCTTGGCCAGGTCAGAGGGCAGCTCCAAATCGAGGTAGGTGGCCTTTCGGTTGCCTTCAATAAGATCAAGTGCGAGTGTCGTCTTGCCCACTTGTCGGGGCCCCAGCAAGGCGACGGCGGGGAACCGGGTAAGCATCTCGGCTAACTCAGGCTGAAAAAGTCTTGGAATCACAACCTTGTAATTCTTCCACGTCATGGAAGAAAAGCAAGGTGACTTTCGCTGAACATTCTCTCCCAGCAGAGTTAAATCGAACTTGTAAGTAACGCTTACAAGTTACCTTTAATCCCGATGGAATTCCTTCAAGGAAGCTGAGCAGACGCCGCGCCGCGTGCTCGCGTCACGTCGCCTGCGTTTTCCCTGAGGATGTTTGTGCTGCGCATTGATCCCGGCCCCAGAAGGAAGAGGGGGCCAGGCTTCAATACGCAGGTAGGAGGGCGGCTTCAGCATCCTAGGAATTCTGGCACGCCGGCAAATCATCGCAGGGCGGACACTTTTACGGACAAATTCGCTCGCAAAGCAACTCGTCAGTTTATGAGCCTGATGGGATTTTGGCGACCTCTTCAAATTTCTGCATAGGGCGGCGCACAACCCCGCCCCCCCTTTCCATCTTCCAATAAGGCACTTACGCAGGCGTCTGCATGAGAGTCGCTGTTTCGTCACCCTTGTCCTAAGGCTCTTCAAATCGCCAAATAAAAATCTGTTGCACGTTTGTTGCACGTTTTTTTTCGTTTATTGCTTTCGACAGATCGGAGGACTCGCCGCACGGTAAAACGGTTGGCCGGAACCCGAGGGCCTCTTGAAGGAAACAGCCGCTCCGACACTGACCTCATCGAACTCGGAAAATGAACCATCGCTGAGCTCTCGCTGAATGGCACGGTTAAGCTGTAGCGTGGGTCGACAAGGTCGGCTATGCTGATTGATGGATCGACCCAACATTCTCGGAAAAATCGCCGCCCTCTCCGGCAAACATATCCTCAAGCAGAGCCCTGCGAGCTATGTCGAAGGCTTTGTGGATGCATTAATGAACGTCTATCCGGCCGAGTCCCTTGAGACTGTACTTCAGCAGAAATTCCACGTTCCCGACGAAACGCACTACAGTGATAAGACGTTTTGCGAATTGGCCTGCGAACTGACCGTCGCGAACCATGTTAAGCTCACGGGAAGCCCCAACTTTGAAGCGGAAAAGAAACTTAATCCTCCTTCCGATAAGGATGTTGACGCCTTTTGCAGCGTGGGTAGCCACCATGTTGCGGTAGAGGTCAAGTGCCCGGAACTGAGTATCGACGAGTACGATTCCGCAAATCCGATCTTCAAGATTAGTTTTATGGGGCGATATCCAGACCACGAGCAAAAATTCGAGGAACTGCGCAAACTGACCGGCTCGGCAATGCAGGTGGAGAAGGCGAAGCGACTCGACAATAAGCTCAAGGACTACTTGGTCTCCGCCCACAACAAGTTCCGCAACCCTTCTCAGCCTGGCGATGCCAACGTGCTATTTGTCGCGCTGGACGACTATTACTCGATGCAGGAATGGAACGGTTATCTTTTCTCAGATTTCGGAGGATTTTTTGGCCCCAGACCTTACCTGAAGAGGGAAGAGTTCCAACAGGTGGATGTCGTTATTCTTTCCAATCTCCAAAGCGCTCATACGATCGGTCGGGCGTACCACGATTGGACACTTAGAAACATTTACATGATTCCGAGGATTACTGGGAATCCCCGCCCTGGACTCGATGACCACACGGTCGCGGCAGCGTTGAGGCTTTTCCCCCACGAATTGAGCGGTTTTGGCGCCTTTCAGCCCTACTCAGGGCTAGACGACAATCTTTGGACGGCGGCCGAATTCACCAAGATCACTCATTACGCTGTGGAAAAACTCCCCGATGCGGATAGGAAGCGGTATTTCCCGGTTCCAACTAGCAGAATGAAGGCTACGGCAGAATCCGCTGCCCGGTCGGAGACGGAAAAGGTGACACCAAGCATCGGCACCTAGGTCCTCAGCCCATCCCGGGACCGTGCACCCAGGAGTGAATCATCTCCTGGTTGCGCCGCTCTCCCTAACTACGCTCCTTCTGGGCTAGATGTTCGGGTGGGCTATGATCAGATATTCCAATTATCGGCGGGCTCCGTTTGATAGTCTCCCATATCGCTAAAGTCAAAATCAAAGGCAGTTCGCGTATGGTACATGGCAAAACGTCCCAGTATCGTCTCAGCATAGGGCGACCGAACGCGCCCCACTCTCCTAATGTCATACTCGATTCTAGCTGGAGTAACAACGGGACTCACGCCCTTCATTTGATCATGACTTATCAGCCTTGAAATCCGCGCTAGGCTACCAATAAATTTGCCATTTTTGAAATTATTAGCGTCAGCTGCTATACTAGAAAGTTGCTGCTTCGCCTTGGCGAATTTGATCGCAACGCCAGGAAGCATCGTGTCTTTTTCGACAAATGACGAATCGATGCAGGCTTTCCCCTCGGCATTAAAAGAAACCATATCAAGCACATAAAGATTCACCGCCACGGCCTTGTTGAACCATATCCAAGTCGGGCTAATATCGGGGAACGCAAATTGATAGCCGAAAGAGAAATCGGTTGGTGGATCACTTTTTATTGGAACAAAAAGAGCTTCTGATGATTTTCGCTCCCCTTTTTCGCCGCGAATTATCAAATCGCAAGGTTGCGCCAGAAGCATGTAATAAGATGGGCTGGAAGCCTTGACGGCAAACACATCTCCAAGGTAAGGAGGCGAACACAGATTATTTACTACAGCAGCCGGGTCAAATACCTCCCGATCGCGGTATAGCCTTAGCTTCTTGCTGATGAGGGCATTAGACGTGGGCGGAGGAGGGGCATTCATCACGCGGCGAATCCGGCAAAGAGGAGCCCAAAGAGGAGCGAGGTGATAATCATCCTGAAGTCCAATTCGTCCCGCCAACGAAAACAGTCTCAACAGAACGTCTAATTCAATCGTTCCGTCGTCGTGCGGCTTTCGAAATAAGCACGTAGCAATCTCGTCCAACCGCATATCCATCAATAGCGCATCGGTCTTATCGTGCGCTCTACGAATAACCTTTTTTGAATGAACCGCCACAGCATGACACCATTCACGAACAAAGGCGTCTCGCAGGGCGTTGGCGATCGGTCCGTAACCGCCTTGCGCTGCCTTCTCAGTAAGATGCTCTTTGCTTACGACCGCAAACCTATAGGCCTTTTTTGTCTTTATCCGTTGGCAAACCTCGTTCCGGTATGTCGTCTCACCCTCTTTTGTCGATTCGTGTGTGAGCAGAATGCAAGAAAATGACTTATTCGTATTAACCAACACCTTAAGGACTTCCTCACCAGTTCGGTTATCACAACCCGCCTCTCCCTCGAAATTATAATCGACCAAAAAGAGCGATTCTGTATCGCAGGATTTCTTAATCGTGTTCCAATTTAGATTCCAATCAGAGTAGCCCATAGTATGGGTTGCCACTCCGCAGTCCTCGAACGCTTTTTTTATGGCGCCAAACTGGCTAGCGGATAGATCACGCACGTCGTTCGAATAGGCGGGATCAGCTCTCCGAATCTGATCGTCCAATGTCTGTATAATCTCTTCAGCCTTCTTAAGATCGTCAAGAGCCGACAACATTTCACCAACATGCCTTTCAAGGAACTGATTACTCTGGTTACGCGTAAGCATACGTAGACCAGGGTGCTCCAAGCGAGCATCCGGATTCGCGTGAGAATCCCAAAACGATTGAATCTTTCCAACAATTACCGGAATTAGCTTTTCAGGAGAAGGCGCAAATTTATCGTCTATCCAATAGAGCTTGGAAAATCGTGCCGCTTTTAGTAGCGGTAACAAAGCGTCAGCGGTTTGGCTCATTTCGACAAGGCCCCCGCTAGATCGATACGAAATTTATACCGTCGTCCGAACTGATTTATCTCCGGCAGCAAAGCGATCTCGCTCTTTTCAGCCGATAATAATTGACGAGAAATAAACAAGCCTAGGCCATGTCCCTCACCCGGAGGTTTTCCGCTAACAAAAGCGTCGAAAATTCGTGCAGCAATAACGTCATCGACGCCGGGACCGTTGTCATATACAATCAAATGTGGCGGCTTCACATCTATTGTAAATATCCGATCGGTTGTACTTTTCGGAGAATGAGTAAGCCAGTATTGGCTGTTTCTAAAGAGATTGTCTAAAACTTGGATTATCCGTCCACGGTTTGCACGTAATTCCAAATCTTTTGTAGACTCATTAATCTGAAACTTGATCTTTTTCTCTTCACATACGGAGATTTTATGACGCTTGAAGTCTCTAAGAAGTGTGGCGACATCTATCTTTTCACGAATAGCTCTACTCTTACGCAGCATCGGATCAAGGAAGCGGACTCTTGTGGCTACATCGCCGCCGCTGTTTTGAGCATTTCGTATGTACTCAGAAAGCTTTGTATTAATCCACCCGCGTGCTTGTGCAAGATTTTTAATATCTGCTAATGAGTTTGTTAATGATTCGACTACATCAGCTATCTCATGAGAAAGAGATTCGGCAGATAGGCCAAGGGCGGCAGTAGCGTATAGCTCTGCAAATTCGCTTCTCTCCGAATCCATGTACTCGCCCAAGGTTTTGGCGGCGTGCGGAAGCATCCGTACTGTTTCTTTCAGTTTAGTCGCCTTCCGGGCACGACTTGCGGCTCTAGTCGCGATGCTGTTTAGTTTCGGAAGGGCCTTCCCGAGAGCCACCATATTCTTGGACTTTATTGCAGCGTCAAAACCTTTCAATGCGGAGTTAAGCTCAGCCGCAATCTCTGATTGATCATCTAGCGAACCCACCAGGTCCTCAGCAACAGATGCGCCTCGATTCAACACCCTGCGAGCATCGTCGCTTCCGTAATCCGGAGCCTCGTCTGCCTCCTTATTCTGGCATTCAGTGATATATTTTACGTAAGCGCGTCTGCATTCGGCGATAGTGTCGTTAATCTGCATCCTGAACTTTCGAGCCAAAAGCTCAAAGCCGCGCCGCGCTCGATTATCAACAAACCCCTCGCGGTCTGACTTCTCTATGAGCTGTTGATTTTCCGCAGCACTGATGGCTATCCATCCGAGGGCGTTGCCTGGCCTTAGACCATAGTAAGACCTTCCTTGTGTTTGCCCCATGCCAAGGCCCAGCCAGTCATCTCCCATCCGAATTCGGAAGTTGTCCCGATATACAAAAACACCCACATGATCTTTAAGAAACTCGGGCTGTTCAAGGGTACTTGCATTGTCATCCGTAAAATCCAGGTCGTATATTTCGCCTAGAAATGGACCAGGGTCAGCGCATGTGTTTAAATCAATAAATTCAGCGAGGTCTTGATCCTTCTTCTTTGATTCGAATTCAACGAACCATTCCTTTTCGGATGCCTTTAGATTGAATGGTTTTGTGCGCTTGTAGCTTGTGAGAAATTTAAGGAAACTCTTTCCGTTGTCTTTTGAGACATATTTGTCAAACGAGCCAGCATCCTTCCCCTTAAATAAGGAAGTCTTCATTCTCCCGTTTACCTGGAATAGGTAAGACTCTTGTTCGGGTTTCTTTGCGGGTGTTTTTTCTCGAAGCCATATTACCTCATATTGGCCCTTTGCAATATTCAAGTAATCACCGACTTCTTCAATATTGCAATAGCTTCCACATTTAAGTGTAACGTCGAAATCCGAAAATGGCTTGAACGGACTTAAAAGCGTGGACATCTGCTGACCAAGCTTCTTTACCCTATCTGTGCTGGTCCAAAACGATAGATCTTTTAGTCCATATATTGTTAAAACTGTCCCTTTCGTCCGAGGGGGAAGATTGTCGTCGACCACGATTGGTACGCGCCCAAGTGTGACGCCGCTCTTGCAGTCATCCCATGAGAAAACTACTCGCAATCCCGGGTCTGTATCATTGGTATGAGTCTCGATCACAATTATTGATCCAAGCTTCAGAGTTCCAATCCGACCGAGCCCTTTATCGCCCAACGGAGTTCGCTTGTGAATTTCCGTCACTTTGCCAGCTTCCTTAAAGGCTCTCTTTGGAGATAAACTGATTGTTAGCCATCCCCTCTTAACCGTCTCCAAATCCATGCCGCTTCCGTCGTCTTCGACTCGGATCGAACCAATCGTATCTATCTTACGGTGAAGTTGCGCCGTTGGAGTGTTATCTTGGGCCTTAGTCTTGGCCTTTTGAAGAGCCGTATTACCCTCTGCGTCTGCGCCGGTTTCTTCTGTTATCGGTGGGAGAGAAAATGTTTCCTTGTGGCCAGGAACTATAGTGACGTGACAATAGCTAGCGTCAGCGTCGTAAGAGTTTTTGACAAGCTCAAGCAACGCTTGTCCAGGATCTGTAATTAGTTCGTCTCCTAGCTGCGTAATTACATGCGCGTCAATCTCGAGTCGAAGAGCATCCATAAAATCAAGCTTGTCTAAATACAATCACATACTCGTCTGCGATCGTTTTACTCATATTATTAATGCGAGGAATCCTCTTGGATGGAATTTGTCTCTTAACCTCGACCACCGAGGCAATTTTCAGCTTAGCAAACAGTTCTACAAGAATATCTGCCAACGGGCATTCCAGTCCACTGATGTGTCGATTGCCAACCGTCCACACTAAAAAAGTGCCATGTTGGCAATGGTTGGCGATGCTTTTCATTGAAGAACGAAGGTCGGAGATGAAAGTGACGAATCTAGACAATCCGTCTGTTTGTTTCCGTTTCAAACGGTCCACCATACCAGCCGTTGCCGTCCCGATGCTAATTAGATCGGCGCACGCCTCCACGAGACTTCTTTTACGTCTTCCTCCAAGGCTTGCAGAGTCGATAAAAGCCGTAGTCTTCAGAACATGTTTTGGAATGTCGGAACCTATGTCCGCAAAGTCAACCCATTGAAGAGGCAACCACGCGGCTTGGCCATACGGAACAGTCGTTTTGTTATCCCCATAGGGAGGCGAGGTTACGATAAGCTCATGCTTTCCAGAATTCGAATGTGGATTATTCGGAATATCTAACGAGCTATCTCCATATCGGATATCTATCGATCCTATAAATTTCTTCTTTTCATTTAGATACCCTCTTTCACCTAACAGAGCGCTGAATTCACGAACTATGTGGACATTCTTTTTCGAAACCAATGAAAATGTTTCAAAAATACGTCAGCCATTGACGTGACGCGCTCCGCCTCCGGCCTAATCTGCGACTGACGATATGCTTCGGGATCTGCAAGGATGTGTTCGCGCTTTTCCTTCATGCGCTGGAGACTGCGACGCACGGCGTAAATACTCGAAGCGAAGCGGCGCTGGAGCATTGCCATCGTAAAGGCAAGCGCACGGCCGCGGGCGGAGTCCTCGGAGGCGGCCTTGATGGACTGGTCTTCAACAAAGCGAGTCAACGCGTCGTAGAAATCGAGTTCCTCGGAGGAAATTTGAAATTCGGTTGTTCGTACGTTGCGCATGGTAAAGAGCGCCTTCACCTGGCCGGTTTCAGGGTCGGGGAAGGAGACAAGAGCCTCCTTAACGCGGCGAAGATAGAACGGAGCCTCCTGTTTACGCATCGCCTCCTCCAAGCTTTTCACATCACCGTAAACGTCACGATCAAGCAGCTCGAGAAACAGGCAGAAGTTGTCTGGATCGCCCTTGTGGGGTGTCGCGGTCATCAGCAAATAGTGATCCGTCATCTTCGAGAGTTCGGCCCCCAGATCGTAAGCCAACGTCGTCTTGTCGCGGCTGGCAGCGCTCATTTTATGGGCTTCATCCACGATGATTAAATCCCAATGACTGCGGAGCAGACTCTCCTTGGCGTCTTCAATCCGCGATACCCATGAAACTGAGGTGATGACCTGATTCTTATCCTGCCAGGGGTTCGAGCCATAGTTTGCCCGCAATACATCGCTGCGGATAATCTCAAAATTCTCGCGGAACTTGTCCTTCATTTCGCGCTGCCATTGGAAGGATAGACTGGCTGGCGTGATGATGAGCGTGCGTTTGACGAGACCGCGAATCTTCAATTCTTTGAGGAGCAACCCGGCCATGATGGTCTTGCCCGCGCCGGGGTCATCCGCGAGAAGAAAGCGGATACGCGGCAATGCCATGAAATACTGATAGACGGCCTCAAGCTGGTGCGGGAGCGGGTCGACTCGCGCTATGGAAAGCGAAAAGTAGGGGTCGTATTCAAACGCCAATGCGAGGCGCATGGCCTCGACGGCAAGGCGGAATCGCAGTGAATCGCCGTCAAACGGTTCGGTGTCGGGCGTGGTTTCAAGGGTGGCGAGTTGATCCGGGGTAAGAATCGGCTCGTAAACACGCGAGGTATTAAGACCCTTGGCGATGATCTTCACCGCATCACCCATCGGGATACAGATGATGATTTGGACCGGTTCCGGAAAGATCGGTCCGCGCAGAATTTTGTTGGGCTTCAAGTCTGCGGCATTCATTGAACGTAGGTTTTGGGATCGCCGACAACCGGATTGGAAAGGACGCCAGACCAAAACGCTTCGCCCATACTAATCTACCGAGTTCCAAAGATCACCGGTCAACATTCCGATAGCTTATGGCAGATGAGCCGCAATTGAAGCTCAATTCAGCCGCGAATTGCGACTGACGCCCAACCTGACCGAATAAATCGCTCCGACTCACGCCGATCCTCCGATCGACTCGAACGCTTCGGACGGGAACACTGACCGGAAGACTATTGCGGGGTCAGACATCCACCTCCGGTGCGCCGCCACGGGGGCACCAAAACGCTACGCACCCCCTGTTGGCAAGACGAGTGTCATGCGATACCATGCCGGGCGTCGCATGGCAGACTCAGGTGGAAGAAGGATGAACAAACAAATCTCGAGAGCCTCCCACGCACATCATGATTGTAAAGCACTGCGAAAGATTTCATCACCGGGTTAAAGCTAATTCCATCAGGCCCCAGTCTCCCAGTGGCTAGAGGAATGCCAATCCAAACGCTTTTTGGCCTGACCAGATCAACAGAGTTGCCCCCAATCATGCGCCTGATACTCAAATTGTTAGGCTTGTAAAAAGAAAAATTCTTGCCACGATCCAACCTTTATGGAAGTCGCATTATTTTCTTGACTAACATCGCCCCTTATCAGGGATCTAATACCTTCCTATGCTAAGACAAGACATCGATCAAGGGTCTGCGCAGGTGCGAAGTGCGCTCATTGAATTGTCCAGCGTAACTACTGACTACTGGGACTTCCGAGATACTCCCAAGGAAACCTTCGACGGAACCTTATATCAATATCCGGCGATGATGGTGCCGGCGATGCAGCGGGCAATTATTGAAACAGTTCTGGAAAAGAACTCTCATATTTCGAGCCTATGCGATCCTTTTATAGGCTCAGGGACCATTCTTGCTCAGGCAATGCTTTCTGGTAAATCCTTTGTGGGGCAGGACATCAACCCGTTGGCAATCTTGCTCTCTAAAACACGGGCGAATTGTCTGGACCCTCAGGAACTTGGGGTGGCGGTCGCAAAGGCTTCTCGATCGGCCGAGCAAGACTGTTCAATGAAATATGC
>Ga0206807_1091_pt1 | contig 14738 bp, 16 predicted proteins | sample Alteio_BWOrgCont_57_FD_152915 | JGI IMG/M metagenome (GOLD analysis project Ga0206807, IMG submission 152915) | Enriched cells from forest soil in Barre Woods Harvard Forest LTER site, Petersham, Massachusetts, United States -... | ecosystem: Environmental > Terrestrial > Soil > Temperate forest >...
GGTATCCGGTTCTTGCCTTGTCGAGAAGGTAAGGCGCATTGCTCATCGACTCCATGCCGCCAGCAACTACAATGGTGCTGTCGCCGAGTTTGACCGCCTGGGCGGCGAGCATGACCGCCTTCATTCCCGAACCGCAGACCTTGTTGATGGTCATCGCGGGCACCGAGTTTGGGAGTCCTGCGCCAAGGGAAGCCTGCCTGGCGGGAGCTTGGCCGACGCCACCGGTCAGCACGCAGCCCATGATTACTTCGTCGATCTCATCGGGGCTGATGCCTGACCTCCTGACGGCCTCAGATATAGCAGCTGCGCCTAGTTGGGGTGCTGTGAGCGTTGAGAGCGAGCCTAAAAAGGCCCCTATTGGAGTACGTGCCCCGGAGAAAATGACGGCGTCTTGCATGCGATTGAGAACCTCGTTGTCTGGTTGAGAGGATACCGGGAGAACAGCGTTGGAGCGGAAGAGCGTTAAGCCTTGGAGATTTGGCGCAGCCAGAAGTATTACCTCTGCATCAATAAGAGCTACGAGAGAGTCGTCAGGATGAGGCGTGGATCGCCCGGCAGGAAAACGTTCAGAAGTCACGTATGCTAAGGGACGAGGTCTTTTGGCGTGGGTTATTTACTCTAGGATTCGACCATCTGACGGCTCCTAATGAGTTCAACAGAATCTGCGGGAGCAATGGTGGTCTGCGGACGTGCCACCCGTCAGGACCAGGTTTGAAACCTGTATGGGTGAAGTTCGACCTCAGGCTAGATTGCGATCATTACTTGTTCAAGACTGAGGGCGATACCCATGGACGTTCTCACGCGATGCAACGACGGCCCGAAGATTTCCGGCAAGAGCGGGCTGATCGCATGGGATGGATTCCAGAGGTGCTGTGCTCACCTGATGCAGTCTACGCGGACAAGCAGGAGGATGGGACGTATCTTTATGTTTGTCGAACACTCCCGGGTGAAGAGTTTGTTGTGGTCATCCATGCGGTGAGATCGCCACGGTGGCACTACTTCGTTACGGGGTATCTCGTGGTTGAACCGGGATGGTCAGAGAAAAAACGGACCCGACTAATCACCAGCTACCCGAGCAAGTCGAAGAGGCCGAAAAAGAAAGGGATCGGGTGAACCCGATCCCTTCCTTTTTCACTAGGGGCCACGGTTGGCGATTTATCCGTGTAGTGGCGACTTTCGTCGTCCCCGCTTGCTTTCTGCTTCTCCAGGGGGCCACCCCTCAGATACTTCACAGTCGGTGCAAGGACCGTATCAGGCGGTGAGGCCAGACATGTCTATTATACGGCACAAACCGGCTATTAATCGCTGCATTGTCCCACCAAGAAATTTGCCGCAACGACGCACATGGACTGGTCGAAGGTATCTCAGAGACTGCGGCAAGGTTGGACGAACCTCTGAACTTGCTTTCTTTGACACCAGTAATAGCTGGAATCAAGACGAAGTCGCGCTCGTCGCTAGAAAGTGAAACACCGTTTCTCGAGCCTGACATAGGCCAAATAGCTCTAGTGTCATAGCCGAGGTTGGATGGTTCGTTCAACTTACCGAAAAGCCTTAATCGGTTCTTTCAGGGAGGTAACCCCAGAGTCGTTATCTATTGAATCCAAGGGTTGTGCACTACTCGCCCATTTCCTAAAATTAGCCGATGAAAGCTCCTCGGCTAGTTACTCTAAAGTAATTATTAAACTAGCCGTATAATACCAATAGCATATCGATAAGAGGCATACTAAACCTATTGCAGTATTATAGCGATATGTGGTATGATGTCTCAAGCCGGACGAAGGGCCGCAAGGAGATACAGAAAAATGACAATATTGCGTCCGGACGCCAAGGCGAGGCATGTCGTTGCATTGGTAGACATGAATTTCTTCAATCTCGTGAGTCGGTATTACCGATTCGAGAACGAAAGGAGCAGTTGGCCGAATTTGCCGGGTGTGCTGGATTTCGCTCGAAGGGCTGCAGCCGAACGGAAGGCGATCAGTCCACTCCACGTTGACATCGTGTCAGCCAAGGCCTATATCGGCGCGGCTGGATTTCGAGTGGTCAATGGAAGCAGCTATACAGTTCTGCCGACTCGCTACTTTGAAGCCGTACGGCGCTCAGGAATCGATATTGAGCTCGGAGAATATGAATTCAACCGGGAAATCAACGTTGACCAACGCCTCCAATATGACCTGATTCAGGCAGCCCAAAACGGGATGGATGTCCTGCTTTTCGCGGGAGATTCCGACCATTTGGACGCAGTCCGGGTTGCACGTTCCTTGGGTGCCTTTGTGACGCAAGTTGGCTGGCATATCCCGGGAGCGCTCGGAAGCGTTGGAATCGGTTGCAGCGAGGCGCTCCGCGGTGCTTGTGACCTGTGTCTTAGGATGGAGGAACTAATCGGGCGCCCAACCCCCCATGAAAACCCGCTGAAGCGTGAACTTTTCGTCGCCACTGCAACGACGGCCCTGGTCGGATATTTCACGTGTCCACCAAACTCATGCCAACCGGAATTAGGGGGCCAAAACGAGAGAGGAAATTAACAAATGGAAATCAGTAAAGGAATTCTCAATCAGATTCAAACGCCGGAGTTGCTCTGGATGCTGCGGCATGACGAGGGTGACTTCTTTTCGTGCACGTATTCGCCTGAGGAAGATGCTGGGGGCGATCCAGCGTTAGTCGTCTGGCCGACTATAGGGAAACGCAAGCGTATGGCGATGGCCAAAGCGGGCTGGAAGGCGATCCAAGTTTCGTTCGACACCGTTATGTGCCGCGCCAGATCGCTGCGCTTTAATCGAGTTTTGGTCTTTGGAGTTGAGTTGGGCGAGATCGAAGTGTTTGGAGTGGAGTGAGCAGATGCGATGGGTGTGTTGCGTGCTGGGTTTGGTCTCCAGTAAGGACAACGCAAATGCTGGCCTTTTCTTCAATGTTCTGAACACCATATCTGGAGGCCAATTGCAAGTTTCCAAAACCCTCACCCCAAACCCCTCTCCCTTTTCCGGAGAAAAGGCGAGAGGGGCCCCAGACGCAACCTCATCCCACTAAGAAATCTGCCACTACCAGGGGCATGGGTTGGGCTTGGCTTAGCTCGAAGTGGAGTTGGGGTTGGTAGGGGTAGGCGCGGTGGGCTAGGAAGGCGATGTGGCCGTCGCGGTCTTGGGCGATGCCGCGTAGGGTGACGTATGGGGAGCAGATGATGCTGTGGCCGTCCCGTTGATAGGTCTCATCGAAACAGGTCACGTTGAGCAGCCCGGTTTCGTCTTCCAGGTCGAAGAACATCACCCGTTTGCCGCTGGTAGTTGGCGGGAAGCGCAAGCGGATTGGGTTGCCTATAACGAGAATCTTGGCTCCAGGAGTCATCTTGCCTGCTTCTGCGGCGGTAATTCCGCCTTTAGCGGTGATGCGCTCTCTTTCGAACGCCATGAGATGATGGTGGATGTCCATCCCGAGGATTGATCTTTCGCGGATCGCCTTTTCGACGGTTGTGAAGTCCCTTATTCCGGCAGGCAAAGGTGGTTCAGGGAGCGTGAGGGGAAGGCAGCCTGTAGTGAGTCCGCAGACCAGTGCGTACTCAAGTGCAGAAGGGATCGCCCAAAGGAGTCGGCGTCGGTTTGGCTCGATGGAATCGAATGCACCGCATAGAATTAACATTTCTAGCTCGTCGCGGTGGGGGCGTACGCGAGCGACGAAATCGAAGAACGATTCAAAGGAACTGCTTTCACGTGCCTCAACGATTCGATCGCGCATCTGAGCAGAGATTCCTCCTATCTGTTTAAGCGATACCCGGATCCCACCATCGGGCACGATCAAGTCGGGATCTTGGTGAGCCAGAACACTCTCCGTTTTGAAGTTCAATGTGCTGCGGTTGACGTCGGGAGGAAGTATTTTTACACCGCGGACCCGTGCCTCGTTGGCGATGGTGCATGGGCCGTAATAGCCTGCCGGCTGGGCATCGAGCAAAGAAGCGAAATAGGGGGCGGGGAAGTTCTGCTGGCACCAAACCGAACGGATGGAGACCTCAGCAAATGCAAGCGCGTGCCCTTCGGCAAAGCCGTATCCTTGGAATACGGCGACAAGGTCGTATACGTCCTGGGCGACCTGTCGCGTATATCCGTTGGACATGATCCGCTCGATCACGTCGTCCTGAATCGAGCGAACGTAGTTCTCGCGTCGCTTCTTATGAATCCCTTCGCGGATCGTTTCGGCCTCGTCGGAGCTATAGCCGCCGAAGGTTTGAAGCAGCCTATCGACCTGCTCCTGAAAAACGACGATGCCATAGGTCGGTTCAAGGATCTCGGCTAGATGGGGGTGATTAAAGGAGTAAGGCTTGCCCCGCCGTCTTGCGATCAGTTCGTTGATTTTGACCGCTCCCCCGACGCCGGGACGTATGCCAGCTTGGACCAGACTTGCGTCTTTGAGATTCTGGGTGCGCAAACGGATATGGGCTTGGCGCATAGCGGGCGAGGCGGATTGAGGAATTCCGATCAACTGTCCGCTTCGCATTGTCCGAAAAGTCTCGGGGTCGTCAAGGGGAAGTTTTTCGACTTCGAAATCGAGATCGCAGGCGCGGATGCGCGACTGAGTTCCGGAAAGCACATCATTTCCACGCAAGCAAAGCACATCGAATTTGTCGAAGGCGTACTTTGCGCTGCGTTTGTCCCACTGGAGGATTCGAACATCCTCATCGGCAGACAGCAGCACGGGGCAAATGTCCCGGATCGGCTCGCTAGCAATCACCACTCCCGACGAGTGCGACCGGATGTTGGTGGGCACGTCGGCTAATTGATCGCCCAGACGAAAAACCCATTCGAATCGCTCGGTCGAGATACCGCTGTCTCGCAGTTCTGGCTTGGAGCGGATAGCCTCCTTTAGCTTTTCCGGGGTCACACTGCCGTGCATTCTTTTGGTCAAATATTCCAGTGCGGGTTGGGGAATGCCCAGCACCTTGCCTACGTCTCGCACAATCCCACGTGATCGATAGGCGCCGAAAGCGGCGACGGTGGCAACGTGCTCTCTGCCGTATTTCGCAGTGAGATAGTTGCGCACATCGTTGCGTCGCGCTGCCTCGAAATCGATGTCGATATCCGGCCGTTTGCTGCCGTCGGCGGGTAGGAACCGATCGAAGTGCAGGTTGTGGTCGTACCCGTCGATCCGAGAGATCCCCAGGCAGTAGGCCACCGCTGAATCCACAACCGAGCCGCGGCCGCTGAACAGTATCTCGTGCTCTCTCGCCCAGTGGCACATATCCCATGCAACTAAGAAGTGGTTGGCAAAGCCGAGGCGATTAATGCGATCGAGTTCCAAATCGAGCCTCTTACGGCGGTCTGGTTTGAAATCCTTACATCTGTAGCGTGCTCCTTCGAGAACAATCTCTCGCAAAGCTTCCTCTTCATCGGCGCAAAACTTTGGCAAAACAGACATGCCTGGCAAGAGTTTCGTCTCGCATCGGTCGCTGACTAGCAGCGTGTTTTGCAAAAGGTCGGGGCGGTCACGATACAGTTCTTGCATCTCCTTTGCCGAGCGGACATAACGCTCGGCGTTAAGGGCTCGGCGAGGCAAGCATTTGACCTGAGGCTGCGATTCGTCGCGTCGCGGCTTGCGACCCTCGATCTCTTCGATGGTGCATAGGCTCTCGACACACACCAGAACATCCTGCGCAGGGAAGTCCTCTGGCTCGAGATGCGTTGCCGGGCCGCCCGCGACAGGAATCACCCGTTTCTCTTCGGCCAGTTCGAGAAGAAGTCGGTTCGATGAGAGCTCCCAGGGCACGAACGTGCGTTCGATCTGTAGGAACACGTTGTCACGTCCGAAGAGGCCGATAAAGCGATCAAGCGTCGCGGAAGCTCCTGCTAAGTCGCCCCGTACGAGTTGGGCGTTGAGCGTACCGGCATGACCCGCGGACAAAAACAGCAGCCCATCGGTGTGTCGCTCAAGTCGTTCCCATGTGAGCAAAGGAAATCCCCGAGGCTCATCCAAATGGCATTCCGAGATCAGGCGGCAAAGCGAGCGAAATCCGATTCGGCTGCGGGCAACCAGAACAATATCGCCCCCTTCACTGAGTTCGAAGGTACTTCCCAAAAGAGGTTTGATTCCCACTTTCTTGGCGGTCTTAGTGAACTCAAATGCTCCCGAAAGTGAGAAACGGTCGGCAAGCAGTGCCGAACTATAACCCTGGAAGCCCACATAAGCCGGGATCTCTTCGCAGCGCAGGCAGCTTCGTCCGAATGAGTAGCCGCTGGTGGCGTGGAGCAAGGTAACGGTGGGGCTGTCTGGAGCGGTACGGACGAGCGTTGGATCGGTGATAAGGCCGCAGGCGCGGGCAACCTTCTCGTCGCGCCCTTTACGAATCCGGACTTCGTACTCCTCCCGATGATCCTCGTGCGACGACGGAACCGGTTCCTGAGGCGTTGGGCGGCCCAAGGGGAGCAGAGCGCGCTCGACCTCGCGACGGATGCCTTTGGAGTCAATAAACCGGCTCACCTCGCGCATTGGTTCGCCCGCCCACCACTCTCCCGCCTCCCTCCAGTGCCCTAACGATTTAGCGCCAGCCGGTAGCGTTTTTCCACTCCTGTAAGACCCTGATACGGCGCGATAGTGCGATTTTGCCCGCGACTTGGATCGATGTTTCACCGAAGACACTGCGAACCTGCTTCAGAGCGCTTTCTGCGCGATCGTTTGTTTCCGCCTGGGAGAGAGTGCCAAGTAAACTTTGTTGTGAACTTCGCGCTTGCTCTAGGTGCGGAAGTCTAACGCCGATTGAAACAACGGAGGCTTGGACACCCTCACCGAACAGAAGGCGCAATGCTGCCATCGCGCTCCTAGGGCAGCGCAAGGGTTTATTGAAGCGGCGGGTCAGCTTTTTGATGCTGCCGTCTTCCAGTTCAAGGCTCAGGTGTACTTCGGTGGCCTGCTGCTCCTTTTTCAGAAGCCTTCGTCCGATGCAGTTTGCAACCGAGACCAATGCGTGATCAATCATCAGCGCGTCGTCGCTGGCGCCATCGAAAATCAGTCGCTCGCTGAGTGTGTCGGGTGGATAGAGCGCTTGAACAGGATCTTTCCATGAACCTTTTGCAGCGAGTTGGATGCGCAGTCCATCGTCTCCGAACTGGCCTCGCAAGATTGAGATGGGCAAATCTGCCACCAATCCTATTGAGTGGTAACCCAAGAATCGCAGCCGTTCCCGATGTTCGGGACTCGCAGGAGTTAATCGCGTGACAGGAAACTCCGCTAAAAACTCGGCATCCAGTGGAGTGAGTCGCTCTCCATCGGAATCTGCAGATAGTCGTGCAAGCCACTTGGAGGCGCCGACCCCAAATCGGCCTTCACAGCTGGTTAGGCGTGCCAGACGCTCAAGAAACCGCTGGGCGACATCGAACGGTCTAGGGTGTGCCGAGAGGTCTAGGTAAGCGCTATGTCTGTCTTCAGGCTCGATCACACCTGTGAATTGCGCAGCAAGCTCCAGCCACTCCTTCTGCTCAGCCTCCCCCTCTTCGGGACGCAACGTCCGAAACACTCCATCCTCGCGCAGGATCGTCTTTGCCTGGGTGAGCGCCATCCCAGGAACCACACCGCGTTTAGCGGCGAGGGCATTGGAATCCAGCACAGCCCGATCGCGAATCACCGCACAAGGCCGGTCCTCGCTGAGATCCAGCAGCGTAACGTAGAAGTTGGGAAGGCGACAATAGAGAACGTAATCCAAAACAGCATCCAGGTCGAAGTGTCGACCAAATTAGTATATATCTGTCTACTAATTATGAGTGCATACCATTCGCCTTTTCTCCTGAATCTGCCTCGAACGCTCCAACGCTCTTTAATTCTAACGCTGTACAAAGTGGTATACTGCGAGGTTCCGAAAGACCGCCTTATGCTGCCAAGTCCAGACATTCTTAACAACTACGAGCACGGTAAATTCGTGCTATCTAACCTGGCTGCGAAGCGCGCTAAGCAGCTTCGAGAAGGAGCCCCACAGCTCGTTCAATGTGATTCGACTCATCCCCTTACCATCGCCTTGGCTGAAATTGCAGCCGGCAAGATCAAGCCGATCATGCCTAGCCTCACCGATACACTGCCGAAGCAGGAAGATCTGCCGCTGTTGATCGATGAGAATATGCCAGCCGAACTCGGAATGCTTCTTCCCGCCCTTGACGAAAGCGAAACCGCGCTCATCACTGCCGTCGGCGAAGAAGAAAATGAGATGGACATGGAGAGCGATGAGGTTCTCAGTCTCTCTGATCTCGTCGAAGAGGACGAAGACGAGGTTGCTGCCATTGCACCGGAAGACGACACTTTGTCCCTCAGCGATATAGCCGAACAGGAAACCGCTGAAGACGACGAAGAGCCCGACGAGTCCTAAACTATGCCGAGCAAGGATCCTTACGAGGTCCTAGGGATTTCGAGAAATGCGGAAGCGGACGAGATCAAGTCCGCTTACCGCCGTCTCGCCCGACGTTACCATCCTGACGTCAATCCCAACGACCCTACCGCAGAAGAGAAGTTCAAAGAAGTCGGAGCGGCATATGCTGTACTCTCCGATCCGGCGAAGCGTTCGCGCTTCGACCAAACCGGATCGACCGAGGACGCGCCCAACGATCCATTTTTCCAGGGCGGCAACATATCCGACCTGTTCGACGTGTTCTTCGGGGCAGCCAATCAAGGTGGAGGCGGACGCAGACGTGTCGGTCGCGACGGCGAAGACATTCGCGTCGACCTTGAGCTCACGCTCAAAGATGTCATAAACGGCATTCAGACTGAGGTCCTCGTGAACCGAAAGACCGAGTGCCCAGCCTGTAATGGAACTGGTGGCGAAGGCGGCAAGCCGCCAGAGACTTGTTCCACATGCCGTGGCCAGGGCCAGGTTTCCACCGTCAGAAATACGTTTATCGGACAGGTGCGCACTTCAACGACATGTCCCTCCTGTAATGGCGCGGGCTCCGTCGTCAAAGACCCGTGTAAGAACTGCAAGGGACGAGCAGTCGTGCCAGAGACCGCCAAGGTACCCATCACCATTCCACCAGGATTTGAAGACGGCGCAACCTTGCACGTACCCGGGCAAGGAAGCGATGGCGTCGGTGAGGGAAGACCTGGAGACCTCTATGTCGTCTTGCAGGTAGGAAGCGATTCGCGATTCAAGCGGCACGGACAGACTCTTTACACCATCCTTGACGTAACCTTCGCTCAAGCCTCGCTGGGCGATCGCGTCGAGATCCAAGGCGTTGAAGAAACCGTGGAACTGACAGTTCCATCGGGCACCCAACCCGGAACCCAGATCGCCATCCGTCATGGCGGATTGCCTCCACTGCATGGCGGTCGAAGGGGAGATCTCATCGTGCAAGTCAACGTCAAGGTGCCCACTAAGCTGTCCGATACCGAAGCCAAGCTGATCAGAGAATTCGCCGAACTCCGAGGCGAAGAGATACCAAAGGGCGACGAAAAAGGCGGAATCTTGGGCGGCCTCTTCCATAAAAAGCGATGAGCTGGATCGAGGTCAAGGCACGATTTGAACTGGGACAAGACCTGTCTCCGTTTGTGGAGATCTACGATGCCTACGGCATTGAGAACACTCTTGAAGAGGATGCGCTGCTTACAGGTTGCCTGGTCGACGTAGAAGGCTCATCTCTTAGGATTGCCGAACTGACAGATGCTTTGACTAAAGCAGGCGCAGTAGAAGTCGTTACGCGAGATCTGGTCGAAGACAACTGGGAGATCGCATGGCGACAGTTCTTTAAGCCGCGCCGAATTGGAAAACGATTCGTTGTCCGTCCCACATGGGAAGAGTTTGAGTCGGCGCCTGACGACCTCGTCATTGTCTTAGACCCTGGGCAAGCATTTGGCACTGGCGATCACCCGACAACACGCCTTTGCCTTGAATTGATGGAATTAATTCAGATCGAGGGCAGCCAAGTCGTCGATATCGGTTGCGGCAGCGGCATTCTGTCAGTAGGAGCATGTTTGCTGGGCGCAAGCAAGGTGCTTGCAATCGATATTGATCCGATCGCCGTTGAAGTGGCCAAGGAAAACCGCGAGCTGAACGGGGTTAATTTTGAGGCGGTTGCCGGCGAGGGCTTAAATGGGTTAAAAGGGGACTGGGACGTCGCCATCAGCAACATTATCAGCGCCACTCTCGTTCGGATTGCCCGCGATGTTCGCGACGTACTGCTGGATGGCGGTCGATGGGTCGTGAGCGGCGTCATCGTCGATAATTGGCCCGATGTTCGGTTGGCTGCTGAACTTGCCGGATTTGAATTTGTTGAGAAAAGGGAAGAGGATGGCTGGGTCGCCGCTTCGTTCAAGTGCTGATGCTTCGGAGCCTCCCTCGCGTTTTCATTCCAGGCGCAACTCCCAACGGACCGATCGACCTTCCGAAGGAAGAACTCGACAAGCTGCGCAAGGTTCTTCGCCTCTCTCCGGGTGCGGAGATCGCTGTTCTGCCCAACGACGGCACGCTCATCCAATGCCGGCTCCAGCCGCACCATGCAGACCCCATTGCGGTTCATTTGCCGGATACTGAGCCGCGTTTGCATGTGACCCTCGCCCAAGCGCTTCCAAAGGGAGACAAACTTGATGAGATCGTGCGAGCCTGTACAGAGATCGGCGTTTCTCGATTTCTTCTGTTCTCCAGCGATCGCACCATTGTTAAGTGGGACGAAAGGAAGACACTTGATCGCGTCAGTCGCCTTCAGGCGATCGCCCGCGAGGCGGCCGAAGTGAGCTTCCGAACTCGGCTGCCAGAATTTGCTGTTGTGACCAATCTTGCCGCTGTACTAAGGGCGTGTCCGGAAGCAGTCGTTCTATCAGAGGTAGAGGGCATCTCCCCCAGTTTGTCGGCTTCGGGCGAAGCCGTAACGATTGTTGTCGGCCCGGAAGGCGGATGGTCGCAGATCGAACTCAAACTGATTGGCAATCGCGGCGTGACCTTGGGGCCGCGGGTCCTGAGAGTTGACCATGCCGGGCCGGCTGCCGCGGCGATCCTCCTTTTGCAAGGCCACTAGCCGGTGGAATTACCTGTAATCGCGGTACTGCGCGAAATTATTGAGATCTGCCCTTAGGAGACAGTTGAAAACCGCCAATAAGCTTTGTACTCCACTTCCTTGAGCAGTACAGACCTATGAGCGCGACAAGAATTCAGACACCAAACGAGCAACTCTTCCTTGAAGACACCTCCGTATCAAATCACATTTACACCGGCTTTGAGCCTCTCGAGGAAGAATTCCAGCCGGGAGGGCAGTCAGTGGCGACAAACGTTATTATGTTGGTGTCCTCGGCGATCGTCATCTGCCTCGTAGCCGTCTTCCTAGGATGGAAATTTGGAATTTTCCTGGCTATGGCACTGGTCGCCAAGATTGTCATCGCGAGGATTGAGGGCGGCAAAGTCAACGGCGAAACCTCTAGCGATCACCAGGGCCGAACCATCGCCGCCTAAGGTCGTTAGTCCCCCAACACAAAAGAGGGACTGCATTCTAAGCCAGTCGGTGTCAGACTCTGACTATGCGTGCGCTTTTAAAGGCAAGTCCTTTTGTATTGGCGTGCATCCTCGCGTTTGTGATCTTTCACTTTGCGGTCCAAGAGCCAGACCATATCACTGCACAAACTCTCAAGAAACTTCAGGCCAGTCACCCCAAAGGCGAAGTTGCCATGGTGTTTAACGGCAACATGCTGCAATACGAAGCCTACGGCCAGCCTATCAAGCGCCAATTCCGCGTCCAGGCGTTTAAGCCCGGAACCGTCGAGTTCTACAATGCCGAGGGAAAGCCGGTCATGAAGATGTTCATGGAGCAGGGAGACGTGCTCATCACCGTTCCCAAAAAGCAAACGATCGAAGCCTACGACTTCGAACCGTTTGAGTGGTTGGAGTAAGGGGCGCTTCGCGCCCGGTATTCAGACGCTTCGGTGTTTCGGACCAGTTGACCCGACATGCGTTTCCCCCGATACCCCAATACCGACGCGAAGCGTCTCTAATACCGGGGCGAAGCCGACAACACCGACGCGAAGCGTCTCTAAGGTTCCAGTTCTGCCCCTGGATCCCAACCTTCGACGCTAGCCCGCATCAGGACCTCTAGCTCTAGGTCGGTGTGAACGCGGATTTGGCAGGAGAGGCGGAACTGGCCGAGGACGCCGTCCTCTTCCAGAGACAATCGCTCTGTTTCGCCCATCGGCGGCTCATCGCCCTTGATCGAGACGCGACAGGTCGTGCATTTCGCTTGTCCACCGCAACGGTGGCTAACGTCCACTCCGTTTTGTTCAAGGGCCAAAGCCAGCTTCGTCCCTTCCTCAACCTCAAACGCCTCGAACCCTTCTGCCTGAATCTTAAACATTGCCATCCGGCGAATAATACTTGAAGCGGGAAGATCCTCGCAAAACTATGGTGAAGCTTAACGGTCTTATTGTCAAATAACCGGAAGACTCCTTGTTCCACACTTGTCAGCACCGGCTGAGGGGTAAAAAGATGATTGATGCGTAAAAAGCTGGTTGTCGGCAACTGGAAGATGAATATGACTCGCAGCCAAGCCACGGCCGCCATAGAGTCTCTCCTTCTCCTCATCGATCCGAATACGGATGTCGAAGTCGCGATCTGCCCGACTTATCTCACCCTCGAAACCGTCGCCCATCTTCTGCGGCGTTCACATTTCCACTATGGGGCGCAGAATGTTTTCTGGATGCCTGGAGGCGCCTTCACGGGAAATGTAAGCGCATCAATGCTGGCCGATGCAGGTTGTACGTTTTGCATCGTAGGCCACAGCGAAACTCGCGGCCGATTCGGCAAGCTTGAAGTTCCGGAATCGACTCTCTCGTACTTTTCCGAGACAAATGAGACCGTTAATCTTAAGCTCAAGGCACTCCTTTATCAATCCATTCATCCGATCCTGTGTGTGGGCGAGACGCTTGCCGAGAGGGAGGCGGAGACCACGGACGCCGTCATTTATGAGCAACTCAAGGGAGCGTTGGATGGCATCGAAGGGGTCGAGTTTTATAACGGCGTTGTGGCCTATGAGCCGGTGTGGGCAATCGGTACCGGCAAGACCTGTGACAGTGCGGAAGCAAGCCGAGTGTGTGGTTTCATCCGAAGGGCACTAACTGAGATATTCGATGCAGATGCGGCAGATTCGGTAAGGATTCTGTACGGCGGGAGCGTCAAGGGTTCAAACGCGGCAGACCTCTTCTCTCAACCGGACATAGACGGTGGACTCGTCGGCGGCGCCAGTTTAGACGCAGACGAGTTTAGTCGAGTCGTCCGAGGCGCATGAGGCCGGTTGAATAGCGATCCTCGAACCGTATCGTCAACCCGAACTGAGATGTCCGAGGTCATGCAGCCTCAGGACGCAAACTTCCTTGGCAAAGTATTCGGGGGAGCGATCCTCGCCAAGATCGACCTTTGCGCCTATGCGACCTCTTCGCGATTCGCTGGAACCATCTGTGTGACCGCCAGCTTTGATCGAGTGGACTTCCATGAACCCATCGAAGTTGGCGATCTGGTCACGTTTGTGGGACACGTTTCGTACGTCGGTCGAACGAGCGTCGAGGTCACGATAGAGATCTATGCGGAAAACGTCCTCATAGGCACCAAGCGCCACACAAATACCGCCCGTGTGACAATGGTCGCGATCAAAGACGGTAAGCCGCAATTGGTTCCCCGCCTACTCTGCGAGACGCGTGAAGACAAGATTCGATTCTTGGAAGGAAAGCTGCGACGCGAACTTAGAGCGAGGCAGATAGAAGAGCGTGAGCGAATCTATGCAAATTTCAATGCAGCGTCCGATAGCGACCTTGACGAACTGCTCCACGCCTCAAAGCTTTCGTAAGTGCTTGGATAGGTTCTCGTTTGGGCGTATGATATGGGGGTGGAAGATGTGCCGAAACGTAAATCCCTCTCGTACGGCACCGCTTGCGCAATTATTGTGCTCGTCCTGATAGGCGGGGCAGCATATTCATTTGTCAGAGATCGCAATCAGCGAATCATGACAGCCAATTTCAACATTGCCTATCCGCCACCGCCTAGGGGTTGGCAGCCTAGACATCACGGCCCAGAGACGTTATTCCTGTACGAAGAGCCGACTAAGGGCTTGCTGATACGCGGCGCCGTCAACCAGATGGTCTCCGAAATTAATCCGACACCGGATCTAGATCGCGACAACCTCGCCAAACTGATGGCCGACAACACCGTTGCGAACATGCCGGGCTGGACTGCGGAGATCAAGGACATCGTCCAGTCCCAAGGGACTTCGTTCCGATTGGTTCGGCGTACTCAGCAAGGCCACGAGATTGTGACGGCTTTTTCTGTGGAAGGCAACACCACGCTGATGATCAGCATATCAGCCAGAGATAAGCAAACCGCACAAGTCGACGAGCACATGGGGCTGTTTCACGACTTCATTTCGAATGTCAAACTTACAAAGGCCGACTCCAGCAAGTGGTAGAGAGGCCTGAGCAAGTCAGATCCAGACGAGCAGGTCAAAGTTATTTGAGTGCTTCGGCGCCGCCAACAACTTCCAAAATCTCAGTCGTGATTGCAGCCTGACGCTGGCGATTGGCCTTCAAGGTCAATTCCTGAATCATCTTGCCGGCGTTGTCCGTTGCCGACGTCATGGCTGTCATTCGAGCACCGAACTCGCTTGCGGTCGCTTCAAGAAGCGATTGCCAAACCAAAGTCTGGAAATAACGAGGCAACAAGTTGTCGAGCAACTCCGCGGGACTGGGCTCAAAGTCGAAATTCCCTGTTTTTGCCACCACATCAGAAGCAGGCGGCTCAATCGGAAGAAGCTGCA
>Ga0206807_1095_pt1 | contig 14003 bp, 18 predicted proteins | sample Alteio_BWOrgCont_57_FD_152915 | JGI IMG/M metagenome (GOLD analysis project Ga0206807, IMG submission 152915) | Enriched cells from forest soil in Barre Woods Harvard Forest LTER site, Petersham, Massachusetts, United States -... | ecosystem: Environmental > Terrestrial > Soil > Temperate forest >...
CCCTCACTGCCAACCCCGCGCCCGTCGTACCTGTCCCCTACCAGAACTGGGTGACGAATAATTCCGTGACGGGCGGTCCAACCGGCGCGCCGCGGGGTGACAGCGTACCCAATCTGCTCAAGTATCTTTGTGACATCGACCCGACGACGTCCATGAGCGCTTCGGATCGGGCCGCGCTGCCGACGTTGAAGCTCGATACGACAACGACACCGGGAACAACCTACCTGGCCATCACGTACCGTCAGTCCGCCACGGAAACGGGGGTTGCGGTGGGGTTGGAATCCTCCTCGGATTTGGTCACCTGGACGCCCGTCACCCAGCCTGGCATCGATCAGCCGGTGGGCTCCGGTTCCGGGCCCGACACCACGATGGAGATAGGAGTTACGGTGACGACCAACACCGCGCGAGAATTCATTCGATTAAATGTTAGTCAATGAAGGCCTGATCGGAACTACCGCAGGCTTCCGAATCGGCGAGCCGGATGCATGGGGTCTTCACCCCATATCGAGCGTCTCCCAGATGGATTAGCCTGAATCATGTCCGATCCAAGAAACGTGGCGCACGACAAGAAAATCATTCACAAAAAGCAGAAGCAGGGGGAAAATCTGGCCAAAGACGCAGCCCACATTCCTCAGCCGGGGAAGAAGACTGCCCGGGAACAGCTTCACGGTGCTCACACTGAGACCGAAGCGGAGGAAGCTGGCGAAAACGGCATCGAATCCAAAGGGTAGGTCTTCGTTATGGGTAAACACCATCATCACCCCAACGAAGGACATGGGAGCGGTAACTCGCCGCGTTCCGTTCGAGGCCATCTTCACCACAATTGGTTCTTTTACGTCTCGGGCGTTTTTCTTCTGCTTGCCCTGCTTGGCTTTATCTTTTCAGGGAACTTATCCTGGCAGTTCAGCGCATCGGCACCCCAACCGCAGCCGCTGAGCAGCGTCACAAAATAAAGTTGGCTTTTTTCGCTACCCGAGGCAACGACGAAGGGTTTCCGATAGTGTTTGCAGAGAAAAGGGTTTCGCGAGAAAAGTAAAATCAGTTTGATCGCCAGCGCAGGTCCGGACAATTTCCAGGCTATAGCCGCTCATAATGACGACCTTCAGGGAGGGTTTGATCCGCCGGAGTTTTCCGGCCAGCTCCAATCCACTTAATCCTTTTGGCATGCGCATATCGGTGAGCAACAAGTCGATGGTTTCATGGTGCAATTGCCAAAGGGCCATTGCCTCCGGGCCATTCGTGGCCGAGAGAATCTTGTAACCGAGCGTCGTCAAGATACGTGTGTTGACGAGGAGAAGCGCCGGTTCGTCCTCCACGAGAAGGATCGTCTCATGATTTCCCTTCAAGGAGAGCAACGGAGTGGTTGCCGTCCGAACGGCCTCCGCTCTCTCGGAAAGCGGTACGTAAAGCCGAAAGCTGGCGCCGTGGCCTGGGACGCTTTCCGCGCTGATCCATCCCAGCCGTAAACCGCTGCCAAGCCCAGCCCACTTCCTTCGCCGACCCCTTTAGTGGTAAAAAATGGCTCAAATAAATGCTTGAGAACGGACGTTTCGATTCCGAAACCGGTATCGCTGATTCGCAGGCAGGCAAACCGTCCCGGCCGGGCTTCGGGCTGGGATTGGGCGCTCTGGAGATCGAACTCCGCCAGGCTGGTTTCCACCGTCAGCGTGCCCCCGTTCGGCATGGCGTCCTTCGCATTAAGGCAGAGGTTCATCACGGCTTGGTCCAGCATCGCCGGATCGCCGTCAACCCATAATTCCTGTAGGCCGGGGAGTCGAAGACAAGTGATGTTGTCGTCGAGAAGACGCTCCAGCATCTTGAAAACATCCTTGATGACGACATTGATTTCGAGCTGCACGGGTTGCATCGGCTGCCGCCGGCTAAACAAGAGCAATTTTTTGGTCAGGCTACCCGCTCGTTTCGCCAGGGTTTCCAGTTCGTGCAGGGACGCGAGGGTTGGTGCAGGCAGTTGATCCTGCATCTGCAGGATTTCCAGATTCAAGAGCGTAGCGGCCACAATGTTATTGAACTCATGGGCCACGCCGCCGGCGAGTTGGCCGATGACCTCCATCTTTTGGGTATGCTGCAACTTTTCCTCAAGGGCCTTGCGGACGGTAATGTCCACCACCACGAGGCGCGCCTCCAACTCGTTCAGGGAGAGCGTCGCCTCAATCTCGACCGCGATTTGCAATTCGCCCTCTCTTTCGAGGCTCAAGATACAGGCGTGCCTGGATTTTGTGGCAAAGAGTTGGTTGAGCCACGAGTCGAAAATGGGCCGCGTGGCGTCGGACACAAACGTACTGAAACGCCCCCCCAATACCCGGGTGCGTTCACGGCCTAAAAGCAATGCCCCGGGTAAGTTCACCCCGCGAATCGTGCCGTTAGCCGTGAGGGTAAAGTAACCCACCGGCGCAAAATCATAGAGATCGGTGTAACGAGCCAACGCCAGCTCGACCTCGCCCCGCGACTCCCGCAGTTCTTCGTTCTGCATCTCCAGCTCGATCTGATGGACTTGCAGCTCGTGGACGAGCCGCTGCGTTTCCACCACTGTTCCGGGCCCGGCGACTTCGGTGAGTTGACGTTTCAGCCGCTTCTCCGCGCGGTGGCGTAGTTCGGCTGATTCCTCCGATTGATGTGGATTCGAATTCATGGCAGATGTTCGGATGGGGGCGGTTTTCTCATTGATTGCAAGTCGAGGCGCGATTTAGCCTAGGTTGCTAATACCTGTGTTCATATGGGGTGTTTACCCCATGAGACAAGTGAGCCTCAGACGGGCTTGGTCCGGGGACGCCTCTTGATTTCCGTCTGCAAATTCCTTTGGGTCTTGCCCAATTCCACGGTTTGTTTGGTGAAGCGCGTTTCCAGCTCGGACTGGGCCTTCCGCAGGGCCGCCTCCAGGTTTTTGGCCACGGTGATATCGGCAAAGGTGATCACCAGGCCATCGATCCGGTTCTCGAGGGTGGAATAAGGCATGATCCTCACCGTGAACCAACGGCCGTCCCGAGCGGGTATGTGTTTCTCGACGGCGACCAATTTCTTGAGCACTTGGTGGGCATCCTCCGCCAAGGCAGGGTAATCCAGAGCGCTGAAGAGGTCGGTGATGGGACGCCCGATATCGCCCGGGATGAGCTTGATGATCTGGGCGGTCTGGGTGGTGAAGCGCCGCACGAGGAGCGAGTCGTCGAGGAAGAGGGTGGCGATATCGGTGCTATTGAGCAGGTTTTTCATGTCGTTGCTCGTGCGCGAGAGCTCGTCCACTTTCGCCTGCAGCTCGTGATTGACCGTTTGCAGCTCCTCGTTCATCGACTGCATCTCTTCCTTCGAGGTCGTCAATTCCTCATTGGTGGACTGCAGCTCCTCGTTCATCGATTGCAATTCCTCGTTGGTCGATTTGAGTTCTTCCTGCGAGGTTTGCATCTCATCGCGGCTGGCCTGCAGATCCTCGTGGGCCTGCCGAAGTTCGTGCGCCATCGCTGCCAGCCGGGTGTGGTGAATGGTCGACGGGCCGGATGAGCCCGACGCTTTCGCGACCGGCCCTTTGGCTATGTCCGAGAAGACGACCATAACCATCCCCTGCAAGGCTTCCGGGCTCATAATGGGCTGAATCGTGATATCCACGGTTTGTGTGCCGCCGTTGGTTCCGACCTTCACCCCCTTGAGCGTAGCGACCACTTTTTGTCGAACCGCTTTGTGGAAAGCCTCGCTCAGGGCGTTGCCCAGCCCCTCACGGGCCATGGCGAAGAGGTTCCAGTTGGCTTTACCCGCCGCCGGCTCGAGGTATTTGCCGGTCTTGCCACTGACATAAAGAATATCGCCTTCGTTGGTGACGAGAACGGCTGCTGGAGAATAGCGCTGCAGGAGCAGTTGATCCGCGAGTGCCTGGAGATTCGGGGCCGGAGAAGCCGGAGCCGACTGAGTGGAGGAGGTCGCGCCCGCCGGGACTCGGGCAAACGCCGACGGAAATTCCTTGAGATTGGCTTGTCGGGAGCCGTCCAACCTTCGATAGATCCGCAACTTGGCCTCCAGTGGCGTGAAGAGGTTGGTGGCCGTGCCGATGGTTTCCGCACTGCCGAGCAGAAGAATACCGCCGGGATTGAGGCTATAATGAAAGAGCGGCATAAGCTTCTTCTGCAACTCGGCATCGAGGTAGATGAGGAGATTCCGGCAGGTCATGAAATCGAGCTTCGTGAATGGCGGATGCATGACGAGATTTTGCGGCGCAAAAATGATCATTTCGCGGATGTCTTTCCGCACGCGGTAATTTCCGTTCTCCTCCTTGATAAAAAACTCACGTAGGCGTTCCTCCGAAACATCCGCACTGATGTTGGGTGGGTAGATCCCCGCCCGGGCTTTGTCGATGGCATCCTTGTCCAAATCCGTGGCGAAGACTTGCAGGGAAATATTCTTGTCTGCCTTGATTCGCTCCAACGCTTCCTTGAAGACGATGGCGAAGGAATAAGCCTCCTCTCCCGTCGAGCATCCGGCAATCCAGGCCCGTAGCACGCCGCCGTGGGAACGAGTCGCCAAAAAGCCGGGGATGATTTTGTCCCTCAATTGTTGCCAAACCACCGGATCACGGAAGAAGCTGGTGACTCCGATTAGCAACTCCTTGAAGAGGAGATCCGATTCCTGGGGGTTTTCCCGGAGATAGCGGACGTAGTCGCCAATTTTGGCGATCTGGTGGAGACCCATGCGCCGTTCCACCCGGCGCGAAATGGTGCTTTTCTTGTAGAGAGAAAAATCCTGGCCGCTCTGGCCGCGCAGCAGGATGACAATCTTTTCCAGGGCACTCTGGTCCTTGTCCGCGATGACATGCTTTGCCCGCGCCAACAGCGGGACATGCTTGAGGTAATCGATGATCTTGCGAGGCAGTTCCTCCGCCGAGGCGATGACATCGGCCAGCCCCGCATCGATGGCCATGCGCGGCATGCTGTCGAATTTGGCCGAGGCCGGGGTTTGAACGAAGACGGCTCCGGCTTTCTCTTTGATGGCTCGCAAGCCGAGTGTGCCATCCGAACCCATCCCGGAGAGAATCACCCCCATGCATCGCTCGTGCTGGTCCTCGGCCAGCAGTCGGAAGAAGAAATCGATCGGCAGGCGCAGACCGCGCGGCGCGGCGGGGTCGAGAAGATGCAGCACGCCGTGCAGAATGGAGAGGTCCTTGTTGGGTGGAATGACATAAACGTGGTTGGGCTCAACCGTCATCCGGTCAGTGATTTGATGGACGGGCATGGTGGTGCCTCGTTGGAGTAGTTCCACCATGATGCCCTTGTGGGTCGGGTCGAGATGCTGAACCACGACGAATCCGAGACCGCTCTCCTTGGGAACTTGTCCCAAAAACTGCTCCAAGGCCTCCAATCCCCCCGCCGAAGCGCCGATGCCGACGATGGGGAAGGAGCTGTTCTTTGCGCCGTCATTGACCTTCGCGGACGGAGCGGACTCGGTCTTGCGCACAGCCGCGGAACTTCGTTGCTTTCGACCGCCGCGCGGAATGTTTTTTTTCACGGTAGTTAAGCCATTGGTGGGCTACTTAGGAGAAGTTTTCGAAATGTCCCTGGGGCCATCGGCGTTGATCGGAATCTCGGCGCTGATGGTGGTGCCTTGGCCAGGCGCGGATTCGACGCCAAATTTACCGCCGATCATCTCCACTCGTTCCCGCGAACCCAGCAGGCCCAGTCGTTTGTGCCTTTGGGCGAATAAAACCCGTTCCACATCGAACGACTTGCCGTTGTCATGGATTTCCAGGCGAACGGAACTCTTCAGCTTGCGTATGCTCACTTTTGCTTCCTTCGATTTTGAATGTTTGTGGATATTCGCCAATGCCGACTGGGCGACACGATAGAGCACGGTCCGCTGGGTGCTGTTCAATTCTTCGACCCCGGCAAAGGCCTTGAAGAGAATGTGTATCTTTGTCCGCTTGGCAAAATCCTTCATGAATGACTCTAGGGCCGGGATCAACCCGAGATCGTCCAACACCGTAGGACGCAATTCGCGGGCAAACCGATGGACGATTTCGACGGACTTTTCCACGAGCTGCTGCGTTCGGATGATATTTTTTCGGAAATCCCGGGTATTGGCCCCGGCTTTCACAGTCAAAGCTGCCAGGTGAACATTGATGCCCACCAGGGTTTGAACGATTTCATCATGCAACTCCCGGCTGATCCGTTTGCGTTCCTCCTCCTGCGTCAGCAGAAGTTGGTGAGACAAATGCCGCATCTGTTCATGGTGATGGCGCGACTGCTCAAACAATCGAGCATAGTGTGCCTCGCTTTTTTTGAGCGCGATCTCGACCTTTTGCCGCTGGGCAATTTCCCGCTTAAGCTTCTGGTTGGCCACGGCCATCGCTTCCAGTCGCTGCCGTACTTCCTGCTCCTGCTTGAGCTTGGTCAGGTCCGAGATCGCTATCCGGCACCATTTACGGCCATCGCGGTGAGAAGCCGCCGGGGCCGCTTGGAAGTCGGTCCAAAACGGAATGCCCCGGTTGTTGAGGAGCCGCATCTCACAGACCTTCTTTCCAGAACTCGAAAAGACCTTCTTAAAGAAGACAAGAAAGGCCGGGAGAGTGGAGGGATCGACGAAGCTGCGAAGCCGTTGGTTGATGAGCCGGGAGCGCTCGATACCGAGCAAGGCGGCTCCGGTCAAGTTTACCTCGAGGATCGTCCCTTGCTCATCAACCGAGAAGTAGCCGACCGGGGCGAAGTCGTAGAGGTCGAGATAGGTTTCCAGAAGTGTTTCCACCTTGTCCCGGGCTGCTTGCAACTCCACATTTTGCAATTCCAGTTCGAGGTGATGAACCTGAAGCTCGTGAAGGAGACGATTTGTATCGGCCTCCGACCGCGGCAAGAGAGCCTGCCTATTGAGCCCTTTGAGTTTAATCTCGGCCTGACAACGCAGATTGACCGTCTGGGCTTGCTTGCTGGCTTTTTTTTGCATGGAAGTTCTTAAATCGGATGCTCACGCCCGGTAGAACCAATCTGCTCTTGTTCCGCTCGATAGCAATTTGGTTAACGTGATCTTCCTAAATAATCTATCGTTCGTCCGATTCTTTCCAATGGGGTAAACACCCCATATCACCCTGGGCCAATTTACGGCTACGTTCTTCTCATGATGAGTAAGCGAGCCCTCTCTATTGCAACCTTCGCTCCTGCCGTGTTCGAAACACGCGTTTAATCATGATAATGAAAAGACTAGAACTGACTGGTGCGTTGCCTGCCAAACAAATTACGGTTCTTTTGGCTGACGACCATGCGAATTTCCGCAAATCCTTAAAACTGCTGGTTGAATTGGACGGGGACATCAAAGTTGTGGGAGGAGCGAAGAATGGCCTCGAGGCCGTGCGGCTGAACGACGAACTGCGCCCGGAGGTCATTGTCATGGATTTTGCGATGCCGTTGCTGAACGGATTGCAGGCGACCCAGCAGATCCTGGAAACCTCGCCAACGACAAGGATTCTCATTCTCTCCGCGCACCCTGATCCCGAATACATCAAGCAGGCCGTGATTTGTGGAGCATCCGGGTATCTCATCAAACAGTCGTCGACCAATGTTCTAGCTCAGGCGATCCGGGAGGTTTTTAAGGGAAATTCGTTTTTCTGCGCGCCGATCGCCAAACCACTCCGGGACGAGTGCCAAAAATTATTCGGCAAAGGCGAGCTGCTGAAAAAAAGAACCGCCCGCAAGCCGATGCTCGACGAATCCAGCCCGCGCTAGCGTGGCCTCAGCGACCAAGAGAGATGGAAGGATCGACCAGGCCACCTTCATTCACTTCCGCCTCTTTGCGTGCCTCCACGGTGAAATGAGCTTCGGCCAGATCGTCTTCCATCTTTCGGGTGATCTCGCCAGGCGAGGGACTCTCCACGGGTTCTTCCGGGGGGGGCTCTTCACCGAGCAAACTTTTGATCGCCTCGGCCATGCTCTCATGGTTCTGCGTCCTGACCTGTGGGTCATGGTGAAAGCGGGAAATGAGATCAAAGCCAATATCTTTGCGGGGATCGGGAATGACGCGCACCACGGAAGACATTCCCTTGGCGCTGCACAGGTCCATAATACCGCCCAGATCCACCGCGCACGAGTCCTCCATTGACTCGAGGTTGCTCAGATCGGTCAAAAGAAAAAAGCCGGGCTGAAGATTCTCCATCAGGTCGCGAACGGTGCCCAGGCAGCGCTTCATGTCCTCGGCTCCGACATGCTGACTGTAACTCATGGTCAGTACTCGTCCTGCCTTGTCCACATTGCATAAGATCATAATCGGAAGTCTACGGTTAAAAGAGTGGCTGCGTTTACCTCGAAGGAAGGTTTTCGCCGGTAGTCGACTGAACGCTACTTTCGACCATGCCGCTGGCGATGGCGAAGCGGGTGAGGCCGGCGATGTCGTGGATATTCAGCTTGTCCATCAGATGTTGGCGATGTTTTTCAACCGTCTTGACGCTGATGCTCAGCTCGGAAGCGATTTGCTTATTCACATGGCCTTCGGCAATGAGCTGAAGCAGCTCCTCCTCCCGTGACGTCAGGTCTGTGCTGCTTTTCTTTTTCAGGCCAATTCCATCGGAAGATTTCTGATATCCCTCTTTCAGGCTTTTGGCGATGGCGTGAGTGAAGAATGTCTTGCCGGCATGCAATTCTCGGATGGCCTTGGCCACCACTTCGCCGGAGGACTGCTTGATCAAATAGCCCAGCGCTCCCGCCTTGACGACTTGCTCAACATATTCGGGATCGCTGTGGGCCGACAGAATGAGCACCTTGGCGGCGGGATATGCCTTGAGAATCTGCCGGGTGGCATGAAGCCCATTGAGAAGGGGCATCGCGATGTCCATGACCACGATGTCCGGGCGTAGATCGCCATTCATTTTCACCGCTTCGCGTCCCGTCTTGGCCTCGCCGACAATCTCGATGTCGCCGCCTGCTTCGATCAATAGCCGCAATCCCTGTCTGACGAGGGTGTGATCTTCAGCAAGAATGACGGTAATTCGTTTCATGTGGAAAATTCAATCGACGGGACAAGGTGGGCAGGCCATTGCATCCAACCTAAAGATAGCCCATCAGATAAAGAACGAGCAAAATAACGAGCACGAGGCCCAGGCCGCCGCCGCCGCCTGCATGGCCGCGATAGGCGTAACCGCCTCCGCCGAAGAGAAGAACAAGGACAACAATGAGGATAATAAGCATCATAAGGATTTTTGGGGTGGTTAGTTTTTTACTGCGGGGGAAGGTGCGGCTGCCTCTTTGGCAGTTGTTGCGGTTAACGGCGTGGTGACCGTGTCGGTCGGTTTGGGCGGAGAATGAGTTGGATCAAAACCCGTGCGAAGAGCTTCGATATAGGCATTTCTCAGTGCTCCCGCGATCGCTCCTATGGCGTCGATATTCGGTTGGTCGACCCGGCCCGATATCTCGCTTTGGGTGGCGATCACATGATTGTCGTCCTCAAAAAGTCCCTTGACCACATTAACAAGTCCAGACCAGGCAGCGCCTGGATTTCCTTCGTCAGACGGATTTGGCTCGAATTCCAGTCGGTAGAAAAAAGGCTTCACATAACCGTGATAAACCCCCTTGTCACTGGTCAGCTCACTATAGAGTCCAAGTTCACCGCTCTTTGCCCGGATTTTGTAATACTTTTGCAACGCCGAGTTGGCCCCGATGGCCGGCACATGCTCCATCGTGAAGTTCTGGGTAAAGGTCGCAAACCGCTCATCAAAATTCACCGCCAGGTTCATGACGAAGGTTCCGGTAAGGAGAGGACGGGCGGTGATCTTAACCGTAGCCGGCAGGGGGACTTTCAGTCCCTGGCTGTTGCTCATGTTTTCGGCGTCCAGCTCAAGCTGACTCACTTCCAGGTCCATCCTCGGACTGGCGTGAAAATCCAGGAAATGCACATCCCCGCCGTGAATTTGGACCCGATTCACCCGCCAGGGGATCAGCTGCTTAATGGCGTCGATCCACACCATGCTGATGTACATCTGGCTCTGCGTCGGGTTGGGGCCGGCCACGAAATTCATTTGCGGAGTATCGATAACGACGGAGGCCCGCTGGACCCCGTGGAAAATTTCCGACCATTGCAATGAGATGGTCCATCGCGGCGAATAGAAGAAGGAGACGGGGATTTCGGCCGCTCTCTTTTCGAGATGAATATCGTAGATATCCAGACTGGCCGCCAGGGGATGGATGCGAACCCGTTCCACACGGCCCGTATAGTCGGGGAGACCTGAGAGCCCGCGGTTGATGTAGTCGCGAGCCAAATAAGGCGCCGAGTACCAGGCGACCGCCCAAACGATCGCCATACCCAGCAGGATGGATTCAAGGGCGATGCGCGTACGCTTGTTTCCCAATCGCAGCCAGGCGCGACTGGTCGGCGACGAAGAGGTTGGGAGAGAAAACGGTGGTTCCATGTTGTACTCAGTACGGTCTATCCATGCGGCCTGGCGTCGAATCGCCTCGGACAAACGCGGCGTGAAACACGCGATGTCGGACACAAAGAAAACTCCTTATGTCCGACCAAATAGGGCGATCGATTTAACCGACGTTGATGAAGATCTGTGCGCCATTGCGTTGATCCCAGTATCCACGATGATGGTGGTAATTATCGAAGTGATGGTAATGGCGTTGCCCATCCCAATAACCATCCTGGTTTTGGTACCGCTGATGTCCGCCCCAATCATCCGCCCGTAACTGACCGGTTCCCCCCAGCAGGAAAGCGGAAAAGAGAACTGCCATTGCCAGCAATGTTCCGCGGTGATGCCGCGGCATAATAGTTTTCATAAATGTAGAATAATGAAGTTCGTGCTTCGTGGTAATGGGGCCTTTACCCCATAAGAACGACAAGGCAGAGAAAGAAGAAGATAGGGTCAAGACCCCATGACGCGGCGGCCGTGTCGGTGTTAGGTTCGCCATTCCATCCACTATGAAAACACAACGTAAGACAAAGAACTCTTCCTCCCAAATCGAAGCCAAAAAGTTGACTTTGGGCGATTTAATCCTGGCAACTTATGCCGCACGCGGAAAACAGGGCTCGCGCAAAATTCTCCAGCTGGCCTTCGGCTCTCAACTTGTCCGGTTCATTCGGCCTCCGCTCTTAGGCTGATACCGCGCTGCGTTCCTTCCCGGGAGGTCGACTCATGAAATCTGCCCCGCCCTGCGGGCTGACGATCAACAGCGGCACGTCCAGCATCCGGTTCGTGGTGTATGAGGCGCGTGAAGAGCCACTCCGGTTGCTTTCCGGAAAGGTTGATCGAATCGGCTTGAATCACCATAGCGCCGTGGATATTGCTCGCTCGGTGTGCCGCATTCTTCGATCCGACAAGGTCAGGTAGGGTTTCACCCCATCGTAAGGAGTTCGTCACGGCCATATCCTCGGTCGATGAACACGCTCGAAATCAAAGGCAATTGGAACGAGGCCAAGGGGGCCGCAATAAAGAATTGGTCCATGCTTACGCCGGACGATCTCCTCTACGTCAAGGGGGAGCACAACGAATGGTTCGGCCGGATTGAGAAGCGCATCGGCGAAACCCGGGAAGCGATCGAAAACGCGATCAAAGACGTCTTCTCCTCTCGCTCCTAGTCTGCCGCAACTGCAAGCGGGACGTTGAGGTGCGCAAAGCCCGGCACCCGGTAGCCCCACTCACCGAACACGAGCCTGATTTCTTATGAACAAACTCACCATTTCCCAAAAAGCACTGAAACAAGAGCAGCGAAAGGCCAAGCAGGCGAATCCCAGCCCAAAGCCTAAAAAGCGCGATAACACGTTCTCTCAATCCCGCGACATTCGGGAGGATCGGGACACGCGCCAAATGAAAACAAATAAGAAAGCAGAAATTCTCCCCCGCGGACTGCACTTATGAAAATCGACCCACTGAAGGAAAGTGCCTTGACCATCAAAACGGTGCTGCTCACGAAAAGTAGATCAGGAAACTTCTTCCACTATTATCGAAATCTCGCCTCATCTCGATTCGCTGCCATGGTCTATTCCAAGTAGCAGGTTGCGGGGAGAAGCTGGTTCGAGTATCCCGCTCGACGCAGGGGGCGCTTCTCAGTTGTACGAGAAGGCATCGTCACTGATGGTCCCTCGGTATCGAGCATCCCCTCTCATGGCGGAATCGCCTGCGAAGCTTGATGCATAATCCTCTTGTCGTTTTCCATCACTGCATCTTTTCCGGTAAACACTCCACCCACGTAGGCAAGTCCCAGGGTGCCCGCCAGAAGGACGAAGCCGATAAAAGCCAATATAAGTAAAGGCACAAGTGGTGAATCCTTTTCGATGAGTGGGTTCATATTCCTTTTCCGTTCGACGCATGCTGTTTGCGTCAAGCTAGGCGGCTTCCTCGCTAACGGGTATGGGGTTCAGACCCCATGGTTTCGTGGCCGACCGTTACGCGAGTTTCGACAGCGGTTACGGCGAGGCGATTGAGAACGGGAAGATCGATTTCAAGGTGTTGGAGAAACTGGTGTTAACGAAGCTGGGCGAACCGAAACGCAGGTGCGGACGCCAGGAGTATCTGGAAAACTTGCTCAATACGACCCTCCATCCTAAATTCCCAACCTAACGTGGAAACCCCATTTCACGCGGATCAAATACCTCTGGCGCGACAGGAAGGAGATCGTTTGCACGTCGTTATCTTCGGCGCGGCGCCGTGATCTTTGGAAGTAAAAGGAAACGAAGCACAGGGCCCTAGGTAATACTATGAAATCATTTCTCAAAATGTTTCGCGTAAGTGGAAAAAATTACGCGATTACCTTCGCGCTGGTCAGTACCCTCTTTTTTCTCTGGGGTTTTTGCAACGGCATGATCGACGTGCTCAACAAGCACTTTCAGAACTCCCTTCACATCAGCAAGGCCGAGTCGGGTTTTGTCCAGTTCGCCAACTTCATCGGCTATTTTGTCATGGCGATACCCTCGGGTCTGCTCGCCAAACGGTTTGGGTATAAGGGCGGCATTCTCATCGGCCTGGCCCTGATCGCCAGCGGTGCGTTCCTCTTTATTCCCGCGACTTGGATCGGCACGTTTGCGGCGTTTCTCACCTGTCTCTTCATTCTGGCGACAGGACTAACCATCCTTGAGACGATTGCCAATCCGTATACCACGGTGCTCGGTCCCCCCATTTCCGGACCTGCGCGAATCAACATGGCACAGACCTGCAATGCCATCGGCACGCTTATCGGTCCAATCATCGCGGGTCACTTCGTCCTTTCCTCTACCGGCGTGGCGAATACCAGTAACAGCACGCTTTTTATACCCTATCTCTTTATTGCCGGGGTCGTGGCCGTGCTACTCGTCCTTTTTTGGAAGGCGGAAATCCCCGATCTTCAGGCCGAGGATGACGAGCGAGTAGCTGCGGAATCAGGTCCGTCAACGGTCGACTCGAAGCCGCTTCTGAACCGCTGGCACTTCACGCTGGCCGTCGGTGCGCAATTCTTCTACGTCGCGGCACAGATTGGCGTCTGGGGTTATTTCATCAACTACGTTACCAGCCCTGACATGCCCGATGTGCCGGAGTGGCTGGCGAAGTTTCTGCCTAACGGTTGGACCTACTTCGGCTTACAGCACGTCGCCGGGGTCAAGGGTATCATCACCGATGTCGCCGGAATGCCCGCATGGCATATCACCGATCTAGGTGGCTCGTTCCTCTTTTCCGGAGGTATTTTCTGTTTTCTCGCTGGAAGGGTGCTCGGAAGTATTATCCTCAGTTTCTGTAGCGCGCATTTGACCCTGGCGGTCTTCGGCCTCATCAACTCAATCATGATGGTGTTGATTATCTCCCACTTGGGCTGGATTTCGGTCGCGGCGCTTTTCCTCAGCTGCTTCTTCATGTCGATCATGTACCCGACCATCTTCGCGCTCGGCATTCGCGGATTGGGTGAACACACTAAGTTGGGATCTTCATTGATCGTCATGGCCATCGTCGGCGGAGCGATCATGCCCTTCATGATGGGCTGGCTCGCCGACACCTATGCGATGCGAGTCGGCTTCGTTATGCCGCTCATCTGTTTTGTCTACGTGACCTTCTACGCCGCCTT
>Ga0206807_1082_pt1 | contig 13966 bp, 11 predicted proteins | sample Alteio_BWOrgCont_57_FD_152915 | JGI IMG/M metagenome (GOLD analysis project Ga0206807, IMG submission 152915) | Enriched cells from forest soil in Barre Woods Harvard Forest LTER site, Petersham, Massachusetts, United States -... | ecosystem: Environmental > Terrestrial > Soil > Temperate forest >...
CGCGACGCATGAAATTGAAGCATGTGGTGATCACGGCCGTCGCCCGCGACGATTTGAAGGACGGCGGCGCGGAGCATTTTCGCCAAACCATTGAAGCCGTCCGCGCCTTGAACCCGGGCATTGTGATCGAAGTCCTGGTCCCGGATTTCAATGAGAGCGATGCGGCCATCGAAAATGTGCTGAAGGCGAAGCCGCATATCTTCAACCACAATCTCGAAACGGTCCGCCGGTTAACGCCGGAAGTGCGGCATCGGGCGACCTATGACCGCAGCCTGGCGGTCTTGAAAAAAGTCAAAGAAAAGCGCGGGGAACAAGTTTATACCAAGTCCGGCATCATGCTGGGCCTGGGTGAGCGCGAGGAGGAAGTCCTGGCGGCGATGCGGGATTTGCGCGCGTCACATTGCGACATCCTGACGCTCGGCCAGTATTTGCAGCCGACGCTGAGGCATTTGCCGGTGATCGAGTTTGTGACGCCGGCCAAGTTCGCGGAATATAAAGTTCGCGCCGAAGAAATGGGATTCGTGCATGTCGCCAGCGGGCCGATGGTGCGCAGTTCGTATCACGCGGACGAATTTACCTTGCCGCCTCAGGTTTAAAGTTTTTTTCACCGCAGAGACGCGGAGACGCCGAGGCGGGGGAAATGGTTGCCGTGTTTTTTAGAAATACATGCGGCTGGATTCACACGACGGCTAATTCAACGCCTTCAGCGTTGTGTTCATTTTTGACGTTTTACCCGGTGTAGCCGTTCCGGCGTCACGGCAACACCGGGCTGAGTGCTTGAATCCCGTTGGGATTCAAGCGGCGGCCCGGGTAGGAGTGCTTGAATGATGATTCATTGAATGGCAAGGGCGCTACATGAGTTAGAGACTCGTCACCTCGTCTCCTGCGGGATTTGATAAAGATGATTCAGTGCGGGGCGAAGGGGTTGCGGTGGATGAACAGGTAGACTGCGTAGCCAATGCTGATGATGCCGATCGAAAAGCCGATGATGGTGATAATGGTGTTCATCGTGCGGACATTTTCGGAAACCCGTTCGGTTTCGCGTTTTTCCGAGGCCTTGAAATTGAGGAAATGTTTTTCAAACGCGGCGTTGATCACGGCCTCGTTTTTGAGTTGAAACGTGAGCCAGCCGCCCTCGAATTCATTTTGCCATTCTTCCGGCAGGCGCGGCAGGATTTCAGCGTCCGGGGGTTGAAACCCGAAACTTTTCCAAAACGGCGAACGTTCCTGCGTCCAGATTCGGAACACCCCGTGATTGGAAGCCAGTGTCCGGATGCGTTCCCAAAACAGGTGGCGGGCGGAATCGGCGACGCTAAAATCCGAGTACCCTTCGCTGTGCAGGAGGGCGTGTTGCCCGGCGATCTGAACGCCGATGGCGCCGAGAACTTGGTTTTCGGAGTTTTCGACGACTTGAAATTCGGTCAGGCGCGGCTCGAGTTCGTCCGGGGACAAGCGCATGGACGCCCAAAGAGTCTTGAGCGTTTCCAGGTCATCAACCGTGGCGCGGCGCACGCGAAGAACCGGTGGATTCATGCGATAATTCTCGCAAAAATTCCGCCGGGACGAAGAAAAAATTGCATTTGCGGCAGCTTATGTAATTGTCAGCGCATTTAAACTGAAAATTATGAGCCTTCAAACCGACCAATTAGTGTCCGCGCTCGAATGGCGTTATGCCACCAAGATGTTTGACGCGTCCCAAAAAATTCCCGCCGATGTCTGGCTGGCGCTGGAGCAAGCCCTGGTGCTGACGCCGACTTCCTACGGCCTGCAGCCGTACAAGTTCCTGATCGTGAATGACCCGGCCAAACGGGCGGCGTTGTTGTCGCATTCGTGGAATCAAAAGCAGGTCGTGGATGCGTCGCATTTCGTGGTTTTCACGGCGCGCACGGAAATGAAGGAAGCGGACGTGGATCGCTTTATCAAGCGCGTAGCCGAGGTCCGCAAATTGCCCGTTGAATCCATGGCCAGCTATCGCCGCGTCATGATCGGCGATGTGGTACATGGCCCGCGCGGTAAGGTGGCCCATGAATGGGCGGCGCGTCAGGTTTACATCGCCCTAGGCAACTTGATGACCGCCGCCGCCATGGTTGGCGTGGACAGCTGTCCGATGGAAGGTCTGGTGCCGGCCGAATACGACAAGATTCTTGGCCTGGAAAACGGCGGTTACACGACCGTCGTGGCGTGCGCGCTGGGCTACCGGGCGGCGAACTGCAAATACGCCGGCCTGGCCAAGGTGCGCTATGAAACCAAAGAGGTGATCCAGTATATTTGACCGGCCACGGCCTTATTCCGTCGTTCATTCACTTACCATCACTCCGTCCGGCAGGCGGACGGGGTATGTGTTTAATCGTCATTCCGAGCGATATCATCCGGGCTGCCGCCTTCCAGGTGGACGGTGGTCACCCGGTTTTCCGTCACGACCACGGGCACGGTCACCATGCCATAACCATTGGCGTGGGCGACGACGCGGTATTGGCCGGGAGCCAGGCTGACTTCGGCCGGACTACCGAAATTGCTGCCATTGTCGTTTTGGATGCGTTGCAATAATTTTCCGTCCCGGGAATAAATCCGGTAGTTCGAATATTCGCCACGGTACGGGTCGCGGCTGTTGAAATCCGCGTTTACGTCAAACGCGGAATAAACGGTCAGCGTGCCCGTGCGGGAATGAACCGCCGCCGGTTGCGGGGCTGTTGGTCCGACCGGATCAAGAACGATTCCACTTTTACCTGTGACACAGCCCATCAAGAGGATGCCCACAGCCAGAGTGCAGAAGGTGAATTTGTTTTTCATACACTCGATTATTTGCACAACTTTTTTCAGAGTTGAAGTTTCTGAATCAAAATTAATTCCGGTTTCAGCCGACATTAACCTGAAAGCTTTTTATCGTTTATTCATTGCGGATAATTCCAGTTCGGCTTGTTGCCAGGCCTTCCATGCATTGTGGTGGCATTTGCCTTTTTCGCGCCAAAGGGCATAAGCCCGCTGCCGGATTTGGTTTTCCCATTCCGCAATTTTGAACAACGGTCGACCGCCCGGGCCGGTGAAAGCTTTCATGATTGAACCTCCACCACCGAATTCAGGGAGCCAAAAATGTTGGGTATGTTTTCCCGGGCATCGGGATCATGCACCCATTTTCCATCCACGATGAATTTATATTCGTAACGCCCGGGCGATAGCGTCAGGCGTTTTTCCCAGAGACCGACGTCGGGGTGGCCGATCATGCGCAGGCTGGCGGGTTTCCAGTTGTTGAAATCGCCGCAGAGATAGACGTTTTCCGCCCCGTTGTGCTCGAGGACAAAGCCGGTCTCCCGGCCGGATGGGCCCGCGTCAGCCGCCGGTTTTTCGGTTTTGTTTGTCTGGTTCCGTTGATTTTTAGATTTTGGCATAAACATGATGGTTAATGGCGGCCGGGAGGCGGCATTGTTCACTGGACAAATGGCCGTTCCCGGCGTTTATTTTCATTCAATAAGACAGTGTGAAGATTAAGGCTGCATGAACGGGTTATTAAAATCATGAGTTGCAGCCAATCCCGGCGGTGGTGGTGGCAATGCTGGATAATTTTCGAGACCGGTTTTTAGAAGTCGCGGTCGCCCGGCGATTTTTTGGAAAGGCTGCGTGTCAACCTGACTCGACTGGCAATTCTGAACGGATTTTAATCAAACATTTACGGCCCCTTAATCAACATCTGGTCTACTCTCTTTGGAAACGTTATGCGAATACTCCTCGTAGAAGACGAAAAGAAAGTGGCGGACATCATTGACCGCGGCCTGAAGGCCGAGCGCTACGCCGTGGATGTGGCGCATGACGGCACCGCCGGCTGGGAACTGGTGGCGGCATACGAATATGACCTGATCATCCTGGATCTGATGCTGCCGGGCTTGAGCGGCACGGAAATACTTCAAAAAATCCGGGCGAAGAATCAGCAGGTGCCCATTCTGATCCTTACCGCGCGCGACGCCATGGCGGACAAGGTGAAAAATTTTGAGGCCGGCGCCGACGATTATTTGACCAAGCCGTTTGCCTTTGCCGAATTATTATTGCGCGTGAAGGCACTCCTGCGCCGCGGCCCGGTGAACCGTTCCAGTGTTTTGCGAGTTGCGGACCTGGAAATTGACCGGCTTTCCCAAAATGTGCGGCGCGCCGGAAAAAAGATCGAGCTTACCAGCAAGGAATACGGGCTGCTCGAATATCTCGCGACGAATCCGGGGCGGGTGTTTTCGCGCACTATGATCATCGAACATGTCTGGGATCAGAGCTTCCAGGGACTGACCAATATCGTGGATGTTTATGTCCGCCATTTACGCGAAAAAGTGGACGATCCGTATCCGGTGAAATTGCTGCGCACGGTGCGCGGCGTTGGTTATAGTCTCAATGACGAGACGCAGCCATGAATGTGCGCTCCATCAGTTTTCGCCTGGTGGTCTGGTACACCAGCCTGCTGACGGGCATTTTTATCCTGCTGGGAGTTTTGTTTTATTTCGGCCTGCAACATTTTGTCGAAAACGACGTCCAGCAAACCCAGATGCATCGCGCCCGGCAAATCGCCGACACGTTGCTGGCGCGCATCCAACAGACGGGCGAAGCTTATGTGGCGGATGAAATCAAGACGCTTTACGCGCCGGAAATCAATGACCGCTTTATCCGCCTGACGCGGGCGGATGGCCGGGTGATTTACGTTTCCGGCGCGCCCACGGACGGCAGCTTTAATCCAGGTGAGATCGCCGCGGCCACCCCGGGGCCGGGCTCAGATTTTTCCCGCCAGATCCATTTGCCAGGCGGCAAAACCTTGCTGGTCGCCGGGGTCAATTTTCAGCCGCCAAACCAAACTTCAAGCCAGCAAACTTTAAGTCGGCAAACTCCAAACCAGCAAACTCCAAGTCAGGCCCGTTATTGTGTGGAAGTCGGCGCGCTGCTCGACCCGTTTGAGGCGATGCTGGACCGGTTGTTTCTCCAACTCGCGCTGGGTTTGCCGCTGGCCGCGGTCATTATTGCCGGTGGCGGGTGGTTGCTGGTGCGCCGCGCCTTGCAGCCGGTGGCGCAAATCACGCACGCGGCGGAGTTGATCACGCAGCATAATTCCAGCGAGCGGATGCCGGTGGCCCGCACCGGCGACGAGCTGGAAAAACTGTCCGTTTCGCTGAACCGTATGATCGCGCGGCTGGACGATGCTTTTCAAAATTCCAAACGGTTTGTGGCCGACGCCTCGCATGAATTGCGCACGCCACTCACGATTCTTCACGGCGAGTTGGAGATGCTGGCGGAGGATGCGCGCCTGGATGCGGAAGGGCATGAACGGGTGGCCAGCATGCTGGAGGAAGTGGCGCGCTTGGCCAAAATTGTCGAACAACTCTTCGCGTTGTCGCGACTCGACGCGGGGGAAGCGCAAACGGAATGGCAGCCGTTTGATCTGGCGGAACTGGCCCGGACCACTGCGGAACACATGGGATTGCTGGCCGAAGACAAGCACATCGCCATTTCCAGCGACGCCAGCCGTCCGGTCTTGATCGAGGGCGACCGCGCGCGCCTGAAGCAAGTCGTGGTCAATCTGCTGGGCAATGCCATCAAATACACGCCTGAGAACGGAGCCATCCAGCTTTCCGTCAACGCGGTCAACGGCCACGCCGTTTTGGAAGTCGCGGACAATGGCATCGGCATTCCGTCCGAGGCGTTGCCACATGTTTTTGACCGTTTTTTCCGCGTGGATTCGGCGCGTTCCGCGGATTCCGGCAGCGCGGGGCTGGGCCTGTCCATCGTCAAATCCATTTGCACCGCCCACGGTGCGGAAGTGGAAGTAGAGAGCACGGTGCGCCAGGGTAGTTGTTTTCGGGTAAAACTGCCGTTGTTTAAAAATTGAAATTGCACAGAGCGTATGAAATTTAAAACGAAACAAGGTATGGCGGGGATTCTGGCAGCGGTCGTTATTCTGCTCCTGTGTTTATGGCTGTTCCATCGGCCGCCGGCGCCGGGCACCGGGACTCCCTCCGGGGAGGCTGGCCCCGTGCCGTCGGCGGCGGTCAGCAAAGTGACGCGCCAGGATATTTTCAAAGAGGTGACGATCCCGGCGGAATTTCGCCCCTATGTGGAAGCGATGTTGAACGCCAAGGTTTCCGGTTATGTCAGCAAAATGAACGTGGACTTTGGCGATGCGGTGAAAGCCGGTGAACTGCTGGCCACGCTCGAGGTGCCCGAGTTGCAGGATCAACTAGACAACACGCGGGCCACGGAACAAAAGGCCGAGGCCGATTATACCAACGCGGACTTGATTTACTCACGTTTGGTCTCCGTCAACCGGGATCATCCCAATTTGGTGGCGCAGCAGGAACTGGACACGGCGGAAGCGAACGACCACGCCACGGCGGCGGCGATCGCGGCGGCCAAAGCGGAAGTGGAACGTTATCAGACGCTCGTCAATTACACGAACATCACCGCCCCGTTCGATGGCGTGGTCACCTGGCGTTACGCTGATCCCGGCGCGCTCATCCAGGCCGGGACTTCGTCCGACTCCCAATCGCTGCCGTTGGTCCGCGTCTCGGATAATTACCTGTTGCGCCTCGATTTTCCCGTTTCGGTGGATTACGTGAAAGATATTCGGGTCGGCGATCAGGTGGAAGTGCGCATGGAATCGGCCGACCGCAAGTCGTTTAACGGGAAAATCACGCGCTTCACCGACAAGGTGGACGAAGATACGCGCACCATGATGGTTGAAATCCAAGTGCCGAACCAGGACTTGAAAATCGTTCCGGGCATGTATGCCGAAGTGGTTTTGAATGTGGACAAACATGCGGACGCGCTCGTCGTCCCGACCGAGGCAGTCAGCAACGGAAAATCGCCCCACGTTTTTGTCGTCAACCAGGATGACCAGATTGAAGCGCGCGACGTCACGCTCGGCCTGGAGACCCCGGACAAATACGAGGTCGTCTCCGGCTTGAAAGAAGGCGACCTGGTGGTGGTGGGAGATCATTCCGAGTTGCAGACCGGCGAGAAAGTTGATCCGAAACTGGTCCAGCTTTCCATGATGAATGAAAATCAAGATAAAACCATTCAATGATGGCGTTGGTTTCGTCCCGGTCATTGGCTTCGCGCGCGAATTTGAATCGTCGAGGACGTTGCAACCGAAGGGTTCCAGCATGGCGCGCCGCCCGGGTGCGAGAGGTTTGACCGGATCCGGCTTTCGCTTTCGGAATACCAACCGGCCGCGCTGCGGTGGTTGACAGCATTGGTTGAAATAAGCGCCTGAATTTTTTTATGTCACGATTTGCCATACGTTTTCCCTATCTCATCATTGTCATTTGCCTCATCACCTGCGTGGTCGGTGTGACGAGCATCTTTCGCATGCCGGTGGATTTGTTTCCGCCGATTAATATTCCCGTGGTGGTGGTGGCCACGTTTTATTCCGGCATGCCGCCGCAACAGATCGAGAACGACATCACCGGCCAGTTCGAGCGCATGTTCACGCTCGCCTCGGGGGTTGACCACATGGAATCGCGTTCGTTGACGGGCGTAAGTTTGATCAAGGTCTATTTCCAGCCCGGCTCCAATCCGGACTCCGACGTCACCAGCATTGCCAATCTGGCGATGGCGAGCTTGCGTTATCTGCCGGCGGGGACATTGCCGCCGATCGTGATGAAGTTCGACGCCTCCAGTCTTCCCGTTTGCCTGGTGACATTGAAGGGCGAGGGGTTGAGCGAGGCCCGGCTGCGCGACCTCGGCCAATTCACCGTGCGCAACCAAATGGCCGGCATTCCGGGCGCGTCCGTGCCGCCGGCTTTCGGCGGGCGTTACCGGCAGATCATGGTTTACGTGGATCCGCTCAAGCTGGAAGCCCATCAATTGGGCGTTATGGATGTGGTCCACGCGGTGAACCAGGCAAATCTGATTTTGCCCGCGGGCGACGTGAAAATCGGCCCGTATGATTACGATGTTTACGTCAATAACCAGATCAACAAGATGCAGGATCTCGACGAGGTGCCGTTGAAAACCGAGACCGGTTCGCCGATGCTGGGCGAGGACGTGAGTTCGCTGCCGAATTCTCCGAGCAAAGGAACGAGTTTATCCGCCGAATCCTCAGTTCTTATCGCCGACGTGGGCAAGGCTGTGGACGGGGCGCAGATTCAATACAACAAAGTACGCATCAACGGCCAGCCATCGGTGTACGTCCCGATTCTCAAGTCCGGCGGCGATGCCAATACGATTGTGGTCGTCAACGGCGTCAAACGCATCGTGTCGCATCTGCTGGATGTGCCAAAAAATCTCGTGACACAAGTGGTGTTTGATCAATCGGTGTTTGTCCGCACGGCGATTGAAACCCTGGTGCATGAGGGGACCATCGGCCTGGTGCTCACCGGGTTGATGATTTTGATTTTCCTCGGGAGCATGCGGGCGACCGTTGCGGTCTTTCTTTCCATCCCGCTATCCGCGCTGGCGGCGTTCATCGCGCTGGCGCTGGGTGGCGGCACCATCAACGCCATGATTCTGGGCGGACTGGCGCTGGCGTTCTCCCGGTTGATTGACAATTCCGTCATCGTCCTGGAAAACATTTTCCGGCATCTCGAAATGGGTGAGTCCCCGGAAGTGGCGGCCGAGCGCGGCGGCAAAGAAGTGCAACTGGCGGTGCTGGCGGCAACCTTGACCACGGCGATTGTCTTTTTCCCGGTCGTCTTTCTTTATGGCGTCAGCAAATTCCTGTTCACCGCGCTGGCAAGCTCGGTGATTCTCTCGCTGTTCGCCTCCTATCTGGTAGCCATGACGGTGGTGCCGCTATTTTGCGCCAAACTGATCAACAGTCACCAGGTTCACGACGAAAATCAACCCGGCGATCATCCGCCCAAAAACTGGGCGCAAAAATTCAATCGCTGGTTCAACCGTCGTTTCGGCGGGATGCTGGACCGCTATGAAGGCGGCCTGAAACTGGCATTGATCCGGCCGGTGGCCACCGTTCTGGGCATCCTCGGAATTTGTATTTTCAGCCTCGGCGTTTATCCATTGCTGGGCAAGGCGTATTTCCCGCGCACGGATCCCGGCCAGTTTGTCATCAGCGTCAAGGCGCCGTCCGGCATGCGTTTGGAACTGACCGAGCAACTCGTCGCCAAGGTGGAGCAGGTGGTCCGCGATATTGTGCCGGCGCAGGACTTGAAAATCATCGTTTCGAATATCGGCACCACCCCTGGTTTCAATTCGATCCTGAATCCCAATTCCTGCCCGAGCACGGCGATCGTGCAAGTGGGTTTGAATGACGGGCATAAACTGAGCAGCTTCGAATACATGAATCGCGTGCGCGCGCGGTTGCGCACGGAGGTGCCGGAAGTCAGCGCTTATTTTCAGACCGGCGGGCTGGTGGATGCCGTGATCAACCAGGGCGTGCCCGCGCCGATTGATGTTCAGGTCAGCAGTCCGGACGTGCAGACGGCCCACGACATCGCCACGCAAATTGCCGATAAAGCGCGCGCCCTGCCGGATGTGAGCGATGTCCTGGTACCGCAGGACGTGGATTATCCGTCCTTGAAAATTGACATTGACCGCGAGCGCGCCAGCGAACTTGGCCTGACGGCGCAAGACGTCATTGACAGCTTGATCACGGCGTTGACTTCCAACGGCATGATAGCGCCGAGTTACTGGATTGACCCGGTCACAGGCAATAATTATTTGCTGACGGTACAGTACCCGGAGAACACCGTGAAAAATCTCGCCGATCTCGGTTCCATGCCGCTGCGCTCACCGCATCTCAAGCGCCCGACGCGGCTTGATGCGGTGGTGCACATCTCGCATATCAATGCGCCGACGGAAGTGGATCATTACCAGATTCGCCGGACGGTGGATGTTTATGTCTCGCCCGCGAGCGAAGATTTGAGCCGCACTTACGCGGGGGTCCAGAAGATCGTGAGCCAATTACATCTGCCGGAAAACAGCGTGGTGCATATCCGCGGCTCGGTGCAGGCCATGAACGAATCCTTCAAGAGCTTCGGCCTGGGGCTGATCCTGTCCACCGTCCTGGTATATCTGATACTCGTGGCGCAATTCAAATCGTTCATGGACCCGTTCCTGATTTTGCTCGCCGTGCCAACGGGCTTGACGGGGGTTTTGTTGATTCTGTATCTGACGGGCACCACGCTCAACGTCATGTCGCTCATGGGGGTGGTGATGATGGTGGGCATAGTTGTGTCGAACAGCATTCTGATTGTTGAATTTACCAACCGGTTGCGCGAGCAGGGCCATCCGCTGCGCGAGGCCGTTTCGCTGGCCTGCCGGGTGCGTTTGCGTCCGGTGTTGATGACCTCGCTGGCCACGCTCTTCGGCTTGATTCCGATGGCGCTCGCGCTCGGCGCCGGCAGCGAAACCTATGCGCCGCTCGCGCGGGCGATCATCGGCGGGCTGGCGGTTTCCGTTTTCCTGACCGTTTTCATTGTGCCCTGCGCGTATTATCTGTTCCATCGGCGCCGGGAGAAACCGGCGACAGCGTCCCCCGGGGCAACGATGCCCGGCGCAACCACTCATTGAACCTATGCCAATGAAACGAATTTTTATTGCTTTGATGATTCTGGCGGGTAGCGGCCGCGGAGCCTGGGCCGATGCCACCAGCGTGCCGGCTGCATTGTCGCTGGCGGACGCTGAAAAAATCGCGTTACGCAATCACCCGCAGGTTGCCGCCGCGGATTACCGCGCTCTGGCGGCGCAGGAGGTCATGAAGGAAACGCGCGCGGGATATTATCCGAATGCGAATCTTTACGGCGACGCCGTCGGCGCCGATTCCGAGGACGCGCGCATTCTGGCCGGTGGTTTGAATAATCCCACGGTTTACAATCGTCTGGCGGGCGGCATTTCCGTCAGCCAGCTCATCACGGATTTCGGGCGCACAGCCAACCTTACGTCGAGCTCAAAATTTCAGGCGCAGGCGGAAAATCAAAATGCCAGCGCCACCCGCGAGCAAGTGTTGCTTCAGGTCAATGCCAATTACCTTGGCACACTCCAAGCGCAGGCGGTGTTGCATGTGGCGCAACAGACCCTGGACACACGCCAGTTGTTGCTCGACCAGGTCAGCCTGCTGGCCTCGAATAAATTGAAATCGGAGCTGGACGTGAGCTTTGCCAGCGTGGCTGTGCAGCAAAGCAAATTGCTCGTGGAACGGGCGCAGAATGATGCCGATGCGGCGATGGCGTCGCTCTCCACCGCACTGGGTTATCGCGAACCGCATCAGTTCGAATTGTCCGAGCCGGATTCATTTACCAACGCCATCGCGAACGACGATTCGGAACTGGTGCAAATCGCCCTCGCGCAACGCCCGGAATTGCTGAGCTTGCGGGATCAAGACATCGCGGCGCAGAAATACGCCCGCGCCCAGCGTGATACGCGGTTGCCCTCCGTTTCTGCTTTTGGCGAGGCCGGCGGTTCTCCGATGCATGATGATCATTTGCCCGATGACTACGCTGTCGGCGGCATTCAAATCAGTTTTCCGCTTTTCGCCGGCGGTTTATACACCGCGCGACAACACGAAGCGGAACTCAAGGCGCAAGCCCAGGACGAACTCCTGCGCAGCCTGGAAGATGATATTGTCCGCGATGTCCACATCGCCTGGCTGAACGTGAATAATGCCCGGGAACAAATCAAAACCAGCCGGGAACTAGTGCGCAGTGCGAGCGATGCCTACGACCTGGCCCAATCCCGTTATCAATCCGGCCTCAGCTCCATCGTGGAATTGAGCGAAGCCCAGTTGAACCTGACCTCGGCGCAAATCACCGATACGAATGCCCGCTATAACCTGTTCATTCAACAGGCGAATTTGAATTACCAGACTGGTGCCATGCGGTGAATTGTTTTTTTAGCTACGGATGGAACACGGAATAAACACGGATGAAAATGATGGGCTTTTGATTTGGAGAATCGGCGATACGAAATGTCCACGATGCCTTTTTAGTTAGGGCTCGACGGAGTCTCGCCCCACCGGTACCGATTTTGTTTTTTAACCACGGATGGACTCGGATTAACATGGATAAGAAATCTTTGTCTCGGCTAACGACACTTTATTCGACCGATGGTTTTATGGCGAAGAAGCCGCTTCCAGATTATGCAAGGTTGGGCCCATCATGTCGCCGAGGCGATTGCCGGCCATGAAGATGACGGCGCCGAAGTCGATCAGCACCACCAACAGGATGATGAACGACCACAGGTGTTTTTGCTCAAACTTCCGCAGGTTGCGCGCGAACCCGACCAGGCCGAAGAGCGCGGCCACCACGATCACGGCATCCACGCTGGCCCGTTGCCAGTAGCTGCCGCCCAGGTGCAGCCACATCCCGAATTCGTCAAACGTCAGCCCCATCGCCACGCCGTACATCAAGGCCGTGATCTCCGCGTGCCGCCCCGTGGGCCGGCGGAAAACGCTGTAACCGCCGACCGCCGCCAGCAAGAAAATGCCGTAATTCAGATGATGCACATGGATGCCGTCGGCGAAGAAATACAGGTTCGGCATCATGCGAGCCATGATCATGAAGACGAACACCCGCGCCAGGACGAACGTCACGATAAAGGCAAACAGCGCATACCGCGCCAGCTTGTGCGCCGTTTCCTTTTTTATGTGATGTTCCGGGTTCATGATTCCGATTTAGACAGAATTAACAGAATTTACAAAATTCAATTCTGCAGAATTCTGTAATTCTGTCTAAAAAACTCTTTCCGATACCGGTGATATTATGTCTGCCAAAACGGGCCGTTCAACCTTTGTGCGTCTCTTTCGCCCAGGTATCTTTCAGCGTGATCGTCCGGTTGAACACCGGCTTGTCCGGCGTGCTGTCTTTATCCAGCGTAAAATAGGCCAGACGCTCAAATTGATAACGCTCGTCCGGCGTGGCGGCTTTTAAGGCCGGCTCGCATTTGGCGGTGATGACTTCCAGCGAGTGCGGGTTGAGCACCGATTTGAAATCGCGCCCGTCCTTTTCCGGTTCCGCTTCTGTGAAGAGCCGGTCATACAGGCGTACTTCGGCATCCACCGCGTGCGCGGCGCTGACCCAATGAATGGTGCCCTTGACCTTGCGGCCGGCGGTCGCGCCGCCGGTCTTGCTGTCCAGGTCGGCCGTGCAGCGGAGTTCAGTGATGTTGCCGCTCGCATCTTTGACGACTTCCTCGCACTTGATGATGTAGGCGTATTTCAGGCGCACTTCGCCGCCGGGTTTCAAGCGGAAAAATTTTGGCGGCGGCACTTCCGCAAAATCATCGCGTTCGATGAACAACTCGCGGCTGAACGGCACTTTCCGTTTGCCCGCGCTTTCGTTCTCGGGATTGTTTACGGCGTCGAGTTCCTCGACTTTGCCTTCGGGATAATTGGTGATGACCACCTTGATCGGCCGCAACACGGCCAGGCGGCGCAACGAGCGTTTATTCAAATCATCGCGAATGGCGTGTTCATAAACCGCCACATCCGTGAGGCTGATATATTTGGTGACGCCGACGCCGATGGCAAAATTCCGCAACGCTTCTGCTGTGACTCCGCGACGGCGAATGCCGGAGATCGTCGGCAGGCGCGGGTCATCCCAGCCGGTCACGATCTTGTCGTTCACGAGCGAAATGAGCTTGCGCTTGGAAACGATGGTGTGGCTCGGGATTAATTTGGCGAATTCATATTGTTTCGGCAGCGCGCGCGGCAAACCGAGGTTCTCCAGGATCCAATCGTACAGCGGGCGATGCACTTGAAACTCCAGCGTGCAAATACTGTGCGTGATGTTCTCGAGATAATCGCTGAGGCAATGCGCAAAATCGTAGAGCGGGTAGATGCGCCATTTCGAGCCGGTGTGATGATGGTCGGCATGGCGGATGCGGTAGAGCAGGGGATCGCGCAGCCAGACGTTCGACGAGGCCATGTCAATTTTCGCGCGCAAGGTGCGGGCGCCGTCAGGAAATTCCCCCGCTTTCATGCGCGCAAACAGATCCAGATTTTCCTCGATGTTCCGGTCGCGCCACGGCGAATTCTTTCCCGGACGAT